>Ga0182008_10000624_pt1 | contig 25950 bp, 19 predicted proteins | sample Sormic07211129_1_FD_120482 | JGI IMG/M metagenome (GOLD analysis project Ga0182008, IMG submission 120482) | Rhizosphere microbial communities from Sorghum bicolor, Mead, Nebraska, USA - 072115-129_1 metaG | ecosystem: Host-associated > Plants > Roots > Rhizosphere | place: USA: Nebraska...
CAGTTACAGGTAATACTAACCCCGATAGACCAAATCTCATAAATGGTGTATCTCCGCTTTATACAGAAATAGAATTCATTGGTATCATGATTGTAGGATTCGCCTTGATAGCCTTAGGAATTGTACTTGTTACCTCTGCTAAAAGACAGCATAGCTATATTAGAAAATAAAATGGAAAGAGAATAATATGCAAGTAGTATAATATGACCAATCTCTAACTTCTAATTTTATCTCCTTACTGTATATAGTACAGTGGTAACTGGAATTTTCTTGTTCAACAAAAGATAGAAACAGGTCAATATTCTATCTCCATTAGATCTTCCATACTATCTGTACTTGTCTTGATAGAGCAACATTATCGCATTTATTATTGAAGCTGCCGCAGGACTTCCACCCTTCCTTCCTATATTAGTAATGAATGGAACTTCCATCTTTGTAAGTTCATTTTTTGATTCAGGAGCCGATACAAAACCAACAGGAATACCTACAATAAGTGCTGGCTTGGTAACACCTTCTTTTATCATGTCCAGCGTTTCATATAATGCAGTAGGTGCATTTCCAATTACTATTATGCCTCCATTCATTTCAGTTGCAGCATAGCGCATTGCCATTTGTGATCTTGTCTTGTTAAATTCTCGAGCTTCTTTTACAAGTTCTAGATTAGAAATATTGCATATGGTTCTTAGCCCAAGATTGTTCAATGATTTCTTGTTTATCGCAGAAAGAACCATGTCTACATCAGTAATGATATTACATTTGTTTTTTATAGCTTCAAATGCGGATTCTATTGCATTTTTGTGGAATATTATTAGATTGTCCCTGGCATAATCAAAATCTGCTGTAGCATGTATAACCCTGCGTACAATATTCCACTCTAATTCATTATAACTATGCAAGCCAATTTCTTTATCTATTATCTCAAAGCTTTTAGTTTCAATGTCAAATGCTTTATCTGACATTTCTCTTCCTGAGGCAATATTTCCGTTATTATTTTTATAAGAAATCATTTCTTCTACTTTCTGCCTCTGTTGCACGTTCTAGAATAATGTCGACCACTTTTCGATCGACTCCTATGTGTTTAGCCATAAAAGCATTTTTAAAACCGTATTTTCCAAGTGCTACATTAACATCCTTTATTATGTCACGCTTAACATGGGCGCCTTTATGTAAAAAATATGGTATCAAGAGGATAATTTTTGGCCTCTTTTGAAGTACAGTCTTTATACCATGTTCTATATCTGGCTTATCCAATTCTAGAAAGCAGAAATCTACATTCCTGTAGATTGGCTTTAGAGTATTGACAGTATAAATAAAGGCATCTCTGGCTCTCTTGTCACTACTGCCATGGCCGATGACCAAAATATCGCATATGCTATTGGGGTATAGAATCCTTTTCTCATTTTTTATATAGTTAATTCTATCAACTATCATGCTAGTCATGAGCGAGTGATAGCTTAGAGGCTTTGTTATCACTATTTTCAGGTTACTTATGTGTGCAATCCTAGCAGTCTGTTTAACTGAATCTTTTAACTTCATTCCGGGATAAAGAAAGTATGGCATTACAGTAATGCAGTCTACGCCATTATCAAGACATTTCTTAATTCCTTCTTCAATAAATGGTGGGAGTACTTCTAAAAAGCAATAATCAGTATAATGATATCCAGCCTTAAATTTCACCATAGAGCATATATTTTGAAGTTCTACGCTTACCTCTTGCTCTCTACTGCCTCTATCGATAATCAGTAATGCCTTTTTCAATTTAATCAAACTTTATCCTAGCAATAGCTATCGTTAGATTTGGTGGGAACTTCTTTTTGGGAATTATGAGTTCACCTTTGGAACTTAATATCGCTGACGATTCAGAAACACTTGCTGTGCCTTCAAACTTTTTTACTGTATCTGATGGATTGGGCACCTTAACCTCAGCCAATTTATGTTTATCATAACTTTCAAGTGGGATCTTTGAGTATTTTGAAAATTCGTTTAAACCTTTTACGCTTTCTTCCCTATTAATAGAGGCAATATTGCGAATAGATCGGAAACTTAAGCCATTCTCGTTCATTACTGTTTTAATTCCTAATTCAATTGTGTCTTTACTTGTGTCCCAGTGAAGTCCTATACCGACTACCAAACTCTTTGGTCTATAGATAACAGATTTTTCTAAAATGATTGGATCAATATCAAGTCTATCAGAAATTACTAATGATCCTCTAAATTCAGGTGATTTTAATTCCTCAATATGCTTGACAACAGTTACGTTCTTTGGTAAGGAATCAGCCTGCCACCAGTTTGTTTCACCGGTTTCCTGGTATATGCCTATTTTTTCTTCGTTAACCATGAGTGCACTCACTTTAGTCACATTTTCATAATTATCAATGATCCACGCAAATTCTCTTCCCAGCAGATCTACCGCAATGGTCTCATTTACATCAGCAGCAGTTGTAATTACTGGCTGTGCATTAGGAAAAAATGAAGCTATCAGACGAGCTAAAGCATTTGCTCCTCCTAGGTGTCCTGATAATGTGCTTATAACATAGTTTGCTTTATCGTCTATAACCAAGATTGCCGGATCAACTCTTTTATCCCTAATTAAAGGTGCAATCAGCCTTATCACAGCACCAAGTGAAAATATACAAATTAATACTTGTTTTGTTTTGAACAGGTTTCCTATCATTTGACTCGTTTGCTCTGGGAACCAATTTATATCATGAGAGGAGTCACTCTGTTTTAGCGGAACATATATCTCAATTTCAGGGATGTTTTCTTTTATTCGTCTTGCAATTTCAATTCCATGTTTTGTAATAGCTATTACTGCTGTCTTTCCTATCATAAATTACATACTTTTATGATTTGAATGGAAAGATAATCCTTCGCATTATATAATTCATTATTCCAAGATCAGACCAAAAAGAATCAAGATCCTTCGTATTATATTATGCGAGTTCATTAGAATGCTATCACTGTATAACATCGAAAGATATATACATATACAAGAGAGAAGATCTCGATAGAAATCAAGTTTTCTAACGTATTTTTATAAGAAAGTAGTATTTGGTCAAAGTATTACCTCATAATATATTATATATAAAATATTAAATCATTATTTCTATGAAGATAAAACAAATATACAATAAGGTTTCGAATTCTTTCGTAAACTCCTTATACGGGTTAACTCTCCTATTTCAATTATATTGAATAGTAAAATTATAATAGGTATTTCTATGTTTACAGCTGCTATTTTTATTACAGGGATATATGCAGCAGCATACGCACAACAACTATCGTCAAACACAATTGGCGTGAAAATAACTTCGCCTATCAAAAATCAACGGGTTCCGGTCGGTAGTTTGACAATTTCAGGAACATCAACGCATAATACTACTTCGGATTGCCAGGTTTCAGTAATTGTAAATAATGTAAAGCCATATCAAAATGCTACAGCTATCGGATCTGGTGGAAATAATGACTATTCAAAATGGAATTTCAATCTTGCACCTAAATATACAACGATTAAAGAAGGAATAAATAAAATAACTGCTAAATTATCTTGTGCTGATAATCCTAATTTAAAAAAATTTTATTCTGTGAATATTACAGGAGTAGCAGCATCTAATAATAATACAGTGCAACAGCAACAAACAGTAATAACACCACAATCGCCACCACCATCAACAACAACAACTACCAAAAATAACAATAATACCGGCTCTCCTCTATTGCTTCCCACGCCAACTCCTACTACAAAAAATTCAAATAATACTGCCTTATTGCCCGCTATAACACAAATAGATAAGCCTCCTACAGCTAACGCCGGTCCAGATAAAGAGGTGATAGAAGGGGATAAGATTACATTGGACGGCGGTAATAGTTTGGATCCAGATGGCAGTATAGTCTCATCATCATGGAAACAAATATCTGGAAGTCCCTCTGTTAAACTAAAAGGAGCAGATAGCGTTAGCCCTTCATTTACTGCACCATTTGTAAAACATGATACTCCTGTTACGTTTCAACTAACAGTTACAGATAATAACGGCCGAACCAGTAGCGACACTGTAAATATACTTATTAAAGACAAGTAGACTATTATCATAATACAACTATATTATAGTATAAGTGGTGATTTGATGGAAATACTGCAGGTACTTTTCTATTAGTCTATGAATGACTTATCTAAGTCAGAGTCTAAATTTATAAACTCTGAGCACGTGTTTTGTACAACCATTATGATATTCTTTATATAGTTATGTACACAGTCTCAATAATCATTACGCGGTGAAAAATGAAATTGACTTTATTTGAAATAAATACGCTTGTAAATGAGTTGGCTTCTCTTGGAGTTAAGTGCAAAGTTGGCAAAATGCAAACTGATGTGCATCATAAAAAGTTACCATACTTTGAGAGATGGCTATCAAACAGAGATGGTTTTGTTACTCTTCTGAACGAAAATATTGACTATATAGGTATTGAAGATATAGTACGAATGGGACCATTTTTCAATATTTATTGCTTGATAGAAAACCAACATATTAGCGAAAATGATGATAATGCTTACAAACTATTGGATGCTAGACCATTCTTTGATCTAAATCACGGAGTAATCACCAAATTAGGCTGGAGTGGTGGAGTGCTTGCTGATTTTCTAACAAAAGATGCGACACTGTACAATTCTTTCGCCAAAAATATCATGAAGGAAGAGGTACGAAGAATTTCTGTTAAAGTAGCAAATTACGCTTGTATTATTGAAACACGTGCATGGGAAGCAGCTGGATTAGTATCTATTTATGAAGTACTTGATCGCATAGGTCTAAATATCAAGAAATTGCTGCAGCAAATTCATTTGGGAAATGATATTGGCACATGAAATATAATATAAATAACATGTGTAATGCAGCTGCGTTTTACTTCTAATCAAGAAATTTTGATTCTTGATATGGACGTATGCTTTCATTCTATTATCTTCTAATACTGCTAAAATAAGCATGATTTCAAAGGCTGGGTTTGTGTAGCACGTTAAAATCCACAAGTGAAAGCATTGATCCAATTCTGATGCAAGATAAGATGCCAGCACTGCTGCTTTCCAACCGCTCACGCAGGTAAGTAACACAGCAGCGACGACAGGTTTGACTTCCGGGTTCGGAATGGGACCGGGTCGCGCCCTGTCGCTATGACCGGCTTGAATCTTCTGTGAACAAAAGGGTCAATTTAACTTTACTATAGATGTTAGTACAGAATATGATAGTTCTCCATTAGAGTATCATGCTGTGCGACGGAATCTGTATAATCTCTATCAATTTTACTATCCTTATTGTTGAAAGGTCATAGTTACCTTATATTCTCTTGTATTGCTTTGAATCTTTAGTGCAGAACCTATATAATATATTACTGTGAAGCGAAGTCAGTAACATTGGAAAAATCACTAGGATCGACACATAGAATAGCTGTTCTTGATGAAGAACTGTGTCATCCTAAAAAATGTGGCTTGGAATGCATTATCTACTGCCCAGTAAATAAAACTGGTGGCGAATGTATAGTGCAGCGCCCAGACGACGGAAAAGCTGTAATCTCGGAGGATCTTTGTAATGGTTGTGGTATCTGTGTAAAGAAATGTCCCTTTGATGCTATAGTCATTGTTAATTTAGCTAAGGAGCTAGGAAAGGATAAGATTCACCAGTATGGTGTAAATTCATTTAGATTATATCGACTTCCTACGCAGAAAAAAGGATCAATAATAGGATTGCTTGGAAAGAACGGTACTGGAAAATCTACAATGGTAAATATTTTGTCTGGAAACATTAAGCCGAATTTTGGAAATTATGAAAATGAGTTAACATGGGATCAAGTTATTAAAAATTTTAATGGAACTGAATTAAAATCGCATTTCGAAAGAATTGCTAACGGTACGTTACGGGCTTCAATTAAACCACAGTTGGTTTATCAAATTCCAAAAACGTTTAAAGGAACGGCAAAGGAATTAATAAAAAAGTTTGATGAAAGAAAAGTAGCTGACAAATTGGTAAACGATCTAGATTTGAAAATTGCACTAGACCGGAATGTAACGGAATTGAGTGGTGGTGAATTACAAAGGTTGGCCGTAGCAGTAGCTTCGGCAAGAGATGCCGATTATTATTTTTTTGATGAACCATCATCATACAACGATGTATACCAAAGACTTTCCGTAGCCAAGGTGATCCAAGAACTTGCTAAAGAAGGAAAGAATGTTATGGTAGTGGAACACGATATGACGTTATTGGATTATCTCTCGGATTATATTTGTGTTCTCTATGGAGAACCGGGAGCTTATGGCATTGTTTCAGATCCGCAGAGTACAAAGCTTGGCATCAATAATTTCTTAGAAGGATTTCTTCCAACAGAAAACGTACGATTTAGAGACAAGGCCTTTAAGTTTGATACAACAAGCTCTATCGATGATATTATTTCGGACACTCTTGTAGCCAGTTATTCCGAGATTACAAAGTCTTTTCCATCATTTAAACTAAAAATCTCTGCAGGACGAGTAAGACAAGGAGAAATTTTAGGAATAGTTGGTGCTAATGCATTAGGCAAGACTACATTTATGAGAATTCTGTCGGGTTTGGACAAACCTGATTCTGGAAATGTTGAGATTGGCGCAAAAATTTCGTATAAACCTCAATATCTTAATCAAGATTATGACGGCAATGTCCAGTCTTTGTTATTTACAGCATACCAAAATATTATAGAAGGCTCGGCAGTAGAAGAACAGATTATAATTCCTATGGGAATAAAAAAACTGTATGAAAAAAGCCTGAAAAACCTTAGTGGAGGAGAATTACAGAAAGTGGCAGTAGCCGTGTGTTTGATGCGGCAAGCTGATATATACGCATTGGATGAGCCATCCGCATTCCTAGACGCCGAGGATAGGATAGCACTTGCGAAATTCCTGCAACGTTTTGTAAGAGCACAGGGAAAATCCGCACTAATTATCGACCACGATATGCAATTAATAGATCTTGTGGCAGACTCGTTAGTAATATTCGAAGGCGAGACTGGCCTAAGTGGTGTAGGCAGTTCGCCAGTACGTAAAGAAACTGGAATGAACCAGTTTTTAAAGGCTTTATCTATAACGTATAGAAGAGATGAAGATACTGGCAGGCCGCGTGTTAATAAAGAAGGTAGCAGATTAGATCGATCACAAAAGGATGCAGGAGATTATTATTATACAAAAAAATTACTTGCATAACTAATGCCACGTCTGCTAAAAAAAATTTTGAGTGAAGTTCTTACAGAGAGAGAAACATCTAAAATTTACTCTGCCTTTGATATGATTGGGGATGTAGTTATAATAAAAGTTCCAGACTGTTTGTTAACAAAGAAGGAAGTGATTGCAAAATCAGTTTTACAACACGTGAAGCCAGCTAGATCCGTATTTGTACAAACTTCCTCTGTTAGAGGATCTTACAGAATACGGAATTTAGAATTTTTGGCAGGGGTCTATAATACGTTAACAGAGTATAGAGAACATGGTTGTAGATTTAAAGTAGACATAAATAAAACATATTTCTCGCCAAGATTGTCAACTGAAAGACTAAGAATCGCAAAAATGGTGTCTAATGATGAGGTTATTACAAATATGTTCGCTGGTGTAGGAACCTATTCAATAATTATCGCTAAACTGAAGAAAGACTCCAAAATCTACAGTATTGACTTAAATCCAATTGCCAATGAATTATGTATAGCCAATATATACATGAACAAGGTACAAGATAGAGTTTTTCCAATATGTGGAGATGCTAGAGAAATTATAACAAATCATATTAAAGGTAAGTCAGATAGAGTTATCATGCCATTGCCTGAGAGAGCAAAAGAATTTGTAGATTCTGCAGTTTTGGCACTAAAGGAGAAGAAAGGTTTCGTTCACTATTTTGCTCATATAAGCGCTCATACGAAGAAACTAGCAGTAGATCAGGGTATAACTGATACCAAAGATGCATTCAGAAATTATAAACACAAAATTCTCGCAACTAGGATAATAAGAGAGGTAGGGCCAAGACTATATCAAATCGTGTCTGATGTATATGTTAACAATGACGGCAAATGAATTGGTTTTGACTGTAATTGCATCATGTGTGTGAAGCTGTAGCCATTGTATAGCCTATCCATGATAAAACTGACACTATGACAGCTATTGCACCGAGCACAGTAAGCTTTAGAACTACTAGGCTCCAACTTGTATCAAGTAATACGTAAGCATAGAGTATAAAAATGAAGATTGAAAATATAAAGATTAAAAGACCAATAGCTCTGCTACTTTTCTGCCTTCCTTTCACGCATTCTTGACATTCTTCGTATCTTATTTAGGTATCTGATACTCTAGTTGCTAGTCATTGGTATACCTAAGTATACAATTGTTACAGTCCCACCAGCATCCGATCCATGGAATTGACATTCACAAAGGGTTTAAGTTTTAAAATATTTTTTTCTCGTCGAGTGGATAAATGTATACGTTAGCCAATTCATCGCTTATTTTAGTTGAATTTACTAATATTGCGCCGTGTAATTCTGTTCCATCTAAACCATTGCCATCCATTCCTAGCACAGAAGTCGGATCAATTTTGCTTGGAAGCATGCCCTCTCCGGGATACGGCTCCAGTGTCACTCTCTCTTCTGCTAAAAGTCCAGCATCTCTTATGCCATTAGACATTTGTCTACCACCATCGTTTAACATCATGTCTATATTGTGGATCTTTCTGAGATTTAACATCGCTTGATAAATATCAAATTGATCACCTGTTACTAGGTAATTTATGAGATCTGATTCTGGTATATTCTTAACCATATAGTCATAACCAGGCTGGTTAGTTACAAAAATCACCTTGACATTGTTACTTGGGTTAAGAACTGCTATCCTGTTTCTTTGATATTCTTCTACTATATTCAATCTTCTGAAGGTTTCATGAGATCTAGCTATTATTACATAACAATATGGGGATCTGTAGATGCCCTTCTTTTGTGCCAGTTTAACAAGGTCATAATAAACAGAAGGAACAAATTTTCTAACATGATTACCAAAAAATTCCCAATTCCATATTTTACTTTTATTTATCATCAAATTAGTTGCACTTATCATAATTGCCTTATGACCCATCAATATTCTATGTGTAGATGCAAAGATGCTGTCTCCTAATGTTCTCTTCCTATTTGTGAGAAGTGTGACCCCTCCTCCTTCTTTACCTACAATTTTATAGATATACGCACCTTTTCTATCTTGTCTTGAATTTGCTGCGATAAAACTAGTTCCTTGATAAGGAACCTTCATTCTGCTGATATAATTTCTAGAGGCGCCTATTACAATAAATGGGAGATATTCATTTAATGAATCCAATCCAAAATCAAGATTAGGCATTATTACCTGTAGTCCTCTATTTAAGAAATGCAATAGCTGATCTTCGGAAATTTTCTTATTTTCTGCTAATGAATTTAACTTATCTTTATAACGTGATTCAAAATTAGTCTTCATTTTAAAATTATGTAATAAATTGGATACAACTACAAAAATTTTTTGAAACAACTTTTTATGATTATAATTATAATCTCAGTGTATCTCACTTTTCTAATTTAGTAGCACTAGTTGTTGTGGAATAATAGCTATTATCCACATCAAACAAGTATAACTGATAAGATTAGTTTGTCTAATTAGATCGACGTCTTGCCTTGATAGTAACCAAAATATAAGCAATAAGATATGTTTTTATCCCTCTTTAATATACACGTGGCTAGAATAGTTGTCAAATATGTATCAAAGGTTCAAACTATATCAGTAGCTAAAGGTAGAAGATAAATTTGGATGAAAGACTTGATCTCATTAACACATCTAATACGTTGTTATCAGTTGTATGTACTCGCAAAAAACAAAATGTGTGTACACTGGCTCTTACCATATTGATTTTATTAATTAATATGCACTTTAATCAAAGTTTCATTATACAGTTCAGAAGAAAAGAAATTCCATTATATGATAATATACACCTGGTATGGATTGATTGAGTAATGCAAGTAGTACAGGCACTTATGTGGCTTTTTTCCATAATTGTAATGGCTTTTCTCGCTTATAGAATAAAGGTAATTGATAAAAATGGCGCAATCGCAGCAGTACCCATTGGTTTTATTGTGTTATATCTTGGTTCAGCGTCATGGTTTTTTGTTCTGGCATTTTTTTTGGTAGTTGCATCATTGTTCACCAAATATAAATATAGACAGAAACAGAAAATGGGAATATCTGAGGAAAATGGTGGTGCACGAGGATGGAAGAATGTAGTAGCAAACGGTGCTCCTCCAGCAATATTTGCTATTTTGTATTATTTTTCCAATAGTAATATTATCTTTACTTTGTCTTTCGTTGGAGCAATTAGCTTTGCGTTATCAGATACTGTTGCAACAGAAGTTGGATTGCTTAGTAAAACAAAACCTAGATGCATATTAACAGGTCTACAACTTGATAGAGGTCAATCAGGTGGAGTGACCATTCAAGGGGAAATTGCTGCAGTAGGTAGTTCGCTTTTGATAGGATCTATTTGCGGGATATTACTATCAGATAATATTTTGTCGTTTCAGATGATTACAATACTATCATCTGCTATAGTTGGAGGAATAGTCTCTACGAATATTGATAGCATATTAGGAGCAACTATTCAAGCAAAATACAGATGCATAAACTGTAGAAAGTATCTAGAAAAAAGGGCCATGCATTGCAATTTTCTTACCGTTCAGGAAAAGGGTGTATCACTTATTGATAATAACGTAGTGAATCTTCTTAGCGCAGTACTAGGCGCAGCAGTTTCTGCTAGCTTCATTATCATTTATAGATGAATATTTTTCTAACAAGATATAAATGAAAACAAGATTTGAAAACCTGTTTTAAGTTGTTTGATATCTTCTCAATATTTTCTCTGTTAGATCATAATTATATGCTAGGAGCAAAGAAGTTAGCCCTAGTGATGTATAGATTATTGTATAACTAAACTAGTTGCGGTAAATGTAAGTATGGGTAAAACAACCAAGCCATATACTCTTGTTATTTGTGAAAAACCAGATGCGGCAAGAAGGATAGCATACGCACTGGGGACCCCCAACAGTTTAGAAAGGTCTCAATCTAGTGGACCATTATCATTTTTTGATATAACATCATATAATTCCCAACAGCGCTTCATAATATGTGCTGCAATAGGTCACATGTATAGCTTAATCGATGCTACGAATCATACGGCCACATATCCAGTCTTTGACCTAGAATGGACACCAACAATTTCAAAGTCAGGAAGACCAGCTAGGATTAAAAGAATTATAGAAATGATTTCGTATTTTTCAAAGAATGCTACCAACTATGTTCATGCATGTGATTATGATCAAGAGGGGGAGTTAATTGGTTACAATATTTTGGAATATGCCTGCAACGGCAAATATGAAAAATCTCAAAGAGCTAAGATTTCTACATTAACTAATGAGGATATAAGAAAATCATTTAACAATCTGCTAGAACCTAACAAGGGATTGGCTGAAGCAGGTAAGTCTAGACATATTATTGATTTTATTTATGGCATAAATCTTTCAAGGGCACTTTCACAATCTTATAAAAAAAATAGCCATGATAATAATAAATTATGTCACAATAATCTATCAATTGGCAGAGTACAAGGGCCTACTCTAGCATTTATAACGAATAGAGAATGCCAGATTAGAAAACATATTCCAGACCCTTACTGGTCGGTATTAACAGAGTTTGAGACCGACAGTGGATATATAATAAAAACATGTTATGAACATGAAAGGATTAGAATATTACCAGAAGCATTTTCAATATTTAATGGGTGTAAAGGAAAAGATGGACAAGTTAGTGAAATGAAGAATCAGGAAATTAAACTTTTGCCACCTCATCCCTTTAGTTTAGGAGATTTGCAAAAGGAGGCATACATATTATTCAAAATATCACCCAGTCATACACTTACAATTGCTCAAAGACTCTATCTTGATGCGTTGATTTCATATCCCAGAACATCAAGCCAAAAGCTTCCACCTTCAATAGGATATAAAAAAATCATCTCCAGACTTGCAGCAATTTCTGCTGATTATGCTGGTTTAATACAATTACTCTGCAAACAATATCATAATCTTTCTCCAAACGAAGGTAAAAAAAGTGATCCAGCACATGCAGCGATTTATCCAACAGGACAAAAACCAAGTAATAAATTACAGAAAATCGAATTTAAGATTTATGATCTTATAGTAAGAAGATTCCTTGCTACATTTGCGAATCCATCAATAAGCCTGCATACTATAGTTTCAATTAAAATTAATGACTACATATTCAACACTGAAGGGAAAATACAAATATACGAAGGATGGACACAATTTTATAAACCATATTTTAGATCAGAAACGTTGCAGCAGCTGCCAGAATTACATAAGAACGAAATTTTGAAAAATATTAATATAAATATGATTGAGAAATTTATACAACCACCTCGTCGCTTCAATCAAGCCACATTACTAGAAAAAATGGAAAAAGATCAAATTGGAACTAAAACTACCAGAGCGAATATTATCAACGTCTTATTCAAAAGAAATTATATAATTGTAACTAATCATAGAAGCAGAAAATATGAAGGAGAGTGGATAGAAGCTACTGATCCAGGTTTTGCAATAATCGAAGCGATTGGAAAATACATCCCAAATATTCTTTCTGTAGATCTTACAAGATCAATGGAAAGGGACTTGGAGAAGATCGAAAAAGGGAAATGTAATGATGCTTTAGTTATAGAGAAAGCAGCAGACCGGTTGATTAAATCACTGATGTTTTTTAAGAAAAATGAGGCTAATATAGGGAAACATATAGCCCAGGCTTTTCATGTCAGTCATAAAACCAAAGAGAATTTATAATATTAGAGTAGCTGCAATTGATGAGCCTCTAACTGAATGCATTAATATTATTTCTATACACATCAAGCCTACGATTTTTCAAAAGTGGAAGAGATTCCCTAACTTTTTGGATTCTAGATTTATCAATTTCAATAATTTCCATACCTTCCCTATTCCCCATATCAAGTATGGCTGAGCCAAACGGATCTACGACCATGCTCCTGCCAGAGAAGATATTGCCGATCTGGTCGGGTGCGACCATATATATCCCATTCTCGATTGCTCTTGCTTTGAGTATTGTCTGCCAGTGTTCTTCCTTCATAATACCGTGAACCCAAGCAGAAGGTGCGATCAGAATTTCTGCTCCATTTACAGTCAGAATCCTGGACATTTCAGGAAAACGTATATCATAGCAAATCATTAAACCAATATTACCAGCTAATGTCTTGGTCGGTTTTTCAATTACATTGCCATGCATCATCTTTTTTGATTCTTTAAAACCTAATGCATCATATAGATGTAATTTGCGGTAAACGGAAGATACCATACCTTTGCTATTTATCATAACTGCTGTATCGTATACACGGTAGTAATTCAGCAGATTTTTATTATTAATTTCATTTTTTTCGTAGATAGTTCCAATAACTCCGATATTATTCTGTTTAGCAGCTTCACACATTGCAGAGATAAAGTTACCCCCATTTACTACTTCTGCCAGTTTCACAAGCTGTTTTGCAGATTGTTTGCATGGTGAAAAGGCCATCTGAAATTCTGGAAAACAGACTAAACAGGCTTTCTTTCTTGCTGCTTCTTGGATAAAGGAGATGGATCTATTCAGATTTTCTTTCTTGTTTTCTGATGACTTCATCTGTACTATAGCAATAAGAGATGAGGTCTTGCGTGTTGTCCCTTCGGTCATAGTCGCCACACCAAATATGGAATTGGTAATAATATAATTTATTGTTATTAAACTGCTTGTCAAAATAACCTGCAAGTTTTAGTTTGGTCTACATAGGCGTACACAGCTAGATATGACATTTGCCTTTCTTTTAGTAAAATAGTATCTGTAGTAATCCAAACAGATTATAAACCAATACCATTCATTGGCTCAATTATAATAATTGTATTACTTTTCTTATTGAAAGATAAGCACCCTAATAATGCCTATAAAAAATGACCAAAGTTAAGGTGTATCTATGTCTAACCTTTTTATAACGAAAAAGGGATATTTTGTCAGATGACAAAAAAGGTCTGTATTCTTGGTGCTGGCAGTACCAAATACGGTAAATTGAACGAAAATATTATCGAAATTGCATTGAATGCATCAAAAGATGCTATTGACTCTGCAGGGATCACACCAAAGGATATTCAGGCAGGATACATTTCAAATGTTTTTGGAGCCTCTGATAAACAGGTTCATATGGCTCCTGTAGTAATGAGTAACCTAGGTATTCCCTACGTTCCTGGACTTACAATTGAATCTGCATGTGGCTCAGGTTCTGTAATGTTTAGAGAAGCGTATGCTAATATAGCTGCAGGGTTTTATGATTGTGTCTTAGCACTAGGTGTTGAGAAAATAACTCATGTCGGAACCATTCAAAGTACTACTTTGTTTTCTTATTGTTCTGATTTCTTTTATGAAGGGGGGAATGGTGCTTCTTTTCCTGGATTATTTGCATCAATTGCAAGATCATACATGTCTACATACAAGACCAATGAAGAAGATCTTGCTTATGTAGCAGTAAAGAACCATGAAAATGGCATGCTTAATCCCAAGGCTCATGTCAGAAAAAGGATCTCAATTGATGATGTATTGAGGTCACCGGTTGTGGCTTCACCATTGAAACTTTATGACTGCTGTCCGTTTTCAGATGGAGCATCAGCGGTAATATTGTGCAGCGAGGAATTTGCAAAAACAAAAAATAGCAATTCGTATATAGAGGTAATTGGCTCGGGTAGAGGCGCCTCTCCAGCAGCAGTACAATCACGTGAAGATATTACTACCATTCCAAGCACAACAGCTGCTGCCAAAGAGGCATATAAGATGGCAGGAATTACACCAAAAGATATCGATTTTGCAGAAGTGCATGATTGCTTTACAATCGCAGAAATTATTGATATTGAAGATCTAGGTTTCTTTCAAAAGGGAACAGCTGCTCAAGCTATAAGAGGTGGGGCAACTAGGAGAAACGGTGAGATCCCTATTAATCCGTCTGGAGGCCTAAAGTCAAAGGGTCATCCTATTGGTGCTACAGGCGTAGGTCAAATTGTGGAGGTTTTTGAACAATTCACTGGTAGTGCAGGAGAGAGAACTATTAAAGATGCAGAAATTGCTTTAACACATAACTTTGGAGCGACAGGTGCAAGTGCCGCCGTTCATATATTTAAAAAGGTGAAATGAAGAATATGTCAAAACAGGAACATGATATATTTAATACACGCGAAAGGTTCATCGCATCTGCGAATAAGGGAAAGATACTTGCTAATCGATGTTTAAAATGTGAACATATAATGCTTGAGACTGTATATTATTGCGAAAAGTGTCATAATGATAAATTTGATGTTATAGAATTCGAAGGAATAGGCAGAGTAATAACTTACACTATTCAAACTGTTGCGCCACAGGGATTTGAAAACAGCGGATCATATGCTTGGGTAGTTTTTAAAATAGATAACGCTCCATTTAGAACGTCAGGATTTCTTAATGGAATTATCTCACCTAAAGATTTGCCGATAGGAGCGAGAGTTAAGGTGTCTGGATTTGATCCAAAGCATGGCTTATTATTGGAGAAACTACTATAGTAATTGCACTTTTATGTACGCTGATAATCATGAATGTGAGTATTCGTTGACAATGTTGTAGTAAGGATATATTATTCTTATAACTAAGATATTAGCAAAAACTACTATAAGTATACAGTCGATCTACTCAGTCTTACTAAAACTTTAGTAGCTCAGCTTTATACCATCTTTTAGTACATAGACTTTAACATTGAGCCTTAACATTTTTTAGATAATCAAAAGCTGGAATCATGGATCAGCATCAACAACAGTTTAAGAGTGATATAGGTAATGCTACAAGAGTAGTAAACAACCAACTCACTCAACTGAGGATGCTCGATAAGAAGTTTCAAGTAATGGATAAAGACTTTCGCCATAAAATAGCCTTGAATATAAAGTCGGGAAATAATGCGCGTGCTAAAGCCCTTGCAAATGAGTTGTCAAATATCCGTCGTGTTGATAGAACTATACAGAATATTAGTTTAGCCCTGGAGGTCATAGTTATTCGATTTAGCACTATTAATGAATTCGCGATGATCATGGAAACTATTAATCCCACAATAGAAATGATTAAGGACATACAAAAAGATATTTCAAAGGTAGTTCCAACTGCTAACGGGATATTGTCCGAAATAACCTCAGTAACGACGGATGTTTTAGCAGGCGCTAATATAAAATCTGACATACCTAAAGTTTCGGCCTCTGTCGATACAGATGCTCTTTCAATACTGAATGATGTAGAAGTAATGCTTGAAGAAGAAACAAAGACAAGGTTACCAGAGGTTCCCGTCACTCCTCATAAAGGGAGAATTAGTATAGATGTAGAAGAAAAGAAGCAGATTATAATAGACGAGAACCCCGTTATGGTTGAAGGTTGATTTTATTGACCTTTTAATCAATCATGTATACGGTCTATTATACCGTTAGTAAAATATAATATACAAGGTAGTTTTAATCATTTAGTCAGAATATCGGATGCGTGGAACAGTTGAGTCATAATTATTCACTTCAAACGGAACTTAGACGTGACGGAGTCTTAGAATCTGCTTCAAAAAGAGTTAGAATGATTTTTTCTGTTATGGCTAGTCCTAACAGAATTGACATTCTTCGAATCCTAAATTCCAAAGGACCTCTTACTTATTCTGAGCTGAAATCTCTTGCTGGATTTAAATCTAAAAAGGAATCTGGCAAATTTGCATATCATTTAAGAAAACTTCTCAGACAATCACTAGTTGCTCTTAACAAGGCTGAACGTCGTTATACTATCACCAACTTAGGCAAACTGGTATTAAGTCTTGCCAGACAAATAGAGGAAAGATCTATAATCGAAAGTGGCAAAATGTATGTTAGGACTACTACAGGTCACTCAATCGAAGAATTTAGCTCCAACAAAATAATTCAGTCTCTTGTAAGAGAGGCAAATATGCCACTTGAGCTCGCACACAAGATTACTGAAGAAGTCGAAAACAAAATATACAAACTTCAAACAGTTTATCTTACCTCATCATTAATTCGTGAAACAGTTAATTCAGTTCTTATTGAACACGGGCATGAGGAGTATAGGAACAAGCTTGCCAGAATAGGCTTACCCACATCTGACGTACTAGATATGCTGAATAATGTAGATAGTTACACAAATGGAGTTGATGATATGATGACAAAAGCCTCATTATCTATCTTCTCGGAACACATGATAATTAATACACTATCCAAAGATATTGCAGACATGCATTTGGCTGGCGAGATAAATATTTCTAATAGTGGAGTATGTGGTTTGATTCCTGATACTATATTTCTAGATGTTAATGATTTTGTAGAAGGCAAAATAGATCTCGGAGGTAAATTCTTGAATGTAGGTAGGATCGCCAATTTAAATAATTCAGACGATTATGTAACCGCTTTACCGATGTTGATTTCACTCTTGAGCAGAGAAGCATCGACGGAAATTGTGCTAAGTGGAATTATCAATTTGCTATTAAGACAGATAAAAGATCCAGATGAAATTACATCACAATTTGCCCGAATACTCATGATGTCTTCTACAGCGCCATCTTATTCTTTCCTATCTCCTAGACTGCCAATTACTACAATAACCATTCCGGCAGCAGATAGTGAGTTTGATACAAAGTCAGTCTGTGCCTTATTAAATGGGTACAGGAAATATGTGGATTCTACTCCCGTTCCTAGAATAGGACTATCATTAAATTATAATAAAAGCAATAGAATAATAAATAATTATTCTGAATCTATTGCATCGATTATACGTGCAGGTGGTATTATCTCAATTTCGCAAGAGGCGATAAGAGGCAATAACGGCCTACGCAAATCACTTAACGCTGTCACTTCTCCGACTGTCATGACTCTGCAATCTATGTCGATAAATTTACCCAGGTTAGCATATCAATCAAACAAAGATGAAACCTATTTTAGGGCAAGACTTGCTTTAATGATAAAACCAGCAATAGCCACAATGCTAAGTAGGAAAAAAGCCGTTATAGACCTACTGAGAAAGGGAATGCTTCCAACATTCAGCAGTACTACACGGTTTATGCAGAATGGTACAACTAATATTGTAATTAATCTGACAGGAACAAAGGAGTCAGTATATGATATTTTAGGACATAATTATGATAACAGTGGAATAGAGGTTTTACAAAAAGTATTGAAGACCGCTGTGGATGTAGCTTCAGACCAAGGTAAGCAGGCTGGAGATTATTCTATAGGAATTGCTATGATATCTGATGACAGTGCTGAGAGATTTGCCAAACTAGATTCTGGTAAATATGGCAAGATCTCATCATTGTCCTCTCAACAAATCGCCTCTAGTTATTCACAAGGATTTACGCTAAATGGTAAGAAATTATTATTATTATCATCATCGTCTGATGACAACAAACTACGTTCTATAGTTGAAGAATGCGTTATAATGGATAATCTGTTAAACGGTGGGCTTTCTGTAAATGTGGATATGAGCGAACTTTCATCTACCTCTGAGGTGAAAAATGCAATAGATGTTGCTTCATCATCCTTGCAATTTTTCCATCCCTCAATTAAGCTTGTGGTATGTAATAATTGCGGTAATAGATCAATATATAATGCGGAAAAATGCGAATTCTGTAAATCACCTTATTTGAGCCTACTGCATTCTTAGAATGTTAATTCAAGCTCAGATTAATAAACTACATAAAGAACTGTAATAATATTAAAGTTACCTTTCTCCTTTAGTTGTTGCTCATATGCAGTTGTACTTTTATTACACCATCGACATATTAGTTTTTAATTAGATAATCCTTTTAAAGTAATTCCCTTTTTTTATCTACTAGAATGGCTGGAGTTACTGAATTTAATTCTAAAGATTCAAAAGAGAATTTAATCAAGCATATAAGAAAAAGAGATGGAAGAATTGTTGACTTTATACAGTCCAAGATATCTAACGCGATATATAAAGCACTTGTAGTGACCGGAAAACCGGATTATCCCTTATCTGAAAAACTAGCAAATAAGGTAATAAATAAAATGGCTCACCACGGATATAGTTCTACTGAAAAAGTTGCAATTCCAAGCGTAGAAGATGTACAGGATATAGTAGAATCTATATTAATTGAAGAAGAATTGTCTGAAACAGCGAAGGCTTACATTCTATATAGACATGAACGACGCAAAGTTCGCGATGAAAAGATGAAGATTTTGAATAAAAAAGACCTTGATGAAGTAGACAAGGTATTTGACGTTAATTCTCTTAGAGTTTTAGCAGCACGTTATCTGCTAAGAGATAACAATAGCGAAATAGCCGAGGGCCCAAAACAGATGTTCGAAAGAGTAGCAGTTCTAGTAGCAATTCCTGACATCATGCATGACTCTCGACTATTTGATTTAGCAGGTAGTCATATTCAGAATATTGAAGAGGCAGAAAAGTATTATGCTAAAGTTGAAGACTTTGATCTGAAGTTAAAAGTAGGTGGCTATTATCTCAATAGATATCATTTTGAATCTTTAATTCGACATTACACTTACCTTGCAAAACAAAGACAAATGAAAGTTAGCTTTAAGGAATTTCTTAAATTAATGGCTGAAGGCAAACTGTCACAGTATGAAGAAAGAATTAAAGAATACTATAATTTGATGGTCTCTAGAGACTTCCTTCCAAATACCCCTACATTGATGAATGCTGGTGCTAGGCTTGGTCAACTATCAGCATGCTTTGTCCTTGATATGCAGGATGATATGTACCAGATAATGAAGTCATCTACAGATGCCGCCATGATTTTTAAATCAGGTGGAGGAGTCGGAATAAATTATTCTGATTTAAGACCGGAAGGTGACATTGTTGCCTCCACGTCAGGTGTTGCATCAGGTCCAACTTCCTTTATGAGAATTATAGATACCATTACTGATGTTGTAAAGCAAGGAGGTAAAAGGCGTGGAGCAAATATGGGTATTCTTGAGGCATGGCATCCAGATATTGAAAAGTTCATAACTGCCAAAACAAAGCCTGGAGTATTTGAGAACTTTAATGTTAGTGTTGGAGTATGGGAAAATTTTTGGCAATCGATTGTAAATAGAGATAATCATAAATATGCACTATGTAACCCGAGGACTCATGAACCTATAAAGCAAATCGATTCCCATCAGCTATTTGATTTGATCGCATTCAGTGCTTGGAAGAGTGCCGAACCAGGTGTTATATTCTTTGATAATATTAACAAGTATAATCCTTGTATTGATGCAAAGGGTGGACCATTACGGGCTACAAATCCATGTGGAGAACAGTCACTGTATCCTTATGAATCATGTAATTTGGGCTCAATTAATCTAGCAAACTTCGTAAAACGCAAGGCAGACGGGATGTATGAATTTGACTGGCAAAGATATGAACAGGCAATCAGACTATCATCAAGGTTTCTTGATAATATAATTGATGTAAATAAATATCCAGTTGAAGATATTGATATCAATACAAAGCTAACTAGAAGAATTGGTCTTGGTATAATGGGTATTGCGGATCTGTTATTCTTGCTTAGAATTTCTTACAACTCAAAAGATGGTTATGAATTTATGAATAAATTAGCAGAAGCCATCTCATACTATAGTATGGAAGAAAGTGTTGCCATAGGAAAAGCACGGGGTTCATTTCATCTTTTCAAAGAAACAGATTATGTAAAAGGAAAAATTCCTGTTGCTGGATATTATGAGCTACCCGAAGAAACACATGCGTATGATTGGGATTCTCTGATCGAAAAGATCCAAAAACACGGAATTAGAAATTCTTGGACATCTACAATCGCTCCTACTGGTACATTATCTATGATTGCTGATACTTCAAATGGCGTAGAACCAATCTTTGCATTAGTTTTCGAAAAGCGTGTAACGGTCGGTAGGTTCTTCTATACTAATAGGATTTTTGAAAATGTACTAAAGGAGAATGGTTTGTATAATGACGAAATATTGACAAAGATTGCAAATAATTATGGTTCGGTACGTGGATTAACTGAGATTCCGGAATGGATTCAAAAAGTCTTCGTTACTGCAATAGATATTCATTGGACAGATCATTTAATGGCCCAAGCAATATGGCAAAAATGGATTGCTAATGCTATTGCAAAGACAATCAATATGCCCGGTGATGTTACCGCAGAAGATGTAAAACGGGCCTATCTGTTATCGCATGAGCTTGGTTTGAAAGGGGTTACAGTATACAGGGATGGCTCCAGACATGAACAAGTTTTGCATGTTACAGGTAACGACATAAAGGAAAAGACGTTCTTTGTAAATCCAAGCAAATACGTTCTTGATTATATACATACAAACATTCGAGAGCCATACATCAAAGAACAAATGGAAGAAATAATTAAGGAAGCACAGCTTCAGGAAGAAGAAGAAAGCGCACTTGCACTACAAATCAATGCTACAAGAAAGACTGTGACCCAGCAGCAGCCGCCATCTCCTATGTCATCCTTCAATGAGGATGAAATCTGTCCATCCTGTAGGTCAAGATTGATAATTACAGAAGGATGTAATATGTGTATTGAATGTGGATTCAGCAGCTGTGTCTCAGGGTAACTAAACATATAACAACCAGTTATTTAAGCAGAAAATTACACACGGTCATTTTTTGAATGGACCTTTGTTATTTGCAATACGTTTACTAATGACTCCCAGATCCTCGTCTAGTCGACTTATAAACCAATTTTCATTCTGAAAACATTTATTTTATACAGGGTTTTCGTTTAACACCAAAGCAAGAAGAGCTGCTCTTAGTTCTCTGCCGTAGGCAGCTTGCTTAAAGTAAAGAGCATTCTTTGTACCATCAATAGAGCGTGCAATTTCCTCCATTCTAGGCATTGGATGCATTATAGAGACATCACGCTTTGATACCTGAAGAATATTGTTATCAATAGTATACGTTCCTTTTACTCTCTCATATTCTTGTATATCTGGAAACCGCTCCCTTTGTATTCTTGTAACATATATAATGTCAAGTTTAGCTAGAATGTCCTTATCAAGCTGGTTATGTTCATAAATCTTCAATTTATTCTGTACATCATAAATTGATTCTTTTCTAATTCTCAATGTAGGAGGAGATATAAGATGAAGGTTTACATTATAGTTTGTTAGACCATATAGCAATGAATATACTGTTCTGCCATACTTTAAGTCTCCAATAATCCCTATTGTGAGCCCGTCAATCTTACCTTTCTCTCTTTTTATAGTATAGAGATCAAGCATTGCTTGTGTAGGATGCTCTTCGCTTCCACTCCCTGCATTAATTATGGGACCATTTGATAATTCTCCAGCAAATCTGCTTGAACCGTCAAGAGGGTGCCTCAAAACGATAACATCAGAATAAAGATCCATTGTTCGGATAGTATCTGCAAGACTCTCGCCTTTCTCAATTGAAGATGATCTGGGATCGAATATTCCTATTGAGCTGCCACCAAGTGATGCCATAGCCGCTTCAAAACTCATTCTCGTTCTGGTGCTAGGTTCATAAAAAATATATCCTAAAATTCTGCCTTCTCCAAGTTGGATCTTTTCCCTTCTATTCAGTATACCAATTTTGTCAGTAGCATAAAAAATGAATTCTAGGTCTTGTCTAGTAAAATCCTTGATAGAGATAATGTCTTTGTTATAAAATGAGTTGTTAGTCAATATTAATCTCGCCCTGCTCTTCTTATTTTGTATAAAACCTGAACATAATAAACATTAATGTATATTCTGATCTCTATCCAAAATGAGTGGTAAATAGATGATTGATTCACTAATCTGGAAGATATTATTTTAATAAACCCTTCTTCTATTATAACAGAGCAAAAAAACAATGTTGCTGTACAAGAAAGATGCGGTTAGTAATCTTAGGAATGTTTCTATTGATGATGAAATAACTATAAGCCTATGTAAATTCCATGTGTGTATCATGCATTTTTCTGTTCAATAAATTATGTGATCTGAAATGCTCTTTCAAATAGATATTACTCTGTCACTTTGGCTCTTTGCATATGCCATTAGATCACTGGTTTTCCTGTTTGTATCGATTCTCAAAGGGAGTAATGTATTTCTGTGTACTGCTTCTAAATTGCCAGATGTTGCACCGGCAGATAATTTATGCACTTGTGATGCTACTATGTACAGGGGGAGAAGAACTTCTATTAATAACCATATCATAGAAAATAACACTGTTCAGAGAGATATTAGAACGATAACGCATACTAAAAATAACACTAGTATGTCATTACCCTTTGTTTCTATTCTAGTAGCAACGTACAATGAACAATTAGTAATAACACGCTTGATGAAATCGTGCGCCACACTATCTTATGATCGCGAGAGATTTGAAATTATTGTAATAGATGATTCCCAAGATGGAACGTTTGATATTTTGAAGGAATGGAAAGAGAAACTTCCCAATCTCAAAGTTTTACATAGAGATGATAGAATAGGTTGGAAAGGAGGTGCCCTTAATTTGGCCCTTAAGAATATGGATAACAGGAGCTCTTTTGTTCTAGTTATAGATGCAGATACTATTCTTGTAAATGATACTTTGGAAAAATTCATCACATATTTCGTGAATTCTGAGCTAAATGAAAAACACATTGATCTTATTCAAGGATATCCAATATCGGGAGTATTTTGCAGTAACGATGATAATAATACCGACAAGGATAAGGGTAAAAGTTACACTCATATTGATTTAAGAGTAGGAGATGGGTTTAACTGGATCGCTAGAGGAATTGATTTCAGATTAGCAAGAAGGAACGTAATAGAATTTCTAGCCAAGAATTTCATGAACCTTCCTATTCAGGTTACTGGAAGCCTTTTTATGATAAGATCAGAGATAATAAAGTCAATAGGATTTTCACAAGATTTAACTGAGGATTGGGATTTAACACTTGATATTTATCTCTCTTATAGCAATAATGAGAATATTAGGAATAAAAGGAAAATAATTTTCTACCCTTTGTTAATATCGTATTGTGAAGCGACAACTAAATTTAAAGAATATTTTAAACAAAGGATGCGTGTAAGTGAAGGTCATACTAGAGGATTAAAAAGAAACATTCTCAGAATACTAACAAGTAAAATATCTTATACCTACAAAATTGAGTTACTGTTCACTGGATTGCAGTATGCAAAGGCTATAGGAATACTTGGTTTGATCATTATTGATTACATGTTACTGTCAACTAATGGAGTTGATTTTATTATGCACAATTATTTTATAGAGGCATTATTATTTGTACAGTTTGTAAGTTTCTTAATCATTATAAGTACGTATTTTATATCCATGCCAATATGCCGAAACATAAGAAGCTATAGCGTCAAGGATGCTTTATACTCGATGTCTCTAGATGTATATTCGATGCCTGCATTTATACTTGGATCGATTCTTGGGCTGTCTAGACGAAAGGGAATATTTTATAAAACACAGCGAAATCCTTAAAAATACTATGGCGAGCTAAGATTCGGTTCTTATAATATACAGACTTCTAATTTTATTCTTAAACTAGGTCACTTATTTCTTATTCAACCTTGTATTCCTTATCTGTATAGGATGGAACATTCAGAGCCGATTCAAATAGAAGACATCAAGATGACAATATTTTGTATAGAAGAGATTTGACGTAAGCATACATTACCGATATTCTTGACCGAGAAAAATTGGCATAGATATTTTGAATAGTTTCTATGGAGTATTTTTTTAAAATAATACAAAATATTTTTTACCTCGATTCATGTTAATGAACTCATCTTGGATTCGGGAGCTGAACATTCGATTAACTTACCACTCGTTAGTGAAAAAGAAGAAAATATTTGTTTACCGCTTGTAATAAATGTAATTTCAAAATATTGGGGATATGATATTAACCTAGAAGAAACCTTAGAAGTCGCAAAAAAATATCATGGTATGAAAGGTTCTATAATGATAGAAGGAATAGAGATAGCCGAAAGACATAATTTCATTTCATATATTTATAAAGGTACGGTTAATGATCTAAAAAAACGGATCGACCAAGGAGTACCTCCTATAGTGATTCTTCCTGGAATTCACGATATGGTTCAACATGCTACGATAATATCTGGTTACAGTCCCAAAGAGAATCGCATTTTTACTTATATTCCTCAACCTGATACAATTGGTGCAATTCCTGAATCAAAATTTGAAGAAGAATGGGAGCAAGATGACAAGATTACTCTGATAATTATTCCAAAGGACATGGACGAGATTTTTAAATATGAAAAGAATTTGAAATTTATAAATTCAAATAGATATTGCTTCGAGGCGGAAAAATCACGTTTACAGGGAAATCTAAATGACGCCCTATCAAAGTTACAGACAGCGGTAAACATTGATCCTGAAAATTCTCAAGCTTGGTCGCTTTTAGGCAGCATACACAATGAATTCAATTTAGATCACAATAATGATAATATTGAAGCTAATATTTTCTATGAAAAAGCAATTAAATTTAACCCAAAATATTATCTTGCGTTTCGCGGTTTGGGAAATTATCATTTAAAAAGGAAAAATTATCATCTAGCAGATCAATATTATTCTAAGGCAATTGAAATTAACCCAAACAGATATGGCCCAATATATAAAAACCGAGCTTCCGCAAGATTGGAGCTCAAGAATTACTCAGGCGCTAAAGAAGATCTTCTGCATTATTTGGAGCAGACACCTTCTGCAAGAGATAAAAAAATTATTGAAGACGCAATACTTCAGCTTAACTAACTGCCTTAGTTTCCCACTATGAAGACGATAATCTCAATTCCTCACTTAGG
>Ga0182008_10000625_pt1 | contig 25949 bp, 25 predicted proteins | sample Sormic07211129_1_FD_120482 | JGI IMG/M metagenome (GOLD analysis project Ga0182008, IMG submission 120482) | Rhizosphere microbial communities from Sorghum bicolor, Mead, Nebraska, USA - 072115-129_1 metaG | ecosystem: Host-associated > Plants > Roots > Rhizosphere | place: USA: Nebraska...
GCACCAGGTCGCGCGGGTTGTTCAGGTGGATGCGGTGCCACTCGTCGCTGTACTTGCCGCCCACGCGGTGCAGGTCGGGCCCGGTGCGCTTGCTGCCCCACTGGAAAGGGTGGTCGTAGACGAACTCGCCCGCCACCGAGTAGTGGCCGTAGCGCAGCGTCTCGGCGCGGAAGGGGCGGATCATCTGCGAGTGGCAGTTGTAGCAACCCTCGCGCACGTAGATGTCGCGGCCCACCAGCTGCAGCGGCTCGAGCGGCCGGACGCCGGTCACGGCCTCGGTGGTCGACTTCTGGAAGAACAGCGGCACGATCTCCACCAGGCCGCCGACGGCGATCACCAGCAGGATCAGCACGATCATCAGGAAGTTGTTGGTCTCGATCTTCTCGTGCGAGAAGCCGGTCTTGGGGGCGTTGGAACTCATGGTGTCGTTCTCTTCAGGCGTGGGCGGCGGCAGCCAGGGGCGGGATGGCGGCGCGCACCGAGCGGCCCGCGATCACCGTCATGCAGACGTTCCAGGCCATGACCAGCATGCCGCCCAGGTACAGGAGGCCGCCGAGCAGGCGCACCACGTAGTAGGGGTAGGTGGCCTTCACGCTCTCGACGAAGGTGTAGGTCAGCGTGCCGTCGGCATTGACCGCGCGCCACATCAGGCCCTGCATCACGCCGGCGATCCACATGGCGGCGATGTAGAGCACGATGCCCACGGTCGACATCCAGAAGTGCAGCTCGATGGCCTTGGTGCTGTGCATCTCGGTGCGGCCCCACAGGCGCGGGATCAGGTAGTACAGCGAGCCCATGGTGATCAGCCCGACCCAGCCCAGCGCGCCGGCGTGCACGTGGCCCACGGTCCAGTCGGTGTAGTGCGAGAGCGCGTTGACGGTCTTGATCGACATCATCGGACCCTCGAAGGTCGCCATGCCGTAGAAGGACAGCGCGACGATCAGGAAGCGCAGGATCGGGTCGGTGCGCAGCTTGTGCCAGGCGCCCGACAGCGTCATCACGCCGTTGATCATCCCGCCCCAGCTGGGCGCCAGCAGGATCAGCGAGAACACCATGCCGATGGACTGCGTCCAGTCGGGCAGCGCGGTGTAGTGCAGGTGGTGCGGACCCGCCCACATGTAGGTGAAGATCAGCGCCCAGAAGTGCACGATCGACAGCCGGTACGAGTACACCGGGCGGCCCGCCTGCTTGGGGATGTAGTAGTACATCATCCCGAGGAAGCCCGCGGTGAGGAAGAAGCCCACCGCGTTGTGGCCGTACCACCACTGGACCATCGCGTCCTGCACGCCCGCATAGGCCGAGTAGCTCTTCATCCAGCCCGCGGGAATGGCCGCGCTGTTGACGATGTGCAGCAGCGCCACCGCGATGATGAAGGCGCCGTAGAACCAGTTGGCCACGTAGATGTGGCGCACCTTGCGCATCGCGATGGTGCCGAAGAACACGATCGCATAGGCCACCCAGACCAGCGTGATCAGGATGTCGATCGGCCACTCGAGCTCGGCGTACTCCTTGCCGCTGGTGTAGCCCATCGGCAGGCTGATGGCCGCGGCCACGATGACCAGCTGCCAGCCCCAGAACACGAAGGAGGCCAGTGCCGGTGCGAACAGCCGGACCTGGCAGGTGCGCTGCACCACGTGGAAGCTGGTGGCCATCAGCGCGCAGCCGCCGAAGGCGAAGATCACGGCGTTGGTGTGCAGCGGGCGCAGCCGGCCGTAGCTGAGCCAGGAGATGCCGAGGTTGAGCTCGGGCCAGGCCAGTTGCGACGCGATGATCACGCCGACCAGCATGCCCACCACGCCCCAGACGACGGACATGAGGGCGAACTGCCGGACGGCGGTGTCGGCGTAGACCGCCGCGGGAGAGTGGGAAGCTTGCATCGTCGGGCCTTTTTCAATGGACCCGGTCAGTGTCCGAGCGCGGTGCGCGCGGCGCCTTGCGCTAGATCAATCGTTGTTCAGAATGCGCTCGCCTTCGCGATCCACGTCCTCGAACTGGCCGCGGTCGACGGCCCACCACAGGCCGCCGAGGATGACCAGCACCAGCACCACCGAGAAGGGCACGAGCAGGAACAGGATGTCCATCAGGCGGCCGCCCCGGCAGCGCGCGCGAGCCGCGCCGCGTTGAGCACCACCAGCAGCGAGCTCGCCGCCATGCCGATGCCGGCCAGCCAGGCCGGCAGCCAGCCGGCCAGCGCCAGCGGCACACACAGCGCGTTGTAGCCCGCGGCCCAGGCCAGGTTCTGGCGCACGATCTTCAGCGTGCGGCGCGCCTGCGCGATCGCCTCGGGCACCGCCGACAGCGCACTGCCCATCACGATGAAGTCGGCGCGGGCCTGCGCCAGCGGCACCGCGTTGCCGAGCGCGAAGGACGCATGGGCCGCGGCCAGCACCGGTCCGTCGTTGAGGCCGTCGCCGACCATCGCGACGCGCCGGCCTTCGGCCTGCAAGTGCTGCAGCGTGCGCAGCTTGTCCTCGGGCGTGCAGTCGCCCTGCACCTGCGCGATGCCTACGCGCGCGGCCACCTCGCGGGCGGCAGCCGTCCGGTCGCCCGACAGCAGCTGCACCGCGATGCCCTGCGCCTTCAACGCGGCGACGGCCGCCGCGGCGTCGGCGCGCAGCTCCTCGGCCAGCACGAAGCTCGCGACCCAGCCATGGCCGTCGGACAGGTGCAGCTGCGGCGCATCGATGGGCAAGGCCTCGACCCCGCAATGCGCGGCCGAGCCCAGGCGCACGTGCAGCGGCATCGCGTTCGATCCGCGGCGCTGCAGATGCCCTTCGAGCCCCTGCCCTGCCTGCTCGCGCAGGTCCAGCGCCAGCCAGTCGGGTGGCGTGCGGTGTTCTTGTTCCCAGGCACGCACCAGCGCCCGGGCCACGGGATGCAGCGACTGCGCACCCAGCGCCGCGGCGAGTTCCACCGCATCGCCCGGCCGCAGGCCCTCGCGGCAGTAGACGCGGTCGAGCCGCGGCGTGTCGCGCGTGAGCGTGCCGGTCTTGTCGAAGACCACGGTGTCGACCGTGGCCAGCGCCTCGAGCGCCTGCAGGTCGTGCACCAGCACCCCGCCACGCGCCAATGCGCCCGCGCTCGCGAGCATCGCGGCCGGCGTGGCCAGCGAGAGCGCGCAGGGGCAGGTCACGATCAGCACCGCGACCGCCACCATCAACGCCTGGCCCGGGCCGGCAGGCCACCACAGCACGGCGGCCAGCGCGGCCGCGGCCAGCACGCCGAGCAGGAAGGGCTTGGCCACCCGGTCGGCCAGCCGGGCCAGCCGCGGCTTGCCCGTCGAAGCGCTTTCCATCAGCGCGACGATCTGCGCGAAGCGCGTGCCCTGCCCCACCGATTCGATGCGCAACTGCACCACGGCCGAGAGGTTGTGGCTGCCGGCCAGCACGCGCTCGCCGCGGCCGCGCGGCACGGGCCGCGACTCGCCGGTGAGCAAGGCTTCATCGGCGGTGGTGTGACCGTCGATCAACAGGCCGTCGGCGGGAAAGGCCTCGCCCGGCCGCACGCGGATCACGTCGCCCACGGCCAGGCGTCGCACCGCGACGCGCTGGAAGCTGCCGTCGGCGGACAGGCGCTCGATGCTGTCGGGCACCCGGTTCATCAGCGCTTCGAGCGCGCCGGCCGTGCGGCCGCGCAGCCGCGTCTCGAGCCAGCGGCCGGTGAGCAGGAAGAACACGAACATGGTGAGCGAGTCGAAATAGACTTCGTGCCCCAGCGGCCCCTCGGGGTCGAAGGTGCCGGCGGTGCTGACGACGAACACGATCGCCATGCCCAGCGCCACCGGCAGGTCCATGCCGATGCGCCGCTGCTGCAGGTCGCGCCAGGCGCTGCGGAAGAAGGGGCCGCAGGAGAACAGCACCACGGGCAGCGTGAGCACCCACGAGGCCCAGCGCATCAGCTGCACCGCGTCGGCCGTCATCTCGCCGGGCTGCGCGATGTACGCGGGGTAGGCGTACATCATCACCTGCATCATGCAGAAGCCCGCCACCAGCCAGCGCCACAGCGCGGCGCGGCCCTCGCGCGCGCGGCGGACCCGCGCCTGCAGGTCGCCGGCCGGCACCAGCCGGTAGCCCGCGGCGGCCGAGGCCGCGAACCAGCGCGAAGGCCGCACTGCATCGGCCGACCACAGCACGCGCGCGCGCCGGCTCGCGGCGTTCACGTCGGCCCGCAGCACGCCGGGCACGGCGCACAGCGCGGCCTCGACGGTGAAGGCGCAGGCCGCGCAATGCATGCCCTCGACCACCACCTGCGACTCCCAGCGGCCGCCATCGAGCGCATGGCCGAAGGCCGGCCATTCGGCCGGATCGTCCAGCGCCACGCCGTCGTCGGGCAGGGCCGCGGAGGGTGGAAGAGAGAGCACAGCGTCCATGCCCCCGAGCCTAGGGGCCGATGCGAGACAAGCCCTTGATCTGGATCAAGCCGGGGCCGCCGCGCGGCCCTAGCCTTCAGGCTTCATTCCGGAGGAAATCCATGTTCAAACGCATCCTGATCGCCACCGATGGCTCGGCCCTCTCGCGCAAGGCCGTGGCCAGCGGCATCTCGCTGGCCGCCACGCACGGCGCGGAGCTGGTCGCGCTGACGGTGGTGCCGCGCTATCCGATGAACTACTTCGAAGGCGCGATGGTGTTCACGCCCGAGGACATCGCGCGCATCGAGAAGCAGTGGACCGATGCCGCCCAGGAGATGCTGGCCGCCGTCGATGCGCGCGCCCAGCGCAGCGGCGTCAAGGTCAAGACCGTGACGGTGCGTTCGGACCGCGTGGCCGAGGCCATCATCGCCGCCGCCCAGAAGCAGTCCTGCGACCTGATCGTGATGGCCTCGCACGGCCGCAAGGGCGTCAAGCGCCTGCTGCTGGGCAGCGAGACCCAGCATGTGCTCACACATTCGAGCCTGCCGGTGTTGGTGCTGCGCTGAACCGCAGCGCGCCGGGCCGCGCTCAGTCGCTCTTGGCGACCAGCCCCAGGCCGATCCCGTAGAGCGCGAGCAGCCCGGCCATGTGGCCGATGGCCACGCCCGGCTCGCCGGATTCGATGCGCGCGATGGTCTGCACATGCACCCCCAGCCGCGCGGCGGCGACCGCCTGGCCCTCGCCGGCCTCGAGGCGGGCGCGCTTGGCGGCCGCGCCGAGGTCCTTGATGGATTGAAGGGCGTCGCCGCCGATGTCTGCAGAGATTCGTTTGCCTTGGGCCATGGGCGGATTGTCGCCGGAGCGCACGGCCTACACTGGCTTGCATGCCTCCGCCCCTGTCACCGCCGTCCCCGCAGGACGATGCCCTCAGCGCCTACTTCTTCAGCGGCGAGACCCTCCGCAGCCGCGGCCTGGGCACGCGGCTGCTGTCGGGCGTGGTCGAGGTGCCCGCGCCGCCGGCCCGGCTCGCTGCCGACTGGGCGCGCGAGACCGCGTCCTCGCTCGCGCCTGGCGACGTCGACACCCTGCCCCTGCCGCGCGCACGCATGCGCTGGCCCGACTACCGGCGCTGCGTGCAGGCGGTGGCCGACTGGATGCGCGAACGCGGACTGCCGGACCTGACGGGCAGCAGCGACGTGGCATTGATGGCCTGCCGCGGCGCGCGCTACCACCACGATGCCCTCCAGTACGGCAGCGCCGCCTTCTGCAACCTCTTCCTCAGCGAGGACCGTGAACTGGACGTGCATTTCCCCGGCACCGGCCAGCGCATCCCGCTGGTCCGGGGCACGGTGCTGCTGTTCGACACGGCCCAGCCCCATGCGGTGATCCGGCGCGGCGCCGCCGGCTTCGATGCGGCCGACTTCGCGCCGGCGCGCGACCTGACCCAGGTCTTCCTGACCTGGGAACTGCCCATCGCGCATCCCGATGTCGCGCGCGCACTCGGCATCGTCTTCGACAACGATCCGGCCACCGCGGCGCGGCTCGACGCAGAGCAGGTCCACAGCCGCGGCGCACCGGCCGAGGTCTGCCCGGCTTCCGGCCGCTGGCGCCCGGTGGGCTGATCCGGCGACCCGTGTACGCCACACGGCGTATTTAAGAAGATTCTTCGTTTTTTCATACTGGCGGCACTTCCTTCATTTGCCGGACCACCGCCTTGGAACGCTTCACGATCTCCCTCGACGACGAACTGGCCCACGACTTCGACCACCTGATCGCCGAGCGCGGCTACGGCAACCGCTCCGAGGCCGTGCGCGACATCCTGCGCGGCCATCTGGCCCGGCAGCGCGAGACCCATGACCGCCACGGCCCCTGCGTGGCCAACCTGTCCTATGTCTACAACCACCACGAGCGCGAACTGTCGGAGCGGCTGGCCCACCACCAGCATGCGCAGCACGACCTGACCATCGCCTCCACGCATGCGCACCTCGATGCCGAGCACTGCATCGAGACCGTGCTGCTCCGGGGCCCGGCCGAGGCGGTGCGCCGCTTCGCCGACAAGCTCATGGCCGAGCGCGGCGTGCACCACGGCCAGCTCAACCTGGTGATGGCCTCGGCCGCCGCAGCGCACACGCACTGACCCCGCCGGGCCTTGTCCGACGCGCTGCGTCCGGGCACGCGCGCGCCCTTCCTTCTTCTTCCCGACCCCGATGAACCTCCCGATCCCGCGGCCCCCGCGCCCTCTGAGCCTGGCCCTCGGCTGCCTGCTGCTGAACACCGGCATCGCATTGGCCGAACCCGCCCCGGACACCGCCGAGCGGGAGCTTCCCGCCGTCGAGGTCAAGGGCCAGACCCTGCGCGGTGCCGCGGCCTCCTACTCGACCACCGTCTTCGACAGCCAGGACATCCAGCCGCTGCATGTGAGCCAGGCGCAGGAGCTGTTCCGCCACGTGCCCGGCATGAACGTGCAGAACTACCAGCTCTCGGGCGTGGCCGACACCATCGTGCTGCGCGGTTTCGGCGGCGGCGGGCACGGTGGCGACCTGGGTGTGGTGCTCGACGGCATCCCGCTCAACGAGGCGATGTCGCATGCCGACGGCTACGTCGACTTCAACGTGATCGTGCCGCTGGAGATCGATCGGCTCACGGTGTTCAAGGGGCCGGTGTCGGCGCTGTACGGCAACTTCAACCGCGCCGGCCTGGTGGCGGTCGAGACCCGCAAGCGCGATGCCTACCGTGAGCTCGATCTGAGCCTGGGCTCGCACCGCAGCCTCGATGCGCAGGCGGCGCTGGGCCTGCCGCTGCAGGACGGCAGCCAGCTCAACCTCGCGGCCCAGCACGACCGCAGCGACGGCTTTCGCGCGCAGTCCAGGGCCGAGCGCAGCACGGTGTCGGCCCGCTGGAGCCGGGCCCTGACGCCGGACCTGGAGATCGCGCTGTCGGGCCGGCTGCACGAGGCCGAGGGCGACTCGCCCTCCTACCTCACGGCCGCGCAGTTCGCGACCGACCCCTACGGCAAGGACCCGCGCGCGATGAACGACGGCGCCACCAAGCATTTCGCCACGCTGCGCGCCGACCTCAACTACGCGCTCACGCCCGACATCCGGCTGCTGAGCTTCGCCTACGGCACGCGGCAGGACTTCACGCGCTGGTTCAGCCGGCCGGTGAGCCCCGCGGCCTGGCGGCAGCGCGAGGAAACCTACGACCGCACCGTCTTCGGCGCCGGCACCAGCCTCAACGGCCGCACGCAGACGCGCTGGAGCGCGCTGAACTGGGTGGCGGGCGTGGAGACCTTCCGCGAATCGACGGCCTACCAGTACGACGACGGCCTGGACCAGCGCCTGCGCCTCTCGCCCGCCATCGACGACCGCACCTCCAGGCTCGACAGCCTCTCGGCCTTTGCCGAAGTCGATGCGCCGATCCATGCGCTGTTCCAGCCCTCGCTGGGCCTGCGCTGGGATCGCTTCAGCGGCGGCTGCAGCCTCGACGGCGCGGAGACGGGCAGCGACCCCTGCGGCCCGCTGGCCCGCCTGAGCCATGCGAGCCCCAAGCTCGGCGTGCGCTCCGACGTCGCGCCGGGCGTGCGCCTGCGCGCCAGTTGGGCCGAGGGCTTCGCGCTGCCCAACACCTTTGCCAAGTACGCGCTCGGCGCCTCGCAGCTCGACCCCAACGTGTTCCGCCAGACCGAGGTCGGCGCGCAGTTCAAGCCGGCCCAGGGGCTGCTGCTCGACATCGCGGCCTACCGGCTGCGCTCTTCCGACGAGATCCGCACCGTGGCGCCGGGCGTCTACGAGAACTACGGCGCGACCTTGCGCCGCGGCGTCGAGGCCAGCGCGCTGTGGTCCATCCGCCCCGACCTCGACGTCTCGCTGGTCTACGGCAGCGCGCGCTCGCGCATCACCGAGAACGCGAGCGCCGCGCTGCTGGGCAAGTCGGTGGCGGGCGTGCCGCGCTACACCGCCACGGCCGCCATCAGCTGGACACCGGTCGCGGCCTGGACCGGCACGCTGACCTGGCGCCGCGTGGGCGCCTACGCCGTGACCGCCGACAACAGCGTGAACTACGCCGGCTACGCCACCGTGGACCTCGGTGTGAGCTATGTACCGCCCGCGGCCAGCCGCTACCGCCTCTACGCCACGGTGGCGAATGTCGGCGACAAGGCCTACGCCACCTCGGCCGCGGTGATCGGCGGCACGCAGGTCTTCGCGCCCGGCGCGCCGCGCAGCCTCAAGGTCGGCGCGCAGCTGCAGTTCTGATCCACAGCCAACGACACCCATGCCACACCTTCTTCGCAACGCGGCCCTGGCCGTCTTCGCCACCCTGGCGCTGGGCACGGCCCAGGCCCACAACGTCTGGCTCGAACCCGATGCGGGCGGCGGCTACCTGGTGCAGTTCGGCGGCCATGAAGGCCGGCTCGAGCGCTATCCCGCGGACAAGCTCAAGAGCGTCGAAGCCTTCGACCGCCGCGGCCGCCGCATCGAGGTCACGCTCACGCCCCAGGCCGACGGCATGCGCGTGCGACCCGAGCGGCAGGCGGCGCTGCTGGCCGCGCATTTCGACAACGGTTTCTTCAGCAAGACCGACACCGGGCCGATGGTCGAGAAGCCCATGACCGAGAACCCCGGCGCCACCAGCGGCGTGCATGCGATGAAGTACCACAAGACCATCATCCAGTGGGGCGCGATCGCGAAGAAGGCGCTGGGCCAGCCCTTCGAGATCGTCGCACTCACGGCCGACACGCCGCATGCGGGCGAGCCGATGAAGGTGCAGGTGCTGTTCGACGGCCGGCCGATCGGCGGCATCCGCCTGTCGCTGGGCGAAAGCGGCGTACCCGTGACCACGGCCGCCGACGGCACGGCCACCGTGGTTCCCGCGGCCGGCCCGAACCAGCTGCTGGCCATCCGCCGCCTGCCGGTGCAGGGCGACCCGCGCACCACCAGCCTCAGCTACGAGTACCTGCTGGCCTTTCCGGCGCACTAGCAGCTGTAGACACGGGGCCATGAAAGCCCGGGGACGGGAAAGCGGAACGCGCTCGGCCAACGACTGACGGCGCGGCATGAGCGGGGGATCGGGTCAGCTCTGCCCCAGAGGGCGCACGCCTCGAGCGGAAGCGCGCTGTTGACATCTATCTACTAGTTGATAGACTGACCACATGGACCTCACCCCCAGAGCCCTCGAGATCGCGGCCCGCGCACGCGCGCTTCTGGTCGGTGGTGGCTACAACAGCTTCAGCTACGCCGACATCCCGGCGTCGGTGCAGATCAGCAAGGCCAGCATCCACCACCACTTCCCGAGCAAGGCCGAACTGGTGCGCACGGTCCTGCTGCGGTACCGCGAAGAGGCGCGCACCGGCCTGGCAGCCCTGGTGCAGCACATTCCGGAGCCGCTCGCGCAGCTCGAGGCCTACACGGGCTACTGGGCGACCTGCATGCGCGAGGCCTCCTCGTCCTTCTGCATCTGCGCCATGCTGGCGGCCGAACTGCCCACCCTCCCGCGCGAGGTCGCGAACGAGGTCCACGGCCATTTCCTGGACCTGGCCGCATGGCTCGCCTCCGTGCTGGCGGCGGGGGCGGCACAGGGGGTGTTCTTTCTGCGGACGAGTCCCGAAGGCGAGGCCATGGCCTTCATGGCAACGGTGCACGGCGCGATGCTGTCCGCGCGCGCCTATGGAGATCCGGAAGTCTTCGCAGCAACCGTGCAGCCGCTCATGCGCCGGCTCACGTCAGCCTGACCGATCGGCAGATCGCCCTCTCACCCCCCGCACCTTGGCTCCTTCATTTGTCCAACCCATCTACCAACTAATAGATAGACATCTCACATGACGACCGCTCTCTCATTCATCGGCGTGGTCCACACCGCCCTCAGCCTGGTCCCGGTCGCTGCCGGCCTCTACGGCTTCGCGCGCTACCGCGCGATCGATCCGGCCACCCGTTCGGGCAGGGTCTACCTCGTCGGCCTGGCGCTGTCGGTGCTCACGGCCTTCGGCCTGTCCAGCACGGGCGGCTTCAATCCCGGACACGCGCTGGGCATCCTGGCCCTGCTCGCGGCTTTTGGCAGCCTGCTCGTGCCGCGCCTTGCCGTGCTGGGGCGATTGCGGCCGTACCTGGCGACGCTCGGGCTGAGCTTCAGCTTCTTTCTGCTGCTGGTTCCCGGCATCGCCGAAACCCTGACCCGATTGCCGGCCGCCCATCCATTGGCCGACGGGCCGGCGTCTCCACTGGTCCGTTCCACGCTGCTCGCATGGGCCGTGATCTTCGTCGTGGGCTTCGCGCTCCAGGGCTGGACGATCCATTCGCGTCGCGGCAACGCGGCGCGGCGATGAGTCGACGCTGCGCCACACCCCGCACCGGCGATTTCACGGCCCCCCCCGGATGCAGGGAGGCACGGCCCCAGGAGACAGTGCACGAAGGAATCAGGGCGAGGCCGCCAGGCTTGCGGCGTCGGCGGAAAGCGGGGCCGTAGGGTCCGCTGCCGACGGCAGCCCGCCTAGAACCTGTACCGCGCCGTCAACTGCGCGCTGCGCGGCGCGCCGTGGGTGCCCGAGTACCACCAGCCCGACATCGAGGCGATGTACTTGCGGTCGAACAGGTTCTGCACGTTGAGCGACACCGACAGCCGTTCGTTGACGTCGTAGCGCGCCATCAGGCCGGCCACGGCATAGGCGCCCTGGCGGGCGGTGACGGTGCGTTCGATCTGCCAGGCCTCGCCGGTGTAGCTGATGCCGCTGTTCCAGTCCACGCCGCCGCCCACGGTGAGCCGGCGCCAGTCGCCGGGCAACCGGTAGGTGGTCCAGACGCGGGCCATCTGGCGCGGGAAGGTGGTGTTGACGCGGCGTCCGGTCGCGTCTTCCGAGCTGCTGAAGTTGTACGAGGCGCTCAGGTTCCAGCCCGGGGCCAGCGTGCCGTTGAACTCGAGGTCGATGCCCTGCGTCTTCACGCCCTTGACCGCGCGCGAGGCGGTGTTGGTGGTGCCGGGGATGAACTGACCCGGGTCGGCCTCGGCCACGTTGTCCTGGCGGATCTGGTAGATCGCGGCGCTGGTCGTCACACGGCCGTCGAGGAAGCTGCTCTTGAGGCCGGCCTCGTAGGTGTTGCCTTCCTGCGGGTCGAGCAGCTGGCCGTTGCGGTCGAGCGAGCTCTGCGGGTTGTAGATGGTGGCGAAGCTCGCATACAGCGTGTGCTGCGCGCTCAGGTCGTACACCAGGCCGCCGTAGGGCGTGAACACGCGGCGCTCGGACGAGGGCGAGGTGCTGAAGTAGCCGCCAGTCGTTTTCGTGACGTAGTCGCTGTCGTAGTTCAGCACCTTGGCGCCGACGATGAGCTTGAGCGCATCGGCCAGCTGGAAGCGGCCCGCGCCGTAGACGCTGGTCTGGCGGCGCGTGCTGTCGAAGGTCACGAAGCGCTCGCCGTACACCGGCGCGCCGCTGTTGTCCCAGCGGTAGACGTTGACCGGCAGGTCGCGCAGCCCGGTGATGTCGAAGCTGCCGTAGGTCAGGCTCTGGAAGTCGTTGTACTCGACGCCCACCAGCGCCTCGTGCTCGCGGCCGAACAGGCTGAAGGGCCCGCCCAGCTTCAGGTCCACCGTCTTGTTCTTCAGCCGGTAGTCGCGGCGCTCGGCGTTGAGCAGCAGGCCGTCGCCGGTGGCCTTGTCGAACAGGCTGCTGTTGACCGCCATGTAGACCGAGTCCTCGCGCTGCTTCGAGTAGAGGTCGTTGGCCGAGAGCTTGAGCTTCCAGTCGTTGTCGAAGCGCTGTTCCAGCGTCACGAAGGCGCTGGTGGAGTCGGTGTTGAAGCGGTTATGGCGGCTCGCGGCGTTGAAGGAGGTCTTGAAGTCGGTCTGCTCGCCGTCGCTGTTGAACAGCGGGAAGCCCAGGTACGACAGCGAGCCGCGCGAGCGGTTCTCCTGGTGGTCGATGCCGGCCGTGAGCTTGAGCGCGTTCGTGAGGTCGGCCTCGACCACGCCGTAGAACACGTCCTTCTTCTTGCTGTAGTAGTCGATGTAGCTGTCGCCCTCCTCGTGCACCGCGACCAGCCGGCCGCGCACGCTGCCCGAGGCGTTGAGCGGGCTCGAGAGGTCGAGCATGCCGCGCCTGTTGCCCCAGGTGCCGATGCCGGCCTCGGCCACGCCCTGGAAGGTGGAGGTGGGCTTCTTGCGCACCATGTTCACGATGCCCGACGGATCGCCCGCGCCGGTGCTCAGGCCCGAGGCGCCGCGCAGCACCTCGATGCGGTCGTACAGCGCCATGTCGGCGATGCTCTGCGAAGGCAGCGCATCCAGGCCCAGGAACTCGGTGTGGGTGTTGACCCCGTCGAGCTGGTAGTTGCTGATCGGATAGCCGCGCGCGTTGGCGTTGATGCGCTCGGTGCCGAGCACGGCCGTCGAGATGCCCGGCGTGCGGGCGAGCACCTCGCCGATGCTGGTCAGGTTCTGGTCTTCCATGCGCTGCTGGGTCATCACGCTGACCGATTGCGGCGTGTCCTTGAGGCTCAGGTTCAGGCCGCTGGCCACGCCCGTCGGGCCGCGCGCGGTGTAGACGCCGGTGCCTTCGGTGGTGCCGGAGCGGTCGGCCTGGGCCGTGACGCGCACCTCGGCCAGCGTGGTGCCCGATGCAGCCTCGGCCGCGGGCGCGTTGCGTTCCGAGGCCACCACGGTCAGCGTGCCGCCGGGCGTCTGCGCCAGTGCGAGCCCGCTGCCCGCGAGCGCCTGCTGCGCGGCCTGTGCGACGGTGAGGCGCCCCTGCACCGCATGGGCGCGGCGCCCGGCCACGAGTGCCGGTGCGGCGCTGATGCTGCGGCCGCCCTGGCGTGCGATGCGCGCGAGCACCACGCCGAGTTCGTCGGCCGGCAGGTTCCAGTCCATCGCGCCGTCGGCGACGGCGCCGGGTGGCACGGCGGGCGTCGTCTGTGCAAACGACGTGGTGGTGGCACAGGCGAGCACGGCGGCCAGCGCCAGCGAGGCCTTGCGCATCGGGGCGCGGGAGCGGGACAGGGAAGACAGGGGAGACAGCGTCACGTCGGACATCCTGGTCGGTTCGGGTGGATCGGAGCGTTCAACCCTGTATGTCCCGCGAGGCGGGCCAACCCGACAGCGATGCGCGAAAAAAATCTCAGGCCGCGCGCACGTCCACGTAGACCACCCAGTCGCCCCAGTGGCGCACGCGCAGCGGCAGCGTGTCGACCAGCGCCTGCAGGGCCTGCATCGGCCGGTCCAGCGGATAGACGCCGTAGACGCGCACCCGCGCGGCCTCGGGGCTGGCGCGCAGGACCGCGGGCGTGTACGGGCGCAGCGCCTCCAGCACCTCGGCCAGCGGCTGGTCGTGCACCTCGAGCACGCCGCTGGACCAGGCGCTGGGATCGACGCGCGCCGCCGCCACCGGCTCGATGCCGTCGGCATGCAGCCAGGCGCTCGCGCCTTGCGGCAGCGCCACCGGCGCGACGTCGTTCAACGGATGCAGGCGCACGCTGTGTTCGAGCACCGACACCAGCGTGCGGCCCTCCTCCTGCTGCACCATGAAGCGGGTGCCCAGCGCGCGCACCGCGCCCTGGGCGCTCTGCACGACGAAGGGTCGCTGCCTGTCGGTCGCCACGTTGACGATCAGCGCGCCGGCGCGCAGGTGCACCCGCCGCTGGTCGGCGCCGAAGTCCAGGTCGGCGGCCGAGCGCGCGTTGAGCAGCAGGTCGCTGCCGTCGGCCAGCACGAAGCGGCGGCGCTCGCCGGTGCCGGTGCGCAGGTCGGAGGACCAGGCCATGAGCGGCGCCCGCCGCTCGGCCCAGAGCCCGCCGCCCGCGGCCGTGAGCAGCGCGACCGTGGCGCCGCCCAGCAGCGCGCGCCGGCGGGCGCGGTGGTCGGGCGCGGCGCTCAGCGCGCGCACGCCCGAGGGCGCATGGCCGCCGGCCTGCAGCTGCGTGAGCGCGGGCACGATGCGCTGGTCCAGCCGCTGCTGCAGCGAGGCCCAGGCCGCCGCATGCGCGGGCGCGGCCTCGAGCCAGCGCGCGAAGGCGCGGCGCTCGCTGTCGTCGCTGTGGCCGGAGTCCAGCCGCACCAGCCAGTCGATCGCCTGCTCGATCACCGGGTCGAGCGCCAAGGCGCTGCCATGCGCCGTCATGCGGCCTCCGGCTGCGCGGGGCAGGTGTAGAGGTGCACGATGGCCTGCTTGATGTGGCGCTCGACCGTGCGCACCGAGACGCCCATGCGCTGCGCGATCTCGGCATGGGCCAGGCCCTCGAGGCGGCGCAGCAGGAAGGCCTCGCGCACCTTGGGCGGCAGGCCGTCGAGCCAGCGGTCGAGGGTCTCGACGGCTTCGCGCACCAGCGCATAGGTCTCGGGCGAGGGCGCGAGCTCTTCGGGCTGGGCCGCCAGCGCGTCGAGCCAGGCCCGCTCCAGCTCGCGCCGGCGCCAGAAGTTGTAGAGCACCCGCTGCGCCAGCGTGGTCAGGTAGGCGCGCGGCTCCTCGATCGCCTGCGCCTGGCCGCCGGTGATCACGCGCACGAAGGTGTCCTGCGTCAGGTCCGCGGCCGTGTGGCCGTCGCCCAGCCGGCGGCGCAGCCAGGTCTGCAGCCAGGCACGGTGCTCGCGGTACAGCGCATGGACGGGATCGGCCGAAGCGGAGGAGGACATGGACGCGACAAACAGAATGAGAATTACTCTCATTCTATTCAACCCCGTCGACGGGCTTCAGGCCGAGGAGGTCCGGGCCTGGAACCACCAGCTGCGCGCAGCATGCAGCAGCACCGCGCCCATGAGCAGCGCGCTCGGCCAGGCGTGGTGCGCGCCGCCTTCCAGGAAGGGCTCCACGAACGACGACCACGCGCCCTCCCCGCCGGTCCAGGACAACCGGGCGAGTTCGCTGATCCCGTGCAGCAGCAGGCGCACCGCGAACAGCGAGAGCAGCAGCGCCGAGGCGCGGAAGGCCAGCAGCAGGCCCGAGCGCCAGCGCACCCATCGCCACAGCGGCACCACCAGCGCGGCGGCCGCGGCGCCCAGCGCCAGGCCGAGCAGCGCATCGTCGGCGCCGGCCCGGCTCGCGATCGCCTGCACGAACACGCCCACTTCGAGCAGTTCGCGGAACACCACCAGCGCGACGAAGCCGATCACGCCCAGCGTCGCCAGCAGCGGCGCGCGGTTCAACCAGGCGTCGACGCGCTGCGACACGCGGCCGCGGATCTCGCCGGCCGAGGCGACCATGCCGGTCGCCATCACGAGCACGCCCAGCGCCATGCCGGTTTCGAGCAGGGCCTCGGTGCGCGGCGCGAGCGCCGAGCCGATCAGGTGGAGGGTGGCGACGAGGGCGGGCACGGCCCCGAGCAGGGCGCCCCAGGCGACAGCGGGCAACAGCCGCGTGCGGCCGGCCTGGCGCAGGTAGACGCACAGCGCGCCGATGATCAGCGCCATCTCGGCGCACTCGCGCAAGGCGATGGCAAAGGCGTCAAACATGGCGCGTCCGGCCCGGCACACGGCCCATGTCGATGACAATCATTCGCATTTTCCGAGTATCGCATGGCGAACGTGCGACACTTTTGGGCTGGCGACCGCTTCCATCGGCCGCCGCCCCTGGAAGCCCACCCGCCCCGTCAACACCGATCGCGCATGAACGAGCAAGAAATCCTGAGGATCGTGGACAAGGCCGTCGACACCTTCGACGGCAACCTGGACGACCTCGAGAGCGCGATCGGCATGCTGATGCTGGGCCGCCACTACGGCTGGCGCGTGATCCTGCTGATCCACAGCCCGACCACGGTGCGCAAGTACCTCAAGATCCTGGGCCTGAAGAACCTGCGCGAGGTGCTGCCCGAGGTCGGCGTGCTGGCCCACCGCTCCAACGCCTGGCGGCTGCTGGACGGCACCAAGAACTTCTGGAAGGTCGTGCGCGGCCAGATCGGCGGCATCCGCAGCGCGCGCGTCGACAAGGGCTCGTCCGACACGCCCTGAGCAGAGGCTTGCGCCCTGCTCCGCTCTGCCTGATCCGAGCCGAGCACCCAACGGCCAACTGCAGTGGCCGCTCAACACCTACGCCATCCTCCCGGAGCCGCCTGCGCCACGGTCGGTATTCGCGTGCGCGCGACGGATTCAAGTAGCACTTGACAGTACTACTCGCGTCTCCTTACATTTCACCGCATATTGCGAATCAGTCGTATTTCTTTGCGCATCACCGGATGTGCCGGGAAAGCACCCCCCGCAATGTGCGACCGGGCCTGCGCCCGACTTCCTTTCTTCCCTGATCCACCATGACCCAGAAATCCCTCTCGTCGAGCGCGCGCGCAGAACGCCGCTTCGCTCCCGGCGCCATCGCCAAGGCCGTCCAACTCGTGGCCGCGGGCGCCACGCTCGTCATCGCCGGCGCACCGGCCTTCGCGCAGGGCGCCGGCAGCAACACCCTGCCGGCCGTCACGGTCACGGGTGAAGGCGACCAGGGCTACGCGGCCACGCGCAGCAGCACCGCGACCAAGACCGACACGCCGCTGCGCGACACGCCGCAGTCGATCTCGGTGGTCACGCGCGACCAGATCCGCGACCAGGCCGCCCAGAGCCTGGCCGAGGCCACGCGCTACGTGCCGGGCGTGGGCTTCGCGCAGGGCGAAGGCAACCGCGAGACGCCGATCTTCCGCGGCATCAGCACCACCGGCGACTTCTTCATCGACGGCGTGCGCGACGACGTGCAGTACTACCGCGACCTCTACAACATCGAGCGCGTGGAAGTGTTCAAGGGCCCCAACGCGATGATCTTCGGCCGCGGCGCGACCGGCGGCCTGATCAACCGCGTGAGCAAGCAGCCCGAATGGACCTCCTCCTTCGGCGGCTCGCTGACGCTGGGCTCCGACAACAACCGCCGCGCGACGGTCGACCTGAACCGGCCGATCAGCGACGAGCTGTCGTTCCGCCTCAACGGCATGTACGAGAACTCCGACAGCTACCGCGACGGCGTGTCGATCAAGCGCTCGGGCATCAACCCCACGCTGAGCTGGCGCCCGAGCGCGCGCACGCTGGTCACGCTGGGCTACGAGCACTTCAAGGACGACCGCACCGCCGACCGCGGCATCAGCTCCTTCCGCGGCGTGCCGGTGGTGACCGACCCCTCGACCTTCTTCGGCAACGCGGCCGGCAGCCCGACCGGCACCACGCTGGACGCCTTCACCGCCTCGATCGAGCACGAGTTCGGCAACGGCGTGCTGCTGCGCAACCGCACGCGCTGGTCGGAGCAGGACAAGTTCTACCAGAACGTGTTCCCGGGCGCGGTCAATGCGACCGGCACCGGCGTGGCGCTCAGCGCCTACAACAACGCCACCAGCCGCAAGAGCATCTTCAACCAGACCGACGTCACCTTCTCGCTGAACACCGGCGCGGTGAAGCACAAGCTGCTGGTCGGCGCCGAGCTGGGCTCGCAGGACACCGACAACTTCCGCAACACCGGCTACTTCAACAACACGGCCACCAGCGTGACCGTGCCGCTGTCGAACCCGACGACCAACCTGCCGGTCACCTACCGTCAGTCGGCCACCGATGCCAACAACGCCGGCACCGCCGACGTGGCCGCGCTCTACGTGCAGGACCAGATCGAGCTGAGCCCGCAGTTCCAGCTGATCGCCGGCCTGCGCTACGACCGCTTCAAGGTCGACTTCCGCAACAACCGCAACGGCGACAACTTCAAGACCTCCGACGGCCTGACCTCGCCGCGCCTGGGCCTGGTCTACAAGCCGCTGGAACAGCTGTCGCTGTACGCCAACTACAGCATCGCCTACCAGCCGCGCGCCGGCGACCAGCTGGCCTCGCTGAGCCTGAGCAACGCCGCGCTCAAGCCCGAGAAGTTCAAGAACTACGAGATCGGCGCCAAGTGGGACGTGCGCCCCAACCTCGCGGCCACCGCCGCGCTGTACCGGCTGGACCGCACCAACGTCGTGGTGCTGGACCCGACCGACCCCACCAACACCCGCACCATCCTGAGCGACGGCCAGCAGACCCAGGGCTTCGAGCTGGGCCTGAGCGGCAACATCACCGCGGCCTGGAGCGTGGCGGGCGGCTATTCGTACACCGACGCCAAGCTCAGCGCCGACACCTCGGCCACGCTGCGCGACGGCGCCACCATCGGCCAGGTGCCCAAGCACACCATCGCGCTGTGGAACCGCTACGACTTCACACCGGCCTGGGGTGCGGGCCTGGGCGTGATCCATCGCACCAAGATGTTCGCCTCGACCGAGCAGATCGCCACGCCGGCGGCCACCACGCCGAACGTGGTGCTGCCGGGCTACACCCGCGTCGACGCGGCGCTGTTCTGGACGATCAACAAGAACGTGCAGATGCAGCTCAACGTCGAGAACCTGTTCGACAAGAAGTACTTCCTCAACGCCAACAGCAACACGAACATCACGCCGGGCTCGCCGCGTGCCTTCCGTGTGGCGATGAACGCGAGGTTCTGATCCGGTGCAGGCCGCGACGCTGTCCTCGCCCGCCCTGCCGGCGCGGCAGCGGCCGCCGCCCGACGGCGTGCGCATCCGGCAATGCGACGCCGCGGTGCGCCAGGCCTTCGCGAGCCAGCCGGAGCGGGCCTGGAGCGCGAAGGACCTGTGCCTGCACCTCGACGGCCAGCAGGTCCGGGCCCGGCTGACCATGGTCTACCGCGTGCTCAAGACGCTGGCCGGCGAGGGCCTGGTCGTGCGCGAGTGGGCCGAGCACCTGGGCCGCGTGAACGCGGTGTACCGCTGGCAGCGGCCCCGGCCCGAAGCGCGCACGCTGCTGGTCTGCTCGCGCTGCCAGCGCGGCAGCCCGTTGCCGCAGGCCGACGCGCTCGCGGCGCTGGCCACCGCGGCAGCGCAGGCCGCGGGCTTTCGCATCGACCGCGCGCAAAGCCTGCGCGGCCTGTGCGCCGATTGCACGGCGCACACGGCACGCGCCTGAACACCCCTGCCCGCCGCGCGGCGGGCATGGCGCTCCCGGAGGGCGACGCCGCTAAACTGGCGCGACCCCACCGCATGAGCCCCCGTTGACCAAAGCCTCTTCCCACGCCGGCCACTCGCACGCCGACACGCACGCCCACACGGCCGACGCACGGCCCGCCGACCCCGTCGTCGGCGGCCAGCGCGCCACGCGCCAGCGCTCGGCGATCCGCGCCGTGATCGACCGTTCGGCACGCCCCCTGCTGCCTGCCGAGATCCTCGAGGACGCGCAGCGCGAGGTCGAGGCCATGGGCATCGCGACCGTCTACCGCAACCTCAAGCTGCTGGCCGACGCGCAGGAGATCCGCATCGTCGAGCTGCCGGGCGAAGCGCCGCGCTACGAGAGCGCGCGCCATGCGCACCACCACCATTTCCAGTGCCGCCAGTGCGCGCGCGTGTTCGACGTGCACCAGTGCCCGGGCGACTTCGCCTCGCTCGCGCCCAAGGGCTTCCGCGTCGATGCGCACGAGCTCACGCTCTACGGCACCTGCGCCGACTGCAGCACGCCCGCGCCCCGCAAGACCGCCACCCCGCGCTGACCTCCCCGCCCGGGCCGGCGTGCATGCGCGCGGTGAATCGGTTCTAATTGATAATTCGATATCAATTAGGACTGCGATGCATCGACTTCCCGTGACCGTGCTCTCCGGCTTCCTGGGCGCCGGCAAGACCACGCTGCTCAACCACATCCTGAACAACCGCGAGGGCCGGCGCGTGGCGGTCATCGTCAACGACATGAGCGAGGTCAACATCGACGCCGCGCTGGTGCGCGACGGCGGCGCCGACCTGTCGCGCACCGAGGAGAAGCTGGTCGAGATGAGCAACGGCTGCATCTGCTGCACCTTGCGCGAAGACCTCCTGATCGAGGTCGAGCGCCTGGCCAAGGCCGGGCGTTTCGACCAGCTGGTGATCGAATCCACCGGCATCTCCGAGCCGCTGCCCGTGGCCGAGACCTTCACCTTCGAGGGCGAGGACGGCAAGAGCCTGTCGCGCGTGGCGCGGCTCGACACCATGGTGACGGTGGTGGATGCCTTCAACTTCCTGCGCGACTACGGCTCGGCCGACAGCCTGGGCGCGCGCGGCCAGTCGCTGGGCGACGCCGACACCCGCACCGTGGTCGACTTGCTGATCGAACAGGTCGAGTTCTGCGACGTGCTGGTGGTCAACAAGGCCGACCTGGTGAGCGAGGCCGACCGGCTGCGCCTGGCCGGCATCCTGGCCCACCTGAACCCGCGCGCGCGCATCGAATACGCGCACTTCGGCCGCGTGCCGCTCGACCGCGTGCTCGACACCGGCCTGTTCGACTTCGAGCAGGCCGCCGACGCGCCCGGCTGGCTGCGCGAGATGCGCGGCGAGCACAAGCCCGAGACGCTCGAATACGGCATCGACAGCTTCGTCTACCGCGCGCGCCGGCCCTTCCATCCCGAGCGTTTCTGGCAATGGGTGCAGAGCGAATGGCCCGGCGTGGTGCGCTCCAAGGGCTTCTTCTGGCTCGCGAGCCGGCCCGGTTTCGCGGGCAACTGGTCGCAGGCCGGCGGCGCCTGCCGCTACGGCGCGGCCGGCTACTGGTGGGCCGCGGTGCCGCGCGAGCACTGGCCGACCGACGCCGAATCGCTGGCCGCGATCGAGGCCAAATGGAGCGACACGGTGGGCGACGCGCGCCAGGAACTGGTGCTGATCGGCATCGGCATGGACCAGGCCGCGCTGCGCGCCCGGCTCGATGCCTGCCTGCTGAGCGATGCCGAAATGGCGGCCGGCCCGGCGCAGTGGCAGGCCTGGCCCGACCCCTTCCCCGCCTGGACCGACGACAGCCTCACTTGACCTGCTGCTTGCCCAGCTTGCGCGCCAGCGTGCGGCGGTGCATGCCCAGGCGGCGCGCTGTCTCGGAGATGTTGAAGCCGGTCTCGGCCAGCACCTCGTGGATGCGCTCCCATTCGAGGGTCTTGATCGAGGTCGAGCGGTTGGTGAGCTCGACCTCGGTCGTGCCCTCGGCGCGGCCGAAGGCGGCCTCGATGTCGTCGGTGTTCGAGGGCTTGGCCAGGTAGTGGCAGGCGCCCAGCTTGATCGCCTCGACCGCGGTCGCGATGCTGGCGAAACCGGTCAGCACCACGATCAGCATGCCAGGGTCGTGCGCGTGCAGCGTCTGGACGCAGGCCAGGCCCGAGGCCTCGCCGCTGAGCTTGAGGTCGACCACCGCGTAGCCGGGCGAATGCTGCTGCAGCAGCAGGCTCACGTCGTCGAGGTTGGTGGCCAGGATCACGCGGTAGCCGCGGCGCTCGAAGGAGCGGCCCAGCGTGCGCGCGAAGGCGGCGTCGTCCTCGACCACCAGCAGCAGGCGGTCTTCTTGTTCAGTTTCCACCTTCGGGCTCCTCTTCCAGGACGATGGCCGAGAGCGGCAGCGTCAGTTCCACCACCGCGCCGCCCTCCTCGCGGTTCTTGGCGCTCACGCTGCCGCCCAGCGTGCGCGCCACGTTGACCACCAGGAACAATCCCAGGCCACCGCCGGGGCGGCCCTTGCTCGAGCGGTAGGGCTTGCCCAGCTCGGCCAGCATCGCGGGCGCGAAGCCCGGGCCGTTGTCGGTCACGGTCAGCAGCAGCCTGTCGCCCTCGCGGTCGACTTCGAGCCGCACCCAGTAGGGCGAGGCCTCGAGCGCATTGTCGAGCACGTTGCAGATCATCTGCTGCAGCGCCGAATCCGAGACCATGGGCAGGTCCTGCCCGAAGCGGTTGTCGTAGACGAAGGAGGTCACGGGCCGGGTCTCGCGCCAGGCCTGCACCAGGTCGTCGAGGAAGGTGCCGACCGTGGTCTCGACCGAGGACTCGCCGCGCGCCTCGCCGGCCGACATCAGCACGCCGCTCACGATCGACTTGCAGCGCTGCAGCTGGGTCTGCATCTCGCCGATCTCCTGCTGCAGCTCGGGATTGGCCGCGAACTCGGGCATGCGCCGCCAGTCGCCCAGGATCACGGCCAGCGTCGCCAGCGGCGTGCCCAGTTCATGGGCCGCGCCCGAGGCCAGAAGGCCCATGCGCACGATGTGCTCCTCCTCGGCCGCGCGCTGGCGCAGGGCGGCCAGCCGCGCATCGCGCTCGCGCAGGTTGCGGTTGATGCGGGTGACGAAGATCAGCAGCAGCGCGGCATTGAGCGCGAAGGACACCAGCATGCCCTGCACATAGGGGCTGGCCAGGCCGCGGTCGTGGTCCAGCGGCAGTTCGAGCGGGCGAGAGAACAGCGCCAGGCCGGCGAAGCACAGCGTGGTGATCACCACCATGGTCAGGCTCGACCAGGCCTCGAGCAGCACCGCGCCCAGGATCACCTGCAGCAGGTAGAGAAAGACGAAAGGATTGGTGGTGCCGCCGCTCAGGTAGAGCTGCGCGCTCAGCATCGCCACGTCGACCAGCAGCGCGACGAACAGCTCGCCGTTGGTCACGGCGCGGCCGGTGCGCCAGCGCAGCAGGCTCGCGATGTTGAAGACGATCAGGCAGCCCAGGATGGCCAGCATGGTGCCCAGCGGCAGCCGGATCTGCAGCCCGTAGTGCGCGACCTCGATGGTCACGATCTGGCCGACCACCGCGATCCAGCGCAGCTGGATCAGCTGCTCCAGGTTCTGCAGGCCGCTCGCATCCTGGATGCGCGGCGCCTCGGGCGCGCGCAGGGGCGGGGTGTCAGCGGTGGGGGTCGGCATCCGGGTCGTCTCCTGGGCGGGAAGACCCATTGTCGCCATGCCGGCGCCGGCGGCCCAGGCGCAGCTCCTCGCGCGCCACGTAGCCCGCGCCCAGCGCCACCATCAGCGCCAGGCCGAACCAGGTCAGCGCATAGACCAGGTGGCTGTTGGGGAAGGCGATCACCGTGAGGCCGCCGACCGGCGCGCCCTCGCCGCCCGGCGTGGCGTCGGCATCGACGAAGTACGGCGCCACCTCGCCCAGGCCGCGCGCGGCCGCGATGGCCGGCACATCGCGCGAGAACCAGCGGTCGATGGCCGGATCGTTGCGGCGCGGGAACATGCCGCCCGGCTCGCTGGCGCGCAGCAGGCCGGCCACCGTGACCTCGTCCTGCGGCCCCGCGTCGCGCCGCGCGGGCTCCCGCCGTTCGGGCGGCACGAAGCCGCGGTTGACCAGCACGGTGCCGCCGCCGGCCAGGCGCAGCGGCGTGAGCACCCAGAAACCGGTGCCGCGCTCGGTGCTGGCCTGGACCAGGGTCTCGTGCGCGTGGTCGAAGCGGCCGGTGAGCCGCACATGGCGGTAGGCCTGGGCCGTGGCATCGAAGCCGGGCCAGTCGGCCGGGCCGGGTGCGTCGGCGGGCGGCGCGTGCACGCGCTCGTCGACGCTCTGGATCAGCGCGAGCTTCCAGGCCCGGCGCTCGACCTGCCAGACGCCCAGCGCCATGAAGCCGATGAACAGGCCCAGCGCGCACAGCGCCAGCACGGCCCGCACGGCCGCGGAGCGCGGGCCCCGCTCGGGCACCGCCTCGCCATGCTCGCGCTGCCCCGGGTTCAAGGCATGTTCTGCATGTCGTGCATCGACGGCATCATGTTGTGGTTGAGGTGGTACATCACCCACAGCGAGCCGGCCAGCGTGATGACCACCAGCACCAGCGTGAAGATCAGCGCCAGCATCGACCAGCCGCCCTCGGCCTTGGTGTTCATGTGCAGGAAGTACACCATGTGCACCACCATCTGCACCGCGGCGAAGCCCAGGATCACGAAGGCCGTGACGCTGGAGCTGTCGAACACCTTGCCCATCACCAGCCAGAACGGGATGACCGTCAGGATGACCGACAGGATGAAGCCGGTGACGTAGCCGCCGACGGTGCTGTGCGCCGCGCCGCCCTCGTCGTGGTGGTCGTCGTGGCCGTGGTGGGAATCGTGACCGTGGTGGTCCAGGTCATGTGCGCTCATGGAAGGACTCCCATCAGATAGACGAAGGTGAAGACGCCGATCCAGATCACGTCCAGGAAGTGCCAGAACATCGACAGGCACATCAGGCGGCGGCGGTTTTCCGGCAGCAGGCCGTGGCGCGAGACCTGCACCATCAGCGTGACCAGCCAGATCAGGCCGAAGGTGACGTGCAGGCCGTGGGTGCCGACCAGCGTGAAGAAGGAGGACAGGAAGGCGCTGCGCTGCGGCACCGCGCCTTCGTGGATCAGGTGCGCGAATTCGTAGAGCTCGAGCCCGATGAAGGCCGCGCCCAGCAGGCCGGTCACGGCCAGCCAAGCCAGCACCGGCTTCACGCGCTTCTTCTGCATCTCGATCATGGCGAAGCCGTAGGTGATCGAGGACAGCAGCAGCATCGAGGTGTTGAGCGCCACCAGCGGCAGGTCGAACAGGTCGGCGCCCGAAGGGCCGGCCGCGTAGCTGCGCCCCACCACCGCATGCACCGCGAACAGGCAGGCGAAGATCAGGCAGTCGCTCATCAGGTAGAGCCAGAAGCCCAGGCCGGTGGCGTTCTGCGGGTGATGGTCCCCGGGGACATAGAAGCGCAGGTTGTCCGGCGCGTTGGCGCCGGCGTTCAAGGTGGCGGTATCAGACATGGCTGGCCAGGAGACGGGTGCGCAATCCCTCGGTGCGGACGACTTCGTCCGCGCCGATGTGATAGTCGCGCTTGTAGTTGAAGGTATGGAAGATCGTGGTGCCGACCAGCGTCAGCATCGCCAGCACGGCCAGTGGCCACATGTGCCAGATCAGCGCGAAGCCGACCACGGTGCTCAGCCCCGCGATCACGATGCCGGCCCAGGTGTTCTTGGGCATGTGGATCGGGCGGAAGCCTTCGGTCGGACGCTGGTAGCCGCGGCGCTTCATGTCCGACCAGGCATCGTTGTCATGGATGATCGGCGTGAACGCGAAGTTGTAGGCCGGCGGCGGCGACGAGGTCGACCACTCCAGCGTGCGGCCGTCCCAAGGATCGCCGGTCACGTCGCGCAGCGACTCGCGGCGGCGGAAGCTCACCACCAGCTGGATGATGAAGGACAGGATGCCCAGCGCGATCAGGCAGGCACCGAAGGCGGCGACCTGGAACCAGATCTGCAGCGACATGTCCTGGAAGTGGCTCATGCGGCGGGTCACGCCCATCAGGCCCAGCACGTACAGCGGCATGAAGGCGAGCCAGAAGCCGACCAGCCAGAACCAGAACGAGCACTTGCCCCAGAACGGGTCGAGCTTGTAGCCGAAGGCCTTGGGGAACCAGTAGGTGATGCCGGCCATGAGGCCGAACAGCACGCCGCCGATGATCACGTTGTGGAAGTGCGCCACCAGGAACAGGCTGTTGTGCAGCACGAAGTCGGCCGGCGGCACCGCCAGCAGCACGCCCGTCATGCCGCCGATCACGAAGGTGACCATGAAGCCCATGGTCCAGAGCATCGGCACGTCGAAGCGGATGCGGCCGCGGTACATGGTGAAGAGCCAGTTGAAGATCTTCGCGCCCGTCGGGATCGAGATGATCATCGTCGTGATCCCGAAGAAGGAGTTCACGCTCGCGCCCGAGCCCATGGTGAAGAAGTGGTGCAGCCACACCAGGTACGACAGGATGGTGATCACCACCGTGGCGTAGACCATCGAGGCGTAGCCGAACAGGCGCTTGCCCGAGAAGGTGGACACCACCTCGGAGAAGATGCCGAAGGCCGGCAGGATCAGGATGTAGACCTCGGGGTGGCCCCAGATCCAGATCAGGTTCACGTACATCATGGC
>Ga0182008_10000626_pt1 | contig 25908 bp, 23 predicted proteins | sample Sormic07211129_1_FD_120482 | JGI IMG/M metagenome (GOLD analysis project Ga0182008, IMG submission 120482) | Rhizosphere microbial communities from Sorghum bicolor, Mead, Nebraska, USA - 072115-129_1 metaG | ecosystem: Host-associated > Plants > Roots > Rhizosphere | place: USA: Nebraska...
CGGCCGGCCGCTCGGCGCGCTGATCACCGGCGGCGGCGTCGGCTTCATCGCGATGCTGATCACGTCCAGCATCGTCGTGGCGGTCATCGCGGGGCTGGTCGCCTTGTTCTTCGCGCTCGTCTCGGGCAGCGGCCCGTTCGGGCGGCGCGGCGGCTTCGGCGCGCCGGTGATCTTCCCCGGCGGCGGGTGGGGCCGCGGCGGTGGTGGCGGCGGATTCGGCGGCGGCGGGGGTGGCGGCGGCTTCAGCTCGGGCGGTGGCGGCAATTTTGGCGGCGGTGGCGCCTCGGGAGGCTGGTGACGATGGGCTTGTTTGCCAAATTGGGGCGCTTCTGGCGCCATCGCTGGACCGACGAGGCGGCCGTGCGCCGCGTGCTGCCGCCGGACGTGCTGGCGCAACTGCGCCGCCGCGTCGCGGCCAGCGAGCAGCGCCACACCGGCGAGGTCCGGCTGTGCATCGAGGCCGGGCTGCCGGCCAGCTACCTCTGGCGCGATGCGCCGGCCCGCGAGCGCGCGCTGATGCTGTTCGGCAAGCTGCGCGTCTGGGACACTGAGCACAACAACGGCGTGCTGATCTACCTGCTGCTGGCTGACCATTCGATCGAGATCGTGGCCGACCGCGGCATCGACCGCCATGTGGACGCCGCGGACTGGCGCGCCATGACCCAGTCCATGGGCGCCGCCTTCCAGGCCGGCCGCTTCGAGGACGGGCTCACGCAGGCGCTGGAGGAGGTGTCGGCGCTGCTGGTCGCGCACTTCCCGCGCGCCGAGGGCGAGCCGGCGCGCAATGAATTGCCGGATGCGCCGGTGGTGCTGTAGGCCTCCGGGCCGCGCCGCGTGTGAGCACCCGAGGGCTCAGCGCAGGGGCACGCTGAGCCAGGCCGGATCTGCCGCCGGAGCGGAAAAGCTCACGGTGCCGCCTGGCGTCGTCACGCCGCCGTAGCGCGGGTCCAGCGTGCCGATCACCACGGCCAGTCGGTTGCCGGCGGGTATTTCCGTGGCCGCGGCCTCGAGCCGGATGTCGAGCGTGCGGGGCTGGCCGGGTGTGGCCTGATGGAGGCTGTAGGGCTTGTGGGTGATGAGGGTTCCGCGACCCGTGACATCGACGCTGTAGAGGTAGGTGTACAGCGACACATCGGGCTGGTTCGGCGTCACGGTCAGGTGCAGGGTGGCGATGCCCGCGAGCATCTTCCGGGCCGGGTACACCGGGCCCTGCCACACACTGGCGCCGAAGCGGGGGATCAGCGGGATCGAGGCACCGGGACTGGTGCCGAAGAGGCTCTGGAACAGGCCGGTCAGTTCGATCGCGCCGGAGTTCGCTTCGGTCGGAATGGCGGTGACGATGGAAGTGCTCCAGGCCGTGGTGGCGCCACCGGTCGACAGCGTGCCGGTGGGAATCCAGCCGGTGGGCTTGCCCAGCGTGTAGGTCGTGGGGCGGGCCTGCACACTGTCCCAGTCCGGATAGGTCAGCCAGGACTTGCCCACCGTCTGCAGGCGCACCGGAGGCTCGGTGTTCACGCCGTTGTCGATGCCTTTCAGGTAGTGATCGAACCAGCGGGTGGCCGCATCGTAGACCTCGCTGGGCAGGCCCAGGGCACCCGGCAGGTCGGCGGTGGCGTGGTCGCCCTGGATCAGGATCAACTGCTTGGGGCCGCCCAGATTCCGGAAGAGGTCCACGAGCTGGTTGGGCGGCACCAGGCCATCGTTGATGCCGTTGGCCAGCAGCACCGCGGTCTTGTTCAATCGACCTGCCTTTGCGTCCTGCGTGGGGCTGCGGGAGCCCGACAGGTTCACCATCGCCTTCCCGGCGGCATCGAACTGGCCCGTGAAGACCTTCTGCCAGACGGCGCTCAGCTCCGGGGTCGAGCGACCCGTCAGGACGCCGGTGCTCGCCAGCAGGCCCAGGACTTGCTGGCTGGCGGTCTGGTTCGAATAGAAGGCCTCGCCGAAGTCACCGCCGGTGCTCAGCGCCGCCACCGCCTTGATGCGCGGGTCGCGAGCGGCTGCCAGCGTGCTGGTGCCCGAGCCATAGGAAATGCCGGAGGCGCCGATGCGATCGGGATCCGAAGGCGTGTGGGCCAAGGCCCAATCGATCACCTTGCTGGTGTCTGCGACGGTCTTCGGACCGAAGAAGTCGACCAGGCCCTGCGAGTCGTAGAAGCCACGCGCGGTGAAGCTGATCACCACATAGCCCTGCGCCGCCAGGATCTTCCCGCGGCCGACGTATTCCAGGTTGGGCGTGGCCCAGCTCGTGCCCATGACGATCAGCGGAAAGGGGCCGGGGCCCTGTCCCTGCGGCACGATCACGGTCGCGGCCAAGGTCTGTCCATCGACGGCCGGAATCCGCTGGTAGGAAAGGCTGAAGTTTCCGGCCAGTGCCGGCAGCGCCGACAGCAGGCCCCAACCCAGCACCCACGCCGCTGCGAAACGCGAAAAAAGAATGCGCATGATGTTGTCTCCCTGTGGTGATGATCAATTTGCAAGGTGGCCTCGAGGCCTGCCGTTGGCCGCAATCCGAGACGTCGGTGTCGGACGGCGTGCCATGCCAATTTGTTGACGAAAAGCTTTCTGTCTTGAGGCGCCGGCCCAGGCCATGGTTTCCACGCAGTCGCTTGCGCCGCTGCATGGGTTAAAAACCCATCGATGGGTTTCTGGGAGGCCTCGCCATTTTTTCGGGTGCGGCGCATGAGAGGACACATGGCGATCAAGACGGCGGGACGCCTGAACGGGGCGACGGACGAGGCTCCTTCACGTGCCCATGACTTTTCTCCGAGGGCACGCCATGCTGCTGCCATCGCTTAGCCCAACCCGACCGAACCCGCCCACGGAGGCTGCAAAACACGTGATGTGGCTCAGCCCGGATCGCGCCGTCTACAGCGGGCTCCTGGGCCAGCCTGTGGGCCGCACCTTCGGCGGTTACGCCTGCTATTTCTCCTTGCTCGGGCCGCACCGGATTCAGATAGGGGAAGGTCCATGGCAGGAGTGCCAACTCTCCTTTGTGCCGCCTTATCTGCGGCACAACATCGCTGCCGATGGCAACACCATCTGCGGCCTTCTTGTCGAGGCGGAAACCGTGGATGAGGCAAGGCTGCCGGCCTTTCTGCAGCGCGGCGCAGGCCCGGTCGTCGATGCGCACAGTCATCGGCGCATGAGACATGGCATGGAGCGGCTGCTCCGGCAGATGGACGAAGGAGGCGTCACCGACGCCGATGTCGACCATGCTTTCTTCGGCGAGCGACTGGAAACACCGGTGCGCGATACGCGCGTACAGAACACCATCGACAGGATCAAGGCAGCGCCCCGCGACCGGGTTTCCGCGCTCGCGTGTGCGGAAGACATCTGCCTGTCGGAGTCGCGCTTCCTTCACCTCTTCCGTCGCGAAGTGGGCGTGCCCTTCAGGCAATTCAAGGCGTGGAAGCGGGCCCGCATCTTCCTGACCTATGTGACCCAGGACCTGCGCCTGACCGACGTCGCCCTGGATGCGGGCTATCCGGATGCCACCCATTTCAGCCACTCGATCCGGGACGTCTATGGCCTGACCCCGCGCTCGATCGTGTCGGGCAGCCGGCGCCTGTCCCTGTTCAGCGAGGGCGATGCAGCCACGCACGAAGGAAGGCCGGCGCATCGCTCACGCTCCTAGGGGGTGGGGCTGCCGCGGCGTGCCCGCGGCGCCGGTGTCGAGGCCCGCGGGGTGCAGCCTGGCCCAGAGCGACTGCGGGACCTTCACCGGCAGGCTCAGCAGTATTTGCGCATTCCCCTTGCCCAGCGGGTCGAAACGCGGCGAAGCGGGCCCGCCGCCTGCCAGGGCCCCGTGGATCACGAAGTTCATGGACGCCGTGCCCGGCAGATGGAAGCGCTCGACCGGCCCCGTCGCGCTGTGCGCGAACCAGGCCTGCACGGCCTCCGGTGTCAGCGCGTGCCACAGCAGGGGCAGCCACTCGGCCCGACGCGCAATCACGCCGATGTTCGAAATGTCGCCCTTGTCGCCGCTGCGGGCCCAGGCGAGCTCGATCAGGGGCACGTCGACGCAAGGCTCGGCCGTGGCCGTCCATGCAGGCGGTTCCACGCCGTCTGCTGGCGCAGCGGCGGCCGAGCTGGTGGGATGAGCCGGCATCACGGTGACCTCCCCGTCGATGGTGACGCGCACCGTCACCCGGCGCTTGTCGAGCAGAAAGGAGAAGGGCTTGACCAGAGGCGACGGCGATGGCCGCCCCAGGGCCGGCCCCGTGGTGCCCGGCGACCAGGAGGTTCCGGCGGGTGCGATCTCGCGCGCGAAGAGCTCCAGCGCCTTCTTGCTCGTGTGGTCGGCCACGATGCGGACCATGACCTCGCGGCTGGCGCCGCCCCGCGCCTGCGCACCGTACAGGGATTCGGCACCCATCAATTCGATGCCTGTGCGTGTGAAAGGCGGTAGGCCTGAGCGCTTCAGCATCGCCTGCGTCCGTTCGATGACCGCTGCCCCGGTGCGCCGCGCCTTGGCCGCGGCGTCGAAGCCGACGATCACCAACAGGCCGGCGCAGCGGTAGCCGTCGAGCTGCGTGGCCGACACCTTGTAGCTCGGCGTCGGAGCCAGGCCGCGTGCGCCGCTGACCCGCACGCGCGTGCCATCGACCTGCTCGACCTCGACCTGGCGGAAGTCGCAGCACACGTCGGGCAACTGGTAGGCCGCCGGGTCCCCGATCTCGTAGAGCATCTGCTCCACCACGCAGGCCCGGTCCACGAGCCCGCCCGTGCCCGGCGCCTTGGTCAGCTCGAAGCTGCCGTCGGCCGCGCAGTTCACGATGGGATAGCCCATGTTGGCCCAATCGGGCACCCGCTCCCAATCGGTGAACAGCCCGCCCGTCGCCTGGCAGCCGCATTCGATGATGTGGCCGGCGAGGCTGCCGCCGGCCAACGCATCGTGGTCGTCTTCCGACCAGCCGAATTCGTGCATCAGCACACCCAGCGTGACGGCGCTGTCGACCCCGCGCCCGGTGATGACGATGTCCGCCCCCATGGCCAGTGCACGGGCCACCGGCGCCGCGCCCAGGTAGGCGTTCGCGCTCAGCACCTGCTCCGGCAACGCTTCGCCGGAGAACATGTCGACCACGCCTTCGCGGCGCAGCGCCGGCATCAGCGGCGTGACGTCGTCGCCCTCGACCACCGCGATCCGGGGGCTCAGGTTCATGGATGCCGCCAGCGAGCGCAGGGCCTCGGCACAGCCCGACGGGTTGATGCCGCCCGCATTCGCCACCACCTTGATGCCCCGGCGCATCACCTCGGGGAGCACCTGGGCCATCGCACCGTCGACGAAGTCGGTGGCGTAGCCCATGTCCGGCTTCTTCGCGCGCGCGGCCGCGAGCAGCGCCATCGTCGTCTCCGCGAGGTAGTCGAAGACGAGGTAGTCCACCAGGCCCGAAGCGACGAGCTGCGGGGCGCCCAGCATGCTGTCGCCCCAGAAGCCCGAGGCCCCACCGATCCTCACGATGGCGCGTTCATTCATCTGTGCCTCCCATGCGACGCTCGGCTCAGGCACTCTGGGGCAGGGTGCCCATGAACTTGCAGAGCACCTGCAGCATCACTTCGTCCGCACCACCGCCGATCGAAGCCAGGCGCCCGTCGCGGTAGATGCGGGCGATGGCGCTCTCCTTCGCATAGCCCATGCCGCCCCAGAACTGCAGGCATCCGTCGGCCACCTCGCGGACCAGGCGGCCCCCCTTGAGCTTGGCCATCGTCGCGGTGCGGGTGGCGTCCTCGCCGCGCACCATCTGCTCGACGCCTTCCCATGCCAGCGCCCGCACCGCGGCCACCTCCGCCTGCAGCTCGGCCAGCTTGAAGTGCACCCACTGGTTGTCGCGCAGGGGCTTGCCGAACACCGTGCGCTCGCCGGTGTAGGCCACGGTCTGGTCGATGGCGCGCTGGGCCATCGCGGCCGCGTTGAGGGCGCCCCAGAGCCGTTCGGACTGGAACTGCTCCATCTGGTAGACGAAACCCATGCCTTCCTCGCCGATGCGGTAGCGCTGCGGCACGCGCACGTTGTCGAAGTACAGCTGCGCCGTGTCGGACGCGTCCATGCCGATCTTTCGGATCTTCTTTGCCACACTGACGCCGGCAGTCTTCATCGGCACCACGATCAGCGACTTGTTCCGGTGCACCGGCCCGTCCGAAGTATTGGCCAGCAGGCAGCAGAAGTCCGCCTGCGTCCCGTTGGTGATCCACATCTTGCCGCCGTCGATGACGTAGTCGCCGCCGTCCTTGCGCGCGCGGGTCTTGATGGAAGCGACGTCGGAGCCGCTGCCCACTTCCGAGACGCCAAGGCAGCCGACCCGCTCGCCGCGAATGGCCGGCGCGAGGAACTCGGCGCGCAGCGCCGGGCTGCCCCGGTGCGCCAGCGCCGGCGTGCACATGTCGGTCTGCACGCCGATCGCCATCGGGATGCCGCCGCAGTTGATCTCCGCGAGAGCCTCGGCGAGCACCGCCGCGTAGGAGTAGTCCAGGTCCAGTCCGCCGTCTTCCATGGGCTTGTTCAGGCCCAGGAGGCCCAGCTTCCCCATCTGCCCGAAGAGCTGATGGGCGGGAAACAGCTCCGCGGCTTCCCATTCATCGACATGGGGGTTCACCTCCTGCGCGACCCAGCGCTTGACGGTGTCGCGGATCTGTTCGTGTTCGTGTGTGAATTGCATGTTCTGTCTCCTGTTTTGATGCTCACCCTGGGCCGACGCGAGTGCAGGCCCGGTTCATCGGCCGGTGAATTTCGGCGCACGCTTCTCGGCGAAGGCGGCCAGTCCTTCCTTGGCGTCCTCGCTCATCGCCAGCAGCGCGATCTGGCTCTCGGTGAACGCAATCGCCTCGTCGAAGGACATGGACGCGATCGCGCGCAGCGCGTACTTGCCCCTTCGGATGGCGGTCGGGGACTTGTCGACGAGGCGTTCGATCAGCCATTGCGTCTTCGCGTCCAGCTCGGCCGTGGGCACGACGTGGTTGACCAGGCCATGCCGCAGCGCCTCGGCGGCGCTGAAGGGCTCGCCGCACAACGCCCACTCCCGCACGATCCGGCGTGGAACGAGGTCCTGCAGCAGACTGAGCACCTGCATGGGAAAGACACCGACCCTGACTTCCGGCAGGCCAAACTGCGCGTGATCGGCGGCGACCGCCAGGTCGGCAAGACAGGCCAGCCCCATGCCGCCCGCCATGCATGCGCCGTTGATCCGCGCAACGATCGGAAGCAGGGTGTTCTGCGCCTCGCGCAGCAGGTTCGCGTAGTCGAGGGAAGGGGTCGAGAAGTCGAAGGCGAAGCCCTGGCCCGGCTGCAGGTCGGCACCCGCGCAGAAGGCCTTGTCGCCGCTGCCCGTCAGCACGATCACCCGGACCTCCGGATCGGCCTGGGCCTGACGCAGGCCCGCGCGGAGGCCTGCCACCACCGAACGATTCAGCGCATTGCGCTTGTCCGGCCGGTGGATCTGGATCCAGAAGGCATGGTCGCGTTTCTCGTACAGGACGTCGGCCGGCGCGCTCATGACATGTCTCCGGCGGTCCGCGGCATGCCCTCGTGGGGTGGCTGGATCTCGACCATCACGCGCCCCGCGTTCATCTGGTCGCCTGCACTGACGTGCACCGCCGCGACGACGCCCGACAGGGGCGCGGCATGGACGTGCTCCATCTTCATGGCCTCGAGCACTGCCACGGGCTGGCCGGCCTCGACGCCGTCGCCGACGCCGACATGCACTGCGATCACGCGCCCGTTCATCGATGCACGCACCCGCCCGTCGCCGCCGCGATCCCGGTCCCGGGCGTCCGGCGCGTGGCTGCGGTTCTCGATGCGATGGACAGATCCGCCGATCAGCAGCCACAGCACATGGCCCTCACAGGCGTAGTCGACCGTCTCGGTGATCCCATCGAGCGTGAAGCGTGCCCGCCCCTCGCTCGGCCGCGCTTCGCCGTGCAACAGATGCCGCACATCGTCGTCCGTGATCTCATGGCTGTCGACGGCGCAGCGTCGGACACGGAGGATCCTTTGCGAGCCGTCGAAGTCCAGCTTCATGGGCACCGCGTGTCGATGCGCCAGCCGACCGGCAACGCTGTCCGGGGCCTCGCCCGTCATCGCCAGCAGAAGCCACGCGGCGACCGCGCGTGCGCGCGATGCGCTGTTTTCATCGGTGTGCAGCAACTCCGATTCGTTCGCGCCGATGAAGGCTGTTGTCGCACCGCCTGCCAGGAACACAGGGTGCGAGAGGCTGCGAAGGAGGAAGGCCTGGTTCGTCGTGACGCCGAAGGCCACCAGCTCCGACAACGCATGGCGGAGCTTGCGTGCCGCTTCCTCGCGCGTCGCGCCGTGCGCGATCACCTTGGCCACCATCGAGTCGTAGTAGGGCGAGATCACGGTGCCCGATTCGAGCGCGTGCTCCACCCGCACGCTCGCCGGCGCGCGCCAGCGCAGCAACGTGCCGCTCTGTGGCATGAAGCCATGGCGCGCATCCTCCGCGCACAGCCGCACCTCCATCGCATGGCCCGAGAAGGTGATGGCCTCCTGCGCCAGCGGCAGGGCCTCGCCGGCGGCGACACGCAACTGCCACGCCACCAGGTCCAGGCCGGTGATGGCCTCGGTCACCGGATGCTCGACCTGCAGCCGTGTGTTCATCTCCATGAAGAAGAAGTCGCCCTTGGCGTCCACCAGGAACTCCAGCGTGCCCGCGCCTTCGTAGGCGATGGCCTTGACGGCCGCCACCGCGGTGGCCCCCATGCGCGCCCGCAGGGTCGCATCGACCGCGGGGGAGGGCGCCTCCTCGATGAGCTTCTGGTGGCGGCGCTGGACCGAGCAATCCCGCTCGCCCAGGTGCACCGCATTGCCGTGTCGATCGGCGAAGACCTGGATCTCCACGTGACGCGGCTGCGCGATGGCGCGCTCGAGGATCACTGTCGCGTCGCCGAAGGCGTTCCGGGCTTCGGACTGCGCACTGCGCAGCAGGTCGAGGAACCGGCCCTCGCTCTCCACCAGCCGCATGCCACGGCCGCCGCCGCCCGCCGTCGCCTTGATCATCACCGGATAGCCCAGTTGCGCCGCCTCGCGGGCGAGGCGTTCCTCCGACTGGTCGTCGCCCTGGTAGCCGGGAATGCAGGGCACGCCGGCGGCCCGCATCAGCGCCTTGGCACCCGCCTTGTCGCCCATGGCCCGGATCGCCGCGGGCGACGGCCCGATGAACACCAGGCCCGCATCGCGGCAGGCTTGCGCGAAGTCTTCGTTCTCGGCCAGAAAGCCGTAGCCGGGGTGCACCGCATCGGCCCCCGTGGCCTTCGCCGCATCGATGATGGCCGGAATCCGGAGGTAGGACTGCGACGGCAATGCGTCGCCGATGCACACGGCCTGGTCCGCGGCCCGCACGTGCGCGCTGCCTGCGTCCGCGCTCGAGTAGACGGCGACCGTGCCGTAGCCCAGGGCCTTGGCGCTGCGCATGACCCGCAACGCAATCTCGCCACGGTTGGCGACCAGGACTTTCTGGAAGGGCGTCATGTTCGGTAGGGAAGTGAGGCTCATGGGCGTGCGACGGAGAACTGCATCGCCTGCGGATCGCGGCCTTGCGCCTCGCGGCAGATGGCCAGCACATTGGCCACGACGGCGCGGGTGTCACGCGGATCGATCACCCCGTCGTCCAGCAGCCGTGCGCTGGTGGCGAACACGCTCATCTGGCTGTCGAAGCGCTCGATGATCTGGCGCTCGAGCGCGTCCAGCTTCGCCGTGTCGACCGCTCCTTTGCGCCGCATGCCCGCTTCGGTGACGATGCGCATGGTGCGCGCGGCCTGCTCGCCGCCCATCACTGCCGTGCGGGCGTTGGGCCAGCTGAAGCAGAAGCGCGGGTGGAAGCCGCGGCCGCACATCCCGTAGTTGCCGGCACCGAAGGAGGCGCCGCAATAGAGCGTGATCTGCGGCACCGTCGCATTCGAGACCGCCTGGATCATCTTGGACCCGTGCTTGATGATCCCGCCCTCTTCATAGGCGCGACCGACCATGAATCCCGTGGTGTTGTTCAGGTAGAGCAGCGGCGTGCGCGCCTGGCAGCAGGCCTGGATGAAGTGCGTCGCCTTCGTGGCGCCCGCAGGATCGATCGGGCCGTTGTTGGTGATGACGCCGACGGGCCATCCCTCGATCTTGAAGGTCCCGCACACGGTGTGGCCACCGTAGTTCTGCCCGAACTCGAGGAACTCGGAGTCGTCGGCGATGCGCGCGATCACCTGCTTCATGTCGACCGGACGCTTGTGGTCGGCGGGCATGACGCCCAGCAGTTCCTCCGCGTCGTAGCGCGGCGGTTTGAAGGTCCTTGGAGGCGCCGCCCGGGCATCCCGATGCCATTCGATCTGCCCCATGATCTGCCGCGCGATGCGCAGCGCGTCACGGTCGTCTTCGGCCAGGAAGTCGCCGAGGCCGGAGATGGACGTGTGCATCTCGGCGCCCCCCAGTTCTTCCTCCGTGGCCACCTCGCCGGTGGCCGCGAGCAGCAGGGGCGGACCGGCGAGGAAGGCCCGGGAGCGGCCCCGGACCATGATGATGTAGTCGGACAGGCCCGTCTGGTAGGCGCCGCCGGCCGTGGAGGAGCCGTGCGTCACGGTCACGACCGGCAGGCCGGCGGCGGACAGGCGCGCGAGGTTCCGGAACGTGCCACCACCGTGGATGAAATCCTCGACCCGATAGGCCATGAGGTTCGCACCGGCGCTCTCGACCAGCTGGACATAGGGCAGCCTGTTCTCGAGCGCCAGTTCCTGCACGCGCAGCACCTTGTCGAGCCCCATGGGCTGCAGTGCGCCCGCGTCGATGCCGCTGTCCGACGCGATGACCATGCAGCGGATGCCGCTCACATGGCCGATGCCCGCGATGATGCCGGCGCCGGGCACGCTGCGATCCGGATCGGGCGTGTCCAGGCCGTAGCCGGCGAGCGAGCTCAGTTCCATGAAGGGCATGCCCGGGTCCAGCAGCAAGGCCAGCCGATCGCGTGGCAGCAACTGGCCGCGTTTCTCGAAGCGTTCGCGCGCCGCTTCGGACTTGGCGGCGGTGCGCTGCTCGAGCGATCGCACCCGCTCGAGTTGGGCGAGCTGCGCGGCGCGGTTGCTCCGGTAGCTCTCGCTGCCCGTGGAGATGTTCGATTCAATCAGTGGCATGAAGGGACCCTTGCTCAGGACTTCGCTTCGAAATGCGCCAGGTGCGCCTGGCGAAGCGCGAACTTCTGGATCTTTCCGGTGGAGGTCGTCGGCATCTGCGCGAGGCGGACGATGGCCTTCGGGCGTTCGAAGGTTGCAAGGTGGGCCTGGCAGTGCGCCAGGATCTCGTCGTCCAAGACCTCCGGCGCCTCGGCGAGCACCACGAAGGCCGCAACGGCTTCTCCCCACCGCGCGTGGGGCAGGCCGACGACCGCCGCGGCGCGGACCTGCGGGTGCCGCAGCAACACTTCCTCGACCTTGATGGACGGCACGTTCTCGCCGCCCGTCTTGATCATGTCCTTGATGCGGTCCATGAACAGCAGTTGCCCGTCCGGGTCCCAGCGGCCCAGGTCGCCCGAGTGATGCCACCCGTGCCGCCAGGCCTGCTGCGTGGCCTCCGGGTCACGGAAGTAGCCCAGCATGAGATTGGGGCCGCGATAGACGATCTCGCCCACCACGCCGGGCCCCAGCAGCTGGCCTGCCTCGTCCATCACGGCGACCTCGTTGGCGATGGAAGCCTCTCCCCAGTAGGCGCCGAAGCGTTGCAGCTGTTGTTCCGGCCGGAAGATCGTCGCGGCGGTGAAGATCTCGGTCTGGCCCGAGCAGAGCGCGAAGCGGTTGCAGAAGCGCTCCATCAGGTCGACCAGCAGCGTCTTCGGCATCGGTGCCATGGCGTAGAGGCAGAGCTTCAGGCTCGAGAGATCGGTGCCGGCCCGGCCCGGGTGCTCGAGCAGCACCCGGAACATGATGGGCAGGCCGAACAGCAGGCTGATGCGGTGCGTCTGGATGGCCGACAACAGCAGCGTCGGATCGAAGCCGCGCATGATCACGGAGGCCCCGCCGGCCTGGAGGCTCGTGAACAGCATCGACTGCTGCGCGACATGGAAGAGCGGCAGATGGCAGCTGAAGACCTCGCCCTCGACGCCCAGGCCCAGCTCGACCAGGTTCGCCATGAGCGCGGCCTGGATCGACGCGTGTGAATGCATCACCCCTTTGGGTTGCCCGGTCGTGCCCGAGGTGTACATGATCTGGACCAGCGTGTCGCCGTCGACATCCATCTCGAGCGGATCGGCCGACTCCGGCACCAGCCGCTCGGCGAGCGTGCGCCATCCCGCCAGGCCCGGACCGTCGCCACGGCAGGTCGTTCCGGCCAGGCGGCAGGCCTCGGGCTCGGATGGCGGCGCCACCCGGCCGATCAGCGCGCTGTCGGCGATCAGGTGCTTCACCTGGGCGTGCCGAAGGATGTACGTGATCGCCGCGGCGTCCAGCATCGTGTTCACGGGGACGCAGACCAGGCCTGCCTTGTAGATGCCGAACATGGCGACGACCATCTCCCACGAGTTGTCGCACACCAGCGCCACGCGGTCTCCCGCGTCGAGTCCGGTGCCGCGCAGTGCCCTTGCGAACCGGTTGGATGCTTCGTCCAGTTCGCGGTAGCTCAGGCGTTGCGAGGCATCGATCAGCGCGGTGCGGTGGGGGAAGCGGCGGGCCGATCGGGTCAGCAGGCCGCCCAGAGAGGCCTGGGCCAGGCGCGATCGCTGCGGGCGCAGCAGCCCGGCGTGTTCCTGGGCATCGCCGGCGTGCAGGTTCGGGTGTTCGTTCATGCGTTGTCTCCGTTGCGTTCTTTGAGCAGGCTCCCCCCGAGCCCTCTTGCATGACGCCACGGCGAGGCGCGAACTTCGAGTGCTCGCAAGCTTCGGCGACGGTGCGGGAAGGGGCTCGGTGTGGAAGGGAGCTTAGGCATCGGCATCGCGGCGGTCTTGCGGAAACCCGCTGAAATCACGCCGTGGAGGCGAGCGGTTGCCGCGCCCTCACGCGCCGAATGTCAACGCTTCATGGCGGTCGAGAGAAGCGCGTGGAACTTCGTCGCGCCAACCCGGCCTGCGTGCGGGAACGCCAAGGAACGTCCCGCTTCGACCGGGCCTAAGCGGCCGCCGGCAGCGCCCACACCGCCGCACCCGCCACGCCATAGAAGCGCCGGCCCGGCGCCGGCGGCACCTGCCAGCCGCCGGTGAACTCGCCGAAGGCCGGCAGGATGGCCTGGTCCGCCTCCTGCACGAAGCAGGGCATGCGCAGCCGGTCGCGCCCGGGTCCGTACAGGCTGCAGGCCGGGTGCAGGTGCCCGGCCAGCACGAAATGCGTGGGATGCGGCTGCGGATGGTGGCAGCAGGCGAAGGGGCCGAGCAGGTAGGGCTCGTTCACCACCGCGATGCCGAGCGCCGGCGGCGGGTCGCCGGCGCGCTGGTCGTGGTTGCCGCGCACCAGGGTCAGGCGCAGCGCCGGGTCGTGCGTGGCGCGCCAGGCCTGCAGCGCGGCCAGCCGCGCGGGCGTGCGGGCCTGGGCCGCGTGCAGGAAGTCGCCCAGGAACACGATCTCCGCGGGCGCCAGGCGCGCGATCAGCCGGTCGAGCCGGTCCAGGTTCTCCTGCGTGGTGCCGCCGGGCACGGGCTGGCCCAGCGCGCGGTAGGTCGCGGCCTTGCCCAGGTGCAGGTCGGCCACGAAGAGCACGCCGCGCGCGGGCCACCACAATGCGCGTTCGGGCAGCAGTTCGAGGGATTGGCCGGCCCATTCGACGCGGCAGGCGGTGGTGGCGGAAGACACGGTCCCGAGTGTCGCCCAGGACGCAAGCACCCTGCCCGGGTGCGGACGTTCAGACGATCGCGAAGTGCTCGGTGCCGGCCGACAGGTCGGTCGAGCGCGCGCGCCGGCTGTTGAGCTTGATCTGCAGCCGCAGGTCGTTGGCCGAGTCGGCGTTGCGGATCGCGTCCTCGAAGCCGATCGCATGGTTCTCGAACAGGTCGAACAGCGCCTGGTCGAAGGTCTGCATGCCCAGGTTGCGGCTCTTCTTCATGATCTCCTTGATCTCGCCGACCTCGCCCTTGAAGATCAGGTCGGAGATCAGCGGCGTGTTGAGCAGCACCTCGACCGCGGCGACCCGGCCCAGGCCGTCCTCGGTCGGCACCAGCCGCTGCGAGATCAGCGAGCGCAGGTTCAGCGACAGGTCCATCAGCAGCTGGGCGCGCCGTTCCTCGGGGAAGAAGTTGATGATGCGGTCGAGCGCCTGGTTGGCGCTGTTGGCGTGCAGCGTGGCCATGCACAGGTGGCCGGTCTCGGCGAAGGACACCGCATGCTCCATGGTCTCGCGGTCGCGGATCTCGCCCATCAGGATCACGTCGGGCGCCTGGCGCAGCGTGTTCTTGAGCGCGGCGTCCCAGCTGTCGGTGTCGATGCCCACTTCACGCTGCGTCACCACGCAGTTCTTGTGCGGATGCACGAACTCGATCGGATCCTCGACCGTCACGATGTGGCCGTAGGAGTTCTCGTTGCGCCAGTCGACCATCGCGGCCAGCGTGGTCGACTTGCCCGAGCCCGTGGCGCCCACCAGGATCATCAGGCCGCGCTTGGTCATCGCCACTTCCTTGAGCACCTGCGGCATGCCCAGCCCGTCGATGGTCGGCAGCGTCGAGGGGATGGTCCGCAGCACCATGCCGACCTTGCCCTGCTGCACGAAGGCGTTGACCCGGAAGCGGCCGATGCCGGTCGGCGAGATCGCGAAGTTGCACTCCTTGGTGCGCTCGAAGTCCGCCAGCTGGCGGTCGTTCATGATCGAGCGCGTGAGCGCCACCGTGTGCTGCATGCCCAGCGCCTGGCCCGACACCTTGGTGATCTTGCCGTCGACCTTGATCGCCGGCGGAAACTCCGCCGTGATGAACAGGTCGCTGCCGTTGCGGCTCACCATGAGCTTGAGCAGGTCGTTGATGAACTGGCTGGCTTGATCGCGTTCCATGAGGCGCTCCGTTGTCGGTTTGCTGCTGTCGTTTCAGGCCCATCCCACGGCCATATCTCTCTGTTCGGGAGACACCGCGGAACCGGCTCCGCCGGGCCGCCGGTGTCGCCCCCTCGAGGGGGGAATCGAGCGACACGAAGTGCGCGAGAAACGGGGGTGGGCCCTTACCCAGGAAAGTTCTCGGGCGTCTTCGCCTTGCCGCGCGCTTCCGCTGGCGAGATGATCCCACGCCGCACCATGTCTGTCAGGTTCTGGTCGAGCGTCTGCATGCCCTGGCCGCTGCCGGTCTGGATCGTGGAGTACATCTGCGCCACCTTGCCCTCGCGGATCAGGTTGCGGATGGCCGAGGTGCCCAGCATGATCTCGTGCGCCGCCACGCGGCCCTGGCCGTCCTTGGTCTTGCACAGGGTCTGCGAGATCACCGCCTGCAGCGACTCCGACAGCATCGCGCGGATCATGTCCTTTTCCTCGCCCGGGAACACGTCGATGATCCGGTCGATGGTCTTGGCGGCCGACGAGGTGTGCAGCGTGCCGAACACCAGGTGGCCGGTCTCGGCCGCGGTCATGGCCAGGCGGATGGTTTCGAGGTCGCGCATTTCGCCGACCAGGATCGCGTCCGGGTCCTCGCGCAGCGCCGAGCGCAGCGCATTGGCGAAGCTCAGCGTCATCGGGCCGACCTCGCGCTGGTTGATCAGGCACTTCTTCGACTCGTGCACGAACTCGATCGGGTCCTCGACCGTGAGGATGTGGCCGTACTCGGTCTCGTTGAGGTAGTTGACCATCGCCGCCAGCGTGGTCGACTTGCCCGAGCCCGTGGGGCCCGTCACCAGCACCAGCCCGCGCGGCCGCAGCGCCAGGTCGGCGAAGATCTTGGGTGCGTTGAGCTGCTCGAGCGTGAGGATCTTCGAGGGAATGGTCCGGAACACCGCGGCCGCCCCGCGCGCCTGGTTGAAGGCGTTGACCCGGAAGCGCGCCAGGCCGTCGATCTCGAACGAGAAGTCGACCTCCAGGAACTCTTCGTAGTGCTTGCGGTGCGTGTCGCTCATGATGTCGTACACCATCGCGTGCACCGCCTTGTGGTCGAGCGCATCGACGTTGATGCGCCGCACGTCGCCGTGCACGCGGATCATCGGCGGCAGGCCCGACGACAGGTGCAGGTCGGAGGCCTTGTTCTTGACACTGAATGCCAGCAGTTGGGTGATGTCCACGGGATTCCTCGGGCGGTGTCGGAACGTTTTGATACGATTTTGGAAGATTATGACGATGATTGGCGACGACCTCCAGCAAGTAAGACAGCGCATCGCCGCGGCCTGCGCAGCCGCCGGCCGTGACCCGGCCGGGGTGCGCCTGCTGGCAGTCTCGAAGACCTTCGGGCCGGAGGCCGTGCGCGCCGCGCATGCGGCCGGCCAGGTGGCCTTCGGCGAGAACTATGTGCAGGAAGGCGTGGAGAAGATCGCGGCGCTGGCCGACCTGCGCGCGCAGCTCGAATGGCACTGCATCGGCCCGCTGCAGAGCAACAAGACCCGCGTGGTGGCGGAGCAGTTCGACTGGGTGCACAGCATCGACCGGCTCAAGATCGCCGAGCGCCTGTCGGCCCAGCGGCCGGCCCACCTGCCGCCGCTGCAGGTCTGCCTGCAGGTCAACGTCGACGGCGGCGCCAACAAGTCGGGCGTGCCGCCCGAAGCCGCGCTCGAACTCGCGCGCGCGGTCGCCGCCTTGCCGCACCTCCGGCTGCGCGGGCTGATGGCGATCCCCGAGCCGAGCGCCGATGTTGCGGTGCAGCGCGAACTGTTCCTGCGCGCGGTCGCGGTCCACGACGCCCTGCGCGCGGCCGGCCTCGAGCTCGACACGCTGTCGCTGGGCATGAGCGCCGACCTCGAGGCTGCGATCAGCGCCGGCAGCACGATGGTGCGCGTCGGCACGGCCATCTTCGGCGGCCGCTGAGCGGGTGGGGCGCGGCTTCTTCTTACGGCTCTTGCATAACCGTCGGCATGGCGCGCATAGGCCATGGCGCGGAAGGCCCCGCAGGTCTATCGTGACGGCCATCGTCACAACCGAGGTCACCCATGAGTGAAAAGCTCTCCTTCGTCCATCCGACCGCCAACAGCCCCTGGGGCACCTATTTGCAGCAGGTCGACCGTGTGATTCCCTACCTCGGCGACCTCGCGCGCTGGGCCGAGACGCTCAAGCGTCCGAAGCGGGCGCTGATCGTCGACGTGCCGATCGAAATGGACGACGGACGCATCGCTCACTTCGAGGGCTACCGCGTGCAGCACAACATGAGCCGCGGCCCGGGCAAGGGCGGCGTGCGCTTCCACCCCGACGTCACGCTGGAAGAAGTGATGGCGCTGTCGGCCTGGATGACGGTCAAGACCGCGGCGGTGAACCTGCCCTACGGCGGCGCCAAGGGCGGCATCCGGGTCGACCCGAAGAAGCTGTCGCTGAAGGAACTCGAGAAGATCACCCGCCGCTACACCAGCGAGATCGGCATCATCATCGGCCCGCACACCGACATCCCCGCGCCCGACGTCAACACCAACGGCCAGATCATGGCCTGGATGATGGACACCTACTCGATGAACGTCGGCGGCACCGCCACCGGCGTCGTCACCGGCAAGCCGCTGCACCTGGGCGGTTCGCTGGGCCGCGTCAAGGCCACCGGCCGCGGCGTCTTCGTCACCGGCCGTGAAGCCGCCCGCCGCCTGGGCCTGGACCTGCGCGGCGCGCGCATCGCGGTGCAGGGCTTCGGCAACGTGGGGTCGGTCGCGGCCGAGCTCTTCGTCGAGGCCGGCGCCAAGGTGGTGGCGGTGCAGGACCACACGGGCACCATCGTCAATGCCGACGGCCTCGACCTGAGCAAGCTGATCCCGATCTCGCGCACGCCGGCGGGTGCCGTCGGTTACGAGGGCGGCGACAAGATCCCGAACGAGCAGTTCTGGGACGTGCCCTGCGACATCCTGATCCCGGCCGCGCTCGAAGGCCAGATCACGGCCGAGCGCGCCCGCCGGACCTCGGCCCGGCTGGTGCTCGAAGGCGCCAACGGCCCGACCGTGCCCGAAGCCGACGACATCCTGGCCGAGCGCGGCGTGCTGGTGGTGCCCGACGTGATCTGCAACGCGGGCGGCGTGACGGTCAGCTACTTCGAGTGGGTGCAGGACTTCTCCTCCTTCTTCTGGGACGAGGACGAGATCAACGTGCGGCTCGACCGCATCATGATGAACGCGCTGCATCAGATCTGGGACACGGCCGACCGGCACAAGATCACGCTGCGCACCGCCACCTACGCGGTGGCCTGCGAGCGCATCCTGATGGCGCGCCAGGAACGCGGCCTCTACCCCTGAGCGAAGGTCCACCGGCGCGCGCGGCGGCCGGGAACTGAAGGGCGGCTGAACGGCTCCGAACAGGCGCCGGTCTCCGCCGGGTAGCATTCCACGCCGATGTCGCTCCAATCCCTGCCCCTTTCCTCCCGCTGCGCCGCCGCGGCGCTGCTCGTCCTGGTCCTCGCCGGCTGTGCCGGCGGGGCGAACCGCCGCGTGGTCTACGACCCCGAGGAGTTCGACTCGACCACCACCCATTCGCGCAGCTATGCCGCCACCGAGGCCCAGACCTGCGAGGCGGCGCGGCGCGCGCTGCTGAGCCAGGGCTACCTGGTGACGGCGGCCAACGCCGACCTGGTGACCGGACGCAAGAGCTTCCAGCCGGCCAACGAAGTGCATGTCGAGGTCGAATTCCGCGTGGTGTGCGCGCGCGACGAGGCGGCCAAGGGCGGGCCGCGCAAGAGCATCGCCTTCGCCACCGCGCTGCAGGACCGCTACGGCATGAAGAAGACCAACAATGCGGCCAGTGTGGGCGTGGGCGTGATCGGCTCGCTGTCGCTGCCCTTCTCGTCGGGCGACGACGCGATGATCAAGGTGGCCAGCGAGACGCTGACCGACGAGCGCTTCTACGACCGCTTCTACGCGCTGCTCGACCGCTACCTGGTGGCCGACACGCCCGAAGAGAAGGCGCCGCAGGCGGTCGGCTCGGCGGTCAGCATGCCGGTGGCGCCGCAGGAGGTGCCGTCGGCCACGCCCCTGAGCCCGCCGCCGGTGACCACGCCGGTCGCGCCCTCGGGCGATCGCGGCTAGCCGGCCGCGCGCTCCACGCCCTGCAGCGCCGCCTGCAGCGCTTCCACGCTGAAGGGCTTCTGCAGCCACACCGTGTCCGGCACCGGGCGCTCGGGCCGCCGCTGGCCGGTGGCGAAGATCACGCGCAGCTTGCGCTGCACCTGCAGGATCTCCACCAGGTCCAGGCCCGACAGGGCGGGCAGGCCGACGTCGGTCATGAGCACGTCGAAAGCGCCTTCGATGAAACGGTCGCGCGCCACCTCGGCGCTTTTCACGCCGGTCGCCCAATGGCCCAGGAGCTGGAGCATCTCGACCGTGGCCGTGAGGGTGGCGGGATCGTCCTCGACGACCAGGATGCGCAGCGGCTTCGCCATCGTCGGGCCGTCGCCGCCGGAGGAAGGCGTCGCGTGAATGGGCATGGTGAGGGTGGAAGGGGAAAAGCCTAATGTACGCACCTGCGCCCGATCACGCTTCCCGTCTTGCCGACTCTGCGCGTAGGAGGGGTGCCTGTCCGCGTGCTCAACGGGCCAGCGTCGACTGGCCCAGCAGGCTGGCGATCAGCTCCACCGCCACCTCGGCCGTGCGGTTGCGCACATCGAGCGCGGGGTTGAGCTCGACCACGTCCAGCGAGCCCAGCCGGCCGGTGTCGGCGAGCATCTCCATGCACAGCTGCATCTCGCGGTAGGTGGGGCCGCCGCGCACGCCGGTGCCGACGCCGGGCGCATCGGCCGGGTCCAGGCAGTCGAGGTCGAAGCTCACGTGCAGGTGGGTATTCTCGTCGACGTCCTGCAGCGCCTCGGTCAGCGTGTTGCGCATGCCGTGCTCGTCGATGTGGCGCATGTCGAAGACCGTCAGCCCCTGGGCCTGGATCGCGCGCTTCTCGTCGGCGTCGACGCTGCGGATGCCCAGGAAGCGGATCGCGTCGGGCGTGAGCGCGGCCGGCTGGCCGCTCCAGCCGGTCAGCGCCGCGGGCCCGTGGCCCAGCAGGCAGGCCACCGGCATGCCATGGATGTTGCCGCTGGGGCTGGTGCCGTCGGTGTTGACGTCGGTGTGGGCGTCGAGCCAGAGCACCCGCAGGGTCTTCTTGCGCTGCCGCACATGCCAGGCGACCGCGCTGATCGAGCCGATCGCCAGGCTGTGGTCGCCGCCCATCATCAGCGGAAGGCGGCCAGCGCCCAGCGCCGTGTCGACCGCGTCGTACACCGCGCGGTTCCAGGCCACGGCCTCGTCGAGGTGGCGCAGCCCGCCCGTGGGGGCGGCCCAGGGCGTGGCCGGGCCGGCGAGGTTGCCGCGGTCGAGCACCTCGAAGCCCAGCCGGGCCAGCGTGCCCGCGATGTCGGCCACCCGCAGGGCATCGGGGCCCATGCCGGCGCCGCGCACGCTGGCGCCGATGTCGGTCGGCGCGCCGATCAATTCGATGATGTGCTTCGTCATGGGCGCACTATGGCCCGGAACGCCCCGTCGCGGGTGTGGGACAAGCGCTTTCCGCGAGGCCCAGCACGCGCCAGGCGAGGCGCGACAGCTCGGCCACCGTGTCCTCCTGCGACAGCCGGCCGCCCGGCCGGTACCAGGTGTAGAGGAAGCCGGGCAGGCTGCAGGCGGCCAGGGCCGTGACCATGGTGTCGCCGAAATCGAAGTCGCCGTCGCGCCGGCCTTCCTCGAGCAGCGCGCACAGCCGGCTGTAGAAATGGCGCGCCAGCTTCTTCTGCGCGGCCAGGTACTCGGGCCGATAGACCTGCGGCTCGCGGTAGGGAAACACCGCGCAGGGGTGGTGGTCGAGCGTGGCCCGGATCAGCCGCTCGATGCCCTCGGTCACCTTCGCGCGGGCCGGCCGCGTGTCGTCGGGCGCGAAGTCCATCGAGGTGAAGCAGGCCACCGTGGGTCGCCACGACAGGGTCTCGAAGATCTCCTGCTTGTCGCGGAAGTAGTAGTAGACGAAGGGCTTGGTCGCGTCCAGCGCGCGCGCGATCTGGGCCAGGGTGGTGGCGGCGTAGCCCTGGGTGGCGAACAGCGTGGCCGCGGCTTCGAGGATGCGTTCACGCTGGATGTCGGTGGCGTCCGTCGCGGTACGCTGCCGGCCGGTGCCCTCGGGAAACAGGGGCTGGCGCGGTGTCGTCTTGTTTTTCATACCCATGGGTAGGATTGTTGAGGCGGCGCGCGGCGCCACCGGCTATCGCAAACCCTGAGCGGGCGGCGCGCCGGTTCCGCACAGCGGGCCGATCCGGCGACACAGTGCGACACAAGATTTCGCGTCCGGCTTACATAGGCTTCACACCGGCCCTTCAGCATCGAGGCATCCACTCAGAAGAAGGAGCACTGCCATGAAAAAACTCGCGCTTTCGCTGGCCACGGCCGCCGCGGTCCTGTTGCCGATCGGCGCCCTCACGCTGCCGACCGCGGCGCAGGCCCAGTCGGTGGGCGTCTTCATCAACACCCCGCCGCCACCGCCGCGCTACGAGCGCGTGCCGCCGCCGCGCCGCGGCTATGTCTGGGCGCCGGGCCATTACGAAGCGCGCGGCCACCGCCACGTGTGGGTGCCGGGTGGCTACATGCGGGCCCGCCCGGGCTATGCCTACCGGGCACCCGAGTGGCGCGAGCGCGGCGGACGCTGGGAATACAACCGAGGCCGCTGGGACCGCGACGGCGACGGCGTGCCCAACCGCTACGACCGCCGGCCGGACAACCCCTATCGCCGTTGATCGGAGGCGATCCGCTCAGAAGAGCCGGAACACCAGCGGCATGAGCAAGGCGGCGAGCACCACCTGCAGGCCCAGCGCCAGGCCTGCATAGGCACCCGCATCGGCGTTCACATGCAGCGCCCGCGCGGCGCCGATGCCGTGCGCCGCGGTGCCCAGCGCGAAGCCGCGCGCGGCCCAGCCGCCGGGCGTGGTCGCGATGCGCAGCAGGTCGAACAGGTACTTGCCCGAGAGCGCGCCCACCAGGCCGGTCAGCACCGCGAACACCGCCGACAGCGCGGGGATGCCGCCGATCTTCTCGGCGATGCCCATCGCCACCGGCGCCGTGACCGACTTCGGCGCCAGCGACATCAGCACGTCGTGGGGCAGGCCCACGGCCCAGCCCAGCGCCACCGCCGAAGCGGAGGCCGCCACGCCGCCCAGCAGCGCCGCCAGCAGCACCCGGCCGAAGCGCGCGCGCAGTTCGGCGCGCCGCAGCCACAGCGGCCAGGCCAGGGCGACCACCGCGGGCCCCAGCAGGAAATGGATGAACTGCGCGCCCGCGAAATAGCGCGGGTAGTCGACGCCGGTCGCGAGCAGGCCGCCCGCCAGCACGATCACCGACCACAACACCGGGTTGGCCCAGGGCGCGCTGTCGAGCCGCATGTAGATCGCCTGCGCGAGCAGGTACACCACCAGCGTGGCGGTCAGGCCGAACAGCGGCGAAGCGGAGAGATAGACCCAGAGTTCGACGAAGCGCATGGCGTTTCAGCGGGCCCGGCCCTGGCCGCCGTGGAGCACCAGCACCGTCACGCCCATGCCGATCCAGGTCGACAGCACGATCACGAACAGCATGCGCCCGCCGTACTGCGACAGCAGCGCCAGATGCGTCATCACGCCCACGCCGACCGGGATGAACAGCAGCGACAGGTGCGAGAGCAGGAAGTCCGCGCATTCGCCCACCGGTTCGCGCACCAGCGGAAAACGCAGCGCGACCAGCAGCAGCATCAGGCCCAGCACCGGGCCGGGCAGGGGCAGGGCGAAGCCGCGCGCGAGCACCTCGCCGATCGACTGGAACACCAGCAGCCAGGCGAGTCCGCGCAAGCCTTTCATCGTGTCGTGCCTAGAAGCGCGGCAGGTCCGGGTGCGGCAGCGCCTGGCCACCGCGCACCACCTGCTTGCCGTACTCGGCGCAGCGCTGCAGCGTCGGGATCACCTTGCCCGGATTGAGCAGGCCGGCGGGATCGAAGGCGCGCTTCACGCCGAACATGAGTTCGTTCTCGGCGGCGGTGAACTGCACGCACATGCTGTTGAGCTTCTCGACGCCCACGCCGTGCTCGCCCGAGACCGTGCCGCCCATCGCTACGCTGGTCTCGAGGATGTCGGCGCCGAAGAGCTCGCAGCGGTGCAGTTCGTCGGGGTCGTTGGCATCGAAGAGCACCAGCGGGTGCAGGTTGCCGTCGCCCGCGTGGAAAACGTTGCAGCAGCGCAGGTTGTACTTGGTCTCCATCTGCTGGATCGCCAGCAGGATGTCGGCCAGCCGCTTGCGCGGGATGGTCGAGTCCAGGCACATGTAGTCGGGGCTGATGCGGCCCGAGGCGGGGAAGGCGTTCTTGCGCCCGCTCCAGAACTTCAGGCGTTCGTCCTCGCTGGCGCTGACCGAGATGGCGGTGGCGCCGCAGCCGCGCAGCACGGCGGTCATGCGGCCGATCTCTTCCTCGACCTCCTCGGGCGTGCCGTCGGATTCGCACAGCAGGATCGCGGCGGCGTCGAGGTCGTAGCCGGCCTTGACGAAGTCCTCGACCGCGGCGGTCATGGGCTTGTCCATCATCTCGAGGCCGGCCGGGATGATGCCCGCGGCGATCACGGCCGCCACCGCGTCGCCGGCCTTTCGCACGTCGTCGAAGCTGGCCATGATGCAGCGCGCGAGTTGCGGCTTGGGCACCAGCTTGACCGTGACCTCGGTGGTCACGGCCAGCATGCCTTCGCTGCCGACCACCAGGGCCAGCAGGTCGAGGCCGGCGCAGTCCAGCGCCTCGCCGCCGAACTCGATCGGCTCGCCCTCGGCCGTGAAGCCGCGCACGCGCAGCACGTTGTGCAGCGTGAGGCCGTACTTGAGGCAGTGCACGCCACCCGAGTTCTCGGCCACGTTGCCACCGATGGTGCAGGCGATCTGGCTCGAGGGATCGGGCGCGTAGTAGAGGTTGAAGGGCGCGGCGGCCTCGCTGATCGCGAGGTTGCGCACGCCGCACTGCACGACCGCGGTGCGGCTCACCGGGTCGATCTTGAGAATCCGGTTGAACTTGGCCAGCGACAGGGTCACGCCCAGCGCGTGCGGCATCGCGCCGCCCGACAGGCCGGTGCCCGCGCCGCGCGCCACCACCGGCACGCCCAGCGCATGGCAGGTGCGCAGCACCGCCGCCACCTGCGCCTCGGTCTCGGGCAGCGCCACCACCAGCGGGCGCTGGCGGTAGGCGGTCAGGCCGTCGCACTCGTAGGGCGTGGTGTCCTCGTCGTGCCAGATCAGCGCATGGGCCGGCAGGTGGCCCTGCAGCGCGCGCACGGTCTGCGACTGGCGGTCGGCGCGCGCATGCTGCGCGTGCTCGGTGGGCGTGGCGGGAGCGTTCATGGCCTCACTCTACGACGCAAGCGCGCCCGGGGGTTACTTGAAGACGACGGTCTTGTGGCCGTTCATCACCACGCGGTGCTCGCTGTGCCACTTGACGGCACGGGCCAGCACCTGGCTCTCGGTGTCGCGGCCGCGGGCGGTGAGGTCTTCCACGGTGTCGGTGTGGTCGGCGCGTGCCACGTCCTGTTCGATGATCGGGCCCTCGTCGAGGTCGGCCGTCACGTAGTGGGCGGTGGCGCCGATCAGCTTCACGCCGCGGTCGTGCGCCTGGTAGTAGGGCTTGGCGCCCTTGAAGCTGGGCAGGAAGGAGTGGTGGATGTTGATCGCGCGGCCGTTGAGCTTGACGCACAGGTCGTTGCTCAGGATCTGCATGTAGCGCGCGAGCACCACCAGTTCGGCGCCTTCGGCCTCGATGATCTCCATCTGCTTGGCCTCGCCCTGCGCCTTGGTGGCGGCGGTCACGGGGATGTGATGGAAGGGCACGTTGTAGCTGGCCGCGAGCTGGTAGAAGTCGCGGTGGTTCGAGATGATGGCGCGCACGTCGATGGCCAGCAGGCCGCTCTTCCAGCGGAACAGCAGGTCGTTGAGGCAGTGGCCTTCCTTGCTCACGAGGATCACGGTCTTCATCGGCTGGGCGGCGGCGTGCAGCTGCAGCGACATGCCGAAGCCCTCGGCGAAACCGGCCAGCTGTTCGCGCAGGGCGGCCTCGCTGTGGTCGCTGCAGGCGAAGCGCACGCGCATGAAGAACAGGCCGGTGCCGGCGTCGTAGTACTGCGCCGCTTCCTCGATGTTGCCGTTGCGTTCCAGCAGGAAGCCCGAGACGGCATGGACGATGCCGGTGCGGTCGGGACAGGACAGGGTCAGGATGTAGGCGGAGGTCATAAGGGCCGCCATTGTCGCAGTCCTGCCCGTGCCTCGCCGCGGTGCCAGAATGTGCTTTTCCTTCTCACGCACGCCTCAGCAGGAGTGACCATGGCTCAGAACGACTTCAACATGGACAACCAGTGGTTGCCCTTCACCCCCAACCGCGCCTTCCAGAAGGACCCGCGGGTCTTCGTGGCCGCCGACGGCATGGAATTCACTACCCACGACGGCCGCAAGGTGATCGACGGCATCTCCTCGCTGTGGTGCGTGGGCGCGGGCCACAACCGTAAGCCGATCAACGAGGCGATCAAGAAGCAGCTCGACACCCTCGACTACGCGACTGCCTTCCAGATCAGCAACGACAAGGCCTTCAAGGCCGCCGAAATGATCGCGGCGCTGGCCCCGGGCGATCTCAACAAGGTGCTGTTCTGCAATTCGGGCTCCGAAGCCGCCGACACCTCGATGAAGGTGGCGCTGGCCTATCACCGCGCACGTGGCGAAGGCCACCGCAACGTGTTCATCGGGCGCGAGAAGGGCTACCACGGTGTGGGCTTCGGCGGCATGTCGGTGGGCGGCATCCCTGGCAACCGCAAGGTCTTCGGCTCGGCCTTCCTGCCGCGCGTGGACCACATGCGCTTCATCCACGACCCGGTGAACCATGCCTACATCCACAACCAGGAACCG
>Ga0182008_10000627_pt1 | contig 25898 bp, 26 predicted proteins | sample Sormic07211129_1_FD_120482 | JGI IMG/M metagenome (GOLD analysis project Ga0182008, IMG submission 120482) | Rhizosphere microbial communities from Sorghum bicolor, Mead, Nebraska, USA - 072115-129_1 metaG | ecosystem: Host-associated > Plants > Roots > Rhizosphere | place: USA: Nebraska...
AACTACAGGAGCTTAACGAAATACTCGGCAGAACACCCGATGGTGTGATAGAAATGCTGGGCATTAAGGGGATCGGACCGAAAAAAATATTGATCATCTGGCGTACTTTAGGAATAGAAAGCATTGGCGAATTGTATTATGCCTGCAACGAAAACCGTTTAATTGAGGCTAAAGGTTTCGGTTTAAAAACGCAGGAAGAAATTAGAAACGCAATTGAATTTAAATTGGCTGCCAATGGCAGATTTTTATATGCACAGGTAGAGGGTTTTGCAAAAACATTATTTATACAGCTTGCAGATTGGGCTGGAAAATTGGATAAAAGTGCAATTCTAGGCTTCGCAGGTCAGTACCGGCGCGCATGTGAGATTATTGATGAGCTTGAAATTGTAATCGGCACAGAAAACATTGATGCCATTAAACAACACTTACCTGCTTTCGACCAACTTTCGCTTATTGAAGCGGAACGATCTTACATTTGTACCACTGAGGCCGGCCTTCGGATTAAAATCTATGTTGTTGAGATATCAGCTTTCTATTTACAATGGTTTAAACTCACAGGAAATACCGAACATGTTGAAAAAGTGTTGGCTTTAGCCGGCGATGGCCCTTTTGTAAATGAAGCAGAAATTTACAGCAAAGCTGGATTAACTTTTATTGAGCCTGAGCTTCGTGAAGATTTCGATGAAATTGAACTGGCTAAAATCAATAAACTCCCTACTTTAATACAATATGGAGATTTGAAAGGGAGCTTACACAACCACTCCACCTGGAGTGATGGTGTGCACACCCTTGAGCAGATGGCCATTTATTGCAAAGATAATTTAAACCTGCAGTATCTGGGGATTTGCGACCACTCCAAAACCGCTGTTTATGCCAAAGGCTTAAACGAACAACGCGTGTTTGCGCAGCACCGGGAAATAGACGAGCTCAATAAAAAACTGGCCCCATTTAAAATTTTCAAAGGAATTGAGAGTGATATCTTAAGCGATGGATCGCTAGATTATCCTGACGATATTCTCAAAACATTTGATTTTGTAGTCGCTTCTGTGCACAGCAACCTCCGCATGGATGAAGTCAAAGCAACTGCCCGTTTGTTAAAAGCCATTGAAAACCCTTATACCACTATTTTAGGCCACCCAACTGGCCGTTTATTATTAAGCAGGGCAGGCTATCCTATCGATTACAAAAAAATTATTGATGCCTGTGCAGCCAACAAGGTGGTAATCGAAATCAATGCCAACCCTTTACGTTTAGATTTAGACTGGCGCTGGCACCGTTATGCACTTGAAAAAGGCGTGTTGTTGTCGGTAAATCCCGATGCCCACCGTACCGAAGGTTTTCACGACATGCATTATGGTATTTTAGTGGCCCGCAAAGGCGGCTTAAGTGCCAATAAATGTTTGAATGCTTTTTCTTTGGAAGAGATAACGGCATTTTTTGATGCTAAAAAGGGTTAGCGGTTAGTGGTTAGCGGTTAGCGGTTAGCGGTTAGCGGTTAGCGGTTAGCGGTTAGCGGTTAGCGGAAAACACGCTATAAATTAACCTGTTTTAAATTTCACAAAAGAAATCGATGTAATCTTATAATCTGTGCGATCATCCCGTAAAAAAAATCTGTGTAATCTCCAAATCTGTGTAATCACCCCGACAGGAAAAATCGGTGTAATCCCCAAATCTGTGTAATCACCCCGACAGGAAAAATCTGCGTAATCAAACCGTAAGGAACCATAAGGAATCTTTTAATATCTTTGCACCCATGATCAGTGAAATTGCCAACCGCATATTTAATCAGGTTATTACAGACTATCATAAGTTTGATGATATTGACCATCCGGTTGAAAACCCTTACGATGCCGAAAGTTTAGCGCATCTTTTTTATATCAAAAACTGGATTGATACCGCTCAATGGCACATGGAAGATGTGGTGCGCAATCCGCAGATCGATCCTGTTGAAGGGTTGAGCTGGAAAAGACGCATTGACGCCCAAAACCAGGTACGTACCGATATGGTGGAATTTATTGATGGTTATTTCTTAAACCTTTATCAGGGAATTAAGGCACTGCCAGACGCAAAAATCAATACAGAGAGTCCGGCATGGGCAATAGACAGACTGTCTATCCTGGCATTAAAAATTTACCATATGCAGGAAGAAGCTGAACGCGAGAGCGCATCGGCCGAGCACCGTGCACAATGCCAAACTAAACTCAATGTATTATTAGCTCAACGGGAGGATCTTTCAACCAGTATTGACGAGCTACTCGCAGATATTGAAGCAGGCAGAAAATACATGAAAGTGTATAAACAGATGAAAATGTACAATGATCCGAGTTTAAACCCGGTGTTATATAATAAAGCATAGACAAGCTGAAAGACCAAAGCTGAAAGCAACACTCATGTCATCGACCCAAAAAATTATCATTTTACGTTTTTCGGCAATGGGCGACGTGGCCATGGTGGCATCTGTTTTACAAGAATTTTCGGAGCAAAACCCATCGGCTGAACTTGTTATGGTGAGTAGGCCAGCCTTTAAACCATTTTTTGATAACGTTCCCAATCTGATCTTCCATCCTATTCAGCCAAAAACCATTCATAAAGGCATAATTGGATTGTATAAACTTTATCAGGAACTCCGCAGCTACCAACCAGATGCTATAGCCGATTTACACGATAATTTAAGAAGCAGGGCAATTGCTACTTTTTTTCGTTTAACCGGAACCAAAATAAAAAGGATAGATAAAGGAAGGGCTGAGAAAAAAGCATTAACCCGTACCCATAAAAAAATAGTTAAACCGCTCAAAAAAACCGTTGAGCGTTATGCTGATGTTTTCCGCCAATTAGGTTTTAGTATTAAACTCAGCCACCAGATTAATAAATCAGCACAGGCGCTACCTGAAAAAGCTGAGGCTTTATTTAGCGATAAAACCACAAAAAAAATCGGCATCTCGCCGTTCGCACAGCATATTTATAAGGTATATGCGCTGGAAAAAATGGAAGAGGTAATTTCTGATCTGAGTAACTCAGGCTACAAAATTTTCATTTTTGGAGGTGGTAAAGAAGAACAGGACATAGCTGAAAAATGGGCAAAAAAGTACCAGAACACTTATAATTTAATCGGAAACTTTAATTTACGGGAGGAGCTTGCCATCATCTCAAACTTAGATGTAATGTTGAGTATGGATTCGTCCGGTATGCATATGGCATCACTTGTTGGTGCACCTGTTGTATCTATCTGGGGGCCAACGCATCCTTACGCCGGCTTTTTGGGATACGGACAACAAGAAAATGATTGCATTCAGATTGATCATCCAGCGAGACCAAATTCTATTTATGGAAACAAACCCTGCCTTTGCGGTGTTGAAAACTGTATAGACTTAATTAAGCCTGAAACCATCGTCAACAAAATCAAAGATAAACTCAATGGCTAAACAACTTCTTCTTGTCCGTCATGGCAAATCAGATTGGGGAAATGTAAATTTAAGTGATTTCGATCGCCCGCTAAATAAACGTGGCAAAGAAAATGCACCTGAAATGGCTGAGCGACTAATTAATAAAGGTTTTAAAATAGACTTGATTGTCAGTAGCCCCGCAAAAAGAGCTAAATCTACAGCTAAATTTTTCGCTGAAGCTTACCAAATTGATCAGATCCAATTCGAAGAATCCATTTACGAGGCCAATACTACCGCCCTACTGAAAGTGGTTAACGGTTTGAATAATGGTGCAGATCATATTGTGATGTTTGGCCATAATCCTGGTTTTACTGATTTTGCGAATGAGTTATGCGATGCCGACATCTACAACATTCCTACTGCAGGCATGGTATTAATTTCGTTCCCTTTTGATTCCTGGCAGATGGTGAGTAAAGGAACCGGAGCATTGGTGTTTTTTGATTACCCCAAAAACAGTGATGAAGTTTAGCCTTTTTACCATTAAGGGATTAAGATTATTAAGGAATAAATTTATTACAGTTCGGCTTTAGCTCATGGGCGCAAGAAAGGCTTTTCTCCGATGATCATAACACACTGTTTAATAAATCCGGTAGTAGCAACAGTTCCCGATTCTTCATCGGGACTATAGCGGATCACGGGGCTGAAGAAGCCAAGAAGTACTAACGAACATTTCCAAAAAAACTATCAATTCAATTTAAATTATAACAAAGCAGGTAAGACCACCCGATATAAAATAATTTTATTACCTTTGAATATATAAAAACGAAAATCTGGCAATAGACATTTCGGTGAATTCATAACCTACACTCTTCTGGTTATTTCATAATTCGTATCGCCGGAAAATTTATCCATTAATTTATCTGAACATGAATTTTGACTATAATACTACGCGTAGCCATTTAATTTTATCTGAATATGGCCGCAACGTACAAAATATGGTGAAGTATATCTGCGAATTACCCACCATTGAAGAACGTAATAAATATGCCCAAGCCGTAATTGATCTGATGGGATTTTTGCAACCACATTTGCGTGATGTGGCTGATTTTAAACATAAACTTTGGGATCACCTGCACATTATTTCTGGCTACCAGATTGATGTAGATAGTCCATATCCAAAGCCATTAATTGAAAATGCTTATGTTAAACCGGCACCCCTGGCCTATCCTCAACAAAGAATTACTTACAAACACTATGGTAAAACGGTTGAAAATCTGATTGAAAAAGCCATGCGCGAAGAAAATGCCGAAATTAAAAAGGCAATGGTTCAAAGCATCGCCAATTTTATGAAAATGGCTTATGTTACGTGGAATAAAGATAACGTGAGCGATGATACCATTATTAAAGATCTGAAATACCTGTCTGGCGGATTATTATCACTTGATGAAGGTGTAAACCTGGCAAAGGTAGAATTCAGGGCGCAAAATCCTCGTCAAAGCAATAACAACAATAACCGGGGCAGAAACAATAACAACAACAATAACAACAACGGAAAAAACCGTCAAAACAACAATAACAATAATAATCGTCAACGCAACAACAACAATAAACCTAAATATTAAGGGAAAGTTAAAAGGCGGAAGGTAAAAAAGAGAAAGGTTGAATATTTACCTCATCTTAATACCTGATACTTGATACATCATACTTGATACTAGATACCATAAGATATATGAACGCATTTGAGATAACTGGAGGAATTAAATTAAAAGGCGAAATTACCCCTCAGGGAGCCAAAAATGAGGCTTTACAGATTTTATCGGCTGTATTGCTTACTGAAAAGAAAGTAACCATCAGTAATATTCCTGATATTAAAGATGTAAACAAACTGATTGAATTACTTGGCGATTTGGGCGTTATGGTTGAACGCATCAATAAAGACACCTATACCTTTGAAGCCAAAAATATCGATTTAAATTTCTTTGAATCGGATACTTTTAAAGCTAAAGGCGGTGGTTTGCGTGGTTCGATTATGATTGTGGGACCATTATTGGCACGTTTTGGCAAAGCAGCAATTCCGAAACCAGGTGGCGATAAAATTGGTCGCAGAAGGTTAGATACCCACTTTATCGGTTTTGAAAAATTAGGTGCAAAATTTGTATACGACAGTAAAAAAGCTTTCTTCAATGTTGATGCGACCAATTTACAAGGTGCCTACATCCTTTTAGATGAGGCATCGGTAACCGGAACGGCAAATATTGTTATGGCGGCTGTTTTGGCTAAAGGCACCACTACCATCTACAATGCAGCCTGCGAGCCTTATTTACAACAACTTTGCAAAATGCTAAACCGCATGGGCGCAAAAATTTCGGGAATTGGTTCTAATTTATTAACCATCGAAGGCGTAAAGGTTTTAGGCGGAACTGAGCATAGAATGCTTCCGGATATGATCGAAATTGGTTCTTTTATTGGTATGGCTGCGATGACAGAATCGGAAATTACCATTAAAGATGTTTGTTACGATGAACTTGGCGTAATACCAGAGGTTTTTAAAAAACTGGGGATTAAACTAGAGCGTCGCGGCGATGATATTTTTGTACCCTCACAAAAACATTACGAAATTGATACTTTTATTGATGGCTCTATTTTAACCATTGCCGATTCACCATGGCCGGGTTTTACCCCGGATTTATTGAGTATTGTGCTGGTTGTGGCTACACAGGCAAAAGGAAACGTACTCATTCATCAGAAAATGTTCGAAAGCCGTTTATTCTTCGTGGATAAACTGATTGATATGGGCGCACAGATTATCCTTTGCGATCCGCATCGTGCTACGGTTAATGGTATTGATAAAAAATATAAACTTCGCGGAATCAGCATGACTTCTCCGGATATCAGGGCCGGAGTTTCCTTGTTAATTGCAGCTTTATCAGCAGAAGGTAAATCAACCATTTACAACATCGAACAGATTGAACGTGGTTACCAGGATATCGACACCCGTTTACGTGCCTTAGGCGCGCAAATTAAACGTGTAAATGCTGATGCACCGAGTCATTAAGGTTAAAGCTGAAAGAATAAAGCTTAAAGCGAAAATAGCATAATGAAAAACGTCCGTGTAATAATTACCGGACGTTTTTTTATGGTTTTTCGTCATCTAGATCCCATGGCTATCAGCTGAAGCGCAGCGAAATGCCTGCCCGTACAGGCGGGGAGAGATCTAACTTGACGAATTCCCGGTTAAATTGCGCTCCAATCAAAAGGACGTATCGGAGGGGATAACTTTTTGAAAGACCCTGAAAAAAGCTCAGAAGGACGATTGCACGAAATAATTTATTATCCATCTCACATCATCCATCATACATCATACATCTTACATCTTACATCATCCGTCTCCCATTATTACCCTGATATCGCATTAATAATATCGTATTGTGTAATAATTTCGATCTTTCCAGATTCATCTTCAACCAATACAGCTGAATTTTCTTTATTAATTAACGATGAAATTTTATCAATAGAAGTATTGAGATCTACAAATGGAAAGGTAGCCGTCATGATTTCAGCAATCGGTGCCGATTTTAATCCCGGATTTTCCAATAAAGCACTTAAAATATCACTCTCTGCTATTTTACCCACGATCATGCCTTGTTGCGTAACCGGAATTTGAGAGATATTCATTGATTTAATGGTATTAATGGCTTCAAGTACAGATTTTTGTGTATCAAGGGTTACAATCTCTGTATTTTCCTTCTTAGACAAAATTGATTTTGCAGTTAATTTTTCGTCTTGTAAAAATCCACGTTCACGTAACCAATCTTCATTGTACATTTTACCCATGTAACGGCTGCCATGGTCGTGAAAAATAACCACAACTACATCTTCTGGTTTGAGTTTATCTTTTAACTGAATTAAACCACCAATTGCCGCACCAGCAGAATTGCCCACAAAAATCCCTTCTTTGCGCGCAATATCACGGGTCATTAAGGCAGCATCTTTATCAGTAACTTTTTCAAACAGGTCGATCACATCAAAATTTACATTGGCCGGAAGGAAATCTTCGCCAATACCTTCGGTGATATATGGATAAATTTCATCTTTATCAAAAATGCCGGTTTCTTTATACTTTTTAAAAACTGAACCATAAGTATCAATTCCCCAGATTTGAATGTCCGGATTTTTTTCTTTCAGATATTTCCCGGTTCCGGAAATGGTTCCACCGGTACCTACCCCAACCACTAAATGTGTAATTTTTCCTTCCGTTTGCGCCCAGATCTCCGGACCGGTTTGCTCATAATGCGCCTGTGAATTGGCTAAATTATCATACTGATTAGGTTTCCAGGAATTTGGAACCTCGCGTTCTAAACGCGAAGAAACAGAATAATAGGAACGGGGATCTTCAGGCTCCACGTTTGTAGGACAAACAATTACCTCAGCACCAAAAGCACGTAAAGCGTCAACCTTCTCTTTAGACTGTTTATCCGTAGTGGTAAAAATACATTTGTAACCTTTAATAATGGCTGCCATGGCAAGGCCCATTCCTGTATTTCCTGATGTTCCTTCTATGATTGTACCACCTGGCTTTAGCTTACCGCTTTTCTCGGCATCTTCAATCATTTTAACCGCCATACGGTCTTTGATAGAATTACCTGGATTAGTTGTCTCTATTTTTGCCAGAATGGTTCCCGGCACTCCTCTTGTTATCGTATTTAATTTAACCAAAGGCGTATTGCCGATGGTTTCTAAAATATTATTGTACCACATGTCACAAAATTAAGAAAAGGCATTAAGTATTTTACAAACTATATTTTATTTGAAACATAATTTTGAAAATCAAAATTAAAAAGAATTTAATTGTATAATCTATAATTATGATAGGCATTATAGATTGATTATTGGGCAAAATGTAATTTCCATTTTGGCATTTTCTTTTGGCTGAAGTATGCCGGGTGGAAATTATAACATTCGGTATTCAAATTTTAGCAAGAAATGCCTTTCGCGGCAATTTACCGATTAAGCCAGTTTATAAATTTTCCCAGGCAAAGACACAATGATGCCTTGCATCTCTAATGTCAGGATCACAATGGCCAGTTTACTTTGCTGGATGTTCAACTGAAGCGAGAGTTCATCTATAGAAAGTTGACCATTTTGTAAAGCATCTACAACCCCTTGCTCGTTAGCGGTAAGACTTAACTGCAAGGTAGTTTGCTGAACATGTTGTTTAACTTTTATTTCAGTATCCCAGCCCAGGTAATAAATTAAGTCTTTAGCACTATTGATTAACCCTGCCCGATTGGTCTTAATCAGAAAATTGCATCCTTCAGAAAAAACATCATTTGTTCTACCCGGAAAAGCATACACATCTTTATTGTAAGAATTTGCTATTTCTGCAGTAATTAAGGCACCTCCCTTTATTGATGCTTCAACTACCACTGTAGCGTCTGAGATACCCGCAATAATCCGGTTTCTTTGCGGAAAATTAGGCCGGTCGGGATTAGTGAGTATAGGAAACTCGGTGAGCAGACCTCCATTCAAAACCATTTTCTGCGCAACCGTTTTATGAATTTTTGGATACATCCGGTCTAAACCATGCCCGAGTATGCCAACAGTAGGGATCTGATTTGCGAGACATTCTTTATGCGTGGTTACATCAATACCATAAGCCAGGCCACTAATAATCAGAACATTGTATGGCGCTAAAACTTCACACAATTCTTTACAGAGATTTTTCCCATAATTTGTCGCATTACGGGTTCCAACAATGCTGATGATACGCTGCTGGTTAAAATCTACTGTACCTTTTGCATACAGCAGGATCGGTGAATCGATGCAGTTTTTTAATTTTTTTGGATAGCTCTCGTCTGAAAAAAACAATACTTCTATCCCATGTTTTTCGATAAAATCCAATTCCTGCCTGGCCCTTAGCAGTGCATCGGTACCACGAATGGCTTCAATTGTTTTTTCTCCAACGCCTGGAATCTGCAACAGCTGCTTTTTATTTGCAGAAAATACATTTTCAGCACTTCCACAGTAGGCAAGCAGGTTTTTGGCCGTTACCGGACCAATAGACTTAATAAACGTTAAGGCAATTTTGTGTAGCGTGCTCATAAATTGATAAGGTTAAATAAATGCGGGATGATTTATTTCCTTAAAGCAAGCTTAAAAATCGATATCTATTAAACTTTTTAATGGAATATGAATATTGTTTTTTAGCTGTATGTATTGCTCTGTTACTGCCCAAACAGTTGTATCAACACGTTTCGGGCCAATGGTGGTATTAAAAGTAATGACGGCTTTTGATTTAAATTCATTACCTAATCTCTGCGCCTCATCAAGTTTGGTTTGCAATTCATGAGAATGATCTTCCTTCGCATTGATGATATTTAAATAACTGATATGTTCCTTTTCTACGATTTCTATTGGCATGAGTCTCTTTAACGATTAATGTTAAACAAGCTTATCAAATTTTTTAAAAAAAAGCAACAGTTATTTACTCAAAAATGTAGTAGATAGATAAAAAAGGCCAGATTTGAACTACAAAACTGGCCCTTTTGGTAAAAATATCAGAAAATTATTTAAACTTAAGCTTTCTGGTTTCTACCATCCCTTTAAACGCATGATCGAGTTTCTCATTAGCTGCATCTATTTGCTGTCTGGCTATACCGGAAGTACTGCTAAGCAAGTTATCTTTAGCCAGTGCAGAGAAGTTATTGTTTGCAGAATAGTATAAAGCCTGAGCCAGCATTTTTTCTGACGGGTCACCGAAATCTTTGGTCAAATCATCTGCAACATCTTTATCAACGGTCATGCCCGCGAAATAATCGCCCTGATCTAACTGGTTTTTGGTCTGAAACTGCGGAATGTATAAATCATTTTTATCAATGCGGATAGAAAAGAAGCCAACGGGTTTACCGTAGGTTGTTTTACCAATTAATTTCACATCCAATACCGGTTTTAAGTTGTTGATTAACAACTCGCTAGCAGAAGCAGTACTACTGGTTACCAGGAAATAAACGCGTGTTAATCCGTTTAAAGCACCACGTTTAGCAAAAATTTCCTGATTGCCCGCCGCTACGGTCGGCTTATAAGAGTAATCGAAATAGGAATAAAGCCTGGTTACACCATCATTTCCTTTGGCATAAAATTTCTGGTTCTGTAGAATGGTTGCATTACCATCCTGCATGGTTTTAGTCCAATAAGTGGTGTACATAATTTTACCATTTTGTGCAGGCGGTGCAATTAAGTTGGTAAACAATTCGGAAGTAGCTACAGAACCACCACCGTTGTACCTTAAATCTACTACCAATTCTGTCACACCATCTGTAGTAAATTTTGAAAAAGCGGCATCTAACGCAGCGGTAGCATTAGTGGTAAAACTATTGAATACAATATAACCTACTTTTTTTGCACCAATGGTATAAGTATTGGTATATAAAACAGGGTTAATATTATAACTGGCGCGGTTAATGACAATATCCTGTGTGCTACCATCTGGTTTTACAAAGGTTAATGAAATGGAAGGGTTATCCCCAAAGATAGAAGCATTTAAATTAGCAATATCGTTACTTGATCTTGAAGTACCACCATCGTTAACTTTGATAAGCCGGTAACCACGCTTCAGACCTTTTAAATCGGCAGGAGATCCTGGGTAAACATATTTAACCCGCAAAAAGTCGTTTGTATCGAAATTAGCCGAGAAACCATAGTCTACACCTGCCCCACTTAGCTGACTGGCTACCGATCCATCGTCAATAAACGAATATTTATCTCTTCCGCCAGTACTTGGTAATGCTTTTAAAGCAGCCAAAACAGCATTGTTTGAACCATATTGCCTTGGATTGAAGGAAGAATAGCTTGGCATGCCCACATTCCAATAATAAGTTTGCTGTGCATACAGGTAAATCGAATCTTTGGTTAATTCTGCCCGGGTACCTGATGCACCCTGCGGTAAGCCCGCTCCATCTGGAGTATTATTTGATTTTTTACACGATGCGGTAAGCCCAGCCACAATGATTAAAGCACACCATAATGTGTTTTGAGAAATAAATCTTCTAAGCATATTATTTATAAATTTCTAACGATACAATATACTGCAAATTAATTGATTTGGATTGTTGCTCATCAAATTTATTTGCTCCAACCACTAACGCCTGGTTAAGTGATAAATTGTTGTCGTTTAATATATTCTGAAAAATTTCTGCTTTAGGTTGCCCCAGCTCATCAACAAAATATACGGTAAGATATTGTTCCAGCCCGTTCCATTCTGTCTGCTTAATTTTATTCAGTTGCTGCTCGGGATTACCAGCCGTTACAATTACAATTTTTTTACGGTTTATTACGAGTTGCTGCATAAACTCGAGCATATTTTTATAAAGCAAAAGCTTTAAAGGCAAACGGGCGTTCTGATGAAGGAGATTGAAATTATACTCATACTTATTATCAATACCGAACTGGTTCGCTGTTTTTTCAAAAAGCTGCGCTGCACCATTAATCCCGTATTCATTACGCATAAACTCGAGAATGGGCTGTGCGCTTTTTTGTTCGGTGTATTCTATAAATTGGGCAAACAGATAATACACCTGTAGTAAATAATCTTTCTCCGGAAATAAAACATCATCCAGCTCAAAAATTACCAGCTGTTTATCCTGAACGTATTGATTTGCATCCATATTAAATTGTAAAAAGTTTTAGCTCATCATCGGCAGCGTTGTAACCAAATACTCCGTTTAATTTTTCATCGGTTCTGACAAAAATTTCCTTTCCGCTCGCAAATACACATTCGCCGGCCACAAAAACTGCAAAATGCTGAAAAGTATTCTGATCCTTTGGCAGGTAATCGGCTATTAAACCGGCATCGGGTAATAAAACCTGGATACCATATTCGCCAAAAAGCACAGCCGATTTAGCTATTGGCTCTACTTCATATTGATGTAGCGGTATAATACAATCGATCCCCTCTGTAATACTAAAATTTAACAAAATATGCGCAATGCTATCTTCATTGAGTGGCCCCAACGATGAAAAGGCATAATTTTCAGTAACTATTCCGGGAACCTCACCATAATCGGCTAATAAGACAAAATGAGTGGGAAATGCTTTCATCAGCTTTAAAGCTTTCGCCTGATTGCCGCCTGTAATAAGTATTTTCAAGATTTAATTATTGAATTATTGAATGAATAAATTAGTGAGTGATTGAATGCCTTTTTTATCTCCTGAATTCTACAATCCCTTAACTTTAAACGATTAGCCCGTCTTTCATGCTCACCACTCTATCGCTGGTTTTGGCCAGGTGTTCGTTGTGCGTAACAATGACAAACGTTTGGTGGAAATTATCGCGCAAACTCACAAATAATTGGTGTAATCCTGCTGCATTTTCAGAATCTAAATTCCCTGAAGGTTCGTCAGCCAATATAATCGAAGGATTATTGATCAATGCCCTGGCAATGGATACCCGTTGCTGTTCACCACCAGACAACTGATTGGGTTTATGCTGCGCCCTGTCTTTAAGTCCGAACAGATCTAACAGCTCCAATGCCCTGTTTTCAGCCTGTTTTTTACTGGTTTTGGCAATAAATGCGGGAATACAGATATTCTCGATGGCACTAAATTCCGGCAACAAATGATGGAATTGAAACACAAAACCTATATTTTGATTCCTGAAAGTACTCAATAAGTCGCCATGCAACTTATTCATAACGGTGCCTTTTAGTTCTACCGTTCCTTCATCGGGCTTATCCAACGTGCCCAAAATATGTAACAAAGTACTTTTACCTGCACCAGATGGCCCGATAATACTTACAATCTCCCCTTTTTGCACTTCAAAATTTACACCTTTTAAAATTTGTAGATTTCCGTACGATTTTCTGATTCCAGTGGCTTTTAGCATGGTTCAAATTTAGCAAAAAAGCGGAAAGGCTAAAGGGGAAAGATTAAAGACCAAAGCAGAAAGAAAAAAGGCCAAAGCACAAAAGAAAAAAACTAAACTGGGAAGATTACGACCAAGGCACAAAGCTGAAGACATAGCAATATTCAGCAACCAATCCCAGAAGTCAAAAATCTAAATCTGTGTAATCCATTCATCTGTACTATCATCCAGAAGGAAAAAACAAAAAAGATTTGTAGATATCATTTTTCTATTTAACTTTGAAAAACAAAGCACTTTTAAAATGAACACGCCGGAAGAACAACTAAATACCTTAAAAGATATCAGGAATATGATGGACAGGTCATCAAGATTTATTTCTTTGAGTGGCTTGTCGGGTATTTTTGCAGGTGCGATTGCCTTAATTGGTGCTTATTTTGCAAATGATGAGATTAACAAATTCATCAGTAAAAGGGGTTATGGCTATGGCGTGGATGGTGAAATGGACCTGGAATTTAACCTGATCAAACTGGGCATCTTTGTTTTAGTGATTGCCTTAGCTGGCGGTATTTTATTTACCTATAGAAAAAGTCAGAAAAACAACCTTCCCATCTGGGATAAAACTTCTAAATCACTTTTAATTAACTTATTTATCCCTTTGTTTGCCGGCGGATTGTTTATTATCGCTTTATTGATTAACCACCCAAATACCTATAGTATTATTGCACCCAGCTGCCTGATTTTTTATGGTTTAGCACTTATTAACGCCAGTAAATTTACCTATAGTGATATCCGTTATCTAGGCTTTTGCGAAGTAATATTAGGCTTAATCTGTATGTTTTACGTAGGTTATGGCTTAATTTTCTGGGCTTTGGGCTTTGGCTTACTTCACATTGTTTATGGTCTTTTGATGTATTTTAAATATGAGAGAGGCCAGTAAGGATGAAGAACCCGATAGCAGATTTAAATAAAATATTCGATAGCCGGATCAGGTTGGGCGTCATGTCTATCCTGGTGGTAAATGATGAAATTGGCTTTAATGACTTAAAGCAAATGCTGGAACTAACGGATGGCAATTTGGCTTCACATTTGAACACCTTAGAGCAAGCTGAGTTTATTAAAGTACACAAAGGTTTTATTGGCCGCAAAACCAGCACTACCTACTCCATTACCGCTTTGGGCAAACAAGCCTTTAAAGCACATTTAGATGCACTTGAAAAAATGATCAGGAAGCTATAAACTATTTTTTTTGATCAATTACTTTGAAATACAAAGCACTTTTAAAAATAAAAATGGAAGAGATATCAAGACCTAAAATGAGTAATGTTGGCAAAAAAATCGCATACTATTCTGCTACTATTGGCACGCTAATATTCCTAACTTACTTAATATCAAACTCTTTTTTTCTGATAATTGCGGGCGCTGTTTTTACGCTGAGTGCAGCAATTGTTAATGTAACTGTAATTGCATTAATCGTAGTAGAACTTATCAGGTACCAAAATCACTGGAGAACAGCCTTAATTACCATCATCTGTATGCTGTTAAATATTCCCTTAGTGATGCGCTACATCTTCGCCCTAAGCTATTTCCATTTATAAACCTTAACAAAAATGAAAATGAAATCCAACTTTTTAATCCTCTCTACCCTACTGGGTGGTCTGCTGTTTACTTTTCTCTTTTGGGAAGAAAGACTTGCACTCAATCTGCTTATTTATAGTATATATCTGTTAGCAATCACCTTTATCAATCCGGATGTGGTTAAAAGTACCAAATTGAAAATTTACGGTTCGGCACACCTGCTGGCAGCAGTACTGGTCGTGATTAACAACTCCGATTTATCTCTTGTAACGTATTACATCAGCTTGTTGTTATTTATTGGTTTTGGTCATCAACAAGAAATACGGACCATTTTTACTGCTTGTTTATCAGCTATTCTACAGTTGGTCACTGTGCCGTTTAATGCGATTAAGCAATTAAGCCAAATCAGTATAGGCAACATGAGCCTTAAGCCATTTTTTACCTTAATCAAATATATCTTTATACCAGTTATCATTGTCATCTTCTTTTCTTGCCTGTATGCAGCTGCGAGTAATGTTTTTGCACATTATGCAGAAACATTATTAACTGGCATTGGCGATTTTTTAAATCACTTCCTACACTTCTTTTTTAAAGACTTGAGTTTTGAGCGCATCATGCATGTATGTTTTGGATTGGTTTTAACAGGAGGTTTACTACTTGCATTTTTTGATAAAAGCCTCGAAAAAGCCGAACTAAAATGTAAAGAGCAATTGGTACGGATCAGAAGAAGTTTGGGGCACAAAACAATCTGGTATAATATAGCAGAAACATTTACCGGCAACCTGCTAACGCGGAAAATGGCATTAAAAACAGAGTACATTGTGGGGCTCATTTCCTTCGCTGCACTTAACCTGTTGTTGCTGATGTTAAATGCGATCGATATTACTACACTTTGGTTTGGCTATGAACCTTCAGGCAATTACTCGGGAGAACTGCACCAGGGCACAAATTCATTGATTTTTAGCATTGTAATGGCTATGGCCGTGATCTTATATTATTTCAGGGGAAACTTAAACTTTTACCAAAAAAGCAGAACATTAAGGGCACTGGCCTACGCCTGGATGATCCAGAATTTTATCCTGATCATATCGGTATTCATTCGTGATGGTTATTACATTGAATTTCATGGTTTAACGCATAAAAGGATCGGCGTATTGGTATTTGCCACCCTTTGCATTATAGGCTTGGCAACGGTTTATTTTAAAGTGGCTAAACAGAAAACCATATTCTATCTTTTCAAGGTGAACGGAAATATCTGGTTTATACTATTATTAGCTTTTACCCTGGTGAATTGGGATGTTTTGATTGTGAAATACAACCTCAATCACGTTGATGCTGTTTCTATTGACCCTTACTACCTCACTTCTCTATCAGAAAAGACACTACCTATTTTAGATAAAAACCGTTCAAAAATCCATTTTTCAACTAATAACGACTCGGAAGTTGCCAAAGTAGACCGGCCAAGAGAAGCTTTAATGAGAAAACTGGATCAACGGATTGATTACTTTAAAGAACGTTACAAACAGGAAAGCTGGTTATCATGGAATTTACAGGATTGGAATACGGCAGAATATTTTGGGGTTAATAGAAAAGATTAGAGATTCAACATTTGTTTACACCAATGATCCAAACGAAATTAAACGCATAAAAGATCACATGGGGTTAACAGTAAAAGGAAATAATTATTAATAGAAAAGAACAGGTACCGCTTAAATTACCAAAAGACATCATAACAATTAACCGCTCCACTCTTCCAGCCTCAGTTGGAGTTTCCCCCTGATGCAAATGGCATCGGGGGGGAATTAAAATTAATTAACTGTATATTAAAACATTAAAAATTATGAAAAATCTACAGTCAGCATTGAGCTCGCCAGCAACCCGGATTTCGATTATACTTGGTGCTGTGGCATTTATGTTAAGTATTCCGCTGATCGCGATGCAATTTACGCCCGAAGTAAAGTGGAATTTAACCGATTTTATGGTCGCTGGCGCCTTATTATGCAGCACCGGCCTGGCCATAGAACTCGTGATCAGAAACCTAAAAACCGGCACCTCAAGAACAATAGTTCTTATTATCATTTTGCTAACGCTATTCCTGATCTGGGCAGAATTGGCTGTGGGTATCTTCGGAACCCCGTTTGCTGGAAGTTAAAGAACAAGCTTAACTGTTTTGTTCCCTAAATTTAAGATGATTAACGCAGCTGAAATTTCTTTTTTCATTTTCATTACCAAACTTTGTTTTTAAGCCTGATTGCAGCGGTAAGACCGGAGCGTAGTGAGGACTTATAGCGAAAAGCAGGGCTGCCAGCCGCCACGAAGAATCGGACGCTCACTTTCAAATGAAAATCTATGCGAAATCGGCAGGACACCATAAACTACCGCACATTACCAACGCTACTTTTCCGATTAACATAAAACGTTCATTTTCTGAAAAAATCGGCAATTGCTATTTGTTTAAAGGGTTTGAAATTGTAGCTTTGGGCAAATTTTGTAGCAAATGAACCCACTGCTGTTAAAATGATTATTTTAATGGCAAAGGCTCCATCTGACAGATAAAGACAAAAATATAAACAGATGAATATTCACGAATACCAGGGTAAACAAATATTAAAAAGTTTCGGTGTTAACGTTCAAGAAGGAATAGTTGCCGATACTCCTGAGCAAGCTGTTGAGGCTGCTAAGCAACTGAAAACTGATTATAATTCTGACTGGGTTGTAATTAAAGCGCAGATCCACGCTGGTGGCCGTGGTAAAGGTGGTGGTGTTAAATTAGCCAAAAACCTTGAAGAGGTTAAACAACGTGCTACCGATATCATCGGCATGCAATTGGTAACCCCCCAAACCGGACCAGAAGGTAAAAAAGTGAACAAAGTTTTAGTGGCTCAGGATGTATACTATCCAGGCGCTTCTGAAATAAAAGAATTTTACATCTCTGTATTGTTAGACCGTGCAAAAGGCCGCAATATCATCATGTACAGCACCGAAGGCGGTATGGACATTGAAGAAGTTGCTGAGCATACCCCACACTTGATCTTCAAAGAAGAAATTGATCCTAAAGTTGGCTTACAGGGTTTCCAGGCGCGTAAAATTGCGTTCAACTTAGGGGTTAGCGGTAATGCCTTCAAAGAAATGGTAAAATTCGTTACAGCTTTATACAAAGCTTACGAAGCAACCGATTCTTCCATGTTCGAAATCAACCCGGTATTAAAAACTTCTGATGATAAAGTAATTGCCGTAGATGCTAAAGTAAATCTGGATGAAAACGGTTTATTCCGTCACCCTGATTATGCTGCCATGCGCGATGTTACCGAAGAAGATCCAATGGAAGTTGAAGCAAGTGCTTCCAACCTGAACTTCGTTAACCTTGATGGTAACGTAGGTTGTATGGTTAACGGTGCCGGTTTAGCAATGGCTACCATGGATATCATTAAATTAGCTGGTGGTGAGCCTGCTAACTTCCTTGACGTAGGTGGAACTGCAAATGCACAAACCGTTAAGGCTGCTTTCAACATCATTTTAAAAGATCCTAACGTTAAAGCCATCCTAATCAATATTTTTGGTGGTATTGTACGTTGCGACCGTGTTGCGCAAGGTGTTATTGATGCCTACAAAGAAATCGGAAATATCCCTGTGCCGATTATCTGCCGTTTGCAAGGTACAAATGCCGAAGAAGCTAAAAAATTAATTGATGAGTCTGGACTTCAGGTTTACTCAGCAATTGCTTTAAAAGAAGCGGCTGATTTAGTAACTAAAGTATTGGCTGAACAAGCGTAATTTTTAGGACTAAAGGTTAAAGACCAAAGCTTAAAGCAATATCATATTTCAAAACCTTTCAGTGCAAACTGGAAGGTTTTTTTATTCTCATCTTTTCCAAAAACCTGTAAACCTCAGTTCGACGAATGTTTATTCGTACTCGCTGATTTTTAGCATATTTAACTAACGCGATCGTCATGCTGAACTTGTTTCAGCATCTTGCAGTGCAGAGCCTGAAATAAATCCGATAGACATCGGATCAGGGTGACAACATGACTAAAAACAATTTCAATGGCTCCTTAGAGACATGTTATCATCAAACTCAGATTTATACACTTAACAGGTTTACTCAATATTTTTTTGAAAACGAAGGTCCTTTTTTGATGGCGGCCTCCTGTACTGCTTTCCTACAAGTCCTCACTCATACTTCGCTTCGGGCTTTCCGTTCGATCACCTGCCCGTTGCAGGCTGGGGTTTGTTTAACAAAAAACAGTAGTGCTAATGGGTAGTCGGGATTTGCAATCCCGTCTGAACGAGTTGTGGATTTGCAATCCACCCCAAAAAATTAAAAGCAAGCACAGCATGCAACCTGCAAATTCTATCAACTTCAGACATATTGCCGAATGAATGCCATATTATATTCCGGAAGTTATTCGGCGCGGAATTCCAGGATATCACCAGGCTGACAATTCAGAACGGCACAAATAGATTCCAAAGTCTCTAAACGGATCGCCTTCGCCTTACCTGTTTTTAAGATAGATAAATTAGACATCGTAATCCCTACCCGCTCACTCAATTCGGTAAGCGACATTTTACGCCGCGCAAGCATTACGTCTAAATTTATAATTATGGGCATTTTGAATCGGTAAAGTTAGAAATGTTTTCAACTAACCTAAATGGTTAAATCGTTTTCTTGTTTAAGTTTTCTCGTGTACACAATGAACTGGTAAGTTGCATTTGCCAGTACAATCAAGCCCATTGAATAAAGGCTGGAAAAGCCATGTGTATGGTCATGTTTAAATGATCCACCAGTTAAATTACCAACATATTCATCCATCACCGTTATGCCTCCGATACTTATAGCCAAAAACAAAAACATCACGATCACCAATAATTGATAAATATTCTGTTCTTCAAGCCTATCCATATTAATCAGCCCAAACCTGATGGCCAATAAAATGGCGCTACCTAAAGTGAGAAAAAAAACAACACCTGCACCACCATCATCAAAAATTTGATTTTCAAGGGCAAGCGATTGCTTCACGCTGGGCCTTAACTGTATCTTTCCTACTCCGCTATTGGTAAAATTAAACCCCTTAATATTTTGTTTGCTTACAGGTGCATTCCTGACCACGTTAATGGTTAAACTACCTTTGTTGAAATCTATAACAGCATAAATGAAATGTGCAAAGACAGAAGCCAAGGCATAAAAAATCAGGCTGTAAGCCGAGTTTCTCAGAATTTTTATTGTATTGCTCATGATTAAATCGTTAAATCGTTTTCTGCCTGAATTTCTATGCCACTGTTTACCAGCTGTACAATAACAAAAAGTATAATGGACATAAAAAACCATACATCAGCGCCGCCAAGATTTAATGATTGAAGATTGGGTGTCGCCATTCCGTGTGCCGCTAACCAAATGATATACTTATTGCCTGAATAGGTGAACAACCCTATCCCTAGCGCCAGAAAAGCCTGTTTTGAAATAAAATGCTTTAATTCTATACTGAAAGGCTGAGCAATACTGATTTTTTTCTCGGTAAAAACTTTTATAATCAAATAGAATATTATGGCTTTTAGTACAGCTACAATAATAATTACTGTAGAGATAACAAGAAAACATCCCTGATCGAATTTATAGACACGAGCTAAATAATCTGCACCATCCCAAAAATTCCGCACTCCATGCGCATGTATACACAATGTAATAACCGTGTTTAGCAGCATTCTACCTGCTTCAATACATAGTGCAGTAAAAATCACCCAGGAAAGCACCTGTAATACCTTGAAAATCAGCTTGCTTTTTATTTTAATTTCCATAGTTATGTTTCATTTTAAAAGGTTTGTGTTGAGATTTTAATCTGTAAATGGTTGAGTCTTTTTTTTCGTTATTTTTTTATTTCTTTTCAGGATTGCCTAAACATAGAAACCGCCATAAAAAACAAAGAGGGCGCATAAAATAGTTGAGGTGAAATGTCTTTTCCATTATTAATTCCACAACATCTAAAAAATTTAAGAAGCAGAAAACTGTATTGATACCTTACCATCTTATAAAAATTCTTAAGCTCAAAATCAGCTGGTCAATGGCAGATGCAGTTTTAGCTTTAAAAAAAGAAATTTCGGAAACGTCATATTTATTCAATTATTTACTCGACAAACATAAAAAAATATTTATTATAAATCAAAATAAATTTATTGATTTACAATAAATAAATATTAAATAACAGTTATATCGGAATACATCAGAGAAAATAGACCGAAAACTTTCTTGGAATGATTTTTGTTGTAAGTAAAAGTGTAAAAAACATGTGCAAACGGTAACATTTTCAGCATTTTATCCTTTCGGATTGCCGTACAATTTCGTAACTTTGCACACTTCAATAATTAAAGAGCACACAAAACGTATAAATGAGACAACTCAAGATAACGCAATCCATTACCAACCGTGAAAGTCAGTCGTTAGATAAATACTTACACGAAATTGGTAAAGTAGATTTAATAACAGCAGAAGAGGAAGTAATTTTAGCAAGGAAGATTCGTGAGGGCGATCAGGCTGCATTAGAGCGCTTAACCAAAACCAATTTACGTTTCGTTGTATCTGTTGCAAAACAATATCAAAATCAGGGTTTAACTTTAGGTGACTTAATTAATGAAGGTAACTTAGGTTTGATTAAAGCTGCTAAACGTTTTGATGAAACTAAAGGTTTTAAGTTCATTTCCTATGCCGTTTGGTGGATCCGTCAATCAATCTTGCAGGCTATTGCCGAGCAAAGCCGTATTGTACGTTTGCCTTTAAACCAGGTGGGTTCGTTAAGTAAAATCAGCAAAGCTTTTTCAAAGCTAGAGCAGGAATACGAACGTGAGCCTTCTCCGGAAGAATTAGCTGATATTTTAGAAACTACGGTTGATAAAATCTCTGATACGTTAAGTAACTCTGGCCGTCACGTATCTATGGATGCTCCTTTTGTTCAAGGTGAAGAAAATACATTATTGGATGTATTGGAAAACCATGAGCCAAATACGGATAGCTCATTGATCAACGAATCTTTATCAGAGGAAATTAAACGTTCTTTATCTACCTTAACTGAAAGAGAAAGAGAAATTATTGTTTTATTTTTCGGTTTGGGTTCTAACCACCCGCTTTCTTTAGAAGAAATTGGTGAGAAATTCAATTTAACACGCGAGCGTGTTCGCCAGATTAAAGATAAAGCGCTACAACGCTTACGTCATACTTCAAGAAGTAAAATCTTAAAATCTTATTTAGGATAAGCTTTGTAAATTTATACCAACACTAAAGATCAGCTAACGCTGGTCTTTTTTTGTTTATTACGTTTCTCTGCTGTGGTTGAAATGAAGATTCTAAACTATTGATCTTTTTATTACGGGCAACTAAATTTATCGTTATGATTTTATATCTTTAAATCATGTCGATGGCCTTACTCAAAAAATCCATAACAATATATAAACCCATATTTCTGTGGAATATACTGGTTAGTCTTTTAACCTCGGTATTCTTCATTTTAAACGGATTCTCGCAGCCTGGCATTTATTCTTTTTCTATTTTCATCAAACTTGTCGACTGGTCATCCTCTATTGGGATATACTTTATGTTTTACCAATCTACCGGCTACTTTTTCAAAAATCAAGGGATAGGCCTTAAAAAGCTTATAGGAAACTCGGTTTTATATGATTTCATCGTGTTCATCGCAATCTTAATGATATCGTCAGTATGCAAAGACTTTTTATCGACAGTGTTAATCAATCTTACGCAGACCGCACAATATTAAGCAGTGTTTATCTCAATTGCGATATTGGGGAAATTGTGGGCCTTTTGGGCAGAAATGGTTCTGGAAAATCTACGCTGTTAAAAATCATTTTTGGAAGTATAAAAGCAAATTTTAAATATCTGAATATCAACAATAAGGTTTACAGCAAAGGTTACCTGTCAAAAAACATTGTTTACCTGCCGCAAGACAAGTTTATCCCAGATCAGATTAACGTTTTGCAAGCTATTCATATTTTCTGCAAAAGACATTTTGCCGAATTGCATAAGATTGAATTTGTTGCCAAACATCTAGAATCAAAGTTCTATGATTTATCGGGCGGCGAATGCAGATTTTTGGAATGCCTGCTCATGATTTATAGTGACGCCGATTATGTACTTCTTGATGAGCCATTTTCACAACTATCGCCTTTGTGGATAGAAGAGTTAAAAAAGCATATGAATAAAGCAAAAGCCTATAAAGGCTTTATTGTTACTGATCATTTCTACACCTCAATCTTAGCTGTTTCGGATAGAATTGTATTGCTTCATAACGGATGTAATTATAACATCCGGAATGAGGATGAACTGGTATTACATGGCTACTTACCCGGATTTACAGTTTAAAATTAAAAAATAAGTCGTGCCGAATTGAGTTCAGCAGCTTAGGACTTGCTTGATAGCCTCTTCAGGATGACGATTGCCCTAAACCCATACATCATGGTGAATTATTTCAGCATCTATCTTTTTCTTCCAACAATTCAAATTAAAAGACCCTGAAACAAGTTCAGGGTGACGATTACTTTGTTTCCTTAAAACAATAAGTGTTTAACCGTTAGTCCGTTATTGATCAACTGTTTTAATGAATCAATGCCAATACGTAAATGTGTTTCTACGTATTTTTCGGTTACAGTACTATCACTTTCTGCAGTTTTAACACCTTCAGGAATCATCGGCTGATCGGAAACCAAAAGCAATGCACCTGCCGGAATTTTATTCGCAAAGGCCGTGGTAAAAATCGTTGCCGTTTCCATATCTACAGCCATTGCACGTAAAGTTTTTAAGTACTTTTTAAATTCCTTATCATGCTCCCAAACCCTGCGGTTGGTTGTATAACAGGTTCCCGTCCAATAATCCCTACCATGATCGCGTATAGTTGTAGAAATTGCCTTTTGCAATGCGAAAGCTGGCAGTGCAGGTACTTCGGCAGGGAGATAGTCATTTGAGGTACCCTCTCCCCTGATTGCTGCAATTGGTAAAATTAAATCACCCAGTTGGTTTTTCTTTTTTAAACCGCCACACTTACCCAAAAACAGCACTGCTTTAGGTTTAATGGCCGTTAATAAATCCATCATGGTTGCTGCCAGGGGACTTCCCATACCAAAGTTGATAATTGTGATACCGTTTGCGGTAACACTTTGCATTGGCTTATCCAGACCCATAATCGGCGCGTTATCATTCCACTCCGAAAACATGCTGACATATTTACTGAAATTGGTTAACAGGATGTAATCGCCGAATTGATCTAACGGCCTGCCAGTATAACGTGGCAACCAGTTTTTAACAATTTCATCTTTCGATTTTAGTCCTGACTTAACAGGACTTTCTACTTCTTTTACTTTTTTCGATTTCTCTACAATTTCTTCGTTTTTTTTGATATCTTTTTCTTCGTTCATATTCTTTCTGTTTTGAGCATGGCGCCGGGCATTAACAAATACCATATTACAAAAAATCCTCCCGCTTTTTGCGAGAGGATTTTAATTTTTATGCAGCCTGCAACTTTTTAAAGTCGGCCTTTTCAAATTTTTCTATCGCATAATCGAGATTGATGTGCAATTCCTTGACATCCGTCTGTGTCGGTGTATCAAACATCGCATCCAACATGATCGCTTCGCAGATGGATCTTAAGCCCCTTGCACCAAGTTTGTATTCCATTGCTTTGTCCACAATAAAATCTAAAACTTCGTCATCGAAAACCAATTTCACATCTTCGTAAGCAAAAAGCTTCACATACTGTTTGATCAATGAGTTTTTCGGTGCTGTTAAAATATTTCTTAACGAAGCTTTATCCAATGGATTCAAATGGGAAAGAACTGGTATACGACCAATTAATTCCGGAATTAGTCCAAAAGATTTTAAATCCTGAGGGGTAATGTATTTATAAAGATTTTTAAGGTCTAAAACAACTTCATCTTTCTTAACCTTATAACCTACCGCCTGGGTACGTAAACGATTGGCGATTTTACGCTCAATACCATCAAATGCACCACCACAGATAAATAAAATATTATTGGTGTTTACCGGAATCATTTTTTGATCAGGATGTTTACGTCCGCCCTGAGGTGGAACGTTAACCACTGTACCTTCTAAAATTTTAAGTAAAGCCTGCTGAACACCTTCACCCGATACATCACGTGTAATAGAAGGATTATCACTTTTACGCGCTACCTTATCTACCTCATCAATATAAACGATACCGCGTTCGGCAGCTGTTACATCATAATCCGCAGCCTGAAGTAATCGTGTTAAAATACTTTCAACATCCTCTCCTACATAACCTGCCTCCGTTAAAACCGTCGCATCGCAGATACAAAACGGAACGTGCAAAATTTTTGCAATGGTTTTGGCCAGTAAGGTTTTTCCGGTACCTGTTTCGCCCACTAACATGATATTCGATTTCTCGATCTCAATCTCGTCTTTATCAACTTTCTGGTTTAAACGTTTATAGTGGTTGTAAACTGCAACAGATAATACCTTTTTTGCGTCATCCTGACCTATAACATATTGATCAAGGTGTTGTTTAATTTCAAGAGGCTTTAATAAGTTTATGGCCTCCTGAATATTTTTCGTGCCTTTAGTACCTAATTCCTGTGCAAGCAACTGATTGGCCTGGGTAACACACTTATCGCAGATAAATGCATCCATACCCTCAATCAACATCAACGTTTCGTGCTTGCCAGAATGGCAGAACGAGCAACGGGATTCTTTATTTTGTTTCGCCATCTTTTTTTGCGTTTCTCGATAACACTTCATCAACCATACCAAATCCTTTTGCCTCATCAGCTGTCATCCAGTAATCGCGATCTGAAGCTTTCTCTACCCAATCATATGCCTGGCCAGAGTGCTCTGAAATGATATCGTATAATTCTTTTTTCAATTTCAACATCTCTCTTAAGTTGATCTCCATGTCAGATGCCACACCTTGTGCACCGCCTGATGGCTGGTGAATCATTACTCGGGAGTGTGGTAAAGCAGCACGTTTACCTTTGGCACCTGCTACCAATAAAACAGCGCCCATTGATGCTGCCATACCCGTACAAATTGTAGCCACATCTGGCTGGATATA
>Ga0182008_10000629_pt1 | contig 25857 bp, 26 predicted proteins | sample Sormic07211129_1_FD_120482 | JGI IMG/M metagenome (GOLD analysis project Ga0182008, IMG submission 120482) | Rhizosphere microbial communities from Sorghum bicolor, Mead, Nebraska, USA - 072115-129_1 metaG | ecosystem: Host-associated > Plants > Roots > Rhizosphere | place: USA: Nebraska...
CCTGCCGCGCAACACCCTGAAAGTCGGGATCATGGACGAGGAGCGCCGCACCACGGTCAACCTCAAGGCCTGCATCAAGGCGGCCAGCGAGCGCGTGGTGTTCATCAACACCGGCTTCCTCGACCGCACCGGCGACGAAATCCACACCTCCATGGAGGCCGGCGCCATGGTGCGCAAGGCCGACATGAAGGCCGAGAAATGGATCGGCGCCTACGAGAACTGGAACGTCGATATCGGCCTGAGCACCGGCCTGCAAGGTCGCGCGCAAATCGGCAAGGGCATGTGGGCGATGCCGGACCTGATGGCAGCGATGCTCGAACAGAAAATCGCTCACCCACTGGCCGGCGCCAACACTGCCTGGGTTCCATCCCCGACCGCCGCTGCGCTGCACGCGCTGCACTATCACAAGGTCGACGTATTCGCCCGCCAGGCCGAACTGGCCAAGCGTGCCCGCGCCTCGGTGGATGACATCCTGACCATCCCGCTGGCGGTCAACCCGAGCTGGACGCCGGAGCAGATCAAGAACGAACTGGACAACAACGCCCAGGGCATTCTCGGTTACGTGGTGCGCTGGATCGACCAGGGCGTGGGCTGTTCGAAAGTGCCGGACATCAATGACGTCGGCCTGATGGAAGACCGCGCCACCCTGCGTATCTCCAGCCAGCACATCGCCAACTGGCTGCGCCACGGCGTGGTCACCCAGGAGCAGGTGCTGGAAAGCCTCAAGCGCATGGCTCCGGTGGTTGACCGGCAGAACGCCAGCGACCCGCTGTACCGCCCCCTGGCACCGGACTTCGACAGCAACATCGCCTTCCAGGCCGCCCTGGAACTGGTGATCGAAGGCACCAAGCAGCCAAACGGCTACACCGAGCCGGTCCTGCACCGCCGGCGTCGCGAGTTCAAGGCCAAGAACGGTCTGTAAGCCCGCGTAACCAGCAGTAATGAAAAAGCCCCGGTCGCAAGGCCGGGGCTTTTTTTCGCCTGTGTGGCAAGGGATCGGCTAGAGCACCACGCCCAGCTCGTGCTTGACCAGGGCCAGCAGCTTGGTGGTGTCGATCGGCTTGAGCAGGAAGTCCACCACGCTCAGGTGCATGGCGGCGATGGCATCGCGGACATCGGCGTCGCCGGAAATGATGATGATCGGCAGCGCCGCACGCTCCGATTCACGCACCTGGCGGATCAGGTCCAGGCCATTGCAGGGCGCCATGCGCAGATCGGTGATCAACAGGCCGATGGATTTATTCGATTCAAGCAACTCAAGTGCGGCCTTGCCACTGGCCGCCGTGATGCAACGGATGCCATCCAGGCCAAGAATCTCCGCAAGCAGCTCCCGTGCATCCTTGTCGTCATCGGCGATCAGCACCCGCTGGGGCGGCAGATCCGGTTCCAGCATGACCGCACTCAGGGCCTCGCGCTCGGCGTCACTCAAAATATCGTGGTCGGGCATACATTTCTCTACATGAACAGATCAATCCCCTAGCACAGTGGTCAGACATCGCTAAGCAGGCCTCCAATGTGCACTTCGTCGGAAAAATTGCCAAGAGTCTTGATCAGAGCTTTTTCGCATTGATTGCCGACGCTTCAAAGCCAAATGTCCGGCCCCTAGGGCGCTACCTAGACTTACGTCCAATGGGCACCCCAGACGTTGCAGCCGACCATGCCGTGATCCGACCACAACAAATCCAAAAAGACTGCGGTAATCGTTATGAGTAAAGCGGACGCCTTCACCCAGGCCGGGAAGACCGCGGTGTTGCAGAACATCCAGGGGACCGTGCAGTTCCTGCAACGGTTCCCGCCGTTCAACCAGATGGAGCAGCTGCATCTGGCCTACCTGGTAGAACAATGCCAACTGCGCTTCTACGGCCCCGGCGACAGCATCATCAAGCCGGCCGACGGCCCGGTCGAGCACTTCTATATCGTCAAGCAGGGCCGCGTGGTGGGCGAACGCACACACGCCGCCAAGGGCAGCACCGAGACCACCTTCGAAATCACTTCCGGCGAGTGTTTCCCCCTGGCCGCGCTGCTGGGCGAGCGCGCGACCCGCACCGAGCATCGCGCCGCCGAAGATACGTTCTGCCTGCAACTGAACAAGGGCGCTTTCATCAAGCTGTTCGCCCTGTCCGCGGAGTTTCGCGACTTCGCCCTGCGTGGAGTCAGCAGCCTGCTGGACCAGGTCAACCAGCAAGTCAAACAGAAAGCCGTGGAAACCCTCGGCACCCAGTATTCGCTGAACACCCGCCTGGGCGAGCTGGCCATGCGTCATCCGGTGGCCTGTTCACCGCAGACGCCGCTGCGCGAAGCCGTGGCGCTGATGCATGAGCAGCAGGTCGGCAGCATCGTCGTGGTGGACGAACGCAAGGCCCCGCTGGGGATCTTCACCCTGCGCGACCTGCGCCAGGTGGTGGCCGACGGCACCCAGGACCTCAACCAGCCCATCGAACAGCACATGACCCAGGCGCCGTTCTTCCTCAGCCCGGACCACAGCGCCTTCGACGCCGCCATCGCCATGACCGAGCGGCATATCGCCCACGTCTGCCTGGTGAAAGAACAGCGCCTGTGCGGGGTGGTTTCCGAGCGCGATCTGTTTTCCCTGCAGCGGGTCGACCTGGTGCACCTGGCGCGGACCATCCGCAACGCGCCCCGGGTCGAACACCTGGTGGCGCTGCGGGGCGAGATCGGCCAGTTGGTGGAGCGCATGCTGGCCCACGGCGCCTCCTCGACCCAGATCACCCATATCATCACCCTGCTCAACGATCACACCGTGTGCCGGGTCATCGAGCTGACCCTGGCCGACAAGGGCGACCCCGGCGTACCTTTCAGCTGGCTGTGCTTTGGCAGTGAAGGCCGACGCGAACAGACCCTGTACACCGACCAGGACAACGGCATCCTGTTCGAGGCCCGGGACGCGGCCCACGCCGCGGAAATCCGCGGCAAGCTGCTACCCATCGCCCAGCAGATCAACCAGAGCCTGGCCATGTGCGGTTTCACCCTGTGCAAGGGCAACATCATGGCCGGCAACCCCGAGCTGTGCCTGTCCCGTGCTGAATGGGCCCGGCGCTTCGCGGCCTTCATCCGCGAGGCCACCCCGGAAAACCTGCTGGGTTCGAGCATCTATTTCGACCTGCGGGTGGTCTGGGGCGATGAACAGAGCGCCGAACAACTGCGTCGGGGCATCCTCGACCAGGTGGCGGACAACCGTCTGTTCCAACGCATGATGGCGGAAAACGCCCTGCGCCAGCGCCCGCCCGTGGGGCGTTTTCGCGAGTTCGTGCTGGCCAGGAAAAATGGCGAAAAGGCCACCCTGGACCTCAAGGTCCAGGGCCTCACCCCCTTCGTCGACGGTGCCCGGTTGCTGGCCCTGGCCAACGGCATCGGCGCGATCAATACCCTGGAGCGCCTGCGCCAGCTGGTGTCCAAACAAGTGATCGAGCCCCTGGACGGCGCCGCCTATGAAGAGGCCTATCACTTCATCCAGCAGACCCGCATGCAGCAGCACCAGCGCCAGACCCGGGAGAACCAGCCCTATTCCAACCGGGTCGACCCGGACAGCCTGAACCACCTGGACCGGCGCATCCTGCGTGAATCCCTGCGCCAGGCCCAGCGCCTGCAAAGCAGCCTGGCCTTGCGGTACCAGCTATGAGCCTGTTTGCCTGGTTCCGCCCCGCAGTCAGCCTGCTGAGTGCCGAGCAGCAACAGCGTCGCGACCGCCTGCCCGCCTTTACCGAACTGGGTGACGGCAGCCTGCGAGAGCAGCGCTGGGTAGTGGTGGACGTGGAAACCACCGGCCTCAACCTCAACCGCGACCAGGTGCTGTCCATTGGCGCGGTGGTGATCGAAGACGGTGCCATCGACTTCAGCCAGCAGTTCGAGCGCACCCTGCAACGCGAGGGCCACAAGCTCAGCCCCAGCGTACTGATCCACGGCCTGGGGCCCAGCGCCATCGCCGCCGGCTGTGATCCGGTGGAGGCCCTGCTGGATTTCATGGAGTTCGTCGGCGACAGCCCGCTGCTGGCCTTTCATGCCCCGTTCGACCAGCACATGCTCGGCCGGGCGCTGAAGGACAGCCTGGGCTACCGCCTGCAACACAGCTTCCTCGATGTAGCGGACATGGCGCCGTTGCTGTGCCCCCAGGCCCAGATCCGCGAAGCCGGGCTGGACGACTGGGTGCGCTGGTTCAACCTGCAAGTGGTGGAGCGGCATAACGCGGCAGCCGATGCCCTGGCCACCGCGGAGCTGGCGCTGATCCTGTTCAACCGCGCCCGCCAGCAGCAGATCCACAGCCCGCTGAACCTGCAACAGCGCCTGGGCCAGTGGAAACGCCGGCAGCAGGCACCTTCGTTCTGAGCAGCCGCACTGTGGCGAGGGAGCTTGCTCCCGCTCGGCCGCGCCGCGGCCGTAGAACCTGAGTCCTGGATCTAACAGATACAACGCCTTGGGCGTGCTGCGCACGCCAACGGGAGCCAGTTACCTCGACACAACTGGTTCCTTGCCTTGGGCACCCGCCCTCTCCAGCCACAAGGCAGCCGACCAGCGTCAATTGCGCCACTGTTTCGCCTCTGCCACAATCGCGAATAATTCTCGTTAGTTTAAACTTCTCGATTGGTGAGTTCCGTTGTCGTCAGTCCAAAGCCCTCACAATGAGCTGGTTGGTGCGTTGTATCGCGACCATCGTGGTTGGCTGTTGGCCTGGCTACGGCGCAACGTTGCCTGCAGCCAGCGGGCCGAGGACCTGAGCCAGGACACCTTCGTGCGCCTGCTGGGCCGCGACGAACTCAAGGCGCCCCGGGAGCCCCGGGCGTTTCTGGTGGCCATCGCCAAGGGCCTGCTGTTCGACTATTTCCGGCGCGCCGCGCTGGAACAGGCTTACCTCAGCGAACTGATGCTGATCCCCGAAGGCGAACAACCGTCGCCCGAAGAACAGCAGATGATCCTCGAAGACCTCAAGGCCATCGACCGCCTGCTGGGCAAGCTCTCCAGCAAGGCGCGCATGGCCTTCCTCTATAACCGCCTCGACGGCCTGAGCCACGCCGAGATCGCCGAACGCCTGGGGGTCTCGGTGCCAAGGGTGCGCCAATACCTGGCCCAGGGCATCCGCCAGTGCTACATCGCCCTGTACGGGGAGCCGCTATGACCCCCATGAGTTCCAAGCCGGTGTCGGCCCAGGTGCTGGATGCCGCCATCGCCTGGCAGCTGTCGCTGGATGGCGGCGCCAGTGCCGTGGAGCGCGAAGAGTTTGCCAAGTGGCACGCTGCCCATGAAGAACACGCCCGCGCCTGGCGCCAGTTGGGCATGCTCGACCAGCGCTTTGGCGTGGCCACCGGCCCGGCCCGCAACGCCTTGCTGCAATCGCGCGAAGGCTTGCGCCGGCGGGTACGCAAGCTGGGTCGCGGGGTCGCCAGCGTCGTGCTGTTCGGCGGCCTGGCGCTGTTTGCCGGGGAACGCTACCTGCCGATGGACTACTGGCTGGCAGACCAGCGCACCGCCACCGGTGAGCAGCGCACCCTGCGCCTGGCCGACGGCACGGTGATCAACCTCAATACCCACAGCGCGCTGGATGTGCGCTTCGACGAGAAGCAGCGGCGGATCGTGCTTCAGGAAGGCGAGATCCTGATCGAGACCGGGCACAACGACAGCCGGCCGTTCATCGTCGAAACCCGCGACGGCCGTATGCGCGCCCTGGGCACGCGGTTCCTGGTCAAGCGCGAGGACCAGGGCACCCGCCTCGGGGTGCTGCAATCGGCGGTGGCGGCGCGGCCGCAAGCCGGTCAGGACGAGCACGTGTTCAAGGAAGGCCAGCAAGTGCTGATGCGCCGCGATGGCCTCGGCCCGCTGCAGGCCCTGAACCTGGGGGCCGACGCCTGGACCCGGGGCATGCTGGTGGTGGACAACGCCCGGCTCGGTGACCTGATCGATGAGCTGGGCCGTTACCGCCGTGGTCACCTGGGCGTCGCACCGGAACTGGCCGACCTGCGGATCACCGGCAGTTTCCCGTTGCAGGACACGGACCTCGCGCTCAATGCCCTGCTGCCGACCCTGCCGGTGAAGATCGAACGGCACACCCCCTGGTGGGTGACGGTGGTGGCCAAGGCCGACGCCAAGCACTGAGGTCGGTGTCGCAGCCTTCGCCGGCAAGCTGGCTCCTGCACCGATCCCGTAGGAGCTGGCTTGCCGGCGAATTAGCCTCAATCAGTCTAAATCTAAATTATTTTCAATCCGCCCCTATCACTTTTCCAATCTCGTCCGGCACCTAGGCAATTGCGAAACATTTCCATTCAGGAGCCGCCGTATGTCCCGCCCGCTAGACACCCTGTTGCGCCCCAGTCTCTTGGCCGTTGCCATCGCCCTCTGCGTCCCCCTGGCCAGCCCGGCGCTGATGGCCGCCGAACAGTCCACCAGCGTGCGCGCCTACAACCTGCCGGCCGCACCGCTGGCCAGCACCCTGAACCAGATCGCCAGCCAGGCCGGCCTGGCCCTGAGCCTGAATCCGTCCCTGGCGGCGGGCAAGACTTCGGCCCCGGTCAAGGGCCAGTTCGATGCGCCGGGCGCCCTGCGTGAGGCCCTGCGTGGCACCGGCCTGCAACTGGAGCACAGCAGCGCCGGCACCTACAGCCTGGTGGCGACACCGGAAGGCGTGGTGGCCTTGCCGCAAACCAATATCAGCGGCCAGAGCAGCTATGAAACGGCGTGGGGTCCAGTCGAGGGTTACATGGCCAAGCGCACTGCCGTCGGCACCAAGACCGATACCGAACTGCGTGAAGTGCCTCGCTCCATCTCCGTCGCTACCCGTGAGCAGATGAGCGACCGTGCGGTACAGAACCTCGACGATGCCGTGCGCTACATGCCCGGCGTCACCGCCAGCAGCTACGGCAGCGACAGCCGCGCCGAGTGGCTGAAGGTGCGGGGCTTCGAACCCACCCAGTTCCTCGATGGCCTGCCCCTGCCAAAGGGCACCTACACCATGCCCAAGCTGGAAACCTGGGACCTGGAGCGTGTAGCCCTGCTCCGCGGCCCGGCGTCCTCGGTCTACGGCCAGACACCACCCGGGGGCTTGCTGGACATGGTCAGCCGCCGCCCGGAAGACAGCATCAGCCACGAAGTGCAACTGCAGATCGGCAGCTACCAGCGCAAGCAGATCAGCTTCGACAGCACCGGCCCCATCGATGACGAAGGGCGATTCCTGTATCGCGTCAGCGGCGTGGTCCGCGACAGCAACACCGCCATCGAGCACAACCAGGACAAGCGTTACAACCTGGCCCCCAGCCTGACCTGGAACATTGACGAAGACACCAAGCTGACCTTCCTCAGCCAGTTCAATCGTGACGATACCGGCATCACCAGCCAGTTCCTGCCGTTGCAGGGCACCAAACTGGCGAGCCCGGCGGGCGAGATCAAGTACCACAAGAACCTTGGCGATCCGAGCTGGGAATACTACGACAAGACCTACTACGCACTGGGTTACGCCTTCGAGCACCGCCTGGATGACGTCTGGCAGTTCCGCCAGAACCTGCGCTACACCAAGAGCGATCTGTCGTTCCAGGGCATTACCGCCGGTGGCAGCTACTGGCCCAACAAGCCCGACCAGGCGGTGAGTGCCGACGGCACCGTGCGCCGTGGCGCCAACATCGTCAACGAGGACATCAGCCAGTTCGCCGTGGACAACAACTTCCAGGCCGACTTCGACACCGGCGAGCTCAAGCACACCCTGTTGCTGGGCCTGGACTACCAGCGCGTCAACACCAACTACAAGTGGCTGTACGGTGAAGCGCCAACCAGCAACATCATCAACCCGGTCTACGGTCAGGATTTCAGCAAAGTCGCCTACTTTGCCTACAACGACTACAACCAGAAGCGCCAGGGCACCGGCCTCTACGTCCAGGACCAGATGGCCCTGGACAACTGGCGCCTGACCCTGGGCGGGCGCCAGGACTGGCTGCACACCGAATCCCGGTTCTACAACATCGCCAACAAGCCCCACGATGAGCGCAACGACCAGGCCTTCACCGGCAACGCGGCCCTCAGCTACGTCTTCGATTCCGGCTTCACCCCTTACATCTCCTACGCCGAATCCTTCCAGGCCGAACCCGGCGGCAACGCCAAGGGCCAGGCCTTCGAGCCCAGCACCGGCAAGCAATACGAACTGGGCCTCAAGTACCAGCCTCCTGGCAGCGACATGCTGTTCACTGCCGCGGTGTACGACCTGACCCGGCAGAACATCGTCCTTACCGACAGCCTGGGTGTCAGCCGGCCCCTGGGGGAAGCCAAGGTCCGTGGTTTCGAGCTGGAAGCGGTGGGCAACGTCAATGAGAACCTCAAGCTGACGGCGGCCTATACCTATGCCAACAGCAAGATGACCAAGGTCGGCGACCCTCAGGACAAGAACCGCCCACTGCCATTGACCCCGGAAAACCAGGCCTCGATCTGGGCCGACTACACCTGGCACAACGGCTTGCTGGACGGCTTCGGCGTAGGCTTCGGCGCCCGCTATATCGGCGAGACCAACAACGTGCCGGCAGGCAACCTGGCCTATGTCGCGCGCAAATCCGACGGCGATACCGCGTCCTACACCGTGTATGACGCCGCGGTGCACTACGATCTCGGCCGCCTGGACAGCTCGCTCAAGGGCGCCAGCGTGGCCCTCAACGCCAACAACGTGTTCGACAAGGAATACATGTCGACCTGCGACGGCACCTACTGCTACTACGGCGACCGCCGCAACGTCATGGCCAGCGTGAATTACAAATTCTAAGAAGGGAAAACCCTCGCCGAAGGGCCGCCTGAACCGCGGCCCTTTTGCCATTGGAGCCTCGATGAAAAGCAAGACAATCCGCCGCTGGTCCTTTATCCACACCTGGACCAGCCTGATCTGCACGGTGTTCCTGCTGATGCTGGCGCTCACCGGCCTGCCGCTGATCTTCCACCACGAGATCGACCACCTGCTGGGGGATTCCCCCGAACTGCGGGAGATGCCTGCCGACACCCCGCACCTGGACCTGCAACAGCTGGTCAAGGCCGCCGAGGCTCATCGCCCGGGTGAGGTCATGCAGTACTTCGGCTGGGACGAGGACGAACCCAATGGCGTGATGACCATCATGGCCAGGACCGCCGGCACCGAGCCCAACGCCTCCCACACCTTCATGCTCGACGCCCGCACCGGCGAGGCCGTGGCCATGCCCTCGGCCAATGGCGGGTTGATGATGGTCATGCTGCGCCTGCATGTGGACATGTTCGCCGGGCTGCCGGGCAAGCTGCTGCTGGCCTTCATGGGCATCCTCTTCGTGCTGGCGATCATCTCCGGCACGGTGCTCTACCTGCCGTTCATGCGCCGCCTGAAGTTCGCCACGGTGCGCCAGGACAAGTCCAGCCGCCTGCGCTGGCTCGACCTGCACAACCTGATCGGCGTGGTAACCCTGACCTGGGCCCTGGTGGTGGGCGTTACCGGCGTGATCAGCGCTTGTGCCGACCTGATCATCGCCGCCTGGCGCAACGACAGCCTCAGCGCCATGGTCGCGCCCTACCGCGACGCGCCGCCACTGACCTCACTGGCGCCGGCCAGCCGCCTGCTGGATATCGCCAGGGAAGCCGCCCCGGGCATGCAGCCGGACTTCATCGCCTTCCCCGGCACACGCTTTTCCAGCGAGCATCACTACGCGGTGTTCCTCAAGGGCAGCAGCCACCTGACTTCGCACCTGCTGACCCCGGTGCTGATCGACGCCAGTAGCCTGCAGGTCACCGCCGTGGCCGGGCGGCCCTGGTACATGGACGCCATGGGCATGTCCCAGCCGCTGCATTTCGGCGACTACGGCGGCATGCCGATGAAGGTGCTGTGGGCGGCGATGGACGTGCTGACCATCATTGTCCTGGGCAGCGGCCTGTACCTGTGGCTAGCCCGCCGGCGAGCCGGCAGGTCGATGCCGCAGGTGCGCCCATGAAACCCCGGCAATCGAACTTCTGGAAGGTCTTCGCCGCGCCCCTGGGCATTGGCCTGCTCTGCGCCGCCGGGTTGTTCGCGGCGCTACTGGGAGACGGGGCCTGGGACAGCCTGAGCTGGCTGGGCCTGGGCCTACCGACGCTGATCGCCCTGCGCGGCCTGTTGCGGCGCAAGCCGGCGGCCTGAACCTGGCGCCGGGAAACCACGCCACAGGTACATCGAGAGCCCGAGGCCGATCAGCATCACCGGGATGAACAGGCGATTTTCCAGCAGCGCCTCGATGGCCACCAGCACGCTGAACAACGCCAGCCCCAGCAGCGGCACATAGCTGGCCGCCAGGCTCCAGCGCCAGGGCTGGGTCACCGGGTCGGGCCCGCGCCAGGCCAGCAGTGCGCAGCCCAGGCCCGGCAGGGCCAGTGCCGGCAGGGCCCAGTACCAGGCCATGTAGGCGAACGCCATGACCAGCTCCGGCTCCCCTTCACCCTTGCGGCGGAACTCGTATTGCAAGGCCAGATACACCGCCAGCGCGCCCAACAGGGTCAGGGCCAGGCTGTACAACCCGTGTAGAAGATAGGACCTGCGCACTCATCACTCCTCGTCTGTATCGCCAATCGCCCCTGTGGCCAATGCCACAGGCTGCGCTAAGATCCCCGGGCTGCGAGACTTCCACCCGCGAGGAATATTCATGTCCACCCCAAGCATGACGCTGTTCCACAACCCGGCATCACCTTACGTACGCAAAGTCATGGTGCTGCTGCATGAAACCGGGCAGTTGAACCGGGTCGCCCTGCAAGCCAGCCAGTTGAGCCCGGTAGCTCCGGACGCCGCGCTGAACCAGGACAACCCCCTGGGCAAGATCCCCGCCCTGCGCCTGGACAACGGCCAGGTGCTGTACGACAGCCGGGTAATCCTCGACTACCTGGACCAGCAGCACGTCGGCAACCCGCTGATCCCCCGGGACGGCTCGGCCCGCTGGCGGCGCCTGACGCTCGCGGCCCTGGCCGACGGGATCATGGACGCCTCGGTACTGGTGCGCTACGAGCTGGCCCTGCGTGCCCCGGAAAAACACTGGGAACAGTGGCTCGACGGCCAGCGCGACAAGATCCGCCGAGCCCTGGCGGCTCTCGAAGCCGAAGCGATTGCCGAACTGGCCAGCCACTTCGATATTGCCGCCATCAGCGTTGCCTGCGCCCTGGGCTACCTGGATTTCCGCCACCCCGACCTGGAATGGCGCCAGGACCATCCCCAGCTGGCCGCCTGGTACTTCGAGATCAGCCAGCGCCCGTCGATACTGGCGACCCGGCCGCCGGTCTAATCAGTCAGGCGATCGGGCCTCTTCGTCGGCAAGCCGGCTCCTGCAGCACGGGGCATGGCTTGCTGGCGTACCAGCCACCAGGCATCGAGCGGAAACAACTGGCCGATGCGCTGCGCCAGATGCTCCCGCTGGCGCTGATCCTCACGCAAACCCAATGACCTACTCATGGACGGCCTCCAGATCGAACTGCAAAGGCTGCGCTGCCTTGCGCTGGCCAATGCCATACCAGTCCAGCTTGCGGGTCAGCACCATGAACACGCCCAACAGCCCGAACAGCAGCAGCGAGCCCATCAGCAGCGCGTAATCCTCGGCGCTGAGCAGGCCATAGAGCAGGCCGTACAAGGCCGCCAGCGCGATCGCGAACAGCGCGCCGTTACGCCAGCTGTGCAGCACATGGCTGACATAGAAGCCGATCAGCCCCACACAGGCTGCCGCCGACACGCCATAGGCCAGCGCAAAGCCCAGGTGCTCCGATAGCGACAGCAGCAACAGGTAGAAGAACGCCAGGGCCACGCCCACCAACCCGTACTGGATCGGGTGCACCGACAGGCTCTTGAGTACCTCGAAGAGAAAGAAGCCGGCGAAGGTCAGGCCGATGAACAGCAAGGCGTATTTGATGGCCCGGTCGCTCTTCAGGTACTGGTCCACCGGGTCGATGAAACTCACGCCGAAGCTGCGGCCGTTGAAGTCCTGGCATTGCGTGCCGAATGCGCAACGCTCCATGGCCTGTTCCAGGTTGGTGGAGAAGAACGAGGTCTGCCAGATGGCTGAAAAGCCCTGCTCGGTCACTTCACGCTGCACCGGCAGGTAGTTGCCGATAAAGCTCGGGTGCGGCCAGTTGGCCGTCAGCAGGACCTTGCTGGTCTTGCCCACCGGCAGCACCTGCAACTGGCCGGTGCCCTGCAGGCGCAGGTCGAAGGCGAAATCCAGGCGGGTGTTCTTTTTCAGGTCCAGGGGCGGCAGCAGCACATGCACGCCTTCATCCAGCCAACTGACAAAGGTGCCCGGGGCGAAGTCCAGGGTCTGGCCGTTGAGTTGCAGTTGCAGGGCGTTCTCGATGCCGCGGATATCGCTGATGCCCACCGCCAGGAAGGGCTGGTCGAACTGGTAGTCGGCAAAATCTTCCTTGATCCCGTATTGCTCGGGCACGGCGAAATGGCCGCTGATGTGGTTGTCGGCGTGGAACAGCCGAGCCTCGTAGATGCCCCGGGCACGCAGCTCGGTCTGGGCCTTGCCGTCCAGCTCGAAGTGTTCCGGCAGGAAGAACATGCGCCCTTGCTCCTCGCCGATTTCCTGATAGCGCTTCTTGGTCTTTTCGTCGGTCTTCCAGGTGCGCACGGTCTTGCGGTAATCCACCACCATCACCGGGCCGCGGATCTGCTGCTGGGTGCTGGAACTGCGGGCAATATCGTCGAGCACGCCGTCGCGCAGGCTCTGGCGCTCGCTGATCAGGCCGCTGATCATCAGCAGCGGTATCAGCAACAGCAGGATCAACAGGCCAATGGCCCCGAGTTTGAAGGTCAGGTTGCGGTTCATGAGGTTCTCCCGGTTCGAATGGGAGAGAGTCTGGAACGCGGCTATGGGGGTTTTATGGAAGCAATGTGGAGAGTCTGTGGAGAATCCCCGCTCAGGGCAGGCGCAAGGTCACCTGCACCCCGCCCGGAACGTTGTCGATACGCATCTGGCCGCCATGCAACTGCACCACTTCCTCGACGAAGTTCAGCCCCAGGCCGGTGCTCTTGCGTCCGCTGTCCGGGCGCGGCAGGGAATAGAACCGCTCGCACAGGCGTGGCAGGGCATAGTCCGGAATCGGCTCGCCCTGGTTGAACAGCACCAGCTCCACGCCCTCCTCCACAGGTTGCGCGCTGCAACGCAACAGGCCGCCCACGGGGCTGAAGTCCAGGGCATTGGTCAGCAGGTTGCCCAGGGCCTGGCGCAGCAGGAACGGCTCGCCGGACCAGGCCAGGTCCGCCGACACCCGAAGTTCCACCTGCAGTTGCTTGCCTTCGATACGCCCGTGCTGGCTGTTCAGCAGCTCCTTGCACAACGGCGCCAGGGGCACATTCACCCGCTCTTCCAGGCCCTGGCGCTGCTCCACCTGCGCCAGGTTCAGCAGGCGCTCGATCAACTGCTGCATGCGCGCGCTTTCGCTGTCGATATTGCCGACGAAACGCTGGCGCTGTTCCAGGGGCATTTCGCCCTGCAGCAGCTCCGCCGCCCCGCGAATCGCCGCCAGGGGGCTTTTCAGTTCGTGGGTCAGGGTATGCACGTAGCGCTCGACGTAGGCCTTGCCTTCGAGCTGGGTGCGCATGTGTTCCACCGCCGTGGCCAACTGTTCCATTTCACCGCCGCGATAGTGCGGCAACTCGGCCCGGCGCCCTTCGCTGACCGCCAGGGCATAGGCGGTCATGCGCCGCAGCGCGGCGCTCAGCCACCAGGACAGCAAGGCACCGAACAGCAGGCCCATGGCGATCAGCCCGGCGCCGTACCACAGCAGGCGCCGCTCGGTGCGGTCGACATAGGGCTGCAGGGAACTGTTGGGCTTGGCCACGGTGACCACGCCGATGATCTGGCCGTTGTCGCGGATCGGCGCACCCACGTGCATCACCGAGGAATTGGGATCGTCGGCCAGCGAGCGCGACGAGCGCGCGCCGTACTGGCCGCGCAGGGTCAGGTACACGTCGTTCCAGCGCGAATAGTCCTGGCCCACCGCCAGGCCGCTGGAATCCAGGACCACGATGCCCTTGGCGTCGGTCACGTAGATGCGGTGGTTGACCTGATTCTTCGGCAGGCCCCAGATGGTCGCCGCCGGTTGCCGCTCGCCATAGGCACGCAACAGCTGCGGCCAGCGGTTCTCGCTGAGGGTGCCGGCCTTGAAGTCATCCCGCAGGATCTCCGCCAGCAGGTTGGCGGTGTCCACCAGGGTTTCCTCGGTGGACTGGCGGACCCCGGGACGAATCTCCTTCATCACCGTGCTCAGCACGAAATAGCCGGTCAGGCTGATGAACAGCAAATAGACCAGGAAGATCCGCAGCCCCAAGGTCATCAGGCGTGGCTCGGGCTGTAGCTGTAGCCCAGGCCGCGATGGGTCTGGATCGGCTCGGCCTGGGCCGCCACCAGGCGCAGCTTGGCCCGCAGGCTTTTGATATGGCTGTCGATGTTGCGCTCATAGCCCACATCCGCCATTACCCCCAGGGCGTCCAGCAACTGCTCGCGGCTGAACACCCGCTCGGGCTGTTCCAGCAGGCATTGCAGCAGGCGGAACTCATGCCGGGTCAGGCTCAGGGGCTGGCCACGGTAACTGATCTGCACCCGCTCAGGGTCAATCACGAACAACGCCGCGACCGCCTCGGGAGCCACCCGCGGGACCATGCGCTTGAGGATCGCCTTGACCCGCGCCGCCACTTCCCGCGGGCTGAAGGGCTTGACCACATAATCGTCGGCACCGATTTCCAGGCCCACCACCCGGTCGATCTCGCCGTCGCGGGCACTGAGGAACATCACCGGCACCTCGCTGAAGCGCCGCAGTTGCTTGCAGGTTTCGAAGCCGCTGATATCCGGCAGGCCGATGTCGAGGATGATCAGGTCCGCCGGGCTCGCCTGTTGATGCTCCAGGGCCGCACGGCCCAGGCTCAGCCAGGTGGTAGTGAAGCCTTCGCCTTGCAGGGCAAAGATCAGGGTGTCGGCAATCGCCGCTTCGTCTTCGACAATCAGGATATGGGGCATGGCATCCAAGCACGCAAATTCAGTGGGCGAACGGTGCCGGATGCCTGGTAAGTCGTCAATCAGCAGTCGGGTTTATCGGCGGTATAACGCCGCGCCGGGTTCACCGCCGCACCGAATTCGCGCAGGGCCTTGGCGCCAATCAGCAGCGGGTAGTTGAAGCTGCTGCGGTCGGTGAGGTTGACCTCCACCGTGCGCTTGACGTTGCCCAGGCACATTTCCAGTTCCACCACCGGGCGCTTGGCCGCCTGCGGTTCTTCCCGGTCATCGTCCTCGTCGGAACGGCTCTTGATTTTGCTGATGCGCGCCACCTTGTGTTCGTAGACCTTGCTGCCAGCGTCCTTGGTGGCCAGGCGGAAGCGCACCCAGTCCTCGCCATCGCGGGTGAAGGTCTGGATATCCTTGGCCGACAGCGAAGCGGTCAGGGCCCCGGTGTCCATCTTGGCTTGCAGGGTTTCGCCGATTTCCGGCAGGCGGATGTATTCGTAACGGCCATACAGGGTCGGCTCGGCAGCCATCACCGGCAGCGCCAACAGAGACACAAGAGCAAGGACAGATTTCACGACGGTGGATTCCTTGAAGAAAGTGGGCAGCGGGATTTTAGACCGCTGCCAACGAATTGGTTCTACCCGAGCCCCGTAGGAGTCGGCTTGCCGGCGAAAGGGCCCCGATAGACACCCCAGCCAATTGCCACCCACCCTACCCGCCCCCAGGTGAAACATTCGTCAGCACACTAGAATTTGGCCTGCCCGCCGAAGCTGCTTATCATGGCGCGCCCAAAAGATTGCAAAGAGTGCCTTATGCGCCGCCTGCTCACCGGCTGTTTCGTCACCCTGCTCCTGCTGCTCAACACCCTGGTGCTGTTCGGCCCGTTGATGGTGTTCGCCCTGCTCAAGCTGGTCCTGCCCGGGCGCCTGCGTGACTACGCCTCGGCTGCGGTGATGTGGATCGCCGAGACCTGGGCCGAGATCGACAAGCTGATCTTCGCGCTGTGCATCCCCACCCGCTGGGACATACGCGGCGGCGAGGGCCTGCGGGTCGACACCTCCTACCTGGTGGTGAGCAACCACCAATCCTGGGTCGACATCCCGGCCCTGATCCAGACCCTCAACCGGCGCACGCCGTTCTTCAAGTTCTTCCTCAAGAAGGAACTGATCTGGGTGCCGTTCCTGGGGCTGGCCTGGTGGGCCCTGGACTACCCCTTCATGAAGCGCTACAGCAAGGCCTTCCTGGCCAAGCACCCGGAACTGCAAGGCAAGGACCTGGAAATCACCAAGGCTGCCTGCGAGCTGTTCAAGCGCCAGCCGGTGACCGTGGTCAACTACCTGGAAGGCACCCGCTTCACCCCGGCCAAGCGCCAGCAGCAGGGCTCGCCCTTCCAGCATCTGCTCAAGCCCAAGGCTGGCGGCGTGGCCTTTGTCCTCGCGGCCATGGGCGAACAGCTGGACGCCATGCTGGATGTCACCGTGGTCTATCCCCAGGAACGCATTCCCGGTTTCTGGGACCTGATCTGCGGCAGCGTGCCCAAGGTGATCATCGACATCCGCACCCGCGAACTGGACCCCGCGCTGTGGCAGGGCGATTACGAAAACGACCCGGCGTTCCGCCAGCAGGTGCAGGACTGGGTCAACCGGCTGTGGACCGACAAGGACCAGCGCATCAGCGAGTTGCTGGGCGAAAGCCGCTGATCAATCGCTGATCACGTGGGGCAGGAAGCGGCTGCTGTCCTTGGTGATCGGCGAGTTGTCCTCACGAATGCCGATACCCGCCGGCTGGTCCCCGATCACCCAACTGCCGATCACCGTGTGGTTGCCGGCAAACACCGGCAAGGGGTGGAACTGCTGGCGGATGCAGGGCCCGCCGCCGTAGGGCCCGGCCTCGATCAAATGCTCGCCGCCTTCGGTGCAGATTTCCACATTGGCGCCCTCTCGGGAAAAGAACGGCTTGCGCACCCACCCCGGGCCCAGGCTGGCGGCGGGGTCGTCGTCGATAAACGCCGGCAGCAGGTTCGGGTGCCCCGCATGCCGTTCCCAGAGCAGGGCCAGCGCGCCCTTGTTGGAGAGAATGGCTTTCCACGGGGGCTCGACAAACTGCGTGCGGCTGCCGGCAATGGCCGGGCCAAAGGCTTCGTTGAACAGGTGCTCCCAGGGGTAGAGCTTGAACAGGCTGTCGATGGGGGTGCCCAGCAGGTCGACGAAACGCCCGCCGACATTCAGACCGATGTCCTCGATGTCGAGCAACCGCGTCCCCAGGCCAGCCTGACGGGCAATGTCGCGCAGGTATTCGACCGTGCCGCGGTCTTCGAGCGAATCCCTGACCGAGGCAAAGTGCATCGGCGACTTGAAGCCGCCCTGGACGAAGGCCTGGAGCAGCTTGTCCTCGATGCTGTTGAACTGGTCGCAGCCGGCCGGCAATTGCCCGCGCTGCATCTGCTGTTCGAGCCAGACGTACTGGAAGAAGCTCGCCTCGTACAGCGAGGTCGGCGTGTCGTAGTTGGTTTCCAGGAGCTTGGCCGGGCCGGTGCCGTCGTAGCACAGGTCCATGCGCCCATAGAGGTGGGGGTCGCCCTGCTTCCATGACTGGCGGATCAACTCATGAAAGGCCGCAGGGATAGCCAGGCGCTCCAGCAGTTCCTCGCTGTCCACCACCTCGGCCACCAGGGCCATGCACAGCTCGTGCAGTTCCTGGGTCGGGTCTTCCAGGTCGTCCTCGATCTGCCGCAGGCTGAAGCGGTAGTAGGCCGACTCGTCCCAGTAAGGCTCACCGTCGAAGGTGTGGAAGGCAAAACCCAGTTGCTCCGCCGTGGCTTGCCAGTCCGCACGCGGAGTGCTGGGGATGCGCTTCAAGAACCGAAGCTCCAACTGCTGCGGCTGGAGGAACCGAAGCCGCTGCGGCTGACCACTTCATGGGCGCCGGCCAGCGGGTTGCCGGCGCTGGTGAAGTGTTCCGGGCTGGATATCCCGAAGCGCCCGCCACTGGCGCCGGAGAAGGTCTTGCCGGCCTCCACCTGCTGGCTGAGGGTGCTCAGCTGGGTACCGCCACGACCATCGCGCTGCTTGTACAGGGCCTCGCTGAAATAGCGCGGTTCAGGGGTCGAATCCAGGCCGATCCAGCGCCAGAAGCGCGAGCCCGAGCTGGAGCCACCACCACCACCACCACCACCACCACCACCACCACTGGAGCTGGTCTGTTGTTCTTCTTCGGGCTTGTCCGGCACCGTGCGCTGGGAGGTCAGGGCAAAACCGCTGGAAATCGGTACATAGGCTCGGTTATCGCGCGAGACCATGCAGTTGGCGGTGACGAAATCCTCCTCGCAACGTTGCAGGTCCAGGTAACGCGGGGCCACACGCTCCCCACGTTCGCGGGCGTCATCGCGGGCGGCCTGGCAAATGGCGGACGGAATCTGTGCCCGTTCGCATTCGCTGACGCTGCTGAAATTCTGGGTCTGGCGCACTTCCCGGGTCGCCTGGGGCTGGCCGTCACAGGCGGCCAGGGCAAACGGCACGCTGCCCAGCAACACCAGGCGCACGCTCTTGCTGCGTTTCATGGCCGCGCCCTCAGACCGAAGGAGTCATGCAGGCCGCGTTCAGCAGGCCGACACCGACAGAAACCGATGCCACCAGGATGGCCGCCGCGTACTCCTGGCTGGCAATGCGCTGGGACAGGCCCTTGAGGATCAGGCTGACCACAAAGAACGCCAGCAGCTGCACCACCGCGGCGATGCCGGCCCAGAGCAGGAAGTCGATGATCGAGATTGAATGGGAAATAGCGCTGGCCACCGGAATGGCAAAACCCAGCAAGGCACCGGACAGGGCGATGGAAGCCGCGCTGTTGCCCTCGCGGATCAGGGCGAATTCGTTATAGGGGGTCAGGCGCGTATAGATGAACGCATAGAGGGCAAAGACCAGGGCCGCGCCCAGCATGTAGAGCATGAAACCGAGCACCGCATCGGCGGGCAGAGACATCTTCAGTGCATCCATGAACATCGCGTTCAAGCTTCCTTGGAAAACGGGGCGCGAGATATAGCACAGGCCCGATTCGGCGAAAACTCCGGGAAAGGTAAAGACCAGGATTGCAGGAAACTGGGAGGGCCCCGGCGCGCCAGGCGCCGGGGCCGGAGCGCGCTACTTGGCCACGCCCCAGATGCCGCTCAGGCTTTGCAGCAGGGAGCCGCCAACGCCCTGCTGGCCCAGGTACTGCAGGATCACCGGCGCAAACTGGCCGATCATGCCGCTGTCCATGCCCAGGGCGCCGAAGGCGTTGTTCAGGTCATTGGTGTCCTTGACGTCGCCCAGGGCGCTGTCCAGGCCCTTGGTCTGCCCGGACGACTGGCCCAGCAGGCCGCTCAGGGCACCCAGGCTGCCCAGGGCGTTGCTGCCCGAGAGCTTGTCCAGGCCCGGGACACTTTTGCTCAACTGGGAATAGTCGGTGCTGCTCAACTGGTTCTTCGCCAGGCCAAGCATGGCGCCCGTACCGCCGATGGCTTGCTGGGGAGTGACATTCAGTTGCGAACCCAGGGCTCCGAGCAGGCCGGCGGTCTGGGAAGTGGGGGCCGCGGCGGCAGCCTTGTCGCCGCCCTGCATGCCGGAAATGGCATTGGCCGCGTCGTTCAGGCTGAAACCGCCGGCCAGGGCCGAACCGGCTGCCAGGGTCATCAGGGTAGCCAAGGCGAAACCGCGTGGAATATTCATCGAAACAACCTCATGGGGCAGGAAACCACCCGTGTTCGGATGGCTGGAAAACAGCCTTTTGACTGAAGCTTCGGGCGAATGTTCCGAAAGTGACGCAGCGGCGCCCGCACCCTGTGGATTTTAGTCGAGAATCACGCATCCACGGCTCGCCGCTCTGCGTATATGCAGCAACGACGACCGGCGCAGGCACATCGGCACCGGCCGTAGCAGGAGGTCGCAACCCGTGAATGGAACAACCGCCCACCCTGGACTACCCTCTGGCTGGATCGACCGTTGCCAGCCGTGGTCCATTCATTTGCCACCTGCCTGGAGAACCGCCATTTCCGCTCTCGACCCCGATCAACTGCGGCACTTGCTGGCCCAGTGCTCACTGGGCGATCGCCGCGCCTTCGAAACCCTGTACCGCAGCGTTGCCCCGTACCTGAATGGGGTGGCCCTGCGCTTCATGGGCCGCCGCGACCTGGCCGAGGAGGTGCTGCAGGAAAGCTTCGTGCGCATCTGGAACAACGCCGTGCGCTACCAGCCGCACCTGTCCGCCCCCCTGACCTGGATGATCAACATCACCCGCAACCAGGCCATCGACCAACTGCGCAAGCACCGCGAGCGGCCCCTGGGCGAGGGGGAGCAGCAGCAACTGATGGACGACGCCCCCTCGGCCCACGAACAACTGGACAGCGCCCGCCAGGCCCGGGCCCTGAACCGCTGCCTGGAAAGCCTGGAGGGCATGCAGCGCCAATCCATCACCGTGGCCTACTTCCAGGGCCTGTCCTGCACGGAACTCGCCGAGCAGCTGGCCGCGCCCCTGGGCTCGGTCAAGTCCTGGATCCGCCGCGGCATGGAACGCCTGCGCAGGTGCCTTGAATCATGAACTATCGAACCCCCGAACGGCGCCGCGCCCTCGCCGCCGACTACGCCATCGGCCTGATGCAGGGCGCCGCGCGCCGGCGCTTCGACATGCTCCTGCTGGACGACCCGGCCCTGCGCGAGGAACTGGCGCAGTGGCAGGAGAGCCTCGCCAGCCTGACCGCAGGCCTGCCCGAGCAGGAAGTGCCGGAGCATGTGTGGCAAGGCATCCAGGCGCGTATCCAGCCCCAGGTCCTGCACATGCCGCAGAAAAACCCGCTGTGGATGCGCCTGCGCCTGGCGATCGCCGCCTGCGCCGTGCTGGCCACCCTGTACATCGGCTTTATCCGGCAGGACGACCAGGTACGCTACAGCGCCACCCTGCTCAGCGCCGACCAGCAACCGGCCTTGCAGATCAAGGCCCACGCCCAGTACCTGCAGGTGGAACCCCTGACCCTGGCCGCCATCGGCCTGGACCGCAGCCTGGAACTCTGGGCGATTCCTGCCGATGGCAAGCCTATTTCCCTGGGCGTGGTACCGGTGGGCGGCAAGGGCCGGATCAACCTGACCCAGGCCCAGCGCGACCTGCTGGGTACCCCGATCGCCCTGGCGGTGAGCCTGGAACCCCACGGCGGCTCGCCTACCGGGCAACCCACCGGGCCGGTGCTGTACCAGGGGCAATTGGCGGCGCTCTGATGGGATTCTTCGCCGGCAAGCCGGCTCCTGCAAGGCTTGTGTAGGAGCTGGCTTGCCAGCGAAGCCGCCAACGCTAAACTGCCCTGCCCACTCACCAGCAGGGTCTGCGCCAGCCCCGGGTTGCCGCGCAAGCCCCCCGCACCTTTCGGCACTTGCAGTGAAACGATCTCCAATCAGAACGGCCCTCTACAGCTGCATCGCCCTGGCCCTGGCCATCCCCCTCGTCATCTGGATCATCGGCCGCCCCATCGACGGCAACCGTTGCTCGGACGCAGCCCATGCCACCGGCCCCCTGACCGAGGTCATCAGCCAGTACTTCCAGGAGACCCACGGCGCCGACTGGCAAGAGGAGATCCACTCACTGATCATTCTCGAAGTCCCGGCGGCCCAGACCCTGGCTCGCCAGCCCCAGGCCCATTACTGCGAAGCCCTGGGCCTGCTGGAAAACCCGCAACGAGCGCCCACGGAAAAATTCCATACCGCCGTGCTGATGCTCTCGCTGCCCATCGGCTACTACCTGGATTTCATGGACCGCATTCACCAGTTGTATCAGCGCGGGCTCATCGACCAATCCGTCCTGAGCATGGTGCTTTTCCCAAGAGGCACGGCGCTCAACTACTGGTGGCTACCCCAGTGGCGATCGCGTTTCCAGCGGGATGCGCCAGGCGTGTTTAGCGAGGCCGCCGCGCAGTACATCCTCAGTGGAGAACACTGGGTCGACTACCCGGGCAAGGGTTTCTGACTCGGTATCGGCAGTGCCCGACGCAGGATCGCCACGCAAGCTCGACAGCGGCTACTGGGGGGTGTTTTTAGCCACAGGGTACGAAGTGCTCGCGGCGGTATCGGGCTTACGCCACAACGCAAAAGGGCGACCCGTGGGTCGCCCTTTTTCTTCTATCGCCTCAAGTCTCAGGCAGCACTGAACAGCTTGTGCGGATCGATGACGAATTTCTTCGGCACGCCGGCATCGAACTCGCCATAGCCGCGCGGGGCGTCGTCGAGGCTGATGACTTCAACCCCTACCACGTCGGCAATGTTGATGCGGTCCCACATGATGGCCTGCATCAGTTGGCGGTTGTATTTCATCACCGGGGTCTGGCCGGTGTGGAAGCTATGGGACTTGGCCCAGCCCAGGCCGAAGCGAATGCTCAGGCTGCCCATCTGCGCCGCGGCGTCCACGGCGCCCGGGTCTTCGGTGACGTACAGGCCGGGAATGCCGATCTTGCCCGCCACCCGCACCACGCCCATCAGGGAATTGAGCACGGTGGCCGGGGCTTCGTGCTGGGCACCGGCATGGCCGTGGCCACGGGCTTCGAAGCCCACAGCGTCCACCGCGCAGTCGACTTCCGGCTCGCCCAGCAAATCGGCGATCTGTTCGTGCAGCGGGGTGTCCTTGGACAGGTCGGCAATTTCAAAACCCTGGGCCTTGGCGTGGGCCAGGCGTACCGGGTTGACGTCACCGACGATCACCACCGCGGCCCCCAGCAGGCGCGCCGAAGCAGCGGCCGCCAGGCCCACCGGACCGGCACCGGCCACGTAGACGGTGCTGCCAGGGCCGACACCGGCGGTGACGGCGCCGTGATAACCGGTGGGCAGGATGTCGGAAAGGCAGGTCAGGTCGCGGATCTTCTCCATGGCCTTGTCGCGGTTCGGCAGTTTCAGCAGGTTGAAGTCGGCGTAAGGCACCAGCACGTATTCGGCCTGGCCGCCGGTCCAGTCGCCCATGTCGACGTAGCCATAGGCACCGCCGGCGCGAGCCGGGTTGACGGTCAGGCAGACCCCGGTGTGCTGTTCCTTGCAGGAGCGGCAGCGCCCGCACGCCACGTTGAAGGGCACCGAGACCAGGTCGCCGATCTTCAGGTTCTCGACGTCGCTGCCCTTCTCGATCACCTCGCCGGTGATTTCATGGCCCAGCACCAGGCCGACCTGGGCGGTGGTACGACCACGGACCATGTGCTGGTCCGAACCGCAGATGTTGGTGGAGACCACGCGCAGGATGACGCCGTGCTCAATCTTCCTGCCGCGCGGGTCCTGCATTTTTGGATAGTCGATTTTCTGTACCTCGACCTTGCCGCTGCCCAGATACACGACACCACGATTACCAGACATGCTTTCACCTCGCTGTTGTTGTTATGGAACCGCGTAACCCAAAGGGGAAACACGTGGATTGCTCGGGTACAGATGCTGTTTCGTTTTCAAAATCGCTTTCGCGCGAACAGGCGCAACGCCTGTAGGAGCGAGCTTGCTCGCGAAGGGCTGCGCAGCAGCCCCGGGAATCATCAGAGCACCACCGTCCGGTTGCCGTTCAGGAACACCCGCCGCTCGATGTGATAACCCACCGCCCGGGCCAGGGTCAGGCCCTCGATATCCCGGCCCTTGGCGATCAGGTCCTCGGGGTAATAGCTGTGGTCCACCACCTCCACGCCTTGGGCGATGATCGGGCCTTCGTCCAGGTCGTTGTTGATGTAGTGCGCCGTGGCTCCCACCAGTTTCACCCCCTTGTTGTAGGCCTGGTGATAAGGCTTGGCGCCCTTGAAGCCCGGCAGCAGCGAGTGGTGGATGTTGATGGCCTTGCCATCGAGCTTGCGGCACAGCTCCGGCGACAGCACTTGCATGTAGCGGGCAAGGATCACCAGTTCGGCGCCGGAGTCCTCGATCACCTGCCACACCTGACGCTCCTGGGACGGCTTGTCGTTGGGATCGAGGGGGAAGTGGTGGTAGGGAATCTGGTGCCAGTCGGCCAGGGGCTTGAGGTCCGGGTGGTTGGACACCACCGCCACCACGTCCATGGGCAACTGGCCGATGCGCTGGCGGTAGAGCAGGTCGTTGAGGCAGTGGTCGGCCTTGGAGACCATGATCACCACCTTCGGCCGGTAGTGCGGCGCGGTCAGTTCGAAGTTCATCTCGAAGGCCTTGGCCCGCTGCGCCAGACCATCGCGAAAGCCCTGTTCGTCGAGGCCGTCGGGCTGGCGAAACTCCACGCGAATGAAGAAGCGGCCCGAGAGCCGGTCATCGAAGGAGTGGTGCTCGGTGACGTAGCAGCCCTGCTCGAACAGAAAGCGGGTCACCGCGTCCACCGTGCCGAGCACGCTGGGGCAGTCGGCGGTGAGGATCCATGTGTCGGGGGCGCGGCTCATGCGGGATAACTCCTGTTCGTTAGGGCAACCGCAGCGCGGTCGGTTCTCTGTAGGAGCGAGCTTGCTCGCGAAAAATCCAAGGGCGCTGTGGTCTTCCGGAAAATCCATCCTTCGCGAGTTCGCGAGCCAGCTCGCTCCTACCAGGCCAAGCTGGGCTCAGGCCTGGACGCTCAGGCCATATTCGGCCGCGGCATCCTGCAGCCACATCCACCAGTAATCGGAAAAGCTGCGGCGCACCAGCAGCTCCCAGGTGTCTTCGCCGGTACGGCGGATCACCAGTTGCGACTTGGCGAACACCGTGCCCACGGCCTTGCCCACCGGGAAGTTGTTGGGGTGCACGTCGTAGCTGGTGGACTTCATCAGCACCTGACGCACGTTGGGCCCGGACAATTCGAGAATCTGCTGGCCGCCGCTGACGTTGACGATCTGGATATGCAGGTCGCCCAGGGCGGCCCGCAGGTTCTGCTCGGCGGCGAACTCTTCGCCGCTGGGCACGATCAGCAGCCACTCATCCGGGCCCAGCCATTGCAGGCTGGTCTCGCCCTTGACCACTACGCTCAGGGCGCCCGGCAGTTCGATGCCCAGGGCCTTGTGCACGCCGGCGGCGAAGGCCGGATCGTGGCCGTCGCCACGGATCGTCAGGTGGCCGAGGAGTTTTTTCTCGCGCAGGGTCACCCCGGCGTTCTTGCGGCCCTTGCCCACCAGGCTCGGCAGGTCGGCGTGGTGCAACGACGACTCGGCCTTGGCCCCGGTGGTGGGGCGCTGTTGGTAAACGTTGACTGCGGTCATAGAGCACCTGTCCTGAATTCTGTTGATAACACCCTGTAGGAGCGTGTTGTGCCTTAGATGTTCTGGCGGTCGCCTTTGGGGTCGAAGAACACCGAGGAAACGATTTCCGCCTCGATCACCCGGCCATCGGCCAGCGGTGCGAAGACCCGCTCGCCCAGGCGCTTGAGCCCCCCCTTGACCACACCCAGGGCGAAGGAATAACCCAGGGAGTTGTGGGCATAGCTGGAGGTCACGTGGCCCACCATGCTCATCGGGATCGCCTGCTTGGGGTTGAACACCAGTTGCGCACCTTCCGGCAGCCACTGGGTCGGGTCGATCGGCTTGAGGCCCACCAGTTGCTTGCGCTGCTCACGCACGCAGTCTTCACGGTTCATGCCGCGCCAGCCGATCCAGGAGAACGGCTTGGTCCGGCCCACGCACCAGCCCATGTTCAGGTCGTCCGGGGTCATGGAACCGTCGGTGTCCTGGCCGACGATGATGAAGCCCTTCTCGGCCCGCAGCACGTGCATGGTCTCGGTGCCATAGGGGGTCAGGTTGTACTTCTTGCCGGCCTCGACGATCTGCTCCAGCACGCCCATGGCGTAGTCGGCCTGGACGTTGACCTCGTAGGACAGCTCGCCGGTGAACGAGATACGGAACACCCGCGCCGGTACGCCACCCACCAGGCCTTCCTTCCAGGTCATGAACGGGAAGCCGTCCTTGTCCAGGTCGATGTCGGTGACTTCCGCCAGCAGC
>Ga0182008_10000630_pt1 | contig 25853 bp, 13 predicted proteins | sample Sormic07211129_1_FD_120482 | JGI IMG/M metagenome (GOLD analysis project Ga0182008, IMG submission 120482) | Rhizosphere microbial communities from Sorghum bicolor, Mead, Nebraska, USA - 072115-129_1 metaG | ecosystem: Host-associated > Plants > Roots > Rhizosphere | place: USA: Nebraska...
AAATCTTTTCCAGCACTTCGGGTCTTCCGGTTTTCGATATACCAAAAATTAAAGAATCTTTGTTGTCATTCCAGGTGATTTTGATTTTTTCAATTTTAGCATCTGCTGATAGCTTGCCTTTAAGTTGAACACGGAGTCTTCCTGGCGATATTTTCAGAGAATCGACCTTGCCACTATAAATCGTTTCTCCATCAGCAGTATATTTTTTAAAATCATCCCATTTGGAGCATGAAACCATAGCCAGCATTAGCGTTGCCATGGTTGTGATCATTATTACTTTTCTTTTTTCCATTTTATCATATTTTAATTCCCTTTACCTCCGGCACATGGTCTGGGCATCGGGGAGGTTTTTAGGTGATTTTTATCGGGTATCACCATATACGGTTAGCTCATCAATATTCAAACCCGTTCCGCCAACCCAATTCTCAAGGCAACGTACTCGGAGATATTTTACTTTTGGTGCAGAAAGATCACATTGTAAATCAAAACCTGCCTCAGCAGTTCGGGTATCGAGGTCATTCTCAACTCCATAAGGCAAGCCAGATGGCTTAGTAATGGTGTAAGAGCCTAAAAGAACCCAGCTTCTATCTAGTGCGCCATTAGGGTTAGGATTGTCTGAACCATAGATTTCAAAACGGCGCATGGCCTGAAGGTAATAGTACCGTAATGGATTGACCTCTGCATAAGGACGCATCCAGATTCTGCTCAACTTTGCGGATATGCCCAAACTAAAGGTTACGGTGTGCGGTCCGTTACCGCCAGCTATCTGTTGTGTAAAACAGGCCTCCCAGCCGTATCTGCCATCCCAGGCTTTACTTACCGCTCCCCACATCGGCGGATCACCCGGAAGCTTATATTCCTGAAATCTGGATTTTTGCAGCTGTACTTCGAAGATTGGTTTAATGTCCTGATAGATCGTATCGGTTTTATTTCCCCATCTGTCCTGAACAAAAAAACCAAACCGGTGAACATTTGTGTCTAAACCCCTGACTTTGGAAAAGATACTGTCTATATTGGTAAAAACACTTTTATCGTAATCTGCAGCAAGTTCATTATACATATTTTTGCCGATTACCATGATATTTACATTGCCTTTGGAGGGGTTTAATGCGCTCAGGTTGTAACCGCCGAAGGCATTTTGCACTTTTAAACTTTTAAATGTTTGCCATATAGGGGCAATTAAGGGTTTTACCTTCACTATGATGGGTGCTGATAATATGCCTGAACGGCTAACAGAATATACCTTTACTTCATGTTCGTTTGTATCGGCAAAGCCCAAAACCTCCAGTGAGTTGTTGTAATAGGAAGTCTGTGCTTCATATTGCTTGCCCGACGACAAATTGTACACGGCTTTTACAATCAGCAACCTCGGATCTTTGGGTACCGTATAAGTAATTGTCGCTTTTCCATTTTGGTTAACAACGCTTACATTGCTCACCTGTGCAGGTGGGGTTGGGTCATCGTTTACCGGTTCATTGGTGTTCAGTTCTTCTCCTTTTTTACACGAAGCTAAAAGGATGATTGAACAAGCTATTATCGCCAGGATTTTGAATTTACTTTTCATATAATAAAATATTTACGATTCATTTTTTATCTTACCAGCCTGGGTTCTCCACCAGGTTAGTGTTCCGTCGGGTGTCATAATTGCCAATCGGCCAGAAATAATCTCTCGGCGCGATAAAGCGCTGACTGAAGATGAAGCGTTCCTGATAATATGTAGCGTCGGTTTTGCCGATAATATTCCAGCCAGTAATGTCTTTTTGAAGTTCGTCTGATGCTTCTTTCCAGCGTCGAAGATCCCAGAAACGTTGTCCTTCAAACATCATCTCTATAGCACGTTCCCGGTGAATAATGGCACGCAGACCTTCTTTCGTGCTATATTTTCTAGGATTATTTGAATATGTCGTCCAGGATTCTATAATGCCTTTAAGTCCGGCACGCAACCTTATTCTGTCTAAATATTGTATGGCGAGGGTTGAACCGCCATTTACTTCATTTTCAGCTTCAGCATAGAGTAAATAAAGATCTGCCATCCTAACTTCAGGCCACGGAAACTGGCGCCAAACCACAGAATTGTTGTTGGTGGTAGATTCCCAGTTAACTAGTTTTTTGACAAAATAACCGGTTTCGCTCCAATTTCTGAAATCGTTACCGAAACCCGCTTTGTCTCCGTTTTTGGCTTTTACATAAAAGTTATTTTCATCACTGCCTCTGCTGTTACCGTCTTTCATGTACCAGATGGAACCGTCAAATCCGAGGTCAGCATAGAAACGTGGCTCCCTGTCGAAATTAAGCCTGGCAGTTACAAAGCCATTTTTGATGTAAAAACGTTCTTTGTCTGTAGCCGTTCTTAACTGACTATATTTACTGAAATCCAATGTTTTGTCTTCTTCTATGGGTACTCCATTTGAAGTGTAAAACAGTTTCACAACTTTGATAGGCGGCGCCCAAACACCTGCGCCAGGTCCCCTGCCATTTACGCCGTTATCTTCAGTAGGTGGCATGCATAAATTTTCATTCACGAAGTAAGATTGTGCATTTCCCCAGATACATTCTACACCATATTTTTTGGTAATGGCATTGCGGATGTTAAGTTGTGTTTTCGTGGTATCACTTAGTCCCAATCCATCATTGGTATAGGTATAAAGCCCAAAACCACTATTGGTGGCTGCATCTATAGCCGCTTTAACCGCATCGCGTGCAATTATCCATTTCTGAGGATCGTAGCTAGGGTTAAACAAAGCTGTGCCCTCTTTATCCCTGAAATTTGCAAAGTCGCTATTGCCGTTAAACAATGGGCTCGCAGCCATAATCAGTAACTTTGCTTTCATGGCCAGCGCTATGGGTTTGGTAACTCTTCCCATTTGCGTATTTTCATCCTGTATCCGTTCAGGCAGTAACTTTGCCGCCTCATCAAACCAATTGGATATGGTACTTACACATTCATCAATAGGTTTCCGTTTCACATAAGCCCCCGCAAGGTCGGCGTCTACCGGCACATTTGTGTTGATTAATGGGATAGGGCCATACATGCGCAGCATATAATAATGATAAAAAGCTTTGAGAAACAGTGCCTCGCCAATCCAGCGGGAGCGCTCTGCCTGCGTAATGTCGGGTACTTTGGTTTGGTCTGCCAGGTTTTCCAGGAAAACATTGCAATTTCTGATTCCGCCCCATATGGGTTTGGTTGTCACATTCTGTCCTTTATTGGCGCCCGTCCAATCGTTAAAATAAGGTTCTGCCTTATTCTGCTGTCCTTCCGCAATTCTGAAGGCAGCATGCCATTGCGCCTGGTCATCTTGGGGGTACCAGATTTCATCTGCAGCCGTCATGCCCGGATTATACCAGCCGTCTCCATTTTTAGGCAGATAGGAATACAATGTAAATAGATATTTCTCGGCTTCTAATCTTAACTTAAAAGCATTATCAATAGTAGAAACATTATCAGGTACTACATCAAGGTATTTTTTGCAAGAGGTAACGGCAATTAAAATACTCATGAGCATTGTAATACGGTAGATTTTACCGATATGTCTGCTTAGGTTTGATGATTTTTTCATTTTGTACATTACGAAGTGTCTTGTGGTTACTTAAAAGTTGAATTGTGCGCCAATGCTGTAGACAGACTGAATTGGATATCCTAGTCCATTTCCTCCCATTTCCACGTCCCACATCTTAAATTTACTGAAGACGAATAGGTTAGTTGCAGAAAAATACAGTCTCGTACTTCTTAACCTCAGTGATTTTATTTCAGGGATATTGTATCCCAGATCAACGCTTTTCAGACGCAGAAAGTTACCATTGCGCATCCACCATGTAGATGGTCTGTTATTGGAATAAATCCGATTGGTGCTGAGTCTGGGCCAGAAAGCATACATGTTCTGTTTATCTTCAGACCAGTGGTTATCCGCTATCGCTTGTAGCAAATTGTTTTGAAAACCACCGTTCAGGAAAAATGGCTGCGTGTTATCAGGACTGATAAAAAATGAAGACCGCGCAGAACCCTGAAAAAAGAAACTCAGATCAAACCGTTTAAACCCGCTGGATATTCCAAATCCATAAATAATTTCAGGTTGTTGCGGATAGCCGATCGGTACCATATCATCATCATTGATGATTCCATCTTTATTTACATCCTTATATTTTATATCACCTCCACGCAGCGTGTTATCTCCGTATTGAAGTGGGGAGTTGGCTACCTCTTTCTCATCTGCAAATAACCTTTCTGCTATCAAACCCCAGCTTTGCGAAAGTGAGTGGTTAACCTTTGATAAGTAAGCAATATTTGGGGCATACTGGATTTCATCACTTACTTTTAGTTTACTGGTTGCATAAGTAAAGTTTCCACGTACATTTAGCCAGGCACCACCGCTAAAAGACCGCTGGTAGGCCAGGGTAAAGTCGATACCCTGTGTTTCGGCCTTTCCGAAGTTGGCAAAAGGTAAAGCTTCAAAGCCGGCAGCAGATTCTACACTGGATTTTGGTTGCAATATTTGAGAACGAAACTGTTTGTATACCTCTACGGTGAGGTTGAGGTCTTTAAATGCCGTTAAATCCATACCGATATTTAAGGATCTGCTTACCTCCCAGGTAATATTGTTATTTGCATATCTGGAAATGGAAATACCCGGGCGATTATAAAATGGAATTCCGTCTCCTGTTCCAAATGATGCACCATAGTTACCATCATTTAAGTTAACATTAGACAGGTAGAAGAAACGGTCGCCAATGTTGCCAATTTGATCATTTCCCACTAATCCGTAGGTTGCCCTGAACTTAAGCTGATCGATCACACTTCTTAAAGGCTTAAAAAACTTTTCGTTAGAAATGCGGTAACCTATACCCGCAGAAGGGAAAAAGCCAAACCGGTTATTCTTGGCAAAACGTTCTGAACCATTATAACCGAAGTTAAATTCTGCCAGATACCGGTCATCAAAGCCATAAGAGAAACGGCCTGAAATACCTTGATTTCGCTGTGGTAAAGATGCGGTCAGGTCATTTGCATCAGCTGCTTCATAATTCGACATAAAAGATATTAAAGAGCCGCTTACCGCGTGTTTTTTAAAGGTGCGGTTGTACGTTAATGCTCCTTCGAGCCAAAAGCGCGAATCCAGCTTTTTGGCGGTCTGCTGAAAGCCCAGATACTCTGTACCCGGTGTCCCTGCGGTTACGCCGGTGCCACTGTTCAATACATTTAAACTGTAATCAAGCGTAGTCGGGTCTACTATCGCTTCGTAGTAAAATGGATTATAACTCCGGTCTGCCGAATAGAACGAATATCTTCTCAAATAAGCCATTGTTCGGAAATTTAACCCCGGAGTGATGGCATTTAGGTTTTGCTGAAGTTCAAGCTGTGGCTGTATATTGGATGTTTTGTATACGCTGTAACCCTTTACCATCTCGGCGTATGGATTTACATAAAGCGATGTGGTAATCCCTCCGGCATCTACAATACGGCCCGAGCCAAACAAAGGGTGATCGGCATAAGGTAACTTTGATTTGGGATAAACAGCAGGGAACATTACCGGATTGGCCCAAAGCACATTGTTGAATGATAGTTGACCACCGCCGATTGGTCCGTTATAATCATCAAACTGACCATACATGCGAATATTAAATTGTGTAGTGCTGGTGAGGTTGAGGCTGATGTTAGAACGGATAGAATAGTTGGCCAGCTTGATATTGCTGTTGAAGTTATTGATCGGGTCAACCTTTAAAACGCCATTGTCTTGGTTGTAAGTGCCTGATATATAATATTTGGTGCGTGCGCTACCACCACTGATATTGAGGTTGTAACTTTGGTTGAGCGTTCTTTTTTTGATCATCTGATCCATCCAGTCGTTACTGGGGTATAGATAAGGGTCGTCTCCGGCAATGGTATGATTGATTTTACTTTCACTATAGGTTGGTTTAGCCAACGGCGATCGGGTAAGTAACGCTTCATTAGCAAGGCGCATATAAGTGATGTTATCTGCTAACTTGAAATTTTCTGTGTTGCCCGACATGCGGTTTTCGGCACGGAAAAAAAACTGCGTGTTACCTTCTTTACCCATTTTGGTATTTACCAAAACAACTCCGTTGGCTCCTCTGGCACCGTATACAGCCGCCGCAGCAGCATCTTTCAGTACCGAAAAGTCTGAAATATCATCAGGTTGTAGACGCGCAAGGTCGGTAGTTGACGATTCAACTCCATCAATTAAAATTAAAGGGTCCTGTTTACCGGAACCGAATGTAGAAAGGCCGCGGATAAAAAATGCAGAGTTATCTGTACCTAAACCAGGTTCACCGCTTCGCTGGAAAGAGATCATCCCTGGTATTCTACCGGCCAGTGTATTCGTCAGGTTTCCGGTTGGCCCTTTTAAATCTTTTACATTTACTGTTGTAATTGAACTGATGGCACTTGCCTTTTTTTGTGAACCACCAAAACCGGTTATCACCACCTGGTTCAGCGTATTTTCACTCGATTTTAGCATTACATTAACCACAGGACGGCCATTGATGGCAACTTCCTGTTTTTCGAATCCGGTATAAGTAAATACCAGAGTACCATCTGAAGGTACTTTTATGGAGTATTTACCTGCGGCATCTGTAGAAACTACTTTTTTTGAATTTTTTAACTGTACGGTAACGCCAACAATTGTTGTGGTATCGGAACTTACTTTTCCGGTAACAACAATCTCATTGTTTTGCGCAAGGCTGATGCATGGAGCAATCAGTAGAAATAGCAAAAGAATTTTAGGAATAATTTTTTTTTGTAAAATTTGGTTAGTCATATATTTTGCTGTTTGGAGTTTAATAATTATGATTTGAGATTATTTAAGACTAAGGATATATTATCTTTTCATGCATAGGCTTTAGGGTTCTTAATTAGTTTATAGATTGCAAACCAGTATCTTCCGATAGCTGGTTTCTTGGGTTATTGTTATTATGTTTTTATAACATGCCGAAAGGCCATATTCTGCAAATGTTTTTAACCCGGTGTACTGCCGGTTTAACAATAAAATAGATAGAACACGACTACATTTTCTGCTGTTACTTCTGGTTAAAAAATGCGTTCTGTTAAGTTTGGTGATTAGTTTGTTGGTTGTTTTATAGGTACTAATGTAGCATGAGCAGACGTTAGCCAAGGGAATAAATCGTTCAAATAAGAGGGGGTAAATCGCCAATTTTTGCGTTTAAACCTGATTAAGGCGGTTTTAATCGTGGTGATGATGATAAAGTGAATTTTCAGTGCAGGATTTCCTTACTTAAGGTTTTTCGAACCATTAAAACAACCATAATTGTTAGTGTAAATGCGTCATCAAAAAATGCACTTTAATCTCGAAATTTTTTAAAATTAGTTGGTTGAAGTAAATCGCTTATAGCGCCTGAATTCGATCAAGTCAACTGACTTGCGCCTTCATTTATTCGTGTATGACGGTACAACACCCAAATGATTTTGCGTACAGCAGTGTTTGAGGATAAGTTGTGATGTAGGATCGGTTAACAGAAACGAATAGCTGGAAGTTAACCTTGTTATTGAGGCAAGTGCCGGGATATTATTCCGTGAGATAACCTGAGGTTTGAAAGTTGGTAAGCGTGACAGCTAAACAAAGATTTTCCGGGCATTTCGCTGCGCTTCAGTCAAAATGACGGCAATTTTTGAATACTGTTAATGGTAGGAGAGCGGAAGACTTCCTGAACCTGAAGTAAGATATTCATTGCGGGAACGAAGCAATTTTAGGGTTATACATTTATTTTTTTTGGTGTATTTCTATAATTTTTTATGTAATCAGATGGATTCATGCCGAATAATGCACTGAACTGTTTACGGAAATATTTGATGTCGTTGATACCAACTTCCCAGGCGATCTCTTTAATGCTATAGTTGGTTTCGACCATAAGTTCAGCAGATTTTCTCAGGCGGATAAAGCGAATGAAGCCGGCAATCGATTGACCGGAAATCGATTTTACTTTTCGGTACAGGCCTGAATGGCTCATGCCAATCTCCTGCGAAAACTTCTTTATGTTAAAAGATTCATCTGCGATATTCCGCTCTATAATGTTGATGCAGGTAGCTAGAAACTCACGGTACTCTGGTGAGATTTTGAAGTTTTGTTTTTTTAAAGTGATCTCATTATAAAAATATTGCTGAAGTTTGGTGCGATTTTCAAGCAGTGCCTTAACCCTTGCCATTAGCAGTTCCTTTTCAAAAGGTTTGGTGATGTAATCATCTGCACCACATTGTGTACCTTTCAACCTGTTTTCGGCATCGGATAATGCCGTCAATAAAATTACAGGAATGTGTCCAAGTGAGGGATTGTTTTTGATGGATGTGCATAATTCTATCCCGGTTCCATCTTCCATAAGTACATCGCTGATGATGATGTCGGGCAAATGTTGGATGGCCTGCTCTAGCCCCTCTTTTCCACTCGAAGCAGTAATGACAAGGTGGTCGTTCTTGAATATGCTCTGGATATATTCGCGGATGCTCTGGTTGTCCTCCACAATCAGGATAAGGTCTTGTACATTCAGGAGGAGATTTGGATCCGTTTTTAATGTTGGCGGGGTCTGTCTATCAGGATTTTCGGCTTGGTAGCTCTCCGATGGCAGGTCTTCGGAGATAGAGATGTCGCTAAAATGGCTTTTACCTTTTTTGAAAGATAGAAAAAATGTAGTCCCCACTCCAACCAGGCTTTCGTAAGAAATCTGTCCGCAATGCTGATCCATAAATTGTTTTACCAGGTAGAGGCCGATCCCGAATCCGGGGGCTGCACTATTTTCCCGGGCCTGATAAAACCGATCGAACAATTTTTCTTTAACATCGCCATCAATACCAATCCCACTGTCTTTTAAGCTTAGTTCCACTGTATCTTCCGTTTCCCATACCTGCATGATGATTTCACCATCCGGTTTGGTAAACTTTATGGCATTAGAAATTAAGTTGTAAAGGATTGCCTGGATCTTTTCCGTGTCGCCATACAGCACAATGGCTGTATCTGCGCAAGTAAATTGATAGTTTAGGTTTTTTAACGCTGCCTGTCCCGAAAAACTATTGTAAACTTCCTTGCAGATTTCGTAAAAAGGGAGTTTCGAAATTTTCAAATCTTCGCTCTCCCCTCCAACTTTTCTAAAGAGGAGCAGTTGATCTACCAGTTTCAATAATCGTTTTGCATTTTGATACACCAGATCAAGGCCTTTACTGCCAGAACCGGGATGATGGTGCATATAATCTTTTAGCGGATTAATGATCAAGGTTAATGGTGTACGAAATTCGTGCGAAACATTGGTGAAGAAAGCAAATTTCTTCTCGTTCAGCTCTTTTTCTTTTTGGGCGTTTACATGGGCCGTTTTGATTTCGTAATTTAGATTTGCCTGACGCACCCGGTAACCATTGTAGGCATATATCAAAGCAGAACCAAAAATAACGTAGCAAAGGTAAGCAAGCCAGCTGCGGTACCAGGGTGGGCGTACAGTTATAACAAGCAGGCGGTGATCAGGTCCCCATTCACCGATATAATTATTGCGTTTAACGTGTAGGATGTATTTACCATCTGTTAACCGAAGAAAAGTGACCGGGTTAGCCGCTTTAGTTTCCATCCATCCACTATTGGCCCCTTCAAGATGGTATGCAAACTTTATTGTACCCCGGTCTGCAAAATCTATAGCAGAAAAAGTAAAAGAGAATACCGCATCACTATAGGGTACGGTTATTTCTGAAATCCTATCTTGATTGGTTTGATCTACTACTTCATCGTTCGCTTTAACGAGTTGATTGTTCACATATACTGAAGATAGGTATGGAGCTGGTAATTTTGCCGTATTTGCCTGAAAGTTTTTCGGATTAAAAAGCGTAAAACCTTTGATGCTACCGAATGCCATTTCTCCGGATTTTAGCCGCAAAGCGGCATTGTAAGAAAATTGATTGCTGGACAGGCCATTCTCACTATAATAATTATTAAAAGTTTTATGCACCGGATCAAACCGGGATAAGCCATTGTATGTGCTGAGCCAGAGATAGCCCTGGTCATCTTGAAGAATGTTCAGTACCGAATTGTTGCACAGACCTTCTGCATCAGAAAACTGCGCCTTTATTTTCCCCTTTACCTTGTCGAAAAGTATCAAGCCACCGCCTTCTGTGCCGAGCCAGAGGTTTTTGTCGCGATCTTCGAAAATTGCCCTAATTGGTTTGCCCACCGGATAATAAACGTGTTTTTTTGCCCGGGTATCGATCTTAACCAGATCGTATGATGTGCCCGCCCAGAGCTGATGGGAAGAATCTTCTTTAAGTGCATTTAGGTCGGAGAGGCTGCCATCAAAGAGTTCAAACTGATCTTTTTTAGTGTTCAGTCTGTATATTCCTCCATCAACCACCGCAGTTGCCCAAATGGTATTTTCATGATCCTGGTAAATAAGCCAGATGTAATCACTCTCCGACCCTTCTTGATTCACACAATAATATCTTTTAAAGGATTGGGTCTTTTCCTGGTACCTGTTAATACCGCCACCAAAAGTACTTATCCATGTGTTTCCTTTGTTGTCTGTTAATATGTTGGTAACGAGGTTGTTGCTTAAAGAATTTGGTTTGGCTGGATCGTGTCTGAAATGGGTAAAGCTATTTGTTTTTGGAGAGAACAGGCTCATTCCGCCTCCATCTGTTCCAACCCAAATGTCGCCGTTAAATTTTTCATCCAGGCAGGATACATAATCGTGTACCAGGCTGTTTTGGGTAAGTGGAGTGTTACTGAATGTCTGAAAATACTTTTTTGCGCTATCAATAATAACAACACCTCCGTTTAATCTGGCTATCCATTTACGGTTATCTTTATCACTATACATATACGGTATCGTCTCTCCGCCGGTATATGCAGCGCTATGCGGTGTCAGTTTAGTTTGGCTGATGTGTGAAGTCTTTACATCCATCGTGGACAAACCACGGCCTTCAGTTCCTATCCAGAGTTTATATCCAGGATTTAGCAGGAGTGACAATATATTTCCGTTGGAAAGCTTTTTTCCGGATGAGACTTTTGGTATTTTGTTGCCATAAATAACCGAAAATTGGTATAGGCCCGCCCTCGTTCCAACCCATAAATAATTTTCCTTCGCCAATATACAATTGGTAAGCTTCATCCCGGTATTTACCAGAACCAATTTCTTTTGCTGGAGATTAAAATAATATAGTCCCAATCCACTTATGGTGATCCAGATATGGTTCTGATCCCCTTCCGCTATACTGGTTATGTTGGCATTGTTAAGTGACTGATTTTTATCAATATTATATATCTGGTAAGGATATTTATCGTGCTTGCCTTTGTAAAACATTCCAGCTCCATTTGTCCCGATAAATAAATTATCCTTCGAGTCGCGGAATATGGTATTTACCGCACCTGTTAATCTGAAAGGTTTTCCCCCCCGCCGGGACGAATAGTATGTAGGTGAAAATTTTCCACTTCGTGTGTGATATATGGCCGCACCTTGTCCGGTACCAACCCAGATGTTGTTTTCGGCATCTTCGGCAATACAATAAATATAGTTATGTGGAAGTGAATAATCATCTTTAAGTCGGTTACGAAATACCTGTACTACACTCCCATCATAGCGGTTTAGTCCATCGTAAGTGCCAAACCACATATAGCCATAGTGATCCTGAAACATGCACCTTACCGAATTATTGGAAAGTCCTTCATTTATACTAAACAGGCGCTCATCGTATTGATCGGCTTTAATACGACCATTGATAAATAATAAACAGAATAGTAACGACAGGTATTTTGGCATATTTGTCAGTTTTTTTGAAAAGGAATCTGACTTTTGGTATTCAGTGAGATTTCATGCATATCAATTTAGTTTCATCTATTAAAATATTAGTATCCATGAAGAATCTATGATCCTATCCTGGTTAGACGTGTAAATTGGTTAGCAACAATGATCAGCTTTAAGCTGCGCATTGTTTACACTAAGTTAGTTATTTAAAGTTAAATGTTATGATGACGCTTAATTTATTTCTTAGTAATTATGCCAAAAGGTTTATTTGTTTGTTGCCCAAAGTCTTTTTCCAAAATAGTAAATAAAATGATATTTACTCTATGATTTTTTTAGAATGTTCTGTTACAATCTGTTAAGCAGGAAAATAAGGTTTGAAGTGTAAGCCAGGCTAAAAACCTGTAAAGCCCGGGGGTAAGGCTTCCTGTGTATAGGGAAATGCTGCGGTTATTTAAACAAAACTGCAGATTTTGAACTAATAATTTATCTATCACGCTTAAGCGGATGTATTGGGTATACAAATGTCAGGCAAAGGGATTTCGGCATGCTGCCATTGAAAGATATTTGAAAGAACCTCATTGTAAGACGTAACGAAAACATATTTGGACCATTCGGTTAGGCCATCTATCCTAGGGCAATCCTTGCTATGAAAGTTATTTTTCTAAAAAAGAAGGGGAATACTGACGGCTAAAAAGCCTTTTTGTATGCTATAGCTATTGGATTACTGTAACTATAAAGATAGCATGCTCAAAAAAAAATAGCTGGGGAGCATCAATTATAACCTGAGTTATTCATTTACCGCTCCCGTAAGCTATCCAATCTAACTAACTAATAAACGCCGTCTAAATCCATGGCACGTAAAATTTTTACGTGTCTGAATGCATCTGTTTCTGACCACTCAGAATCATAATTTAATCCGTAAGGCCAGAAGTGGCCGCCTCCGGCACTAATATTACTGGTAGGTGTTTCAAATGCCCTGATGCTGGCAATACCATTTGCACCAGAGTATGTTCCTCCATTGGTGAGATCGTACCAACCCCCGGTTTGTCCTACTCCATAGCAGTGCCCCATTTCATGCATCGCGGTACGTACATTCTGATAACTTGGATTTTCACCGAAACTGATGTGGCCATCCACATTAGCTTCAGCTGTTGGCACACCTGTATTGTAAGAAACATAAAGGGTTCTGGCGTCCCAATCGGCACCGGCATTATAGCGCGCGCAGGCATCATTCATCGCATTGGTTATTCTGGTGATCACATCAGACGGAACGCCATCAGTTGAGGTCCATGTCCAGCCAACCTGCCCGTTGTATTTTGTTTTCACCAAAACCCATTGCTGGTTCTCGCCGTCATGCGAAGAATATTGGTTGATATCGCCACCATCTTCCAATGATGAGCCCCATAAATCCAGCGCTTTTCCGCTTTCCCTGTTTACAATGCGGTAGTAGTTGCTCCCTAATGCTACAAACTGCCATTGCTGGTTGTTGGCACCTGTATAATCATTTATCTGGATATTGCCGCCATCTGTATTATCTGCAGCAGTTAACGCCCGGTTGCTTTCTACTCCAATTATACTGTAATATCCACCTGTTAAGGCTGTTAGTTTCCATTGCTGGTTGGTGCCACCTGTTCCGCCCCATTGCCATACACTGGTATTGTTCTCATTTTGTCCGCCAGGCACATCTATTACCTTACTGCTTGTTTTACTCATGATATAAAAGGTTCCATTTGCAAGGGGCTGTGGAATTTCAATAGCCTGTATCGCCTGAATTTTTCGCTTGGTTATTGCAGAGTTAAAGGTTTCTGTTTCATTGGGATTTACTTCGGCCACCTTCTTGCAGCTGGCGGTGCAAATAGCAGCAATTAAAATTGCACCCATGTACTTTAAAAAAAGCATTTTGTTTTTCATAATTAAGTTTAGGTTTTGGCATGGCCGTTTACGCGACAACCAAGGTTTTATATTTCCCGAAGGCGTAAAATTTTTGAATTCGAAAAATCTCCGGGCGTTATTAATGAAATTCTGATCTGGTTAAAAATTAACTAAGTACAGCTAGGCTTTAACAAACAATTAGCTTCTTTAATTAGTGCTAATGCAATGCATTCGGGTTTTACTGCTAAGTTTAGTATACATTTTCTATTCATATCATATCTGGTTAAGTAAATACAGGTAAGTATCAGTAGTTATTCCTGTAATCCAAATATAACGTACAATCGGCTGCGGCAGGGGTTATAAATCAATCGATTTTGGGGGGTAAATCAATCATTTTAATATTGCGTTAATGGACAACGGACAGAAAGTAACTACATTTACAATTGAACTTAGCTTGGTTTTAACGGTTCTAGCGATTAATCTAGTCAATCAAGCTATTTATTGAGGTTAAATTTTAAATACCTGATCGAAAGCATCCCAATTAATTTTGAACTGATGAAAGTTTACACGAAATGCATGATGGTAATTGTCGCGTTGACAATTGTTTTTTTTAACGGTTTTTCGCAGGAAGTGAAATATCCAAAGAAATTTGAAGGATATCTTTTTGCCTATTTTGAAGGATCGGGCCCAGGGGATGGGCAAGAGCAGCTCCGGTTTGCAGTAAGTGCCGATGGAATAAACTGGTCTGCACTGAATGAGAATAATCCCGTAATAAAATCGGATAGCATTGCTAACTCTGGCGGTATCCGCGATCCGCATATCCTCAGAAAGGAAGATGCAAGCGGATTTTTGATTACGGCAACAGATATGAATACCCATAAAAATGGCTGGGCTAAAAATACGGGGATAGTCATGTTAAAATCTTCAGATTTGATCCACTGGAGCCATAGTGCGGTAGACCTGGCAAAGGAATATCCTGCAACTTTTGCGAACGTAAAGTGGGTATGGGCGCCACAAACAATTTATGATCCCATAGCAAAAAAGTACCTGGTGTATTTTACCATCAGGTTTGAGGATAATGAAAAGCTTGATTTTTATTGCGCCTACGCCAACCAGGACTTTACCGGTTTCGAGAAAGAACCGACTTTAATGTTTAGCCCAAAATTTGGGGGTATTGATGGTGATATTATTTTTAAAGATGGGATATACCACTTTTTTTATAAAGGAAATACCAAGGTAGATGGAAAGGAAGTGAAAAATGGAATTCAGCAGGCCACTTCCCGATCATTGCAAGGGCCTTGGGTAGAAGACTTTAAATACCTGGATGTTTACGCCGGAACGGGCACTCCGGTGGAAGGATCAAGTATTTTTAAACTAAACAATTCTCCGGATTATGTACTCATGTATGATCTGTATACAAAAGGCAGATACGAATATCAGAAGAGTACCGATCTGTTTAATTTTAGCAATGCGCCGTCGTCATTTACCAAAAATTTTTTTCCAAGACATGGAAGTGTGATCGGGCTCACTGTTCAGGATGCCCAACAGCTGAATAAAGCGTTGAAAGGTGTGCCCGGTGAATTGCTGGTCCCTAAACATCCTGGCGAAACATTTCAGTTCGTAGCTGACGGAAACCCGATTATCAAGCACCAATATACAGCAGATCCGGCAGCGATTGTAGATCAGGGAAGATTATGGCTGTTTACAGGTCATGATGATGGCGGAAGGCAAAAAACTTTCAAAATGGAAGATTGGTCGGTTTTTTCAACAGCTGATATGAAAAACTGGACGCAGTACCCTGTTCCGCTTAAGCTCTCAGACTTTTCATGGGCCAAAGGTGGCGATGCTTACGCAAGTCAGGTGATTAAGCGGAACGGCAAATACTATTGGTATATCAGCACCAATGCGCTGGGCATCGGTGTAGCGGTTTCAGATAAACCCGAAGGTCCGTATAAGGATGCGCTCGGAAAGCCGCTTTTAACCAATAAAGATTGTTATGACTCCAAAAATTATTGGGCCTGTATTGATCCAACCGTTTTTGTGGATAAAAAAGGACAGGGCTGGATATTTTGGGGAAATAGCGAATGTTACTACGCGAAATTAAAAGAAAATATGATCGAAATTGATGGTGCTGTAAAAAGGATCAATTTTGAAGGTTTTAACTTTACGGAGGCACCATGGGTACATGAGGAAAAGGGAACTTATTACCTGTCTTATGCTACTGGTTTCCCGGAAAAAATTGCCTATGCGACGAGTAAATCCCTTGATGGCCCGTGGAAATATCGGGGTATTTTAAACGAAATTGCGGGCAATAGCGATACCAACCATCAAGCAATCATCGAGTTTAAAAACAAATGGTATTTCATTTATCACAATGGGTCTATGCAGCCGGGAGGGGGCAGTAATAACAGATCGGTTTGTATTGATGAAATTTTTTACAACAGCGATGGAACACTTAAGCGAGTAATCATGACGAGTGAAGGTGTAGGGAAGAGATAGTCAAAAAATCAATACAGCTCTATCCCTTTACTAACGCTTGTTGCCTGCGTGAAACAAAACGTAAGAAAAGTAATAGCTGGATGGTGTGACACCAACCAACAGTGAAAACGATACCAAAAATGCCTGGATCATTAAGACGATCCGGGCATTTTTTGATCTGGTATAAACCATTATTTTATGGTTAAATTAACAGTAAAGGTAGCGGTTACTTTACTGCCGGAAGCTAATGTGTAAATCAATGCCTGTTTCATGGCATATTTATCACCGGTATTAACACGGTTAGGATACTGACCAGCGCTTAGCTTAAAATTTTGTGCATCAAACTCGCAAAACACACGCGAATTGTTTGAACTGTAACTAACTACATAACCATTGGCATCGAACCATTGGCCGTATCCATTGGCTGTTAGGGTAGCATTTAGATTGTTATTGGGTTCGAGCGCATAAAATTTGATGTCGGTGCCGATTTTGCTGGTAATATCTTGTTTAGGTAACTGAAAGGCAGAAGCCAGTTTAGCAATATCAATTTCGGCTGTGGCATAATCGTAAGCAGTGGTACTCCGCTTCACTTCAAGATCGTAACTAAAAGCCACATCTTTAGGTGCCTGATTATTGTAGCCCGGTAAATTGGTGTTCTCGAATTTTACTTTGTATGGCCATTGTTCATCATTGGTATTGTTATCATCCCAGGCATGCGGATTATAACGGGTAGGGGCACCGGTTACCACAAACCAAAGGCGACTGCAATTGACCGGAATAGTAAATGTTGCATTTCCGGAGGCATTTGAGAACATGGTACTGTAGCTTCGGGTGCCATTTGTTGATAGGGCAACGAAACCATACCTCCAGCCGGCTATGCTGGCATCTACCTGGTTATAGCCCGAGGCATTTGGTAAGCCTTGAAACGCGGCAGTAACAATTGTGCCTGCTGCAGGTACCTCTAAAGGCATCACATTGTAACCGGTTGTTTGCGGGCAAAAACTTGGGGCCGGTTGGAAAGCACCATCGTTCATTAGGGTCATTTTATAATGATGTGCACCAATTTTGCTTGCACCCAGCGTGCGGATGTGATCAATATCCCACGTTACGAATTTAGATGCAGCATCATATAATTCATCGTTTAATTGGCTCACGGAAAGTCCGTATAAGCGTTGATAAACCTGAATCGGATCTTCGTAACTTTGTGATGCCTGCCATATTTTGCCGATAACGGTAATGCCCCTTTTTTGTGTCCAGTACTGATGGATCATGTAGTTGGCATAACGATAATCTTCGTGTATAAGGTGTTTTTGATAGTTATCCAGGTAAGGATCAAACCAGCTGCTAAAAAGTTCGTCAGGGTAGGAGGTAAAAGCCTGCCATTGTGCCGTTTGTTCCCAGAAGGCATTTCCACCTGCCCCATTGCCTCCAAAACCCCATCTGAAGCCATGAGAAGTGCCTAAGTCGCAGGATACCTGGTATTGAAAACTATGGCCAATTTCATGTCCGATTGTTGAGCCAACCGGCCGGCAGGTCTGCGGACTGATCCATAATGCACCTATGGTATCGTCGTATCCTGAACCAGTTGCACGCCAGCCATCCTCATAATACAAAAAGATCATCATTTTATATTGGTCCAATTTTGAAGTTCCATTCCCTACTGTGGCAAATTTCAAGGTATTCACATTTAAGTTATAAAATGATTCGGCTTTGGCCAGCAAATCATCAATATCTACGCGGTATTTTGAATCTACATTTGTGGAGGAAGGATTGTTGCTGCCATATCCTTTTCCCCAGAACAAAATAAAGTGGTCTGATTGCTTAGAACGAGGATAACACCATTCGCTTTCAGTGGAGTTCCAATCCATATTCTGCATAGATTTTGGTTTGTAAATCTGTAGTGCGGTAGCGGTTTGCACACTGGTTTGATTTGCAGGAGGATCAGGTTCTACGTGAGTTTTCTTACATGCTGTAAAGTTTAATAATAAGATGAAGGAAAGTGCGGTACCCATTCGCCGGTACAGCATTAATTTTGGTAGGTTGTTCATTGTTTTAGGAGTTAGTTGATGTATGCAGCAAATTAACCAGAACCCCAAAATTATAATGATAGCTTTTTAGCTAGAAGTAACTCATTTTTAATCAATTAAATTGTTTGCATGCTTGTCTGCTTTTATCTTTGATTTTCCATGCTTTGTAACTTTTTTAGCGTGAATATGGGCAGTAACAAGTGCGCTTACTTCATCAGAGTCCAATCTTTTTCTTATCAATCAGTAAACCTTCAATAGCCAGAATATCAATTTCAGTGTTTAAAAAACAGCATATGGCATCTTCCGGACTAGAGGCCATAGGTTCATTCATCACATTTAACGAAGTATTAATTACTGCAGGACACCCGGTAAGCTTGTAAAATGCAGTAATTAACTGGTGAAAATCAGGGTGATGCAATTTGTTTACTGCCTGAACCCGGGCTGTTCCATCTACATGTACCGCTCCTGGAATTAAAATTGAATTAGCGCCCTGATGGCCGTTTTTATCCCCCAAATAGTTTTCTGTGAACAACATGTAGCGGTTTTTTATCCCCTTATCAAAATATTGATCTGCGAACTCATCCAAAATAGCGGGGGCAAACGGACGAAAGGATTCTCTAAACTTGATTTTTGCATTCAATATGGCTTTCATATCACTGTTTCTGGGGTCTGCAAGAATGCTGCGGCAACCCAGTGCTCTTGGTCCAAACTCTGTTCTACCGCTAAAATATGCGATTATTTTGCCGTCAGCCAGGTACGCTGCTATTTTACGGTGATAAAGATCATGCTTAACTTTTTCGTAATGCAGGCCATAGGCAGAGAGGGTTTTAATCACTTCATTTAGCGTATAGTTTGGGCCTAAAAGTGATTGTTTCATTCCGTCGGTCTGCAGATCAGTATATCTAACACCAGATAAATGTGTGTAATACACACTATGAGCGGCACCCAATGCGCCACCGGCATCGCCTGCTGCAGGCTGTACCCAAACGTGTTTAAAACCAGAATGCTGCCTGATGGATGAATTAATGATGCAGTTCAGGGCAACTCCTCCTGCAATACAGAGGTTTTCTATTTTAAATTCTCTGTAAAGACTTTGAGTCAGCTTAATCATGATCTCTTCAGTTACTTTTTGTATGGAACTGGCCAGGTCTTTGTGAAATGCCAATAATTCTTCATTTTTCTCACGCGCGGGATGGCCAAAAAGCTTGTCGAATTTTTGATTGGTCATTTTCAGCCCGGTACAGTAATCAAAATAATCCATGTTGAGGAGAAAAGAACCATCTGCTTTAACATCAATTAAATGATCATAAATGAGTTGTTTATAGGCTGGTGTGCCATACGACGCTAGGCCCATTACCTTATATTCGTCAGAATTGACCTTAAAACCTAAATAGTAAGTGAAAGCAGAATACAGAAGCCCGATGGAGTTAGGGAAATTGATCTCTTTTTTTAACTCTAGTTTTGCCGAATTGCCTATTGAAACCGTTGTTGTGGCCCATTCGCCAACGCCATCTACGGTTAATACCACAGCCTGTTCAAACGGACTCGGGTAAAAAGCAGAGGCCGCATGGGCTTGGTGGTGATCGGCAAATAGGATGCTGCGCGATTTTTCCCATTTCGGATCTATCGCATTAAGCGCCCTGGCAATGTTTTTTTTGATAAATAGTTTATCCTTTAACCATATTGGCATCGATTTAAGAAAAGACTGTAATCCCCTGGGTGCGAAATGAACATAAGTTTCGAGCAAACGTTCAAATTTCAAGAAGGGCTTTTCGTAAAATACAACATGATCTACCTCTGCCAGGGAGATGTTGGCAAATTCAAGGCAGAATTTTATGGCCGCTGTGGGAAATGACTCATCATTTTTAATCCTCGAGAAACGTTCCTCCTGTGCTGCAGCAATAATTTCTGCATCCTTTAATAAACATGCTGCACTGTCGTGATAGTAAGCTGAAATCCCCAGAATATAACACATGCTTTGTACCCGGTTAGAATAAACTGTAAATAAATGGAGCCAATACCGAGCCATGCGCTGCAACCAACACCAAGCCCAGGGTAATCAGGATAATAAACAGGGGCCATAACCAGTATTTTTTGCGCTGGGTTAAGAAATGAAAAAATTCGACCAGTGTATTCATTGTATATCGTAATTTAGAACTGTTGATTAAATGAACCCATCACCCGGCCAGATACATCTTCCCAATAAGAAACCAGCTGTTTATTTTTTTTTGTTTTTAAACCCTGCTTTTTAAACAGGCGTAGTAAAAGGGCAGTAGGGGTAAGAATGAAGATAAATACCAAGGTTAACAAAATTGTACCATTAACCATTCCCAGAAAATTCCCAACTTTTAACCATGTTTTTCTTATAGGTTCGAGGTATGCTGGAGCGCAGATTGCCATTATGATTAATCCGGTTGATAGCAAGAGCAAGATTTGCTGCGGGTAGGTTGCCCTCCAAAAAATAAGGCAAAACAAAATAACTGTGACGCCTAAAATAAGCCCGAATTTCCTGTTTTCTAATTTTTTCTTACTCATTTTACCTATTACCTGTTGGTTTTCTTGCTATATTTTGCTGCGGCTTCATCAGCCCTGAGCTGGTGATAATAGCTGGCAATCAATTTATTGATATTGTCAGATGATGTTTCTTTTTTAAGTTTGATGATGTTTTGTAATATTTCTTCGGTTTGTGTATTCAGATAGCTTTGCTCACCAGAATGTTTTAGTCCATCATTAAATTGCAGCGCTTTTTCCGGTAGGTCTGATTTAAAATAAAACAGGAAAAGATTATTGGCATTCTCAGGTGTTGGTGAGATATCGTAAGCTTTTTTAAAGTAAAAATCAGCGGTTTTCAGGTCTGCCAGTTCAAAACCCAGGCGGCCTGCGTAAGTGTAATAACTGGTTTGATAAGGGTTTTCCAGCAGTACAGCTTCGGTAACCTTTAAGGCTTTGTGTTTGTCGCCATTGGCCATGGCGGTTTTATACAATTCGTCCATAGCTGTTCGCCAGGTAATTCTGTCTACTGCGAATGCGCCGGCAAGTTGTTCGTCTATCGAATTTCCACGGTTGTAAGTAGCGGTTATAGGCTCGTTAAAAGGCCAACCTGAGCGGAGCATCATAATCTGATATGCACCATATAGCGAGTCTACTTTGGTAACAGGCATATTCGCCAGCAATTGTGCAAAGGACATTTCGCTTTGTTTTTTTGCGGGTATTAAATTCCGCTCATTAATCTGCTGATAAAAAGATTCGCTCATCAGCGCGTAACCCAGCAAATTGGGATGTACATGCTCTAAAATGGTTTTTTTCCCAATTATTCCACCGGTTTCATTTTTCTCAAACAAGGCGCGGGTATCAGCCAGGTAAATGCCCGGATACTGCCTGCAAAGTTTCTTAATGATCTGGTTGAAGACTTCAGGTGCTCTAAAGCGCAGTTGATCGTACTCTTTTGACAAAACAAAATTGGCTTTTGCGGCATTAAAATCACCATTCGTGTATTGTTTTTGTCCAGCTGCGTAAAGGTTTTGCGCTGAAAACTTACCTGCACTGATAAATGGTTTGAGGTCTTTTTCGTTACTTACCAGCGTACCAATAACTGTTGGAATATGTTTTTTTGATAACAATCGGCACAATTCATCCATATTGTTGCTAAACTGTGCTATACCACGGTTAAAATCAGCCGATTGATAAGCGATTTGCTGTTTGGTAACCATGCGTTTCATCAGGTTTTCCCGCTCATCAACGTTTCTTCCAAAAAGTTTTGCAATAGCATCGATGATGCGGTCTGACAATTGTACCAACTTAAGTTCGCGCAGTTTAATCACCAGTTTTATCCAGGTGCTATTTCCTTTTATCTGGCTGGTAGAGCCAATGCCTAAAGCTCCGTAGTATTCGTTATGTCCGGTATATACCAATACCAAATCTGGCTCTCTGTTAACAATTTGTTTTGCAAAATCTACTACTGTGTAAGAATTTACCGCGGTAAGTGAAACATTAATCACCTCAAAATTTAGGCTTGGGTATTGCTGCATCAGGCGGTATTGCAGCCACCTGTGAAACGATCCATTGTGCATGTATGGGTAGCCGGCAGTAGTTGATTCGCCCAGCACAAATATTCTAAAGGTATTTTTGGATTTTACGATGCTGAAGCGTTCGCGGTTACCCTGTGTTGCATTGGCAATGGTAGAAAAAAACTTATAAGAGGCGGTAGGGTTCATCATCATATAGCCCTCTTGATCGGGATCTTTGATAAACAAAGATGGATCGAAGCCATAATCAAGTAATCGCAACATGATTTCGATGAAGCATAAAAATACCAATGGCAGCGACAATGCCGCTGCCTTAAAGTATATTTGTTTTCCCTTGTCCATTTTTTATATAGGGGATGTTGTTTTATAAACCTGCAATACTTTTTGCTCAGAGTTTAATGGAAATTTTCCGTCCGTTATAATTAAATGATTTGTTAATTTTTTGGTTATCAATGCCTATTCCGTTCTGTTGGCTTACCAATACGATGTTAAATTTGCGTTGGCCCAGCATGCCTTTAAACTGTCCTTTCCTTTCTCCAACGGTGAGCGTTTTTGTGGCGTCGTTCCACTTGAAATGGATTTCTGAATATGCGCCCTTTTCATAGTTGTAACTGTCGTTTTCATCTTCATATAAAACAAAATCGCCGTTATCACCAGGGTAGATGCGGATATCCAGATCGTTCCATCTTTTTTCTGTTGCATATTGCACTTTTGGACCCCATGGCACAATGGCGCCTGCCTTTACATAAAGTGGTATAATGTCCATCGGTGTTTCACGTTTTACCGTTTGTCCGCCTTTAGCTACTTCGCCTGTCCAGAAATCAAACCATTTGCTGGCCGATGGGAGATATATTTCTTTGCTTGTCATCCCCTTATCGGTAACCGGTGCTACGAGAAAAGCGCTACCGAACATATATTCAGAGCTGTTTTCGAAACCTTTTGCATCGTTAGGGAATTGTGAGTATAACGGCCGCATAAATGATCCGGCTTGATGAGTTACCGACCATGCAGTTGCATAACTGTACGGAAGTAAACGGTAGCGGAGGTTGATAAACTTCTCCTGGATATCAAATGCCTGTTCTCCTTTTTTACCAAATTGATATATTTCTCTTGGTACATCGGTACCATGCGAACGCATCAAAGGAGTAAAGGTTGCGAACTGCATCCACCGGTTATATAACTCCTGAAAATCGGGATTTTTTGCACCACCACCTTTCACAAAATCGCCAGCGAAAAATCCGCCAATATCGCCATTCCAATACGGTAAGCCGGTTAATGAGAAGTTTAATGCTGCGGGTATTTGATTTTTTAGTGTAGGCCAGTTAGAACCAACATCACCGCTCCAGGTATTTGTTGCATAGCGTTGCTGACCTGCAAATGCCGACCGGGTTAACAGCAATACGCGTTTCTTATTACTTGTTGCTCTTTGGTGATCATAAACACCTCTAGTGTGTTGAAGCGGGAAAGCATTCTCTACACTCCGGTAACTTCCTAGGTAGGTAGGTTGATCGAAATCCTGCTCCTTCACATTAATATGGTCTGGTTCTGTAGAATCGAGCCACCAGGCATCAATGCCTAATGAGAATATGCCTTTGCTTAGGTAGCTCCAGTAAATGTCGCGGGCAGTTGGGTTATATACGTCGTAAGGTTTTGTGTTTGCACCCGGCGGCCATGTATCAAAGTTTAGGAGCATATTTTTTGATTTAAATTCCTGGTATTGCGGGGTTTTTGGTGCAAAACCTGGCCAGGAAACAATAAAAAGATGGGCGTTAAGCTGATGCACACTGTCTACCATCGCTTGTGGTTTTGGGAAAGTAGTAGGATCGAAACTCATGGCATTCCAGTTATCATCTTTACCCCAGTATTGCCAGTCTTGTACAATACCATCCAGCGGGATGTTTAACGCTCTGTATTTTTTCACCACATCAACAAGCTCAAACTGGGTTTTATAGCGCTCGCGCGATTGGCTGAAACCAAATGACCACAAAGGCATCATAGGAGATTGCCCGGTAAGCTCACGCATTTTTGCCACCACACCATCGCCACCGCCGCCAAACATAAAATAGTAATCGGCGCAGTTGCCAACCTCCGAATCAAATGAAGTTTCCTGTGCATTATCTGTAAAAGTAGTTGGTGAATAGTTATCCCAGAAAATGCCGTAACCTTTTACTGATTGAAAGAAAGGGATGGCAACTTTCGTGTTTTCCTGTTTAAGGCGAATTTTTTGCCCTCTTTGATTTAATTTTCCATTCTGTTGCTGGCCAAGGCCATAAATAATTTCATCCTTGTCTAATAAATAGGCCTGGCGAACCATGTAAGTTGGGTTCCCGGCATCTTTAATTGCGGTAAACTTGGTGCTATTATCTTTTTCTGTAAATAACTTCCTACCGTTTGCCGTTTCAAATGAAACTTTCCCGGTTTGCAGGTTAAGCGTAGCAGCGATCAGTTTACTACTGATGGTTACACTTTGCCCATTGTTTTTCACATCAAGTTTCAATTGTTCAGGACGTTTTACAACAGAGAGGCTTTCTTTTTTTTGCTGGCTCCCCTGAGGCTTCTTAAAAACACGAACAATAGCGGGTGAGTAAAAACTTACCTCTACATCCATCGACTGGATAACTGAATGGATGCCCTGCGGCGTTTTTTGAAAAGATTGAGCCTGTACGGAAAAGTGGTAGCCTAAAAATAATGTAATTGCGGCAATAAATTGTCTTTTCATAATTTATAAAAGTTGAAGTTGTATTATAAGATCGTTTTCTATAGATGTTGTCGTGTTAAAATATCAATTACAAATACCAATAAATTTCGTTATTGCGAGGAGGTACAACAAAACCTGCCTGCAGCAGGCAGGTTTCGTTTCGTACTATTGATCCTTGCCATAAAGATTGCCAGCCTGCTTCGCTGGCTGAAAAGCCTCCTCGCAATGACGATTTTTCGAGGAAAAATCTGTTTTTATGATACAACCTCATTATTCAGGATTAGTATCCCGGGTTTTGTTTTATATTCGGGTTTTTAGCTAACTCCGCACGTGGTATGGGCAACAGGGTGCGGTAATCTCCATTTGGCGAGTGCGATAACCATGATTTTTTTGTGAAAACCCCAAATCTGATCATATCCTGCCTGCGTCTTCCTTCTGTGTTAAACTCCCAGCCGAGTTCATCTAAGAACCTTCCGTATTGAATGTCGGCCCCACCTTCTACGGTGGAAGTTAAGTGATTGCGAAGGCCATAGTTATATACACTACCCTGCAACAGTTGGCTACCGGTTACGGTTGCTTTTGAAGGATTGTTTAAGAACGATCGCTGGCGAACCTGCGTTACCAGTGCAGCCGCACCAGCAGCATCTCCTGTTCTTAGCAGGCATTCGGCTTTCATCATTAAAACATCGGCATATCTTAGCAAAGGGAAATCGTTGTTCATCCCTACCAGTGCACCTGGCTTGAATTCAAATTTTCCCAGCCTGAAACCGTGTACTTCGTCAGATTGATCAACACCCGGAAGCTCATTGACGTAGATTAGTGGTTTACCATTGCTGGCCCCTAGCGTTCCAAGCAAAACAGCACCTGAAGCAGTATATTGCTGTCCCTGTACATAATTGTCTTTTAACCGGTTATCTTCCGGGTCAAAAGTGCTTACAAACTGTGGTGTGGCACAGATTCCGCCCCAGGGCGAGTTTTTGAAGTTGTAGGTAGCCTGGTTTTCTGGTTGAA
>Ga0182008_10000633_pt1 | contig 25740 bp, 26 predicted proteins | sample Sormic07211129_1_FD_120482 | JGI IMG/M metagenome (GOLD analysis project Ga0182008, IMG submission 120482) | Rhizosphere microbial communities from Sorghum bicolor, Mead, Nebraska, USA - 072115-129_1 metaG | ecosystem: Host-associated > Plants > Roots > Rhizosphere | place: USA: Nebraska...
ATCATCCTGAACCTGCCGCTGATCGGCATGTGGATCAAGCTGCTGACGGTGCCCTACAAGTTCCTGTTCCCGGCCATCGTGCTGTTCTGCGCGGTGGGCGTGTACTCGACCAACAACAACACCTTCGACGTCTGGATGGTGGGCCTGTTCGGCTTCATCGGCTACCTGTTCCTCAAGCTCAGGGCCGAGCCCGCGCCGCTGCTGCTGGGCTTCATCCTGGGCCCGATGATGGAAGAGAACCTGCGCCGCGCGCTGCTGCTGTCGCGCGGCACCTGGAGCGTGTTCGTCACGCGGCCGCTGTCGGCCGGCCTGCTGGTCGCCGCGGTGCTGCTGCTGGGCATCGTGCTGCTGCCGTCGATCAAGGCGAAGCGCGAAGAAGCCTTCGTAGAAGATTGACTCTCCCCCCGGGGGCTCGCGCACTGCGTGTCGCTTCGCCCTCCCCCCCTTCCGGGGGGCGACACCAGCGGCCCGGCGAAGCCGGTTCCGCGGTGTCTCACGAACAAGAAAGCCGCCCTCTCGGGCGGCTTTCTGCTTTGGGGCCATCGTCGGTGTTCAGCTCGCTTCGACGACGAAGCTCACGACCGTGGTGGCGCTGCCGCCGATGTTGAGGGTGGCGAAGCGGCGGGCGCCTTCGACCTGGCAGGCGCCGGCGCGGCCGGTGACCTGGCGGGCGGCGTCGAGGACCATGCGCACGCCGGTGGCGCCGACCGGGTGGCCCAGGCCGATCAGGCCGCCGCTGGGGTTGATGGGCAGGCGGCCGCCGGGGGCGATGGTGCCGTCCTCGATCGCGCGCCAGCTCTGGCCCGGCGCGGTGAGGCCGAAGTGGTCGATGGCCATGTACTCGGTGGTGGTGAAGCAGTCGTGCGTCTCGATGCCGTCGAGCGCGAAGACGTCGGCCACGCCCGCGCGCCGGAACGCGCCCTGGATCGCCTCGCGCACATGCGGGAACACATAGGGCTGGCCCGCGCTGGCCTGCAGCTTGGGCGCGAGTTGCAGGTGCGCGGTGCGGTGGCCCCAGCCCGCGATGCGCGGCACGGCATCGAGCGACAGCCCGTGGCGCGCGGCCCAGGCTTGCGCGAAGCGCGGCGAGGCGAGGACCACGGCCGCGGCGCCGTCGGTCACCTGGCCGCAATCCTGGCGCCGGATCATGCCTTCGATCACCGGGTTGGCTTCGTCGTCGGCGGTGAAGCTGGCATCGGTGTACCGCCAGTCGCGCGTCTGCGCCAGGGGGTTGCGGCGCGCGTTGCCGATGTTGATCTCGGCGATGCGCGCCAGGTGTTCGTACTTCAGGCCGAAGCGCCGCTCGTATTCCTGCCCCACGAGATGGAACATGTGCGGCCAGACGTAGGTCGCGCCCTCGCCTTCCTGGCCGACCCAGGTGGCCGCGCCCAGGTGCTGTGCCGCCACCGCGCCGGGCACGTTGCGCTCGAGCTCCACGCCGGTGACCAGCACGCAGTCGTAGCGGCCGCATTCGATCTCGGCGCTCGCGGCCAGCAGCGCGATGCTGCCCGAGGCGCAGGCCGCTTCGTGCCGGCCCGCGGGCGTGCCGTCGAAGCCCGGGTCGATGGCCGCGAGCATGCCGCCCAGCTGGCCCTGGCCGGTGAACAGCTCGCCCACGAAATTGCCGACGTGGCCGGCCTCGATGTCGCGCGCCTCGAGCCGCGCATCGGCCAGCGCGCCCTGCACCGCTTCGCGCATGAGTTCGAACAGGCCGTCGCCGGCGCGCGCGGCGTTGCGCGCGAAGTCGGTCTGGTGGCCGCCGAGGATGTAGACGGGGGAGGATGTCATGCGCTTCTTTCTGTGGAAGGGTTGGCGTGGCGTTGCACGGCCGCCTCGCGCGCCTGCGCGCGCAGCGGTGCCTTGACCAGCTTGCCGTTGAGGTTGCGTGGCAGCGGCGTGGCGCTGACCGTGACGAAGTCGGGCGTCTTGTAGTCGGCCAGCATGCGGCGGCACAGCGCGCGCACCGCCTCGATGTCGATCGCCTCGGTGGCATGCACGAACACATGGATGCGCTCGCCCAGCACCGGGCAAGGGCTCGCGACCGCGGCCACCTCGATCACGCCGGGATGGCGCTGGATCACGTTCTCCAGCTCCACGCAGTAGACCTTGAAGCCGCCGCGGTTGATCATGTCCTTGAGACGGTCGAACACGCGCACGAAGCCCTCGGCATCGACGCTGCCGATGTCGCCCGAGCGCCAGTAGCCGGCCACGAAGGACGCGCGCGTGGCCTCGGCGTTGGCCCAGTAGCCGATGGCGTTGCCGGGGCTGCGGATCCACAGCTCGCCCGATGCGCCGACCGCCACCTCGCGCCCCTCGGCATCGAGCACGCGGATGTCGACGCAGGGCACGACCGTGCCCACGGTGTCGGGGTGGCGCGCCGCATCGCCGCGCTCGGTGAGCGTGACGGCCGAGGTCGTCTCGGTGGCGCCGAAGCCGTTGTAGAGCGCCAGGCCGGGCAGCGCCTCGGCCAGCCGCGCGATCGTCACCTCGGGCATCGCGGCGCCGCCGAAATGGCCGATGCGCCAGCACGAGAGATCGCGCTGCGGCAGTTCCGGATGCAAGAGGCACAGGTTGTACATGGCCGGCACCATCACCGCGGCGCTCACGCGGCGCGCCTCGATCAGCGCCAGCGTCTCGCCGGCGTTGAACTGGCGCTGCAGCACCAGGCAGCCGCCCACCTGCAGCGCGACCACGACCACCGCCAGCAGCCCCGAGATGTGCGAGCCCGGGATGGTCAGCAGCAAGCGGTCGTCGGCCGTGTAGCCGAAGCGCCGCACGTAGTGGCGCGCGGTGTGGAAGAAGCCCAGGTGCGACAGCACCGCACCCTTGGGATGGCCGGTGGTGCCCGAGGTGTACATGATGCAGGCGGGCTGCGTGTCGGCGAAGTCGGCCGCCACCGGTGCGTCGTTGCCGCCGGCCAGCAGTCCGGTGTACGTCAGCCCATCCGAGGGGTGACCGGCTTCCTCGATGCACACCCGGCAGTGCACGCCCGTGATCTCTTCGCGCGGCGGCAGCCGGTCGGCCAGCGCGGCATCGAACACCAGCGCCGACGCGCCGCACTGGTTGAGCATGTAGGCCAGCTCGGGCGCGCTCTGCCGCACGCCGATGGGCACTGCGATCGCGCCGAGGCGCCAGAGGCCGGCCAGCAGCACGACGAATTCGGCGCGGTTGCCCACGAACAGCGCCACGCGGTCGCCGGCCTTGATCTGGTGCGCGGCCAGGCCGCTGGCGACGCGGTCGGCCAGGCGGTCGAGCTGGCGGTAGCTGATCGTGGTGTGGCCATCCTCGATCGCGGGCGCCTCGCCGCGCGCCGCCACCGCAGCGCGCAGCATCGCGTCGAGGTTGCGCGGCCGCTCGGCATAGCAGGGCACGAGCCGGTCGCCGTAGAGCGCCTCCAGGCGCAGTGCGTCGCTCATGGCTGCGGCCTCGCTTCGCGCGGCGCCGTGGGTTCGCGCATGCGCACCGCGCCGTCGATGCGCAGCACCGAGCCGTTCATCATCCCGTTCTCGATCAGCGCCTGCACCATGTGCGCGAACTCCTCGGGCCGGCCGGGCCGCGGCGGAAAGGGCACATCGTCGATCAGCGTGCGGCGGGTGTGGGTGGGCACCACCTCGTACATGCCGGTCTCGAAGGTGCCGGGCGCGATCGCCATCACGCGGATGCCGAAGCGCGCGAGTTCGCGCGCCAGCGGCAAGGTCATGCTGGCCACACCGGCCTTCGAGGCGCCGTAGGCGGTCTGCGCCGACAGGGCCTCGTAGGCAGCCACCGAAGCGGTGTTGACGATCACGCCGCGGTCCTCGCCATCGGCCGCGTCGTCGCCGCTCAGGCCTTCGGCGAACAGGCGGATGGTGTTGAAGGTGCCGACCAGGTTGACCTCGATCACGCGCCGGAACACGTCGAGTTCGCGCGGCATGACCCTGCCCGTGGCCTTGTCGGTGCGGAACACGCGCGCGGGGCCGAGCACGCCCGCACAATTGACCAGGATGCGCGGCGTGCCAAGAGCGTCGCGCACCTGCGCGAAGGCCGCCTCCATGCCGGCGTCGGAGCACACGTCGCCGCCGATCGCGAGCACCTGCGGCATGGCCTGCGCCAGCGCGTCGAGCGGCGCGCCGGCCAGGTCGATCGCGGCCACGCGCGCGCCCTGCGCCGCCAGCCGCTGCACCGTGGCCCGGCCCAGGCCCGAGGCCGCGCCGGTGACGACGGCCACTGTTTGGTCGATCTGCATCGCGTCCTTTTTCTTTGTCGAAGCGCCCGCGTCAGACGCGGGCCGGCATGCGCAGCCCACCGTCGAGGCGGATCACCTCGCCGTTGAGCATCGGGTTGGCGACGATGGCCAGCACCAGCGCCGCGAATTCGTCGGCCTGGCCCGGCCGCTTGGGGAACGGCGGCACGGCCGCGAACACCACTTCGCGCGACCTGGGCGCGAGGTTGAGCGTCATCGGGGTCTCGAACACGCCGGGCGCGATGCCCATCACGCGGATGCCGTGTTCGCCCAGCTCGCGCGCCAGCGGCAGCACCATGCCGGCCACGCCGCCCTTCGAGGCCGCATAGGCCGCCTGCCCCATCTGGCCGTCGAAGGCCGCGATCGAGGCGGTGTTGACGATCACGCCGGCCTCGGCGTCGCCGGTGCGGCCTTCGATCATCTGCGGCACCGCGCAGCGGATGCAGTTGATCGCGCCCAGCAGGTTGATCTCGACCACGCGGCGGAAGGCCGCCAGCGGCATGGCGACGCCGCGGCGCACCACGCTGCCGGGATCGGCGATGCCCGCGCAATTGACCAGCAGCGCGGTGCGGCCCAGCCGTGCCTCGACCTGCGCGAACACGGCCTCGATGCCCTCGGCATCGGCCACGTCGGCCGCGAAGCCGGTGGCGCCGATTCGTGACGCCGCCGCCTCGACCGCCGCCGCATCGCGGTCGATCAGCACGACCCGCGCACCCGCGGCCCGCAGCGCCTGCGCGGTGGCCGCGCCCAGGCCCGAGGCACCGCCGGTGACCACGGCCACCTTGGCTTCGATCGTCGTTGTCGGGAAGTCCTGCATGCGCGCTTCAACCCGGACGGTTCATCTGGCAGTTCACGGGGAGTTCCGTCACGGGCCCCGGCACCTTCGCCACCGTCTTCCACCCCATGCCCAGGCCCTCGGCGTCGTACTTGACGCCCTTCACCAACTGGTTGATGTAGAGCGGATGCGTGGCCTGGTGGTCTTCCTTGCGCATCTGGATCTTGCCGAAGGGCGAGTCGTACTCCATGCCTTCCAGGGCCTGCGCGATCTTCACCAGGTCGGTGGTGTTGCCCACCTTCTGGATGGCGCGCGCCAGCATGTCCATCTGCACCAGGATCGAGGTGTAGTAGAGGTCCTCGCCGTACTTGGCCTTGAAGTCGCGCTGGTACTTCTCGAGGGCCGGCTGCTTGTCCTCGACCGGCACGTTGGGGTGCCACGAGGAGATCTGGAACACCGTGTCTTCCCCCGCGGCGCCGATCGAGGTGGGCACGCCGAACAGGCCGCCGTAGTAGGTCAGGTAGCGGGCGTTCGAGCCCGACTCCTTGCTCGCGCGCACCAGCAGCGAGAGGTCGTTGCCCCAGTTGCCGGTGAGCACCGTGTCGGCGCCCGACTGCTTGATCTTCAGCACGTAGGGCGAGGAGTCCTTGACCTTGCCGAAGGGATGGAAGTCGTCGCCGACGAACTGCACGTCGGGCCGCGCCTTGCCGATGATGGCGCGCGCGTCGGCGCTGACCTGGCGGCCGAAAGCGTAGTCCTGGTTGATCAGGTAGATCTTCTTGATCTGCGGGTTCTGCTTCACGTAGTCGGCGATGGCGTACATCTTCATCAGCTGGTGGGCCTCGAAGCGGAACATCCAGAAGCTGCACTTCTCGCCGGTCAGCTCGGGCAGCGCCGAGCCGTAGTTGAGGTAGAGCACCCGCGCGTCGGGATTGCGCGCGTTGTGCTTCTCGATCGCGCCCTGCAACGCGCCCGCGATGCCCGAGTTGCCGGCCTGCACCATGAAATTGATCTTCTGGTCGATGGTGCTGTTGAGCATCGAGATCGCCTTGGCCGGATCGCCCGCGTTGTCCAGCGGCACCACCTCGAGCTTGCGGCCCAGCACGCCGCCGCGCTCGTTGATCAGGTCGACCGCATAGAGCAGCGTCTTGGCCACCGTGACGCCGGTCGAGGCCGTGGGGCCCGAGAAGGTGTCGATGTGGGCGATCTTGAGCGTCGGTTGCGCCTGCGCCGTCGCGGCCAGCGCCCAGGGAAGGAGCGCGGCGCCCACGCACAGCGAGCGGCCCAGGGAACGAAGGAATGCCATGGTGTTTGTCTCCGGAGGAAGTCGGTGCGCGGGAAGCCCGTGCCCGCTCGGTTCTTTGCGGTCAATGAAAGTTACTCTGCAGTAACTTGTCGTTAATATAGGAACGACAAGGCGAGGCGTCAAGCGGGCAGACCCGCTGCGCGCTTGGCCCACAATCCCCTGCATCCATGGCTCCCACGTCCAAAGTCAAAACCCCGCCGAAGCCGCCACGCTGGAACAATGCGCTGGCCGGCACACCCGACCCGCGCGAGATTCGCAAGCGCGCGCTGATCGCCGCCGCCGGCCGCACCTTCGGCGTCAAGGGCTTCCACAACACCACGCTGGACGACATCGCGAACGCGCTGGCCGTGACCAAGCCCGCGCTCTACCGCTACGTCAAGAACAAGCACGAGATCCTCTACGAGTGCCACCGGCTGGCCATCGGCATGGCCGAGGAGGCGCTGGCCGAAGCCGAAGCCGGGCAGCCCGCGGCGCTCGAGGCGCTGCGCGATTTCGTCGAGCGCTACATCCGCAAGATGACCAGCGAGCTCGGCACCTGCGTGGTGCTGACCGAGTACTACTCGATGACCGCGCAGCACCACGCGCTGATCCAGCAGCGCCGCCGCGTGGTCGACACGCAGCTGCGCGCGCTGGTCACGCGCTGCATCGACGAAGGCGCGATCGCGCCCTGCGACCCCAAGCTCGCGGTGTTCTTCTTCATGGGCGCGATCAACAACATCAACCGCTGGTTCACCGAGAAGGGCGAGACCCGCGGCGACGCGATCGCCGCGGCCTTCGCGGACCATGTGATCCACGGGCTGCGCCCGGCCGCGAAGGGCCGGCGCGCCAAGGCCGGCACCTAGCGATCAGGCCTGCAAGGCGCGCCGCAGTTCGGCCGCGCACAGCGCGAGCGCGGTGTTCGCTTCGTCGAGCACCCGGCCCATCGGCAGGAAACCGTGGATCTGGCGCTCGAAACAGACATGGCTGCTGCGGTTGCCGGCCGCGGCCAGCGCGTTCGCGTAGTCCAGCCCTTCGTCGCGCAGCGGGTCGTAGCCGGCGGTGAGCACCAGCGCGGGCGGCAGCCTCGACAGGTCGGGGTGCAGCAGCGGCGAGGCGCGCCAGTCGAGGTCGTGCCGCGCGTCGTCGATGTAGTGGTCGTGGAAATAGGCCAGCGTGTCACGCGTGAGCAGGTAGCCCTCGCCGTTGGTGCTGTGCGAGGGCTGACCGCGCCGCATGTCGGTGGCCGGGTAGATCAGCAGCTGGAAGGCGATCGGCAGGTCGCCCGCATCGCGCGCCGCGATCGCGACCACGGCCGCGAGGTTGCCGCCCGCGCTGTCGCCGCCCACCGCGAGCCGCTGCGCATCCAGGCCCAGCGACGCGGCGTGGTCATGGACCCAGCGCGTGGCGGCCAGCGCATCGTCGACGGCCGCGGGGAAGCGGTGCTCGGGCCCCATGCGGTAGTCGACCGCGACCACGGCGCAGCCCGCGCCGTTGGCCAGGCCGCGGCACAGCACGTCGTGCGTGTCGAGGTCGCCGATGACCCAGCCGCCGCCGTGGAAGTACACCAGCACGGGCAGCACTGCATCGGCCTTCGCGCCCAGCGGGCGGTAGAGCCGCAACGGAATGCCCTCGGCCTGCAGATCGCGCACCTCGGCCACCTCGGGCGCATCGGGCTGGGTGAAGGTGCGGCGCTCGCGGTAGGTGGCGCGGGCCTCGGCCGGCGAGAGCGTGTGCGTGGGCGGCACGCCGCGTTCCTTCATCAGATCGAGCAGGGCACGGGCCTGGGGATGCAGCATGGGTCGCTCTCTTCCGCGAGTGGAGGGGACAGGGTTCAGGCCTGGCGCGGCTTCACGCGCGAGGCGGCTTCCTTGGCGTTGGCGCGCGCGGTGTCGACGTCGGCCGCATGCGCCAGCGCCACGCCCATGCGGCGCTTGACGAAGCTCTCGGGCTTGCCGAACAGGCGGATGTCGACGCCATGCACCGACAGCGCATCGGCCACGCCGTCGAACACGATGCCGGTGGCGTCGACGCCGCCGTAGATCACCGCGCTGGCGCCCGCGCTCTTGAGCGTGGTGTCGACCGGCAGGCCCAGGATCGCGCGCGCATGCAGCTCGAACTCGTTCTGCCACTGGGTGGCCATGGTCACCATGCCGGTGTCGTGCGGGCGCGGGCTGACCTCGCTGAACCAGACCTCCTCGCCCTTGACGAAGAGCTCGACGCCGAACAGGCCCTGGCCGCCCAGGTCGTCGGTCACGGCGCGCGCGATCTGCTGTGCCTTTTTCAGCGCCACCGGCGACATCGGATGCGGCTGCCAGCTCTCGACATAGTCGCCGCCCACCTGCACATGGCCGATGGGTTCGCAGAAGTGCGTCTGCACCGCGGCCTGGGCGTCGGGCGCGCGCACGGTCAGCAGCGTGATCTCGTAGTCGAAGTCGATGAAGCCCTCGACGATCACGCGGCCGTGGCTCACGCGGCCGCCGGCCATCGCGTAGTCCCAGGCCTTCTGCATATCGGCCGGGCCGTCGATCTTGCTCTGGCCCTTGCCGGAGCTGCTCATCACGGGTTTCACGATGCAGGGGTAGCCGATGCCGGCGTCGATGGCGGCCTGCAGCTCGGCCAGCGAATCGCAGAACTTGTAGGGGCTGGTGGGCACGCCCAGCGTCTCGGCTGCCAGGCGACGGATGCCTTCGCGGTCCATCGTGAGGCGCGCGGCGCGCGCGGTGGGGATCACGCGCACCACGCCCGCGGCCTCGAGCTCCTGAAGCATCGGCGTGGCGATGGCCTCGATCTCGGGCACCACCAGCTGCGGGCGCTCGGCCTCGATCAGCGCCTTGAGCTGGGCCGGGTCGCTCATGGTGATGGTGCGCGCGTGGTGGGCCACCTGCTGGCCCGGCGCGTTCTCGTAGCGGTCGACCGCGATGGTCTCGACGCCCAGGCGCTGCAGCGCGATCAGCACCTCCTTGCCGAGTTCGCCGGAGCCGAGCAGCATCACGCGGGTGGCGGTGGGGGACAGGGGGGTGCCGAGGGTGGTCATGGCGAAGTGTCTCGAAGGGGAAAGCGGGCACTTTAATGCACCGGCGCTGCGCCACAATGTCCTTCTGCGCGCCTTCGCCGCGCACCCCTCTTTTTTCATTTCCTCAGGAGCATTTGGCATGAGCATTCAAACCGTCGGCATCATCGGCGCCGGAACCATGGGCAACGGCATCGCACAGGCGTGCGCGGTCGCGGGCGTCAAGGTCGTGATGGTCGACATCTCGCAGGCCGCGGTCGACAAGGGCCTGGCCACCGTGGGCGGCAGCCTCGACCGGCTGATCAAGAAGGACAAGCTCACGGCCGAGCAGAAAGCCGCCGCGCTGGCGCTGATCCAGGGCTCGACGAACTACGAGGACCTCAAGGGCGCGCAACTGGTGATCGAGGCCGCCACCGAGAACCACGCGCTCAAGCTCAAGATCCTGGGCCAGGTCGATGCGCTGCTGGCGCCCGAAGTGATCATCGCGACCAACACCTCGTCGATCTCGATCACCAAGCTGGCGGCCGCCACCTCGCGCGCCGACCGCTTCATCGGCATGCACTTCTTCAACCCGGTGCCGATGATGGCGCTGGTCGAGCTGATCCGCGGCTACCTCACCAGCGACGCCACGCACGACGCGGTCAAGGAACTGGCGGTGCGCCTGGGCAAGTCGCCCATCACGGTGAAGAACGCGCCGGGCTTCGTGGTCAACCGCATCCTGGTGCCGATGATCAACGAGGCCTTCTTCGTGCTGTCCGAAGGCATCGCGACCGCCGAGGACATCGACGCCGGCATGAAGCTGGGCACCAACCAGCCCATCGGCCCGCTGGCCCTGGCCGACATGATCGGCCTGGACGTGTGCATGGCCGTGATGGAGGTCTACCTCGAGGAGTACGGCGACTCGAAGTACCGCCCCTGCCCGCTGTTGAAGGAAATGGTCGCTGCCGGCCAGTTGGGCCGCAAGACCGGCCAAGGCGTGTACAAGTACTGACCCCCCTGCTTGCCACCGGCTGTGGCAAGCTTGCGCCAGAGACGACACCGACGGGCCGGCACAGCCCGCTCCGCGGTGTGCGACGAAGAAAAAAGACAGGAGACAAAAGAATGATCGCCACCGGCACCACCCCGCCGCCCGAGGGATGCATCGACACGCAAGTGCTCGACCATGTGCTCCTGATCGGCATCAACCGCCCAGCCAAGCGCAACGGCTGGACGCCGCGCATGTTCCGCGAGCTGGCCGAGGCCTACACCCGGCTCGACGACGACCCCACGCTGCGGGTCGGCGTGCTGCATGCGTTTGGCGATCACTTCACGGCCGGGCTCGACCTGCCGGCCTTTTCCGAATTCATGCAGCGCGGCGAGAAGGTGGTGCCCAAGGGCCTGGTCGAGCCGCACGACTTCGGCCTCGAGGGTTACCGCCGCCGCACCAAGCCGATGGTGGTGGCGGTCAAGGGCATCTGCTTCACCGTGGGCATCGAGCTCATGCTGGGCGCCGACATCGTGGTCGCAGCCGACAACTGCCGCTTCTCGCAGCTGGAGGTGCAGCGCGGCATCATGGCCACGGGCGGCGCGACGCTGCGCATGGCCGAGCGCGCGGGCCTGGGCAACGCGATGCTGCACCTGCTCACGGCCGACGAGTTCGGCAGTGCCGAGGCGCTGCGGCTCAACTTCGTGCAGCGTGTGCTGCCGGCCGGCGAGGAGCTGGGCGAGGCGCTGCGCATCGCGCAACGGATCGCGGCCCAGGCGCCGCAGGCGGTGATCGCCACCCGGCTCAACGTGCTCAAGGCCGTCGAGCAGGGGCCGATGGCCGCGGTGGCCGAGTTCATCGACACGCAGAAGCGCCTCGCCAGCAGCGAGGACGCGGCCGAGGGCGTGCGTGCCTTCATCGAGCGCCGGCCGGCCCGCTTCACCGGCCGCTGAGACACACGGGCGACGGCATCCGCACCGCGCGCCCCACCCGCAGGTTTTTCAACAGAGGAGACCCACCCATGCCTGTCCCATCCCTCCTGCGCCGCGCGGCATCGCTGGCCGCTGGCACACTGTTCGCGATGAACATCGCCAGTGCCCAGACGCCGCCGCCCACGCTGCCCGACCCCGCGGCCACCTCGGTCGAGGCCCTGGGCTGGATGCAGGGCTTCCCGCCGCCGCCCGACAAGCTGATCGTCTTCGACGCCGGCACCGGCGGTGTGTTCCCGCGCAACCGCTGGACCTTCTCGCATGTGCGCGAGACCGTGCCGACGGCCAACGTGTGGCGCGGCGGCGGCGCGGCATCGCCCCTGCCCGCGGCGCCGCGCGACCTCGACGGCATCCGCTTCCAGGCGATCGGCGGCGAGACGATGAACTTTGGCCAGATGGTGGCGCGCACCTACACCGACGGCATCCTGGTGCTGCACCGCGGCCAGGTGGTCTACGAGAAGTACTTCGGCGCGCTCACGCCCGAGCGGCCGCACCTCGCGATGTCGGTCACCAAGTCCTTCGTCGGCACGCTGGCCGCGATCCTCGTGGCCGAGGGCCGGCTCGACCCCGGCGCGCCGGTCACGAAGTACCTGCCCGAACTCAAGGACAGCGCCTACGGCGACGCCACCGTGCGCCAGGTGATGGACATGACCATCGGCGTGAAGTATTCGGAGAACTACGCCGACCCCAAGGCCGAGATCTGGGACTACGCACGCGCCGGCGGCATGCTCGCGCAGGCACCGGGCTATGCCGGGCCCAGAACCTTCTACGACTTCCTCAAGACGCTGCAGAAGGAAGGCGCGCACGGCGAAGCCTTCGCCTACAAGACGGTCAACGCCGAGGTGCTGGCCTGGATCCTGCGGCGCGCATCGAACCAGTCGCTGGCCGATCTGATGAGCGAGAAGATCTGGCGCCGCATCGGCGCCGAGCAGGACGCCTACTTCATGGTCGACCGCATCGGCACCGAGTCGGGCGGCGGCGGGCTCAACACCACGCTGCGCGACCTGGCCCGCTTCGGCGAGACGATGCGCAACGGCGGCCGGGCCAACGGGCAGCAGGTGATTCCCGCGGCCGCGGTGGCCGACATCACGCGCGGCGCGAGCAAGGCCGACTTCGCCAAGGCCGGCTATGCGCTGCTGCCGGGCTGGTCGTACCGCGACATGTGGTGGATCACGCACAACGAGCACCAGGCCTACATGGCGCGCGGCATCCACGGCCAGAGCATCTACGTCGACCCGAAGGCCGAGATGGTGATCGTGCGCTACGCCGCGCACCCGATCGCCGCCAACGCCGGCAACGACCCGCTGACGCTGCCGGCCTTCCACGCGGTGGCCAAGGCCTTGATGGACAACTGATCGCGCCTGCGGCGCCGTCCGGAGCCGGCCGGCGCTGCACGCCTTGCATGACGGCGCCATGACGCCGTCGCTTCGACCCTGACGGCATCCCGGCAATTACTTTGCGCACAATTCAATTGTTCGCTATAGTTCAGTCCATGCGCTCCGCCCCCACCCTCGACGACATGCTCAAGCTGGACAACCAGCTGTGCTTCGCCGTGTACTCCACCTCGCTGGCCATGACGCGGCTCTACAAGCCGATGCTCGAGAAGCTGCAGCTCACCTACCCGCAGTACCTGGTGATGCTCGCGCTGTGGGAGCGCGACGGCGAGATGGTGTCCGAGCTCGGCGAACGCCTGTCGCTCGATTCGGGCACGCTCACGCCGCTGCTCAAGCGCCTCGAGGCCAACGGCTACCTGACGCGGATGCGCGACGCGGCCGACGAGCGCCGCGTGCGCATCACGCTCACCGCCGCCGGCCGCCGGCTCAAGGCCCGCGCCGCCGATGTGCCGGCCTGCCTGATGGCCGCGGCCCAGTGCTCGGTGCCCGAACTCGTCGCGCTGACGCAGCAGATCCAGACCCTGCGCGACCGCATCAAGGCCGCCTAGCCACCCACCTGTTTCCATCCCACCGCTTCTTCTTTCGGAAGCATTTTTCCCACCTCCTCTTCAAGGAACGACCATGACCACGAAACTCGACAAGGTTCTCTACACCGCCGAAGCCCACACCACCGGCGGCCGCGATGGCGCAGGCAAGAGCAGCGACGGCGCGATCGACGTGCAGCTGAGCTCGCCCGGTTCGGGCAAGCCGGGCACCAACCCCGAGCAGCTGTTCGCAGTCGGCTATGCCGCCTGCTTCATCGGCGCGATGAAGGCCGTGGGCCCGAAGATCGGCGTCAAGGTGCCGGAAGACGTCGCGATCGACTCCAAGGTCTCGCTCGGCCCGACGAATGGCGGCGCGGCCTACGGCATCGCCGTGCAACTCGCCATCACGCTGCCCGGCCTGGACGCCGAAACGAAGCAGAAGCTGGTCGACACCGCCCACCAGGTCTGCCCGTACTCGAACGCCACCCGCGGCAACATCGACGTGACGCTGACGATCGCCTGATCCCGCGTCCCCGCAGCACGACCAGGCGCCCCGGCCACGAGCCGGGGCGCTTTTTTCATGGCGACGCTTGTCTCGCGCGTGACGACCCGGCACCGGGCGCGATGGCCGTTTTCATCCGGCGCGGCTAAGGTGGCTGCCGGCCCCCCCCTTTCACGCCCCGTGGAGACCGCCCCATGCATACCACCACCTGTTTCCAGGTCCGCAAGGACCAGCTCGCCACCACGCGCCTGCAGACCGCCGCCGACCCACCCCTGGCCGACGGCCAGGTGCGCGTTCGCATCGACCGCTTCGCGCTGACCTCCAACAACATCACCTACGCCGCCTTCGGCGACGCGATGCGCTACTGGCAGTTCTTCCCGGCCGATGAAGAGGGCTGGGGCCAGATCCCGGTGTGGGGCTTCGCGTCCGTGGTGCAGTCGCTGCATCCCGGCGTGGCGGTGGGCGAGCGGCTCTACGGCTACTGGCCGATGGCGTCGGGCACGGTGCTGAGCCCCGACCGGCTTTCACCCGCGCGTTTCACCGACGCGGCGCCGCACCGCGCCGAGTTGCCGGCCGTCTACAACCAGTACTTCCGCTGCGATACCGATCCGCTCTACACCGCGGACACCGAGGACCTGCAGTCGCTGCTGCGGCCGCTGTTCATCACCTCGTGGCTGATCGACGACTTCATGGCCGACAACGACTTCTTCGGCGCCCGCACCCTGCTGCTGTCCAGCGCCTCGAGCAAGACCGCCTACGGCACGGCCTTCCAGCTGCACCAGCGCCAGGGCATCGAGGTGGTCGGCCTCACCTCGGCCGCCAACGTGGCGTTCTGCGAGAGCCTGGGCTGCTACCACCGCGTCGTGACCTACGACGCGCTCGGTGCCATCGCGGCCGACACGCCCTGCGTCTACATCGACTTCGCCGGCAACGGCGGGCTGCGCACGGCGATCCACACGCGCTTCACCGATCTGCGCTACAGCAGTTCGATCGGCGGCACCCATGTGGCGCAGCTCTCGGCCAAGGGCGCGGGCAAGGACCTGCCCGGCCCGCGCGCCACGCTGTTCTTCGCGCCCGCGCAGATCCAGAAGCGCAGCGCCGAATGGGGCGCCGACGAATTCGGCCGGCGCATGGTGGCCGCCTGGCACGACTTCCTCGCCACCGTGGCCGACCCGCGCCAGCCCTGGCTGCGCGCCGAACACCACGAGGGCGGCGAGGCGGTGCAGGCCGCCTACGCGCAGGTGCTGGCGGGCCAGGGCGACCCGCGCGTCGGTCATATCCTTTCGCTTCAGGCGCGACCGGAAGGTCTGTAACGGCCCCGGGGGTCGGTGTGGCGACAATGGCCGCATGACCTCTTCCAGTGCGCCCGCCAATACCCATCCCTACGAGAGCCTCACGCCCGACGTGGTGCTCGACGCGCTGGCCACGCTCGACCTGCACGGCGACGGGCGGCTGACCGCCCTCAACTCCTACGAAAACCGCGTCTACCAGGTGTTCCTCGACCAGCCGGCCGACCACGCGTCGGTGGTCGTCAAGTTCTACCGGCCCGAACGCTGGACCACGGCCGAGATCCTCGAGGAACACGCCTTCGCGCTCGAACTCGCCGCGGCCGACGTGCCGGCCGTGCCACCGATCGAGGTGCACGGCCGCACCTTGCACCACCACGACGGCTTCGCCTTCAGCGTGAGCCCCTACCGCGGCGGCCGCTCGCCCGAACTCGACGACTTCGAGGTGCTCGAATGGGTGGGCCGCTTCCTGGCGCGCATCCACACCATCGGCGCGGCCCGGCCCTTCGTCGCGCGCCCGGCGCTCGACCTGCAGACCTTCGGCACCGCCTCGCGCGACTGGCTGCTCGGCCACGACAAGGTGCCGCTCGACGTGCAGCGCGCCTGGGAAACCGCCTGCAACGCCGCGCTCGACCGCATCGCCGCCACCGCCCTCTCGCCCACCTCGACCGACGCCCAGCTGCGCAAGCTGCGGCTGCACGGCGACGTGCACCCGGGCAACATCCTCTGGACCCCGACCGACCGCCCGAACGGCGGCCCGCACTTCGTCGACCTCGACGACGCGCGCAGCGGCTTCGCGGTGCAGGACCTGTGGATGCTGCTGTCGGGCGACCGCGCGCAGCGCACCGGCCAGCTGAGCGGCCTGCTCGACGGCTACGAGCAGTTCCGCTCCTTCGACCGCCGCGAGCTCGCGCTGATCGAGCCGCTGCGCACCTTGCGGCTGATCCACTACAGCGCCTGGCTCGCGCGGCGCTGGGAAGACCCGATCTTCCCGATCAACTTCCCGTGGTTCGGCACCAGCGACTACTGGAAGGGGCAGATCCAGATGCTGCAGGACCAGTGCGAGTCGATGGACGAGGAGCCGCTGTACGCCTGAGGCCGGTTCAGCCGAAGTGGCAGGACACCGTGCCGAACTCGCCGAAGTCCGCCACCACGGTGTCGCCCTTGCCGACCTCGATCGGCCGGATGAAGGAGCCCGCGAGGATCACCTGCCCCGGTTGCAGCGTGACGCCGAAGCGGTGCAGCCGGTTGGCCAGCCACGCCACGCCGTAGCCCGGGTGGTTGAGCACGCCCGCGGCCAGGCCGGTCTCCTCGACCTCGCCGTTGCGGCTCACGATGGCGCCGATGCGCCGCATGTCGGCATCGACCAGCGCCGGCTTGAAGGGCCGGCCGCCCAGCACCAGCGCGGCGTTGGCCGCGTTGTCGGAGATGGTGTCGAACACGTTGCGCATGCGCTTCGTCTCGGGGTCGACGCGCTGGATGCGGGCGTCGAGGATCTCCAGCGCGGGCGTGACGTAGGCGGTGGCGTCGAGCACGTCGAACAGCGTGCAGTCGGGGCCCGACAACGGCCGCGCCAGCACGAAGGCCAGCTCGGCCTCGATCTTCAGTTGCAGGAAGCGTTCCGACGGAATGACCGCGCCGTCGCGGTAGAACATGTCGTCGAGCAGCGTGCCGTAGTCGGGCTCGCCGATGTTGACCGCGCGCTGCATGGCCTTGGAGGTCAGGCCGATCTTGTGGCCCTTGACCGTGCGGCCCTTGCGCAGCTTGAGCTGCATCCAGGCATGCTGGATCGCGTAGGCATCGTCGATCGTCATGTCCGGGTGGTCGAGCGAGAACTGGCGGCAGGCGACACGCGTGCGCTCGGCTTCCTCCAGGCGCTCGGCCGCCTGGGCGAGGGTGTTCTGGTCGAGGCTCATGCGGCCACCGCTTCGGCCTCGACCACGTTGCGCAGCACGCCCACGCCGCTGACCTCGACCTCGACCACGTCACCGGGCTGCAGGAACTTCGGTGGATCGAAGCGGATGCCCGCGCCGATCGGCGTGCCGGTGGCGATGATGTCGCCCGGCTCCAGCGTGGTGAAGGTCGAGAGGTAGCCCACGAGGTAGGCGAAGTCGAACATCAGGTTCGCGGTCGTGTCGTCCTGGCGCGGCTCGCCGTTGACGCGCGTCTGCACACGCAGCGCGCCGTAGCCCTGCGGGAACTCGTCGGCCGTGACGATCCAAGGGCCGATGGCGCCCGAGGCGTTCCAGTTCTTGCCCTGCGTCACGTTGAACTTGGCGTGGTGCACCCAGTCGCGGACCGTGCCTTCGTTCATGCAGGTCAGGCCCGCGATGCAGGCCAGCGCGGCCTCGCCCTCGACCCGGCGCGCGCGGCGGCCGATGACGATGGCGATCTCGCCTTCGTAGTCCAGCTGTGTCGATTCGATCGGCTGCCGCAGCGGCTCGCCATGGCCCACGAAGGACTCGGCCACGCGCATGAAGATGCTCGGGTATTTGGGCAGCTCGCTGCCGTCCTTGTACTCGGCGTTGCGGTGCGCGTAGTTCACGCCGATGCAGAACAAGCGGCGCGGCCGCGCGATGGGCAGGTCGACGCGGACCTCGGCCAGCGCATGATCGGCCGATGCGCCCGCCGCGATGTCCCGGGCCTGCGCGAGCGCGGCCTCGCCGCCCTCGAGCAGGGCCGCGACGGAGGCGAAGGCCGGCAGGCGGCGGCCGAGGTCGACGACGCCGTCGCCGATGACGCAGCCCCAGTGCGAGGCTCCGCCGTGAAGGTAGCTGATGAGTTTCATGCGGTCTCGAATCCGAAGAAGCGGGCGGGGTTGTCGACGAGGATCTTCTGCCGCGTGGCGGCATCGGGGGCGAAGCGGTAGAGCAGTTCGAGCAGCGCGCCCTCGTTGGGTGGCTGCTTGACCGACACCGGGTGCGGCCAGTCGCTGCCCCAGACGCAACGATCGGGCGCGGCCGCGATCAGGCGCTGCGCGAGCGGCACCACGTCGTCCCAGGGAGCGCCGGTGCGCGAGAGCTTCTCGGACAGCGACAGCATCACCCAGAAGTTGCCACGCTGCAGCAGTTCGAGCATGCGCACCAGGCTGGGGTCGGCCTCGCCGCGCGAGGGATCGGCGCGGCCCATGTGGTCGAGCAGCACCGGCACCTCGAGCGCCTCGAAGGCCGCGAGCTGCTCGGCGATGCCGGTGGGCTCGGGCTGCACCTTGACGTACCAGCCCAGCTCCTTGACGCGCGCGAAGGCGCGTTCCTGCTCGGCCGCGCTGAAGCGGATGCCCAGGCCGCCGCGCGTGAAGCGCGCGCCGCGCACGCCGGCATCGTGCAGCTTGTGGAGGTAGGCGTCGTCGCGCTCGGTCAGCACCGCGGCATTGGCGCAGGCCATGTAGCGGCGCGGGCCGCCGGCGTTGAGGCCTGCGAGCGCATCCAGCACCACCGTGTGGTCGGCGCCGTAGGTGGTGGCCTGGACGATCACGCCGCGTTCGATGCCCAGCGTGGCGTGCAGCCGCTGCGCGACCTGCCAGGTGGCGCTGGGCATCTCGTAGGCGGCGTCGGGCCGCACCGGGTACTGCGCGCGCGGGCCGAACACATGGAACTGGCTGTCGCAGGCCAGCGCGGGCGGCAGCGGCAGCGGCGCGCGCGGATGGGGGTCGAAGGGAAGGTAGTCGGGCATGGGTCGTGGGCGATGAGTGGTGGAAGAGGTCAGGCGATCCAGGCCGTGAAGCTGCACTCGATCAGCTTCCCCATGTCGAGCTCGGGCGCGATGATCGCGTGGCGCGCGGGCCGCGACTGCGCATCGGGGAACATCTCGAGCCAGGGCACGTTGAGCGCGGGGCGCTGGCTGCGGTCCTTCATCCAGACCGTGAGCTTCACGATGTCCTGCGTGCCACCGCCCGCGGCCTCGACGATGCGGCGCACGTTGTCGAGCATGAAGCGGCACTGCGCCTCGATGGTCTCGGCCGGCTTGCCGGTGGCGGGGTCGTTGCCCTGGATGCTGCCGCTCTCGAGCAGCGGGCCGACGCGGCAGCCCGCGGGGATCGGGTTCTTGTGGCTGAAGCCTTCGACGTAGACGCTGGTGCGCGCGGCGGGCGCGGCGCGCCCGAGGACGGTGGTGGCGGCGTCCATCATTCGGCCGAGATGTTGGCTTGCTTGATGACCGGCATCCAGCGCGCGTCTTCCTTGGTGAGGAACTGCGTGAACTGCTCGGGCGTGCTGCCGCGGGCCTCGGAGCCCAGGGTGTCGAACTTGGCCTGCACCGCCTTGTCGGCCAGGATCTTCTGCAGCGCTTCGGACAGGCGCGCGACGATCGCCGGCGGCGTGCCGCGCGGCGCCAGCACGCCGGTGAAGGTCTCGGTGCTGAAGTCCTTGAAGCCCGCCTCCTGCAGCGTCGGCACGTCGGGCAGCTGCGGCAGCCGCTTGGGCGAGGTCACGGCCAGGGCGCGCGTGCGGCCCTGCTGGATGAAGGGGTTGGCCACCGAGATCTGGTCGAAGTTGAACTGCACCTGGCCGCCCAGCAGGTCGGTGGTGGCGGGCGCGTTGCCCTTGTAGTGCACGGTGGTCCAGTGGGCGCCGCTCTCGCGCTGCAGGTACTCGCTCACCAGGTGGTTCTGCGTGCCGGCGCCGGGCGAGGCCATGGTCAGCGCGTTGCCGGCCTTCTTGCCTTCGGCGATCAGGTCGGCCACGGTCTTGTAGGGCGTGGACGGATGCACCTGCAGCACCAGCGGCGTGAACGACACCGAGCTCACCGGCAGGAAGTCCTTCTTCCAGTCGTAGGCGCTGGTGCGCTTGAAGATGGTGGGCGAGAACAGGATCGGCCCGTTGGCGCCCATGAAGAAGGTGTAGCCGTCGGGCGTGGACTTGGCCACCTGCTCGGCCGCGATCATGCCGCCCGCGCCGGGCCGGTTGTCGACGATGAAGGGCTGCTTGAACACCGCCTGCAGCTGCTCGGTGATGATGCGCGCGGCACCGTCCACGTTGCCGCCCGGCGGATAGGGCAGCACCAGCTTCACGGGCTTGTCGGGCCACTGGCCCTGCGCGATGGCGGGCAGCACGGCAAGGGCGGCGCACGTGGCGACGGCGAAGGATGCGATGGTCGAAATCTTCAAGACGGGTCTCCTGCTCTGAGGCCGGCACCGCAAGTGGACTGCGGTTTGATCGGCGACCCGCCCACTCTAAGAATCGGCAGCCCGATGCTGCAATGCAATATCACGCGCCTGTTCCGTATGATGGACGTTTTCGGGAAGTGCGCGATGGGCGGCGCGCCCTCGCTCCCGACAATCGAGGCTCAGCCACCCCGGAAGGCCCTCCCATGTTTCTCGATGCCGGCGACCTCTCGCCCGAAGCCACCTACCGACTCATGAGCGGCATCGTGGTGCCGCGCCCGATCGCGTGGATCACCACCGTGTCGGAAGCCGGCGTGGTCAACCTCGCGCCCTTCTCCTGCTTCACCTTCGTGTCGAACAAGCCGCCGCTGCTGGGCGTGAACATCGGCCGCAAGGCCGGCCAGCGCAAGGACACCGGCGCCAACATCCATGCGCTGCGCGAGTTCGTGGTCAACATCGGCGACGCCTCGCAGATGGTCGCGATCCACGAGAGCAGCGCCGAGCATGCGCCCGACGTGAGCGAGACCGAGCTGCTCGGCCTCGGCACCCTGCCCTGCCAGACCGTGCGCGTGCCGCGGCTGGCCGATGCGCCGGTCAGCATGGAATGCCGGCTGGAGCGCGTGATCGCCTTCGGCGAGACCGGTGCCGAATTCATCGTCGGCGAGGTCACGGCCTTCCACCTGCGCGACGGCCTGCTGCACGACGGCAAGGTCGACACGCGCGCGCTCGACCCGGTGTGCCGCATCGGCGGGCCCAACTACGCGACGCTGGGCGAGATCGTCACGCTGCGCGGCATGCAGCAGACGCCCAAGGCGGTGATGGATGGCGGCAGCGGCGGTAGATAAGGAAGGCGCCACCGCCGGCGCCCAGAGCGTGCGCCGCGCGCTGGCGGTGCTGCGCGTGCTCGCCACCGGCCAGGAGCGCGGCGTGCGGCTCACCGATGTCGTGACCCACACCGGCCTCAACCGGCCGACGGTGCACCGCATCCTGCGCGTGCTGGTCGAAGAAGGCGCGGTCGAGCAGGACCCGGCCACGCGGCGCTACCTGATCGGCGGCGAGGTCTCGCTGCTGGGCCTGGCGCGCTCGACCCGCTTCCCGATCCGCGCCATCGCCGAACCGCACCTGCGCCACCTGAGCGAGATCCTGGGCGACACCGCCTTCCTCACCATCCGCAACGGCGCCGACTCGGTCTGCATCGACCGGCGGCCCGGCAGCTTTCCGGTCAAGGTGCTGTCGATCGAGATCGGCGCGCGGCGCCCGCTGGGCGTGGGCGTGAGCGGCCTGGTGCTGCTGGCCTCGCTGCCCGCCGAGGAGGCGGCCGAGGTGGTGCGCCGCAACGCGCGGCGGCTGCAGGCGCTGCACATCGATCCGGCGGAGCTGCTGGAGCGCGCCGTGCGCACGCGCGCCCAGGGCTATGCCTACGCGCCGGTCGGCGTGGTGCCGGGCTCGCGCGCGGTGGCGGTGCCGGTCTGCGTGGCCGACGGCCGCACCATCGCCGGCCTGGCGATCGCCACCATCACCGAGCGCCTGCCCGACGAACGCGTGCCCTCGGTGGTCGCGCACATGAAGGAGCGCGCGGCGCTGATCGGCGCGCAGGCGGCCGAGCTCGCGCGGCGCAGGGGCGGCCGCCAGGGCGGCAACTGAAACCGGGAAAACCCCTCAAACGTCCACGATGCGGACGTTCTCGCCCATCGTCAGGACGCGGACGGCACCGGCGGCGCGCCCGCCTTGTCGCTGGACAGCACGCCCGCGCTGGCCCAGTTGTGCCTGGGCACGTCGAAGAACATGACGTCGACCGCATCGGCGGGGCTGCCGAGCGTCTTCATGGTGGCTTCGGTGAGCGCGGCCGCGAGGGCCCGCTTCTGCTCGACGGTGCGGCCTTCGAAGAGTTCGACGCGGATCAGAGGCATGGTTCTTCCTTGGATGAGATGAAGTGGGAACCGTGACTATGCGCGAAAGAGACGTGGCGGACCTCAGGGAGCGATCGGCTGGGCCGGCGTACCGAGCGCGCGCTCGGTCGGCGGCACCGCATTGAGGCGCGGCGGCGCGTTCGGATCGTGCAGCAGCACGCTGGTGCCCAGGCCCGCACCCACGGCCGCGCCACCGCCGACACCGGTGCTCGCCCCCACACCGGCGCTGCCGTAGACCTGTCCGCCCGCGTTCACGCCCACGCCGGCGCCCAGCGGGCCCCAGCCGGTGCCGAGCCCGACGCTGGGCCCGCCCGAGCCCATGCCGACGCCGAGCGAGAGGCCGGGCACCAGCGGGATGCCGATGCCCACGCCGCCGGCGCAGCCCGCGAGCAGGGTGGCCGCGAGCAGCGCGGCGGCGGAAGTGGCAAGACGTGTGGCGGGCTTCATGGTGACGGTCGCTCCCTCGCGATGATGAAACGACCGTCGGGCCGCCTCGTACGTTTCAAACCAGCAGCGCGTTGACGCGCCGCACGTAGGCCGCCGGGTCCGCCGGCAGGCCGCCTTCGGCCAGCAGGGCCTGGTCGAACAGGATGTTCGCCAGGTCCTCGAAATGGGCCGATTCCCCCAGCTTCCTGACCAGCGGATGGTCTGCGTTGACTTCGAGCACCGGCTTGAGTTCCGGCGCCGGCTGGCCGGCCTGCTTGAGCATGCGCGCGAGCTGCGTGCTCATGCCGCCGTCCTGCACCACCAGGCAGGCCGGCGAATCGACCAGGCGGGTGGTGATGCGCACGTCCTCGGCCTTGTCCTTGAGCGCTTCCTTGAGGCGATCGAGCACCGGCTTGAAGCTCTCGGCGGCTTCCTCGGCGGCCTTCTTCTCGGCCTCGTCCTGCAGCGAACCCAGGTCGACCGCGCCCTTGGCCACGCTCTGCAGCGGCGTGCCGTCGAAGTCCTGCAGGTAGTTGAGCGACCACTCGTCCACGCGGTCGGTCATCAGCAGCACTTCGATGCCCTTCTTCTTGAACAGCTCGAGCTGCGGGCTGTTCTTGGCGGCGGCCAGCGAATCGGCGGTGATGTAGTAGATCGCCTCCTGGCCTTCCTTCATGCGCGCCTTGTAGTCGGCGAAGCCCACGCTCACGGTGTCGCTGGCGGTCGAGGCGAAGCGCAGCAGCTTGGCGATGCGCTCGCGGTTGGCATGGTCCTCGCCCAGGCCTTCCTTGAGCACCGCGCCGAACTCGGCGTAGAAGGCCGCGTACTTGCCCGCGTCGGCATCGGCGGCGAACTCCGCCGCAGCCTCGGCCGCGGGCGTGACCGTCTTGTCGACCACGTCGGTCACCTCGCTCTCGGTCGGCTCCGGTGCCGGCACCGACTCGCCCGAGCCCACGTCGATCTTGGCGGCGGCGCTGTCGGCCGCGGCCTTCTGCTTCTTCGCCAGGTCTTCCAGCATCGACAGCACGCGCTTGGTGCTGCCTTCGCGGATCGCCTTCACGTCGCGGCTTTCCTGCAGCAGCTCGCGGCTCACGTTGAGCGGCAGGTCGGCCGAGTCGATCACGCCCTTGACGAAGCGCAGGTAACTGGGCATCAGCGCCTCGGCGTCGTCCATGATGAAGACACGCTTGACGTAGAGCTTCACGCCCGCGGTCTTGTCGCGGTTCCACAGGTCCATCGGCGCCTTCGACGGGATGTAGAGCAGCTGCGTGTACTCGGTGCTGCCTTCGACGCGGTTGTGGCTCCAGGTCAGCGGCGCCTCGTAGTCGTGGCTGATGTTCTTGTAGAACTCGCTGTACTCCTCGGTCGTGATGTCCTTCTTGGCGCGCGCCCACAGCGCGCTGGCCTTGTTGACCGGCTCCCATTCGCCGGTCTTGACCATGTCGCCGGGCTGATCGTTCTCGCCTTCCTTCCACTCCTCCTTCTCCATCAGGATGGGCAGGGAGATGTGGTCGGAGTACTTGCCGATCACCGACTTGAGCTTCCAGGCATTGAGGTAGTCCTCGGCGTCCTCGCGCAGGTGCAGCGTGACGCTGGTGCCGCGCTGCGGGCGGGTGATCTCGTCGACCTCGAAGTCGCCGGCGCCGGTGCTGGCCCAGCGCACGCCCTGGTCGGCGGGCAGGCCCGCGCGGCGCGACTCGACCGTGATGCGGTCGGCCACGATGAAGCCCGAATAGAAGCCCACGCCGAACTGGCCGATGAGCTGCGCATCGGCCTTCTGGTCGCCCGAGAGCTTGCTCATGAAGTCTTTGGTGCCGCTCTTGGCGATGGTGCCCAGGTTGTCGATGGCTTCCTGCTTCGACAGGCCGATGCCGTTGTCGGCGATGGTCAGCGTGCGGGCCGCCTTGTCGAAGGACACGCGCACTTCGAGGTTCGGCGCGTCTTCATACAGCGCGGCGTCGTTGATGCCCTCGAAGCGCAGCTTGTCGCAGGCGTCCGAAGCGTTCGAGATCAGCTCGCGCAGGAAGATTTCCTTGTTCGAGTAGAGCGAGTGCGTGACCAGGTGCAGCAGCTGCGCGACTTCGGCCTGGAAGGGGAGTTTGGTGGAGGCGGAGGAGGTCATGGATTCGAAAGCCTAGAGAAATGGAAAGGGGCCGCAGTGCCCGTCTCGAAAGGTGGCGGCCGTGCCCGCATTTTCAATGCACTGGGCCTCGGTGCCGCCGCACCGACGAAATGAATACTTTGCCGCTAAAGGGCCTTCGCCTTGCCGTTTCTTCAACGCCACGGCTAAGGGAAAGCCATCCCTACTTGGTGCGAAATTAACGTTTCAATCACTTACATGTTCTTTTGAGTTGTCCGTTGGATTCGCTGCCCACCTAGCATTTGGGCAAGCACTGGATGACGCGCCTCAACGCCTCCGGTGTGTCGGTATCCGTTTTCTTCAACCGTTCGGGAACACTCCATGCTCAAACTCACGCTTGCCGTCCTTGTCGCTCTGAGTGCCGTTTCCACGGCCATCGCGGACACGAAGACCACCAACTTCAACGTGCTGCTGACCATCACCAAGGCCTGCAACTTCACGACCGCCGCGAGCGACGTGGACTTCGGCTCGAACCTGTCGACCGCCACCAGCATCGAGAACGCCGGCACCCTGCGCGTGACCTGCACCAAGGGCACGCCTTTCACCATCGGCCTCGGCGCCGGCAACGGCACGGGCGCCACCACGGCCGCGCGCAAGATGAAGGCCACCACGGCCGGCAACACCGAGGAGGTGCCCTATGCGCTCTACCGCGACAGCGGGCGCACGCTGAACTGGGGCGATGCCGCGAGCCCCGACACCCTGAGCTCCTCCGGCCTCGGCACCGAGCAGGCGATCCAGGTCTACGGCCGGGTGCCGAGCGCCAACTTTCCGGCCGACAGCTACAAGGACATCATCGTGGCCACCGTCACCTATTGATCCTCGCCGAGGCATGAGGGCCCGGCCATCATGACGACCACCGCGCGGGTTCTGTCACTGGTCGCCCTGTGCGGCCTCGCGCTGGCGGTCGAGCCCGGCCATGCCGCCAGCCTGCAGGTGGCGCCAGTCACGCTCACGCTCACACCGCGCCAGAACGCCGACGGGCTCTGGTTGAGCAACAACGGCGATGCGCCGCTGCAGGCCCAGGTCCGGATCTACCGCTGGACCCAGGTCGACGGCGAAGACCGGCTCGAGCCGACGCGCGACCTGACGCTCAGTCCACCGATGCTGCAGGTGGGCCCCGGCGAGCGGCAACTGGTGCGCGTGATCCGCCTCGGGCCGCCGCCGGACACCGTCGAAGCCAGCTACCGCGTGATCGTCGACGAGCTGCCGGTC
>Ga0182008_10000634_pt1 | contig 25737 bp, 17 predicted proteins | sample Sormic07211129_1_FD_120482 | JGI IMG/M metagenome (GOLD analysis project Ga0182008, IMG submission 120482) | Rhizosphere microbial communities from Sorghum bicolor, Mead, Nebraska, USA - 072115-129_1 metaG | ecosystem: Host-associated > Plants > Roots > Rhizosphere | place: USA: Nebraska...
GCAAATTCGTCACCGGCCACCAGCATCGGCGTGCCTTGGGACAGCAGCAACGTGGCGAAGAAATTGCGCATCTGCCGCTGGCGCAGTTCGTTGATCTCCGGATCGTCGGTCGGGCCTTCGACGCCGTGGTTCCAGGACAGGTTGTTGTTGCTGCCGTCCTGGTTGTTTTCGTCGTTGGCTTCGTTGTGCTTGTCGTTGTAGGACACCAGGTCATTGAGGGTGAAGCCGTCGTGGGCGGTGATGAAATTCACCGATGAATACGGCCGTCGACCGCGCTGATTGAACATCTCGCCGGAAGCGGTCATGCGACTGGCAAAGTCAGCCAATTGGCCATCGTCGCCTTTCCAGAATGCTCGCACGGTGTCGCGAAACTTGTCATTCCACTCAACCCAACCGGGCGGGAAATTGCCGACCTGATAACCACCGGGGCCGCAGTCCCAAGGCTCGGCAATCATTTTCACCTGGCGCAACACCGGGTCCTGGCGGCAGGCCACGAGGAAACTGTGACGTTCGTCGAAACCGTCGTGGTAACGCCCGAGAATGGTCGCCAGGTCAAAACGGAAGCCGTCGACGTGCATTTCCGTGGCCCAATACCGCAACGAGTCGGTGACCATTTGCAGCACGCATGGGTGGCTCAGGTCGAGGGTATTGCCGGTGCCGGAGTCGTTGATGTAGAAGCGTTTGTCGTCGGGCATCAAGCGGTAATAAGAGGCGTTGTCGATACCACGCATGGACAGGGTCGGGCCTTGTTCGTTGCCCTCGGCGGTGTGGTTGTAGACCACGTCGAGGATCACTTCCAGGTTGGCTTCGTGCAGGTGCGCGACCATTTCCTTGAACTCGGCGATCTTGCCGCTGGCCAGGTAGCGCGGGTCGGGGGCGAAGAAGGCAATGCTGTTGTAGCCCCAGTAATTGGTCATGCCCTTGTGCAGCAGGTGCTGGTCGTTGACGAAGGCATGGATCGGCAACAGCTCCACGGTCGATACGCCGAGTTTGCGAATGTGTTCCAGCACGTCGTCGACCATCAAGCCGGCGAAGGTGCCGCGCAGGTTTTCCGCAACGCCAGGGTGGCGCATGCTGATGCCGCGCACATGTGTCTCGTAAATGATCGTCTTGTCCCAAGGCACGCTGACGCGGTGGTCGTGACCCCAGGTGTGCGCCGGGTCGATGACTTTGCATTTGGGTACGAAGGGCGCGCTGTCGCGCTCATCGAAACTGAGGTCGGCGTCGGGGTGGCCAATGGTGTAGCCGAACAGTGCTTCGGACCACTTGAGTTTGCCCACCAATTGTTTGGCGTAGGGGTCGATCAGCAATTTGTTGTGATTGAAGCGATGCCCGTTCGCCGGGTCGTAAGGACCGTAGACACGATAGCCATAGATCAGCCCTGGATGGGCGTCGGGCAAGTAACCGTGGTAGATCTCATCGGTGTATTCCGGCAGTTCGATGCGTTCCAGTTCCACTTCCCCGGCATCATCGAAAATGCACAGTTCGACCTTGGTGGCGTTGGCGGAAAACAAGGCAAAGTTGACCCCCAGACCATCCCAGGTCGCACCCAGCGGAAAGGGCAGACCCTCACGGATGCGCGAGGGCTCGGCACGGGGTGCTGGCGTGTCTTTTTTTGGTCGGGTCATAAATGCTCCTGCAATGGAGGGAAATCGGCGTGTTTTTTGCGGGCGAGTAAGCCCGTTGTGACGAGCAGGCTCGCCACATGTTCATTCAGGGCAACAGCGGAAACGTCAGACCGCAGGCGGTTTTCGTGCTGCGCGAGGCTTTTTCTCGGCGGCTTTTTCCCCGGGAGGAATGACGGAGGACGCCGCAGCCGGTTTGGTTTTGGCCTTGGGCGCCGTCACCTTGACCTCGCCAGCCTTGCCATTGGCCGTCTTGCTGACGGTGGATTTGCTCGCCGGCGCCTTTGCCGGCTTTTTCGGCGCAAGGGCTTCGGCCTCGGCCAACTTGCGAGCCATTTCCCAGTGCCGGGCTTCCTGACCTTCAGGTTTTCCTTCTGACTCCCAGATCTGATAGGCAAACTCGCGGATGCGTTTATCGTCGGTACTCATCGCTATGCTCCTGCACTGAACTCAAGTGTCGGTAGTTTGGATAAAGAGATTGACCGGGAAATCCCCCAGCGCGGCGCTGATCATCAGCTCCCTGTTTTTTGTGACTGCGACGCCAGAAAAAAGTCCCTTCAGATTTTCCTCAGCGGTAGTGAACGGCAGACTGATGCGGGTATCGCCCCACTGCGGCGCATCCACGTGCGGTACGGCACTGTTTTCCAGCAGCGGCGCACAGCGGATTGGCACGATGACGATGGCGCGTTTTCCCTCCCATTGGCGAACAAACCCAAGCACTCTATGTGCCTGGTTGCCGATGACATCGAGTGCCTGGTAGGTGCCGTGGCGAAACAGTTCGGCATGCTCGGCACGCAGGTTCAGGGTCTGTGCGATCAAGGCTTGCTTGATGCGCCCGTCATGCCAGTGTTGCAACAGATCAGGCAGATCCAATGGTTGCGACAAGGCCTGTTGGCGACTGGCGTAATCCACCGGGCGACGGTTGTCCGGATCGACCAGGCTGAAGTCCCAGAATTCGTCGCCTTGATAGAGATCCGGCACCCCAGGCACGGTCATGCGCAGCAAGGTTTGCGCCAATCCATTGAGGGCGCCGGGGACGGCGATGGTACGTGCCACCTTGCCAAGGGCGCTGCGTAGCAGGTCACCCTCCGGGCTCAGCAGCAGGCGCCGGGTGAAGTTTTCGCTGGCTTGTTCGTAAGCATCGTTGGGTGCACTCCAGCTACTTTGCAACTTGGCTTCGCGCAGGGCTTTGCGTTGCCATTGGCTGACACGTGCGGCGTAGGCTTCAAGCGCCGATGGGTCATCGGCCTGCAAATCGAGCGGCCAACTGCCAAGCAGTGCCTGATAAAGAATCAACTCGTCACCGGCAGACGGCATCTGGTCATCGTCGCGCAGTGGCCGGGCGAGGGCGCGCCACAGGCCGATCTGTTCAACGTACCATTTACTGCGCTCACTCAAGATCGCCAGGCGCGCGCGCGTATCTTCACCGCGCTTGTGGTCGTGGGTCGCGGTGGCGAGCAGGTTGTCGGGAAACAGTTCTAAGCGCTTGAGGCAGGCCTCATGGAAGTCAGCCACCGGCGCACTGAATTGCTCGGTGTTGAAACCGACGTCATTGCGTGACAGCAACACCGCGGAGCGATAGAACGCCGTGTCTTCCACGGCCTTCGCGGCGGCGGGTGAAGTCAGCTGCTGGAAACGTACGCAAGCATGCTTGAGGCGCTTGCGCAGGCGGCCGGCGGGGCGTTCGCGCCAGGTTTCACCGCCCAACCATTTAGCCAGGCAATCGAGCACCGGCCAGTCGGCTTCGCCCAGGGTTTGGCGGGCACCGTCCATGGCCTGCTGGAAAAACACCTCGTCCTGGGCTGATCTACCGAGGGCGCTGATATAAGTGCGGTACACCGAAAAATGCACGATCAGTTCCTGCAAGGCGCGACGGATCGCGCCCAGCGTCAAATCGCGGGTCATGAGGTCATCGCGGGCCACCTGCAGCAAGGCCTGGGCCACGCTTTCGAAATCGCCGGCCAGTGAACCGTTGAGAATCTGCTGACGGGCCAGTTGTGCTTCCTGGCGGAAGTCGGCCGGGCGTTCGCTGTAGCGGTGCCAGACTTCACCCAAGGTGGTTTGCCCGTCGGGATCGTGTTGCAGCAGTGACAACTGATTCATGAATTCATAGCCGGTGGTGCCATCCACCCACCAATCACGGCGCAAGGTTTCACCGTCGCCAAGGATCTTCTCGACGTAGATCGGCAAGTGGCGGCTCGCTGACAGGCTGTCGACCCGCCGCCGCAGTTTGCGGCAGTAGCCGCGCGGGTCGGCCAGACCGTCAATGTGATCGATGCGCAAACCGTCGATCAGCCCTTCAGCCACCAATTGGAAAATCTTCGCGTGGGTCGCCTCGAACACCGCTGGACGCTCCACCCGCAAACCACCCAACTCATTGACATCGAAAAAACGCCGCCAGTTGATGTCGTCTGCGGCGGTACGCCAACTGGCGAGGCGATAACTCTGCCGCTCCAGCAGATCGTGCAAGCGTTGGAAGCCTTCAGGGGCCAGCGAATCGTAGGCTTTGAGGTTGTGCTCGATGGTTTGCAGAATCGCGGGGTCGCTGGCCAGTTCGCGCAATTGATCTTTCAATGGACCCGCCAGACTGTGGGCGTCGGTCTGATAGCTCAAGGTGCTGAAGTGGTCCGCCAGCTGTTTGAGCAGTTCGTTGTCCGACTTGAGCAGTTCGCCGTAATGCATCGGGCAAATCGGAAAGTGGTGGTCGTAATGCTCGACATGGAAGGCACCGTTCTGCGCATCGAAGCGCAGGGGCAGTGTGCCGTCCTGCAGGGCCACGCCATAATCGCTGCCGAGAAATGGCAGCAGCAGTTGGCCTTCCATCAACGGATCGGGCGAGTGCCATTGGATATCGAAGAACTCGCCGTACGGGCTCAAGCGTCCCCATTCCAGCAAATCCAGCCACCAGGGGTTGTCGCAACCACCCACAGCCATGTGGTTGGATACGATGTCGAGGATCAGCCCCATGCCTTGCCCGCGCAACGCGCTGACCAGCCGCCGCAATGCGGCCTCGCCACCGAGTTCCGGGTTGACCGAAGTCGGGTCGACCACGTCGTAGCCGTGCATGGAGCCGGCGCGGGCTTTCAACAAGGGCGAGGCATACACATGACTGATCCCGAGGCGGGCGAAGTACGGCACCAGTGGCACGGCATCGTCCAGGGTGAAGCCTTTATGGAATTGCAGTCGCAGGGTTGCCCGCAAGGGCAGTGTCGTCACTTGATTCATTGGTCACGCTCGGCCGCCTGGAGTCGCGCACAAGCGAGCAGTTCCAGACGCCGGGCTGCGTCGGCGTTATCGAGCAGCGCTTCGCTGTAACCGGGCAGGCGTCGCGACCAGTTTGGATGGGTATCGATGGTGCCGGGCAGGTTGGCCTGCTGTTCTATACCCAGCGCATCTTCCAGCGGCAGCAACACCAGCGGCGCGCGGGTGTGGCCGAGGAAGCGCACGCTGGCATCGAGCACCTGATCGGTCTCGTGGGACTCTTCGCGAAAATTCTGCGGGTCCTGGCTCAGTGTCCGGCGCAAGCCTTCGCGCTCGCGTTCGCGGTGTTGACGCCATTCGATTTCGCCGCTGGCATCGACCAGGCCGAGGCGGGCGTTCCAGTCGATGTCGCGGCCATGCCACCAGCCATTGAGGGTCGGCAGGTCGTGGGTGCTGGTGGTCGCCAGGGCATTGTCCGGCCAGTCGAGGATCGGTTTGAAATGGGTGTTGTCCTGTTCAAACAGCAACACACGCATGCCCAGCATCGAGCGGGCGCTGAGTTTTTCCCGCAGGCCCTCGGGCACTGTGCCCAGGTCTTCGCCGAGGACGATGGCCTTGTGACGATGGGATTCGAGCGTCAACAGACGCAGCAAGTCGTCAATCGGGTAGTAAAGGTAGGCGCCGTCGGCAGGCGGTGCGCCGTTAGGGATGACCCATAAACGTTGCAGGCCCATGACGTGGTCGATTCGCAGTCCGCCGGCGTGGGCGAAATTGGCGCGCAACATTTCGATGAAGGCACGAAAGCCGTTGCGTACCAGACCTTCGGGCGAAAATGCCGAAATCCCCCAGCCTTGGCCCGTGCGATTGAGAATGTCCGGCGGAGCGCCGACCGTCAGGGCGGCGAGCAATTCATCCTGACGGCTCCAGGCCTGGCTGCCACCGCCATCGGCACCCACCGCCAGATCGGCGATCAGGCCGATGCTCATGCCACTGCTGCGGGCAGCGGCTTGCGCACGATCCAGACAGCGGGTGATCAGCCACTGGCAGAAGGCGAAGAAGCCGATGCGTCCGGCATTCTCCTCAGCGAACTCAGCCAGCGCGGCGCTGCGCGGATTGCGCCATTGTTCCGGCCACTGGCGCCAGTCGAGGCTTTCTCCATTGGCGGCCCGTGTCTCCTGGATGGCCTCGAAGCGGCAATGGTTTTCCAGGGCTTCGCCACCGGCGTGGCGGAAACTGCTGAAGTCGGCGTGCAACGGGTGCTCGCCTTGTACGAAGCCTTCGTACAGCGCCTGCAACAGTTTGTGTTTGGCTGCCGCGGCGGCGGGCCAGTCGATCAGCGGCAACGCCTCAAGATCCTTGAGCTCGGCGCCCAGACCGGTGGCATCGATAGCGGCACGCATGGCCCGTTCGCCGAGAATGCTCCCCGGCGCGCAGTACAGACTGTTCAGAAACAGACGACTGGAGGGCGAATAAGGGCTGTAGCGTTCGGTATCGTTGCTGAACATCGCATGCAGCGGACTGATCGCCAGGGCCTCGGCGCCGCGCTCACCGGCGACCCGTGCCAGATCTTCCAGCGCCTGGGTATCGCCGAATCCGCCATCACCGGCTCGTCGCAAGGCATATAACTGGACGCTCAGGCCCCAGGCGCGGGGGATCGGACTGTCGACCGCATCGCCGACGCTGTAACAGCGCTCAGGGGCCACGGCTAGGGTAAAGGTTTGTCCGTCGATGGTGACGTGCTGATAACCCACCGGGATCAACCCAGGCAGAATCGCCTCGGCATCCAGTTTCAGATGCAGGCGGGAGCCGTCTTCCAAGTGAACTTCGCAGGGCGTTTCCGGCTGGAAGTAGCGGGCCAGGTCGAGCCCGCTGCCGACGTCCACGGTCATCAAAGGTGGCAGGTGCAGGGTGTCTTGTACCTGTTGCAGCTCTTGCAGGCTGGCGTCGATTTCCTGGGCACTTCCGGCCGGGTGACCAAGACCGGTAAGGACATTGCGCAGCACTGCGGGGGCGACTTTTTGCGGGCGGCCATTGGCGTCGATCCAGTCGACTGCCAGGCCCGCCCGGCTTGCAAGGATTTCCAGTTGCGCATCACTCATTGGCGCTCTCCATCGGGGGTAGCAAAGGGGCTGCGGCCGTGAGGCTGACAAGCGCGCAATACGGAGCCAGAGTGCCTCGGTCGAGCAAACTGGCGGACCGGGGCGGGTGTTCAAACAGCAACGAAGTTCTGGCCGACGCAGTGTGGAGTACAGGCGTGTCGCTTAGGTTCAGGTCAATGTGCAACAAACTGCCGTCGCCCAACCGCCAGGACGCGCTGACTGCACCGACGCCCAGGACGTCGGCATCCAGGGCCTGGGTGCCGGGCAGGCGCGGAATGATCTGCTGGTGGCGGATCTGCAACAGCTGGCGATACAAGGCGTGCATCGGCGAAGTCTGGTTGTGCGCCAGATTCGGCCGTGACGCTTTGAAGGTCTGCGGGTCGTTGGGATCGGGAATCTGCTCGCGTCTATGCGGATCGGCGAAGGCGCTGAAGGCAGCAAACTCGTTGCGCCTTCCTTCACGTACCAGCTGTGCCAACTCGCCGTGATGACTGGTGAAAAACAGAAACGGCTGCTGCGCAGCGAACTCCTCGCCCATGAACATCAGCGGAATCATCGGCGAAAGCAGCAGCAATACGGTTGCAGCTTTCAGTGCATCGGGATGGGCCAATTGGTGCAGGCGCTCGCCGAATGCCCGGTTGCCGATCTGGTCATGGTTCTGCAGGAACAGTACGAAAGCGCTGGGCGGCAAATGACCGCTGGGCTCGCCACGGGGTTCGCCATGGCGGTTGATATGACCCTGGAACACGAAACCCTGGCTGAGGCAGCGGGCCAGTTGTTGCGTAGGATTGTTCGCGTAATCGACGTAATAAGCGTCGGTTTCGCCGGTCAGCAGCACGTGCAGCGCATTGTGGCCATCGTCGTTCCACTGCGCGTCGTAGCCTTTTTCCAACAGGCTCGACTGATTGTGTTCGTTTTCCACGGTAAGCCAGATATGTCGCGCGGGGTCCGTCTGCTCGCGCACCCGCTGAGCAAGCTCCTGGAGAAAGTCCGGGTCCTCTATGGCATGCACCGCGTCCAGGCGCAAACCGTCGAAGCGGTACTCCATCAACCACATCAAGGCGTTGTCGATGAAGAAATCCCGCACCTCGCGCCGCCGGAAGTCGATCGCCGCGCCCCACGGCGTGTGCTTGTCCTCGCGGAAGAAGCTTTTGGCGTAGCGATGCAGGTAATTGCCGTCCGGCCCGAAGTGGTTGTAGACCACGTCGAGAATCACCGCCAGACCATAGCCGTGGGCCGTGTCGATCAAGTGCTTGAGTTGTTCGGGCGTACCGTATGAAGCTTGCGGCGCGTACGGCAACACGCCGTCGTAACCCCAATTGCGCGCTCCGGGAAATTGCGCGATAGGCATCAATTCGATCGCGGTCACGCCCAGTTCGACCAGGCGCGACAGATGCTGCTCGACCGCCTCAAAGCCGCCGAGCAGACCTACGTGCAACTCGTAGATCACCGCTTCGTGCCACGGTCGCCCCTGCCAGGCGCTGTTCTGCCATTGATAAGCCAGCGGATCGACCACCACGCTGGGTTGGTCGATACCACCAGACTGGGCACGGGAGGCCGGGTCAGGCACCTCTATCTCGCCATCGATGTTGTAGCGATAGCGAGTTCCCGCCGGGCAACGGGTGTTGATCACGAACCAGCCGTCGGCCTGGGGCATCAACGGCAAGGATTGTCCATTTTCCAATTCGACACTGACGTAAAACGCATCTGGCGCCCACAACGCGAATCGCGTTTGTTCTGCGTCCAGCTTGATTGCGCCGTGGGGCCAGGTCTCAAGGGTCCGTAACGGCATTTGCAAAACCTCTTATTGTTTGTGCGATTTCCCCAAGGCCTTGGCCACCAGTTGTTCATAGAGTTCGGCATAGGGTTCGACGGCTTTGCACCAGTTGAACGGTGCTGCCATGGCTCGGCAACGCATGGCGTGCAACAAGTCCGGAAATGCGAAGACCTTGAACGCGCGGCTCAGGGCCTCCTGATAACTCTCGACCGTGGATTCATCGAACAGGAAACCGGTCACGCCGTTTTCAATGGTGTCGGCCAGGCCCCCGGTATTGCGCGCCACCGGCAGGGAGCCGAAGCGCTGGGCGTACATCTGGCTCAGGCCGCAAGGTTCATAGCGTGAAGGCATCAACAGGAAATCGCTGCCGGCGAACATGCGCCGGGCATCGGTTTCGTTAAAGCCGATGCGCACGCCGATCTGACCGGGGAACCGCAAGGCCAGCTCGCGCATCGCTTGTTCTTCTTCCGGCTCGCCACGACCGATGATCGCGATCTGGCCACCGGATTTGACGATGTATTCGGAAACCGCTTCGGTAAGGTCCAGGCCTTTCTGGTAAACCAGACGTGAAACCACGGCAAACAGCGGACCTTCGGAGTCGTCGAGGCCAAACAACTCGCGTACATGGGCGGCGTTGGCGGCCTTGCCGTCCCAGTCACCGATGCTGAACGGGCAGAGCAGGTGCGCGTCAGTGGCGGCGTCCCAGCTTTCATCGATACCGTTGGGAATGCCGCTGAGCAAACCTTGCTGGGTCTTGGCGGCGAGAAAGCCGTCGAGACCGCAGCCGAAATCCGGTGTGGTGATTTCCTGGGCGTAGGTCGCGCTGACGGTGGTGATGTGGCTCGAGTAGGCCATGCCGGCCTTGAGGAACGACATCTTGCCGTAGAATTCCATGCCTTCCTGTTGCAGCGCGTGATGGGGAATACCCAGTTCCGGGCAGGAACCCAGGCTGGTCACGCCTTGATAGGCGAGGTTATGGATGGTGAACAGCGTCGGGGTACGCTGCCCGCGCCAGTGCATATAGGCAGGCGCCAGGCCGGCCGGCCAATCGTGGGCGTGCACCAGGTCCGGGCACCAGTGGATTTGGGCGAGGTTGGCGGCGATATCGGCAGCGGCCAGACCGAGGCGGGCGAAACGAATGTGATTGTCCGGCCAGTCGCGGCCATTGTTGGCGCCATAAGGCGAACCTTCGCGCTCGTAGAGTTCAGGGCAGATCAACACGTAAATGACCAAGCCATCGGGCATGTCCATGCGCCCGATCTTGCACGGCGGCAATGCGGCATGACCGCCAAGCTCACCAATGATGTGAATCGGATTTTCGCTGTGCAGCACTTGCGGGTAGCCCGGAATCAAAACCCGTACATCGTGCAAGTGCGCCATGGCGCGGGGCAGTGCAGCGGAAACGTCGCCCAAACCACCGGTTTTCACCAGGTCGGCGATTTCCGAGGTCACGAACAAGACTTTTTTCTTGTTCGGATTTCGGCTGGCCACGGGAGCCAGTGTCTTGGTGCCGGGAACGCTGATCGATTGGGAAGCCGGTGCACTCACAGTGCTTGATTCGCCGACATGCTGATGAGCACGTTCTCCCTGAACATCTAAAGCCGCACTAATCATATGAATCTCCCGCGTTGTTGATCTTCTTAGGCCTGGCAGACGGTGTTTCGTGGCCAAATCCTGTGGCCGGGCGCTGAAGCGCTGCGCATCAGTGAGCAAGCGCTGCCCAATGCGCTGTAGCAAGATGGGTGGAGTAGCCATTGCAAGGATTGCACCAGTCGCATCGCAGCTTCCTTTTAGTCGACCGACCACGCGTAGCAAAAGTTTCGACTTTTTTCCCACTTTGTGACCGACTGGTTTTACCCCCCGAAAATGAGTCTAGGCCAGAAGTTAGAGCGGTAAAGTGCAGATGGCAAAATTGTTCGACAATCGGTTGACGAGGTACGAGCGTGCCGGATTTGAGGGCTTACGCACCGACGAAGGGCAGGTTTTTTTGCAGTTTTGTCAGGAAATGAAGCAGTACTGTCACATCGGTGTGCGTCTGTGAACAGCGGCAATGCACCATTGCAGTGCAGGCTCTTGGGTGGTCGCCATGAATACGGGTCTCATCGCGAGCAAGCTTTGCTCCTACAGGTCGCTTCAATGTCTGGGCTCCTGTAGGAGCAAAGCTTGCTCGCGATGAACGATAACGCGGTATCAGCTCAAAACACGAACGGTCTGCCCCCGCCAATCGTCAATCACCGCCTTCAGCCTTGCCTCAATTAACGCACAGGGTTGGTTTTGTTCAGCCAGTCGAGCAGGGCCTTGTGGAATTGCGCCGGTTCTTCCATTTGCGGGGCGTGGCCCATGCCGGGGAATTCGACCAGTGTCGATTGGGGAATCAGTTTTGCCACCTGCTTGCCGAGTACGTCGTAACGGCCGATCTTCGCCTTGACCTCGGGTGAAGCGAGGTCCTTGTTGATGGCGGTGCTGTCGGCCGTGCCGATCAACAACAGGGTCGGCATCTTCAAGTCCTTGAACTCGTAATACACCGGCTGGGTGAAGATCATGTCGTAGATCAGTGCCGAGTTCCATGCGACCTGAGCCTTGCCAGGGCCTTTGGCAAGACCGGCGTACATGTCTACCCAACGATCAAACTCCGGTTTCCAGCGCCCGTCGTAATAGGTGCTGCGCTGATAATCATGAATGCCCTGCGCGTTGACCTTCAGCTCACGTTCGTACCACTGATCGACGGTGCGGTACGGGACGCCGAGGGCCTTCCAGTCTTCCAGGCCGATGGGATTGACCATCGCCAGTTGTTCAACCTGATCGGGATACTGCAGCGCATAGCGGGTGGCGAGCATGCCACCGGTAGAGTGGCCGAGCAGGGTGGCTTTCTGGATGCCGAGGGCTTTGAGCAATTGCTGGGTGTTGCTCGCCAATTGCTGGAACGTGTACTGATAGTGGTCAGGCTTGCTGGATGTGCAGAAACCGATCTGGTCCGGGGCGATGACCCGGTAACCGGCGTCACTCAGTGCCTTGATCGAGGTTTCCCAGGTGGCCCCGCAGAAATTCTTGCCGTGCATCAGCACCACGCTGCGCCCGTTGGCCTTGCCATGGGCGGCGACGTCCATGTAACCCATTTGCAGGGATTTGCCCTGGGATTGGAAGGCAAAGTGTTTGACGGTGTAAGGGTATGCAAAACCTTGTAATTCAGGACCGTACGCCGGGCCTTCAGCGGCAAGGGCCGGCAGTGCGGCGGTGAGCAGCAGGCCGGCAAACCAGTGTGAGCGGGTCAAGGGCATGGGTGAACTCCATTGGAAATCCGCCGATCCTGGATCGGCATGATTAGGGCGACATTAAACAGGCAATCGCCACCACGGTTGGTTCAACCCATCCAGCCCAAAGTGGCCAATGCCAGTACGCCATAGCGGGCGCCCTTGGCCAGGGTCACGATCAGCAGGAATCGCCCCAGCGGCTCACGCAACACACCGGCCACCAGCGTCAGCGGGTCGCCGATGATCGGCAGCCAGCTGAGCAGCAGTGACCAATGTCCGTAGCGCTGATAGTGGATACGGGCTTTTTCCAGATGAGCAGGGCTGACCGGGAACCAGCGCCGGTCACGGTAGCGTTCAACGGTGCGGCCCAACCACCAGTTCACCAGCGAGCCGAGGACATTGCCCAGTGTCGCCACTGCCAACAATGCCCATAGCCAGTATTTGTCGCTGAGCAGCAAGCCCACCAGCAGGGCTTCGGACTGCAACGGAAGCAAGGTCGCGGCACCAAATGCCGCCAGGAACAAACCGATATAGGCGCCGAAAATCAATGGGCCGGATAGTCGGCCACGACCACATCCGTGCCGTCCTTTTTCAGGCCGATCACCTGATAGGCATCGCTCATGCCGTCCATCTCCATGCCGGGCGAGCCCATGGGCATGCCGGGCGCGGCCACGCCCAGCAGGTCGTCGCGTTTGCTCAGGGCCAGCACCTGATCGGCCGGGACATGGCCTTCAACGAATTTGCCGTTGACCAGCCCGGTGTGGCAAGACGCCAGACGCGGCGGTACGCCATGCTGTTGCTTGAACTCACTCATGTTGGCTTCGACGTGGTCCTCGACCTTGAAGCCGTTGGCTTCCAGGTGAGTGATCCATTTTTTGCAGCAGCCGCAATTGGCGTCGCGGTGGACTTCGATCGGGATCAGGTCAGCGGCCTGGGCCAGGGAAGAAATGAACAGGGCGCTCAAGGCAGCCAGACGCAGAGAGTTTCGCATGACGGGTCAAGTCTCGGATTGCGGGCGAAAAAACGCATTCTGACCGGTTTTTCCGGGCAGGCATTCATGGTTTGTTTCAAAGTACTACGGCGCAGTGCAGCCCTATTATCGTAGATCAAGGCTGTCAGGCAGATGAGGGCGGCATGACAAATTTGTCAGCCGGGGCGACGCTCAGGCAGTTGATGTAACATGTGGCCCCGGTTGCAACGCCCATCCCCACTGAACGGCAGGGATCTGGCAGCAATCGGGTACACAGCGCATACACTTATTCAGATTCAGGAACTGCAATGACCCAGTCGCAACGTTTGAAATATTCGATTCTGATCTCCCTGGTGGTCCTGGGAATCATGTTTGGCCTTTCGTATTTGCAGAACACCGGTGTCATCAGTGAAAAACTGTTCCAGTACATCGCCATTGGCGTGGCGGTGATCGTGGTCGTGATCAATGGCGTGATGCGCCGCAAGGTGAAGCCCTGAGCCGTGAGGCTCAAGGCCACTTGATCAATCGTTGTGCAGCACGGCGGCGGCCCGTGGGTCGAGGCTGTAGCTTTTGTCCGGGTTGAGGACGATCACGCCTTCGCTGCACAGACGTTTCAACACCTCGCGCACACTCAGAAAGGACAGGGGAATATCCAGTTCCAGCAAATGACTGTGTACACCGCGCACGCCCAGGCTGCGGTCGCTTTCGGCGGCTGTCAGCAAAGCGTCGATGACTTTCAGGCGAATCAGACTCGTTCGCAAGCCAAAGCTTTTGAGCAGGAAGCGAATCCTCTCGTTGCCATTGCGCTCGGTACGCTGGTCGAAAACGCCGACCCCAATGGAGGTGCTCTTTGGCGCGTTGCTACCGTCCGTTGGCAGATGCGAGTTGTACATTGCAAAACTCCTTTTCAGAGCCTGATCAGGAAAAATGGGGCGCTCTTGCATAACAAGACGTATGAGCGACCCAAATAATGAAGACTTGAATGTAGAAATTTCGTCGTCATTACGTCACCGCTCTGTCGGGCGCCTCTGGATGGCAGTTCATTCTCCTAAATTTTTGTCGTTTGCTTCGTCCCTGAAAGGATGCGCAGTGCGTGTCAGTACGCAGAACTGTGACCATTGTTTTTCGATCAGGAGCGAGTGTGATTATTTCCAGCCAGTTAACCAGGTTGAGCCTGGCAGGTTTGTTCTTGGGGCTCAGTCTCGCGGCGAATGCACGCAGCCAGCCTGAGCAGGCGAGTGCCGATATCCGCCGGACCACGTTCGGTGTTCCGCACATTCGTGCCGAAAACGAGCGAGGGCTCGGTTATGGCATCGGCTATGCCTACGCTCAGGATAACCTGTGTTTGCTGGCGAATGAGATCGTCACGGTGAACGGTCAACGCTCGCGTTATTTCGGCCCTGATCAATTCACGTTGGAAGAGCGAGCAAACCTGGCCAGCGACTTGTTTTTCAATGGCTTGAACACAGAGCAGGCGGTCAGCGGGTTCTGGCGGGCACAAACCCCTGAAGTGCGCGAACTGATGGAAGGTTATGTGGCCGGCTACAACCGATTCCTGTCGCAAAGCCGAGGGCAGGGGCTACCGGCGCAATGTCAGGGCGACTGGGTGCGGGAAATCACCACCACGGACCTGGTCAAGTTGACTCGACGGCTGTTGGTCGAAGGGGGGATCGGGCAATTTGCCGAGGCGGTGGCGGGGGCGACACCCCCGACTGCCGTCGCCACCCATGCCGGTGAGCGCGCGTCATTTCAGCTGGCTGCTTCGCGCCTGCAGCGTTTTGCCCTCGACCGCGGCAGCAATGCGGTGGCGGTGGGCAGCGAGCGCTCCTTCAACGGCCGTGGCATGTTGTTGGCAAACCCTCATTTTCCGTGGGTCGGCGGCATGCGTTTCTATCAGATGCACCTGACTATTGCGGGCAAACTGGATGTGATGGGGGCTGCATTGCCGGGCCTGCCGTTGATCAATATCGGTTTCAACCGGCATTTGGCCTGGACCCACACCGTGGACACGTCCAAGCATTTCACCCTGTACCGCTTGCAACTCGATCCAAAGGATCCGACCCGCTATCTGCTCGACGGCCAGTCACTGCCGATGCACAGGCAAGCACTGACCGTCGATGTGAAGCAAGCCGATGGAACGGTCAAAGCCATTTCCCACGTGGTGTACAGCTCGCAGTTCGGCCCGATCGTGCAATGGCCCGGCAAACTGGATTGGGATAACCAGTTTGCCTACAGCCTGCGTGATGCCAACCTGGATAACGATCGGGTGTTGGCCCAGTGGTACGCGATGAATCGCGCCAATAGCCTTGAAGCGTTTCAGGCCAGTGTCAACAAGATCCAGGGCATCCCTTGGGTCAATACGCTGGCGGCGGATGACAAGGGGCAAACCCTGTACATGAATCTGTCGGTGGTGCCCAACGTCAGTGCCGAGAAACTGGCGCAGTGCAGCGATCCGCGTATCGGTCTGGAAATGATCATTCTCGACGGTTCGAACAGTGCGTGCGCGTGGGACATTGACCCGCGGGCCGCGCAGAAAGGCATTTATGCAGCAGACAAGCTGCCGCAACTGTTGCGCAAGGACTTTGTGCAGCATTCCAATGATTCGGCTTGGATGGCCAACCCGGCGCAACCGTTGACCGGTTACTCGCCGCTGATCAGCCAGGACAATCAGCCATTGGGTTTGCGTTCGCGATTCGCCCTGCAACGGTTGGGCAGACTGACCCAGGCGGGAACGCTCAGCGCGCAGGATCTGCAACACATGGTGATGGATGATCAGGTCTATCAGGCCGCACAAGTGATGCCGGACCTGCTGCAGTTCTGCGCCGATGGTCTTGGCACCGATGCGAAAACGCTGGCCCCGCTGTGCGCCAGTTTCAAGGCCTGGGACCGCAAGGCAAATCTGGACAGTGGCCTGGGCTTCGTACACTTCCAGAATGTCATGGAACCTTTGCAGCAAATGCCGGATGTCTGGCGTGTAGCGTTCGATCCCAAAGACCCGCAACACACGCCACGGGGTTTGGCGCTTGATCGTCCGCACGTGGTGAAAGCGTTGCGCCAGGCGATGTTGGCCTCGGTGGAGCAGGTCAACGCCTCCGGGCTGAAGCAGGCCACGCGCTGGGGTGATGTTCAAGTCGTCAGCAGCGGTGGCCAGCAAACGCCGATTCACGGTGGGCCGGGAACATTGGGCGTCTACAACGCCATCCAGAGTGTGCCCCGCAGCGACGGCAAACGCGAAGTTGTCAGCGGCACCAGCTACTTGCAGGTGGTGACGTTCGATGAGAACGGTCCGCAGGCCAAAGGTGTGTTGGCGTTCTCGCTCTCCAGTGACCCGTCTTCGAAGTACGCGCGGGATCAGACTGAGGCATTTTCGAAAAAACAGTTGAGTGTGCTGCCGTTCACCGAGCAACAGATCCAGGCCGATCCGCACTATCAGGCCATGACCCTGCGCGAGCAGGATGAAAGAACCGGGAAGGTGGCGGCACAGTAAACACCGCTGCAACCGTTGAATGAAAGGCCGCACTCGGCAAAGGATGCGGCCTTTCAGCTTTTCGGCGGTTGTTGCGGGATGGAGTTGAGGACCGGGTTGCCCTCTTTGTTGCGGGTCAGATAGACCGGCAGCACCTTGGGCAGGGTGGCCACCAGGCTATTGAGTTCCTTGATGTTGTAGATACCCCCAATCCGGATCGCGCCGGTATTGTGGTCGGCAACCATCAACGGGTTTTCCAGGTAGCGGTTGATCAATGGCAACGCATCGTTGAGCGCCAGGTCATCGAGTACCAACTTGCCGTTGAGCCAGGCCAGCGTGTTGTCGTTGTCGTAGGTCTGGCTGATCCGCGGAATGTAATCGCCCTGGCGGTAACTGGCCTGCATCGACGGGCCAAGCCTCAAACCATCTCCCGGCAGGTCATCATTGCTGCTGACCAGCACCGATCCTTCGATCAGATTCACTTTGACCTGGTCTTCATACATCCAGACATTGAACCTGGTACCGGTGACGCGGATCTTGCCTTCAGCCGCCTTGACCACGAAAGGATGGCCAGTGTCATGGCTGACGCTGAAAAACGCTTCGCCCTTTTTCAGAGTGACCTGACGACGATCCTTGTAATTGCTGTAGGTCAGCTCGCTGCCCAGGTTCAGTTCGACTTTGCTGCCGTCATTCAAAGTGACCTGGCGTATGTTGTTGGTCGCTTCAAAGTGCTGGTATGAATTGGGCAGCCAGCCCAGATTCCAGCCGCTGTAGGCCGCCAGCGGCAGTGCCAGTGCACAGACGGCGGCGGCCATGCCAACGGTGCGCCATGGAGACTGTGACTTGACGGGCACCATCGGCACGACGACAGCAGGCTCTGGACGAGGCAAATCCCCCGCGACATCCCAGATTTCCAGCATGGCTTCGTACTCGAAGGCATGAAGCGGGTGTGCACTGCGCCACTGCTCGAACGCCAGACGCTCCTGCGCGGTGCAGTCTTCGGCGTGCAAGCGCATGCACCAATGCGCTGCGGCATCGGTGATGGCGTCGTATTCGTCTTGGGAGAGAGAGTGGTCGGTCATTGACTCATCCTGATTTGCGCCATTCTAACCTTGAGGGCGGCCGGCGAGAAACATCGGTCATGGCAATTAACCATCAAAGAGTGTTTATTTTTACCGGGATGCCCGTAAACACGGGGACGCCAGGTTTTATTCGTCGTCAGTGTGAAAAAACATTCACGGGCAGACCCGGCGGAACTGCGCATGTTTAATAGATCAGGCTGACGTGTTGGAAGTGGATGGAAGCGGGTCGAGCTGCCGCCCCATTTCACAAACCAAAAAGGCAATCGAATCGGCATTGCGCAAAATGATGTCGATCCGTTTCTCTGCGTTACTCGGATCCAGGAACGCATCGCGGGCTGCTGCCATGGTACGGGTGCCCGCAATAGTGAGGATTTCCTTGCCAATGTGAGTCGAACCCGGGATCGAATCCAGGCTTATCCATGACTGCAAGCGACTGTTCCAGCGTGCGAAGAGTTCCTCCTTCGGGGTGCTCAGGGACAACGCCTCCCGCTGAAACTTCGTCTGACTTTGCTTCATTGCCCGGCCGTAACCGGTGATCGGTGCGACAAGATCGAGAAATGGCCGCCGGGCTTCCAGGGTCGCGATATCCAGGGTTTTTGAAAACTGATGGGAAAATTCGTGAATCAGCGTGGCTGCCTGGCTGTGACCATCGACATCAAAGGGTTCAGTCAGACAGGACTTGTACCAGTCCAGTTGTTGATCGAAGAACCTTTCAGTGAAATGCACATGGTTGCTTGCGTCATCATTGACCACGAACGCGATCAGATTGGCTTGCTGGTATTTGTTCGAACCGACGACAAAGCGCTCGGTGTTCATCAAGTCTTCGTCCGGATCCACCAGTGCCGTACACACCGGCAGTATCGCCTGTTTGATTTTATCGAGCAGGGCGGTGTCGACGGTGCTGACATCAAAAAAACGCTTGAGAAAGGTGTCGAGGCGCGTGCCACTGGTGAGTTGCCTTTGTTGCGCCAGATTGTGCAGGCTGTTGAAGGCGTAATAGCGCGCCAGATCGATGGCCTGAACAATCATGCGGGCCTTTTCCGGATGATTGGCGCGGATGGCTGCCATGCCCCGCGCTTCGATGTTGAGTACCAGCCTGGCTTCGAGGCTGGCCACATAGTCGTTACGCATTTTCGACAGGGCTTTTCCGTAATGCACGGTGTGCACGTCGGGGTCGAGCACCAATTGCCGGGTCGATGTGCTCGCCAGATAGGGCCCGTCGTGGCTGGCATTGAGGATTTGCCAGACCGCAGCGGGTTTATCGACGCGATAGACCTTGCCGGCGATGGGCGCGTAACGGTGTTTGTCGACTGAATTGAGGTAGGTGCCATCGACGGCATTTTTGCTCAGATCTTTCAGGGACACGGTCGACGCTTCGAAGGTTTGCAATTGAGTGCGTGAGGCAGACGTCAGTTTGATCTCAGACCATTTCGGTTTAGTCACGGCGGTGATGACCGGTGCTGTTTCGCTGGATTCCTGCAATGTCAGCCGTTCGTTCTCCAGCGACAAACGCCCCAATGAGACCATTTGTACCGTACCGGCAATAAACGCCTGCATGGCCCGCGTCCAATGGTGGTCCTGCAACGCTTCGGCAGAGGCTTTGAAATCCTTGAAGCTTTGCCATAAGAACTGCACATAGGCGAGTTTGCCCGGCAACAAACCGGACGCCAGTTTGAAGCCGGAGCTGAACAGGTGTTTGACGGCCTCCCAATCCGACTGGCCGTTGGCAAGCGATCGGCTGCCGAGCATTCGCTGCAACAGGCTGGCATTGTCGCTGAACAAGCTATCCAACAGATTGCCGTCAATGGCAGACGAGGCGAGGGTGATTTCGCTTTCCTCGCCGATCGTGGACTTGAGCAGGTTGCTGAAGATCGATTGTTGGTTTTCAGGTAATCGTCGAATCACCAGGTCCTGGAATGAACCGGGGGTATTGACCGCTGCAATGACTTTGGCCTCGCTTTCAAACTCGCTGAAAGCCGAGCCTGCAAAGTATGGCGCATACACGACATGCGGCCCGTGATGATCGGCACCAGGGCTGATCAAATACAGTCCCAGGGTTTTGATGGCAGCGGCCCCCGCTGTCTTGATCAGTTCGAGCGGTCGGACGATAGCGTGTGCGCCTTCCACCGAGGCTCGAGCGGTGGCGTCCGGCATATCGAGCACTTGGCTGACCAGATCGAATGCCTCGCTGGAAAGACGCTGTTGCAACTTCAATGCGTGAGCATGCTGCAAGAGCTGCCAAGGAAGCTGTTGGGCAAAACGACGTTTACACTCTTCAGTGTCAGCGCCGGTCAATGTATCCGCCACCCGTTTTGCAAAGTCACTCTCGATATTCAGGGACTGCAAAAACTGTTGAACAACGCTCTGGTTCAGTCCCTCGGGCAGCGAGGTGGTCGTGGTTGATGTGATCTTGAAGCCCGTGCCTTGAGCAATCTTGACGTGATTGAGGGCGAAATCGGTCAGGGCCAGAGGCGGGCCGGCCAACGCCAGGTTGGGGGTGATTGTGATGTCGTCAGGGCTGAGCGACGTCCCGGGAAACCGGCTGGCAAGCAATGACTTCAACCGCTCGCGCGTGTAGTCAGATAGCGTCTGTATTCCATGCAGATAGTCTTTGTCATCGGTAACGCTGTTGCGGTACTGCTCCAGCAATTCGATGTGCAACTGTTGCTCTTCGACGGGCGCCATTCCCAGCCAGGCGGGTAAGGACTGCTGTTGTGAAATGGCTTTGGCGATACTGGCGGCCCTGGGCAAGTTGGTGTCGATGATGTTTTTCGTCAGTTCGCCAAGTGCCTTGCGCTCTTTGGCCTGCGCAAGCTTGCGCGAGCGTACCTGCTCACAAGTGGCCAGAAAGTGTTCGATGGATGATTGCGTGAGGTGCTCCATCACGTTGCCTTCGATCAGCCGCAACGCGTGGATTGAGTAGCGTTGATGAAATTGACGCAGGGCGGGGGACAGGTTCTCCAGCAGCTCCAGACGGATGCGAGGGTCGAGCAGGCGTCGGTTCAGTACCTGTTTCGCGCGGTTGAGCGAATCAAAGACCTCGAGTCCTGCTGCCGGGGACCTTAAAATGACGCGTCCCGAATGTTGGTTATCAAGTCCGCCACGCTCGGTCAGCAGCACGCAATTGGCCAAGGGCAGCAGCTCTTTCTGTCCGCTGCATTCAAGCATCAGCGTGTAGGCGTCAGGCCGGAATCCATTGAGTGCGCGGCGACTTTTGCGATCCGGTTGATCGGGGTTGAACACCGTGTCGACGATGGACTGTTCTGCCGTCCGCAAGGTTCTATCAAGCACCCGCAGTTTGGCTTCCCCGCCAACTCCGACGGACAGGGCATGGGCTATTTTCGGTTTGATTTTCTCCAGATAGAGCCGTTGCAACGCCAGTGAGGTGATCGGTTGGTCGGCGAAGTCTGTGCTGATCGGTGTTTCGACAGCCGTGAAAGTTTTCACGTAGGCCGCCGCGGTGTCGCCGCGCACCGCCGAGGGTTTTTGCTTGCCCACCAGCATTGGCTGTGTACTCCAGCGACCAGCGGTGCCGAGCGCGAGCAAGCGTTCGTTGATCATCGAACGTATATCCAGCGCTTTGTCGAACAGGGCATGGAGGTTCACCGTGCCGTCGCTGTGACGGAAAACCTGCAAGGCGTATTCGATGTTTTGCCGTTGTTTGGTGATGATTGCCTCGAACAGTACCGTGAATATCGGGCCGTAAACGACCTCTCCGGAGACTTGCGGCTGATCGAATCCGATGAAGCTGTTTCGTTCGCCCAGACTCAGCAGGCCATAGAGTTCATCCTCGTGACCACTGGCGCTGAACTTGCTCATCAACGTCGCTTTCAAGTCTTGATAGTCTTTCAGTACCTGTAATCCCTGGGTCGGGGTGTAAAGGTAGGCAGTCGAGTGGCTGATCATCAGCGAGCCCGCCAATTCCACGAAGTTGGCTTGCTGCTCCCACAGGCGCACCGTCTCCAGGGTAACGGTGTGCGTGGTGGCGGTTGGTTGAAACAAAGTGTGCAGGGCACGGCTTTGGTCGGGGCTGATGATCTTCGCCTCACGCTTGAGCAAAATATCTGCTCGTGCCTGCTGACACAGGGCCCTGCTGAAGAGTGACCGGCGCGTTGCACCGTCACCGGCCGCGGGTGCTTCCCAGTAGGCTTCCAAGCGCTGGAAAAGCAGGGGCAGCAGTTTGCTGGAGGCGCTAAGTACCGCAGCTTGCCAATGTTGCTGGTCGGAACTGCTGGCGTTTTTCTGCGGGTGAGAAAACTCGACATGTTGACCCGCTGGCCACTGTTGATTGCGGTAATGGGACAGCACCGCAGCCTTCAGTGACAAGGAGTTGCTCAAGCGTTCAAAGGTGTTCTGCGTCTGGCCGACAGTGGCGTCGAGATAAAAATCTGCCCGGGTCTGACGCTGATCGAGCCCGGGCTGCGTGTTTGCCAGCAAGTCGGCAATTATCGTGTCGAGCAATGAATCGAGGGACGGCAGGGCAACCAGCTCGTCGATGAGTGCCTGATCATTCACAGCCAGGTTTTGGCGAATGGCAGCACCCTGGTCTTCGAATACATCGCCATCGATAGTCTGATAAGTCACCTGGACGCTGGTAGCCTCCGCCAGCGTCTTGCGCTGGGCAAGGGACATGAAGGCCAGCAGGTTATCGTCCTCGTCAGCGTCGCCAAGTTTTTGTACCAGGTGTTCGGTCAAGGCTGCTCGGCTGTAGAACTTCTGAATGCCGGCGTAGGGTGTATAAACGATCGCCCCGTTGGTATCCGGAGAAGGGCTCAACACGAAACAGCCGGCAAGAGGCACCGGTACCTGGTCGGAGGTGCCTATCAGTATTCTTTCGACGAGCATCGGTGGTGACTGACGACTGCGCAGGGTCTGGCTGGTGAGTTCAATGTGCTTGAACCATTCGAAATCTTTGCGCGCCAGGCCGTGGATATTGCCCAGTTCAGTCCAACGGCCGGGGGACTGCAGGGCTTCGGGGAAAAACAGTGGATCTGGAGGTACAGGCATTATCGAATCTCGAACAAGGCACTGCGCAGAGCGCCAATGGATGGAGCGTCGAGACTAAAAGCCGCGGCTGCGGTACGGGTGGTAGATAGTTAACGCACGACAGGTCCATGTTCATGCAAACAGGCACCACCGAAGGGTTGACAGCGCATACGCCGCGCGTTGTTAATCGGCGCTCTACGTACGCTGTAGCCCCCTCCAATAATTAGTCTGGAGCTTCAGATGTCTGCGCCACACGAACATGTGTCTACTGTTGTCTCGCAAAACCTGTCACTCGATGAGCTGACGGCACTGCTTGAGAAGATATTCCTGCGTCACGGCACTTCGGCCGATGTCGCGCGGGTGCTGGCGCAAAACTGCGCCGGTGCCGAGCGCGACGGCGCCCACAGCCACGGCGTGTTCCGTATGCCTGGCTATGTCTCGACGCTCAAGAGCGGCTGGGTCGACGGCCAGGCTGTTCCGACGGTCGAGGATGTGGCTTCGGGGTTTGTCCGGGTCGATGCCAAAAACGGTTTTGCGCAACCGGCCCTGGCTGCCGCTCGGCCACTATTGATAGAAAAGGCTCGCAGCGCGGGCATCGCGGTCCTGGCGATCCGTAATTCCCACCACTTCGCGGCACTCTGGCCGGACGTTGAACCCTTTGCCTATGAAGGGTTGGTGGCGCTCAGTGTGGTCAACAGCATGACGTGTGTGGTGCCCCACGGTGCCGATCGACCATTGTTCGGCACCAACCCGATTGCCTTCGCTGCCCCTCGGGCTGACGGCGAGCCAATCGTGTTCGATCTGGCCACCAGCGCCATCGCCCACGGCGATGTTCAGATCGCTGCGCGCAAGGGCGAGCGCCTGGCACCCGGCATGGGCGTGGACAGTCTCGGTCAGCCGACCCAGGACCCGAAGGCGATTCTTGAAGGTGGCGCGTTGTTGCCGTTCGGCGGGCACAAGGGCTCGGCGCTGTCGATGATGGTGGAGCTGTTGGCGGCGGCGTTGACCGGGGGTAATTTTTCTTTCGAGTTCGACTGGAAAAATCACCCGGGCGCAAAGACTCCCTGGACCGGTCAATTGTTGATCGTCATCGACCCGAGCAAAGCCGCCGGGCAGAACTTCGCCGAACGCAGTCAGGAGTTGGTGCGACAGATGCACGGTGTGGGGCTCAAGCGATTGCCGGGTGATCGGCGTCACTATCAGCGGGCCAAGTCGCAAGCCGACGGCATCGCACTCGATGAGCAGACACTGGCGGATCTGCGGGAGCTGGCAGGGCTCTGATCTGAAAAACCTGTGGGAGCGAATTCGCTCCCACAGGTTTTGTGTTCAGGTTGATGATCAGCGGCGTGCCAGGAGCATCCCCACCACAAGGCCGAAACCCGCCGATACCGCAACCGTCTGCCAAGGGTGGCCGCCGATGTAGGTTTCAGTGGCCTCGACTGCAGGCAGTGTCCGGTTGCGTACGCTGGTCACCGAATCCCGGGCCTGCTGGAGTTTCAGGGCGATTTGCCCACGCAATGTCTCTGCTTCCTCACCGACCAGTGAGGCACTGCTTTTGAGCAGCTTTTCCGACTCTTCGATCAGCGATTGAAGCTCGCTGAAGGCTTGATCCTTGATTTGTTCATCGGCAGCCTGTGCGGCGGTTTTCCGGGCCATTGAAGTACTCCTTGCAGTGGGTGAACAGTGAACAATGGAGTCCTCGGCACTGGAAAAAGTTGCAGCGATTTCTCGCGTCAGCCCGATTCCAAGGAAATCCAGCGCAGGACGATTCATCCTACAGTGTAAGATGTCGCCTATTTTATGCAGCAGGAAAAATCCCATGAGCTTCAATCTGGCCGACAAATCCCTCGCCGAGCGCGCTGCGCTTGAAGATGAAAAATCCCGTCTGTTCGAACTCTGGCAAAACAACCTGGGCAAAGCCAAGGGTGAAGCGGCGCGCTTGTTTGGCGAACGTGCTAAACGCAAAGGCAAGTGGGCCGAGTGGGTTCGTGCCGAGCTGGACGGCATGTCGCCACCGGAGTACTCGAACATGGTGCGCAGTGAAGTCAATCGCCTGATGGCCGCCAACAAGTAAGTCGCTACATAAAACTCGCCACGATCGCCTCGCGCACTTTCAGCACCACCGGGTCTGGTTGGGTGCTGGTACGCCAGCCCAGTTCGATCGGATAGCGCGGCAATGCCAAGGGGCAAGGCAGCAATGTCAGGCCGCTGAGCGCAGCAATGCTCCTGGCCGCGTGAGCCGGAATGGTCGCCACCGCCTGGCTGCCCTTGAGCAGATGCGGCAGTGCTGCAAAGTGCGTGGTCGAGGCGCACACCCGGCGACTCAAGCCCACTGCCGCCAGCCCTTCATCGGTAATGCCGATAAAGCCCCCCGAAGACACAAGGATGTGCTCACGGGTGACGAACTCCTCCAGACTGATGGTCTGCTGGCCCTCGCTGAGGCTGAGCGGGTCGACCAGACACAAGTAACTTCCTTCCCCCAGCACCTGACGGCTCAGCAAGCGTTCGGCGAACCCGCCGGCGGTAATCGCCAGATCGATGCTGCGTTCCATCAAGGCCTGAGCGACGATCTGGCTGTGGGTCTGGCGAAAGATCAGGCGCAACTTCGGCGCGCAGCGGGCAATTTCCTCTATCAGCCGACGCCCGTAGGCAATCTCGAAATCATCCGACAAGCCGATACTCACCGAGCGTCCGTCGTAATGGTGGGTGGTCGGATCGACCATCGCCAGGCTCTGCCGGCATTTATTCAGTGCATCGCTGACCACCGGCTTGAGTTGATTGGCCTTGAGCGTTGGCGCGAGGCCCCGGCCGGTTCGGACAAACAATTGGTCGCCATACACCTCACGCAACCGCCGCAATGCGGCACTGACCGCCGATTGCGTGACACCAAGGCGCAGCGCCGCTCGACTGGCACTGGACTCTTCGTGCAGGGCTTCAAAGACTTTCAACAAATTGAGATCGATGTCGCTGATATTCATTTGGTTCATATCATTCAGCAGCTAACTGGGCTTTATTCATGATCCCGTGTCGCCGCAGAATCAGCAACATCTGACCCCGCTGGAGTTACTGTGATGCCCAAGTCAATCGTTGCTGCGCTGCAAATCGGCGCCTTGCCCGGCGGCAAGGCCGACACGCTGGAGCAAATTCTGTCGTATGAAAGTGCGATCATCGAATCCGCCGCCGCCCTGGTGGTGATGCCCGAAGCGCTGCTCGGCGGTTATCCGAAAGGTGAAGGGTTCGGCACCCAATTGGGCTATCGACTACCGGAAGGGCGCGAAGC
>Ga0182008_10000635_pt1 | contig 25684 bp, 34 predicted proteins | sample Sormic07211129_1_FD_120482 | JGI IMG/M metagenome (GOLD analysis project Ga0182008, IMG submission 120482) | Rhizosphere microbial communities from Sorghum bicolor, Mead, Nebraska, USA - 072115-129_1 metaG | ecosystem: Host-associated > Plants > Roots > Rhizosphere | place: USA: Nebraska...
AAGAAACGACCCTCGGCGTACGAGCCTGAACACCCGGGAGCTCCGAGACTAATGTTCCCCGCACTTGGGGTGGCCAATCCGGCACCTGCACCACCACCACCCTGAACTTTGAAAATAACCGATGTCATCCCAGGTGTGGGCGTATAGGTGCCACTTGCCAAGAAGACCTGCGGCAGCCCCATAAGACGCCCGGTCGCCTGGCCAAGCTGCATGGCCTGCTGGCTTTTCGTGGCTGGAGCAACTTGGGAGGCGCCACCCAGCGATTCGATAATGATCCATGCGCCGTTACCACCGTTTACGCCGGCCTGCACCAGGTACATCAATACCGCGACACCAGCCGGCAACTCACCGCCCTGCAATGGCTGAAGGGCAAGGCCATAGATTGGCTTTGCCGTAAGTCCGTCAGGGGCATAAGTGGACGCGCCGGTATTTGCGTTGGCGATGTTGATTCGCTGGCTGTAACCAGTTGCCGGCAAAGCTGCAAGAACTGGGGAGTTCACAGCGCTGTAGATGTTCGCTGTGCCGGTGTCGGCCAAGATCGTGGATTGACGTGTGGCGGCGCGAATTGCCGTCAACAGGTTGGCCACCAGAGTGACGGTGGTCCCATCATCAACGGCATTCTGCCCAGACTGATCGGCAATAAACTGGCCCAAAACTGCGGCCATGATTGCCGATTGGCGCCACGTTTTGTTGAGCTGAGCCGAGTTGGCAGTACCAGAAGCGAACCCGCTTAACCTGGCAGCGAGTGCAAGGTAGTCCGCTTGGGACAGCACATTAGCGCCCACGGCAGAGCCGAACGGCAAAAAGTCATTCGTTGGCATAAGAACCCCGAGTTATGAGTAGATTTTTCCCCAGTTCCCTTGATCGAAACCGGCGATGTATTGATTGGAGACGTCAAACCCGAAGAGCGGGCCGTCGACAGTTGGGGCTATGTAATATCTGACGCCGACGCTTTGCGGCTTGAGGGGGATGTAACCGCCAGTGAGCAATGCAAGTTCAATCGCGCTTGGAGACTTTCCAGCCACACCGATAGTTATCGTCATGTCCTGGTTGTCCTGCATGAACACCAAAGAGTCTTCGCTGAAGATCAGTTCTAAAATCTGTTTTGCATGAGGCAGAGTTCCATCCCAATGGTTTGCACCAATCTTCGCCCTGATCAGCGTCCGATAAGTTTCGTTATCGAGGGTTGTGATCCCTGTTGCAGGGTCAAAAGGACCTTTCCAAGCCCCCTGATCAAACCCCAACCCTGGCGTATCCAAAGCGAAATAAACGTTTGTCAGCGGGATGGGGATGTTCCGCGACACGCCCACCCATAACCCAACATCGTCTAACTGGGCATCGACCGCAGAATCGAGATCAAAGTCCTCGGGCAATTCAGCCGTAACCAAATTCACATCGACAAAACACTGGGCGACGGCCTCGACCATCGCCATAAACTTTGGTTTGTCGGAATGCTGGCTTGTGATTTTTCCGGTGTAATCCGTGATATCAACCATGTCAGGTCACCGTCAGGACAACGCTCGCTGGCGCGCAGGAAGCTGCTTGATTGAATGCCAGTGGCACGTCTGGAGTACCGGCACCGCCAGGCCCTGAAAGAGATAGCGCCGTCAGTTTGAATGTTGGGCTGCCTGGCACGCTGTTAGCGGCCGTTAGAGCATCAGCCCATTCAACTGTGCCGCTGGGGCCACCGCCGATCGCTACTTGATTCACGTAGTCGGAGGTGTCTTGCTGCAGAGCGGTACCGGTCGCCGTGGTGTAGCCGGTCAGCGCTTTGATCGACACAGCTACCGCGATGGCGCGATATGTCGGCCGGAAGAAATTAATGGTGATCGGATTTCCATAAGCATCCGGCACGGTCACTGAAGTCGTTCCGTACGTCCCACCTCCTGGGCCTTTCTTCGCTGCAACAGCCATCGCGATTGCAGTTGCATCACCACCTTCAACAACCATGGCCAGGTGATTTCCCGGGATGCCGTTTGCATCGGTGACGTTGGTGTCGTTGTCATAAGCCACGCACCTGGTGACGCCTGGGACGCTGGCAACTGCGCCGATAGTGCCTTCGAGAACTGTCCGCGACGGAAGAGCGGTAGACGTCTTCTGCCGCCCACGCAACGCGGAGTCGGTCTCAACTGGCGCGCCGGCACTTGCGGCAAACACATTTGTCACGCTCTGCCAGCCGCGCGTCATGGTCGATATTTTGTTGATTTGGTCGGGCCCCGCCGACACAGCACCAAGCGTGGTGCAGGTTGCCGTAACGATGATCGATCCCGAAGGCGGGATGATCACAACATCAGGAAGGGCCCATTTATTATTGCTTTGGTCCTCCGCGACGCCCTGAGTGATGACAGTCCCGGCCTGCCCGATGATGGTGAGATCGGCTTGCGAGTTGGTCGGCACAGAACGCTTTATGCCGTTGATCTTCACGTTACTGGACAGTGCCGCCTTCTGGGCGGTGGCCGGCGAGTACGAAAGATAAGAGCCGATCGCAGAAGCATTGGAATCGCTGATAGCAAGGGCGATTACAGACAGGAACTGCCCGTCCTGCGAATCCGCCTCAAGGTAAGTGTCGGCGCCGTAAATGGATCGGTATTTCGACTTTAGGTAGGCCAAAACTTCGGCATAAGTCGGCGCCGTAATGCCTGTCGCAGTGATCGTCGCTGCAGTTGGAGAGGCCATTTAGAGTGTCTCGCTGATGGTCGTCTGCCCGTAATCCGTGGTGACTGTCACCGTCGGTGTAAATTTGCGGGTATCGGGGTCGACATTGCTGTCGTAGCTGTCGATTTGGGTCAGTCCTTCAGTGCCAAGAATTCGCTTCTGAACGGCGCCGTCACGGGTCGCAGCAGTGCGCTCACCAAGAACTTGGGACTTCCAGGGCATGCCCTCGGTTTTGTCGAGGAACCACTCGCCTTGATCGAGCCTCAACCTGGTGCTGACCGCCTGCGCCACTGCCTCAGGAGAATCGCGGTAGAAGTCGGCTTGCTGGTTGCCGAATGAATAGTCGCCATCAGCGTCGAGCTTTCGGTAGCGCATATCAGCCGCCCTTCACCGTCGTGGTCATGTGGTCATCGGTTATTTGCTGGTTGGGAACGCCAGCTCCGGCAGAAGCGTGGGTGTGGCCGTTGAAAAGCGCTTGAAACGCCTCAGTGATGAACTTCAACAGGGTCTGGCCGGCCGCCGCGAGGTGGATAACTGGCGCCGTCACATTTGCCGAAGCGGTCGAAGTCACATTGATTGGTGCTGTGGTGGTGATGTTGATCGCGTGACTGACAGAGTCGACCTCAACAAACGCCGCACCATCGTCGGTGCGCAGCTGCGCGGCCGACGTGCTGATGCTTGGAATCACCCTGGGCAATGATCTGAAGCCCAGCAGCGCGAAACCGTCCGAAAGGTCGTGCATGCGCAACTCAGGCTGAGCCTGGATGCCGCCCGACTGCCACCAGGAATCAATGCAGCGCGACGAGAACACAACCAGGCATTCGTCCTCTGCCTTCACAGGAAAGGTCAGCGTGCATCCGCCACCCGCCGGAAACTGAACGGGGCAATCGACCAGCAGGGGCAATTCTGTTCCAGTTACCGCACCGGTCTCGTCCCGGATTTTTCCACTGATTGCCGGCTGAACCGTGCAGGTCATAGACTCCAGATCGAAAGACTGAATTATTCCCGGGATAGCCGTCTGCAATTTCGACTGCCACCCACCAAGAGCGACCGTCATTGCGACAACCGGGTCGTTCATACGCTCGCGTGAATCCATGGAGAGTCACCATGAGAAAGTTGATTTTGATTGGCATGCTGATAGCGCCGGCGATGGCCAGTGCTGAAATCGTGTATGTGCAGACCGCGAAGGGGCATCAGTGCGTCGGGGATAAATTCCCTATCGCCGCACCACAGGAGGTGCTCTACCAGGACCGCCAGTGCGATCTGCCGCTGGCCCACGCAAAGGACCTGCGCGCCTACACCTTTGTGAGCGGCGCGGGGCCGGCCTTGGCCCTCAAGGGATGCTGGGGCAAGCATCTGGACGGCTCATATCTTGTCGTGAGACAGGACGGCAGTGAGAGCTTTGCGCCACCCAACGCCTACGTCACCGCAGACCTGGCCAAAAGCGGAACCGCGACGGTAACCGCGTCACCAAATCAGGGCTCTCGCTACGCCCAGGCAGTGGGGATGTGCCCTTAACCGTATGGCTTGACCGATCCGACCGGGCCGACGCCGCCCGTTTGTGGCAGCAATCCAAGCGGTACTGTTGAATCGATCGCAAGGCAAATGGTGTCGGTGTACCAATCGTTTCCACGGGTGTCGCCGTAGTGGTCGACAACAAATGCTTTGTAGAACCCGTCATCCGTAATCTTCGCCTGTTGCGCAACAAAGCCGTTTGATGTGCCCGCATTGACGCTCAGGCCGAATCGATACTGCTGAATACTCGTGTTGTTGATGTGGAGTTGCTTACCGATTCTAATTCCCGGGTTGAGCAGCGTCCGGACGTTGATGCCGTTCTGGGTCTGCTCCGGCAGGCCGATCATGCCGGTGGCCGAAGTAATGACGACCGCTTCACCTGGTAGATAGGCATTGTTCGGCACCAGTGTCAGTTTTCCGTCTTGAATGCTCCAGCTCACGTCCTGCGTTTTGCCAAGGATGTCGAGAAAATCTCGAGTCATCCCATAGAAGACTTTCCCGCGCGGAAGCTTGTTGGCCGACAAGGCCGGTGACTCGCCCATCGTAATGCCGCGGGATGCCATCGACTGTAGAACCTGCTGAAGGTGATCATTCGCCGTCGAGCCAGCGGCAAGCGTCACATTCATCACGGCGAAGTTGTAGGCGCTGTCGCCATCCGCCGCCGTGAGATCAAGGTAGGTATCGGTCGGACTCTCCCTGCCACGCCTAGCCTGCTTGATCGTCCCGTCAAAAATGACCCCGTAGCTGCCTGCGTACCCAGCTTGAAGAACAACCCGGGTGAACTCACGCTGAACCCACTTCACAGTGTTTTCGCTCAGGTTGTATATCCTGATGTCGGCTGAGTTTGGGGTTCTGAAGTCACCCCGACGGACCGCAAACCGGATGCGCATATCAGAAAGATCCAGCGCCTTTTGATCGTTACCGATCTTCAGGCTGATTTTTCTCAGGTACTGGGGAACGCTCATTGTTACTCCGTGAACCAGTAGAGGTGCGATCCGACGCCCAGGTTATCGAACGTAGGCACAGCATCAGGATCGTCTGTGGTTTGCACCCAAAGCACACCGTTGAACCCCAGATAGGCGTATTGCTCAAGCAGGTTGATGCCAGTTACTAGAGGTATTCCCTGAATGATCGGGTTGCCGCTGATATCGGAGATATCCACCACCCAGCCCAGGCCGTCGGCGTTTCGCCACTGCACCGTGAGCCTGTGTTCAGTGCCAGATAACGAAACGGTGAAGGTTTGAGGGCTCGGCGTCAGCGGGATTTCAAAGTTGGCCATGGGCTTATCCGTTGGGTGGCTGCCATCCGCCAGGCGCTGGAACACCGACTATTACCTGCTTTGTGCCGGTATCCGATGTTTCAGCGGTCGACTCCGGCTGCACCTGGTCATCCTTGGGCGGCAGCGTTGTCGCCTGGGTTTCAGTAATGAGGATCTGCTTGAACACCGCCGTTACCATCAGCGTGTATTCACTGGTTTGATCAGTGGTTACGCCAAGGCTGCGCATCAGCATGTTCGTGTAGAGGCGCTTCCCCGTTGCGACATCGAACGGTACGCGCGATTCCTGCAACGCCAGCAGCTGGTTGTAAACCCCGGACACATAGTCAGAGCCGAACGCATCACCGCCCTGTAGCGCCGTGATCAGGCCCTTCACACCACCGAGCACACCGGCAAGGCTGGCATTGCTCCAACCGCATCGGATCAGTAGATCCGGCGGCTTCTTGAAAGCGTGGTCGGTGATGTTTGCCCCAAGCTCGACAGGGTGCTCGGTGATGTGCAGCTCGTCGTTGCCAATTTCCTCCAGGGTTACGTGAGCAACGATGGTGTCGATCGAGCGCTTTGGATCGATGGTGATGAAGCCTGCAAAGTTCGGCATGTCATTGCACCGCCGTATTCATGTTGCGGACGATTTGTTGGTTGACTTGGTTCTGAGCCCCACTCACCGCTGTAGCAGTACTGGCGGGGTCGGTGGCACCGTTGACGGTGATGTTGGTCGTCTGGTTGAGCTGAGCAGCCAGGGCCCCGCGCACCGATGCTTCGCGCTCCGTATCCTTCGGCCGCTCGTAGTGGCGCGATACAACGGCGCCAGCGTCCTCGGCGTTTTGAGTCGCTTTCAGCAGGTTGCCAGCCTTCTTTTCCGCCCCTTGGGTCAGTTCGTAATGAACAAACTCAAGTTGCTTCACCAGGTCGGCGCGATCGTCCTTGATATCGAAGCCAGCCCACTTCTCAAACTCGCGCTGGCGGTCGTCGTGCCATTGAGCAACACCACGAGCGCGTCCCCAATCACCTCGGGCTTTCGGATCAAAGTTGCTTTCGGTGGCCAGATTGGCCGTGATGCCGGCGGATTGTTCCTTCGTCCATCCCATCGACTCGAAAAAGTCAGATACGAAGTTCGACTTGTCCTTGTCGACGTCCTGACTTTTTCGCCAAGCATCTGCCATCGCACGCTCACGTGATGCCTGTTCCTTGGTCTGCCCCTCATAAAGAGGCTCTCCTTGTTCGTTTACCTGGCCCTCACGCGGGGGTAACCCTTGTTTCTCCCTGATCTGATCGACAATTTTGTCTTCGCCATCATTCAGCGTGGGCGAGTAAAGCAGAGCAGCAGCACCAGCCAGCGGCGTCAGGATGGCAGCAGCACCAGAGAGCCCGGCGATCGAGCTGCCCAACCCGAGAAACGAACCAGCCAGCCGTGAAATGCCGCTGACAAGCGATAGCGCACCAAGCGCATTTAGCAGCCCAAGCAAAACGATAATGCGAGTGCTCCAGCCGTCTGTAGCCTCATCTAGCTTGACGAAGAAATCCCAAATCTTCTGGAGGTACGGCCCCGACTTCTCGGCGAAATCAATCAGCTTGACCGCGATATCAGCGATCCGATCGGCGATCATCGGGCCGTTCTGCTGGAACCACACCGAAAAGCGCTGCAGGTCAGGGCCGAGCTTACCCATCAACGCCGCTTGGACCTGTATCGAGAATGTCTCGAACTGCAGCCCGATGCTTCGCAGCACTTCCATGAACGAGTGCGCGTCCTTGGTGGCTTGGTCTAGACCGCTGTCCTTGAGCTTCTTCCGGTTCTGTTCAAGCTTGGCGCCAAACTTATCGTCCATGGCGGCACGCAACGTGCGCTCATCGATGCCGAGCACGCCAGCATATTGATTCGCCTGGTACCACGGCATTGCCTTCAGCTTCTGGCCAATGTTGACCAGCATGTCAGCGGTGTCCCGCAAGTTGCCGTTGGCATCACGCGTCTGAACCCCGATCCCTTTTAGAAAGTCTTCGCCGCCCGGGTTGTCGCGCAGAAATTTGGCAATGCCCTCGATCGAGCCGCGTGCCTCGTCCGCCGAAGCGCCAAGGTCGCGCGCGGCATACTCGGCAGACTTCAGGCTTTCAGCTGATGACCCAACTCTTTGGGAAGCGAAATACAGCCCCTCAAGGTTGGATGCGAACGCTGATACACCTGCTGCCACGGTGAGCGATGCGCCAGCAATTACCGTCACCAGCGTGATAACGCTTTTGGTTGCGGTGTCGATACCGTTTACAAATTCCCTCGAGCCCTTTGGATCAACCTTGAACCCCAGGCTGACCAAGAACTCTTTTATGACGTCTTGATCGGCCATTTAATTCTCCAAAGCCCTGCGCACCCGCTCCTTGTTTTCGGCGCGGACCAGTATCGAATCATTCATTTTTGCGATGTCGGATAGGTCTAGAGTCCCGTCAAGCAGGGACTCATAGCGGCACATTCCTTCATGGACCGGCATCAGCAGAAAGTCTTCACCGTTGGGCATCTTCGCGAGTTCGACCGTCAGCCCTTGGGAGTGCTCCGGCCGGTAAGCATCCCTCGTAAAAAAGGGCCCAGAGATTCGGTGATGACTCGCACGGCCAGTTTCAGCATAAGCCCAATGTCGATGTCATCGAACATGCAAACATTCTGCTTGGTGTTCCAGACAGGTGACCACGTGGACCCTTGCTTACGTTGCACGGCTGCTAAACAGGTCGACAAGATGAACTCCGCCGTTTCATCCGGCATCGAGGCGATGCCTTCGGCGAATGGCTGCATGAGCTCAGCCAGTGCGCCAAGATCACCGCTCAATGGATTCAGAGCAGCGCCATTGGGCGGAACCTCTGTTGCTACCGGGTTAGCCTGCTGTGCCGCTTTTGCGGCCTGCGCCGATGCCTCAAGCTTCAGAAATACCGGAATCAGCGTTGGAATCATCGGTGCCACCTTGCGGGAAAGGTGGAACTGCTGAAAGGCGTTCAGCTTGCCGATTCGGAAGGAATCGGCGCCCAGTTCAAATTCGCTCATCAGTAAGTACCAAGGATTGTGTCGATTTTTATGGAGTCAAAAACCCACTCGACGATATCGCCGTCTTTCTTGTAGCTCAGGTCCGGCGCCTTCTTGAATGCGCAGCTGCGGCAGCCAGTTGCATCACCGCTGGCGCTGTTCGTGACTGTGATGACGTTCTGGCCCCACAGCGAAGAACTGAGGCCCTGTGCGTCATACAGGGCCATCAGCTTGGCGTTCGTTGGGGAGGTCTTGAGATAGCGCAGGGTTACGGTCCCGGACTTTGCGGCGTGCAGCGAGTGCATGCCTTCGCCGTCGGCCCCAGTGAGCATGGTGTTCTTGTCGTCCACCCGGGAAATCGTAATACCCTCTTCGGCGTTCGCCGAGCCGGCGCCAAGGTCGATTACAGCACCAGCGCCGACCAAAGTCGCGTTTACATCGAGAAAGCTATAAGTGGTCATAAGTGATCAGCTCCGATCAGCGGTTGACGTTGACGATGACGTCGACGAAGTGGACGGCACCGGCCAGTTTGATGGCGATCTGAATTACCGGAGCCTTGCGTGCTTCGCGATCTGCCTGGGATTGCGTATCGACCGGCGCGGCATAGACGTAGTAGCCCTTCGTGAGGTACTGGCCTGTGGTGATCGCGCCAAACGCTGGTCCGCCCCATTGACCTGGTGCAACGAGACCGTTGGTCACAGCCTGATCCAGGCGGGCTTCCAAAGTGGTGACGATCTGGTTGATACCGGCGTTCGTCTGCGGAACTTTGTTCTGACTGGTGTAAAGCAGGTTGTAGACGGCGGTTTGCAGATCGTTCTGCAGCCAATCAAGGCCATGCACTTCGTCGAAGAAGTACCCGTTGCACATCACACCTTCCTGGATGATGGCCGTGTCGTTGTTGTAGTTGACGAACACGTTGCAGTTTTTGCCCTTCAGCGCGGAGGCTTGGCCTTCCGTCAAGCTCTCGGCGGCAATGCCGGGTTCCTGCTTGAACTTCAGGGTGATGGTCGTTTTGTTGCCTTGGAAGTTCACGGTGAATGCCCGACCGAACATCGAGGCGGCGGCATACGGCGTAGCGCTTGAGAACTGAGTAAACGTGCGCTTGTAGTTCGCTGCTTTGAGCTTGCTCGCGATGTCCGTGGTGCTGACCGGGTCGAGCGCCAGTGAATTCTGCGTGGTGTAGCCGAAAATGCGGCTTTGACCGGCCCCCTCAACGTAGGCGGCGGCAGCCAAGACATCAGCCTCGGCCAATGCTGAATCGGCGACAAGCAAGCCATACCAGTCGTTCGACATGCCGGCGAGGCGCGAAATGGCACTGACAAGGGATTCTGCGATTACACCATTCACCGGTGCCGAAGCCTGTCCCGATTGCAGACCAAGCAAAGCCGAAACGTCCACGCCACTCGCAGGAACATCTGCATAGCTGATCGTCGAGGTAGCACCGGTAGTTGCACTGGTGATCTCGAACCGGCTTTGCGTGGCGTTCCACACGCAGGTGGCTGCGGATGCCAGCTTCGTGGTAATTGCAGACGCCACGCCATTTAGGTTAGTGACGCCAGAAAGATCGATTGCAGTCAGGTTCTTCAGCGTGCCGTCGACGGTAATTTTCATACCACCGGCGGTTACCGCAGTGAAGTTGGCCAGGGCTTGCTGAGCTGCCGACAGCACCGCACCTTTGAGAATCGCAGCAGTAGCAGTTTTCGCCCAACGCCCGATGTAAACGATTGATGGCTGCGGCGACTGACTGAAGAAATAGTTACTCGCCAGATATTCAGGGGCAGAGGTGCCGAAATCGCTTTCAACGCCACCAGGCGCGTAGGGCCGCAAGCCCTCACTTACATCGATCACAGGCGACGAACCGAGGACCAGCAGCGCGCCAAAATTGCGCGTAGCAGCTGCCTTCGGAGACATGACGATCTGGACGTTCACGACGTCCGAAATGGCAAGAGTCTGCATTGCTTTCTCCGGGATTTAATCAGACGACGATCAACGGATCTGCCGACAGGATGTTGAGGACGGGATAGACGCGAACCACTTGGCGGCGCATCTGGATAAAGAGGTCGTAGCGGCGTACCCACTGCTGATTGACCAGCTCGGGCACAGGGCGAATATCGGAAGCTCCGACGAACGCCATACGAAGCGCTTTGATCGCTTCGCTGTTTTGGGGAATGAAGATGCCGTCGCGCAAGATCGAGGCGTAAGCCTGGGCCTGCGGGCCGTAGAAAGTGCACAGCACGTTCAGCTCTTCGTGCATCTGGTAGGTGTCATGCCCGTCATCGGTACCGTCATGGACAACGGCCGGATTGGCGACGGTTTTTGTTTCGTGGACGCCGATCGCGCACCAGTTGATTTGGGGCTCGGGCTGTTTGGGTGGCTTCGGCTGCCAGCGCGGACGGACAAATTGACCCGCTAGACCGCTGATACCCACCACCATCGCCTGCAAAACATCTTCGAGCTGGTCGTCTTCTGGTGGCGCAGGCGACCCCGCCGGTGCGAGGTAGCCACCGGTTGCTGAGGTATTCGCCATGGGTTATCCCGCCAGAGGAAGAAGGTCACAGGTCGCGCTGACGAAGCCACGGCCGAAGTGCTGGTAATCGTTGATGTTCGAGACGGTGCATTTCTTGCCGCGCCAGGTGACGATATCGGCAGTGATATCGCCCTCACCGGCGGTCAGCGGGAAGATGGTGTGGATGGTGATAGAGCCCTTCTTGCGCTCCAGCCCAGCCAGACGCTCAAGGAAGTCGCCTTTGTCGCTGGTAACGACACCGGCGAACGTGGTGTTGACGTCGCTGATGGTGGTCCTGCCGTTTTCCCCGACCGTCTGAACCGACCTGGTGCAAACCAGTCCGGTATCCATAAAGTCAGGGTCAAGCAGGATGTCTGACACATCGAGATTGGCCATGGTCAGTCCTTCTTACGGATCACGTAGGTGATGGAGTTTCGCAGCTGACCTGTGTCGATCAGCGGCTTGACACCAGTCCGCCCGCGCTTGCGGCGAGCCGCCAACGTGGACTTCTTCAGCTCTTCGAAGATGCCATTGTTGATTTCGAACTTGGCCCCGGCTTGGGCTACCAGACCGGTTGCGTTGAGTTCGACGTCAACCTTTTCGGCGTTGCCGTCCATGGCAGCTTTCGCAGCCTTCTGAAGGTGGTTGTTGATGCTGTCCTGCGCGTGCGCAACACCAGGAATTAAGAAAGGGCGCGGCGGAATATTCGAAGCCGGCGCGCCGTATTCATGTATGTACCCAAGCTGGGCGTTATTGATGGGTTCGTCATCACCCTCTTCGCGCTCAGTTTTGGATGCCGGAATACCCACCAGCACCTGTTTGCTGGCGAGTTCCTGAATGGATGCCAGCACCTTTGCCACGTTGTCGGTGGTGATCTTCATGCTCACAGCTGGATCCCCCCAGTCCCGACCATGCGGGCAAATTGCAGGTACTGGATGCCGTAGGTGGTCAGGTTGAAGAACCCGCCGTCCTGAAGCGCTACAGCACCTGTGTCATAGCCCGCACTGACCTTGTCCACCGACTTCGACGTCAGCGGGCCTTTGACCTGTCCGCCAGCACCACCGACAGCCGCCGCAAGCTGGTTGCCGGCGGCGATGGTGAGGTTGTGAGCAACGAACAACTCAAGGCCGATGTCCAGGTAATCGCACCACCGATCAGGGTTGAGCGTTTTCTGCCCCAGATTCAGCCACAGATTAACGGCTGAATCCGGGTACTTCGTGGTGTCGGTGAACTCCGGGAAGTCCGTGCGGAACTGAGTGGCGTCCATGATTTACCCCAGATTGACGGGCTTCGCCGGCGCGGCATCAGAAGAGGCATTTGCCGAAGAGTCTGCGGCAGTATCACCTTCCGCAGAATCAGACGCTTGGGCCTCAGTGGATGCCGCCTGAATAGCCTTGGCCTGCTTGGCCGTCACCACTTCGGTGTTGGCCTTCACATACCAGTGCTCCGCGATATCGTCCTCGACCTCTTGAAGGCCGGCTTCGAAATCGCGGATACCGTCAGCCAAATTCAGCTTGAAGGCTTGGAGCACATTGAGAAATTTCATGGCGCTCTCCAGTTAGATGCCGTCACGGTAGCCGACAGTTTCCGGGTAGACCACTTCGGTGACGCCCAGGCGGCCGTAGTAAGTGGTGATCTGACGAATCCCGCGATATTCCAGCGGGGTGCGTTGCAGCGGTACCAGAGGGAAGCGAACGCGATCCTTCTCGTTGGTGTACGCCATCATGCGGTCAGTACCCGATGCGCCACGACCGGTCAGCCATTTCAGCGGCTGGATGTTCAGCGGACGGCCGGTCAGGGCATTGGTCAGGCTGTTGATACGCAGGTACTCGATAATCGAGATATTGCCCGCGCTGGAAACCTTCCGGCTTACCAACTGGCTGAACTTGAGCGGAGGCAGGCGCAGTTCGGCAGGACATACAGCAAAGGCCGATGCCGACCAGGTGCTGTTCAGCAGGTCGTTCACGTCGGCCAGGATCTGGTCTTCGGTAGCGGTTGCCCAGTTGCCGGTGACGGCGTTGCTGACGTTGGTCACAACCGAAGAGTTGACCAGGCCGGTTTCACCCAACTCGGTATCACCGATGTAAACCTGCTCGTCGGTGTCCATGTTGTGCTTGAGCTGCAGGCCGGAGAACTTCTGGCTATCGACCGGGCGGCCAAGCTGCATGGCAGATGCCAGCTCAGGCAGCGTCCAAGAAAGCTCCATACCCCAGAGGGTCAAAGGTTTCGGGGTCTTGCCGATGTCCAGTGCCAGGCTGGCGATCGAGGTGGAATCCTTGCCGATCCACGCCTTACCGGTGGTGCTGGTGCCGCCGACAGACGCGAAGGTGCTGTTGGTGAAGCTGGAGACTTCGTCTGCGATGCTGACGTCTTCACGCAGCTGAATATCGCGGCTCCAGGTAACGGTAGCCAGTGGGCCATGCAGCGTCTGATCGAGTCGCTCCAGCTCGCCAACTAGGAACACGCCGGTGGAATCGATGGTCTGAGCGTCGAACGTCATGAGACCGTCGCGAGTGTGGACGCGCTTGTAGCGCGGCAAAATCAAGTTGCTCATCGAGCGTTCCCCTTAGATGTTGTAAGCGATTTCGACGTTGCCAGAGGCATCGGCGGCGCCCATGAAAGACGCGGTGGTGATCGCGACGGTGTTGGTGCTGTCGGCGGCGGCTTCGATACCACCAATTGGCTTGCCAGCAGCAGCGGCTGCGACACGCACATAGACTTGGCTGTCTTTCGACGCGGTGCCGGCGTTCAGCTTCACGGTCATGTAACCGCGGCGCAGGACATCAGCAACGCCCTTGGTCTGCGGTGTCGCAGTGCCCAGCGGGTCAGAGCCGGAACCACCAGTGATCGGATAAGGCCGGGCAAACAGGCCGTATTCAGCACCAGCGGCATCGCCCGCACCGAATGGAACGAACTGGCCGCTGACGATCTTGCCGAATAGGCCGTAGCCCGCAAACGGCAACGAAGGATTCAGGAACACAGGCTCAATCGTGGCCTGGCTGGCGCGAGTTACGTCGCCGGGAATGCCCGCAGGCATCCGATACAAAAATGCGTTGCTCATCGGGTCTTTCCTCAGTTACGGCTCTGGTTCGGAGACCAGAACTCTCGGTTGCGCTTATTGATCTCTTCCACGCTCAGCGGAGCGCGGCCAAAATCCTTGGTGTTGATCGATGTGCGGTTGCCGGCGCTGTTGTTCCTGGCCTTGGCCAGTTCGGACGCACCGACGAACACCGCCGAGACCTGATCCGCGGTGAGCTTCGAGATGTCACGGCCAATCAGGAACGGTTCGACGATGGTCTTGCCGTCAGCGGTTTGCAGAGCGGTGGTCAGTGCCGCACGCTGGCAACTGCAAATGTGATCCGAGGTTTTAACCTTGGCGTCGCGGGTGGCCAGGGTGAAGCCCGGTACCAGCACTTCAGCGCGGGAGCGAAGATCGGTCATCACCTCTGCGTCACCGGTGTAGGCCGTGCCCAGCGCTTCGGGAGTCTTGTTGACGGGTTCAGGCTCGAGCAAGTTGTCTTTGGTCTTGCCCTCCTGGTCATCATCGTCGCCGTCCTCGGTGATTTTCTTCACCTCGGCTTCCATATCGGCCATGCGCTTGTCCATGGACTTCATGGTTTTGAGGATGGTGGCGAGCGCGGCGGAATCGCCGGTTTTGGCTTTGCCGCCTTCATCCTTGTCGTCATCTTCTTCCTCGTCGCCGGTTTTGGCCCCTTCCAAGGCTTCTTCCAGCGCCGCTTCATCCTTCGCACGGAAGGCAGTCAGCACCCGGTCTTTCCAAGTGCGTTTCGTTTTTGCATCAGTCGTCTTGGCCACTTCGGAATCTCCAATTGCACATCGCGGGCCACAGCGGCCACGCTCTACCAGGGCTACGTGGTTTCCCACGATGTTCATCTGGCGGCCGCGACCGACCGCCAGTTGTTCGTAATCAGCGTCATATCCGCAGGACACTTCGCGCAGAGGCTTCACTGGGGTTCCGGTGACAGGGTCATTGATGATCCTGACCAGCCCGATGGCCTCGGCGTCGGTGATCAGCAGGTCAGCGATCATCAAATCGTTTTCGATGCCATCGCCTTGCCGAACGTTTTGGGTGATCCCGACACTCAGCTCTCGCCAGTTTTTCGGGGTCACGAAGTCATCCGGGTGGCTCAAGGTCACCGGTTTGCCTTCAAAGCTGGCAATCGTCTCGGGGCGGAACACCTCATCGGGGTTGCGCTCGATGGTCACAATGCCGCCGGCACCGCCTTGGACGATGGGGCCATCGTCGTTGACCAGTTCGCTTTCGTCGTAAACGAGCGTCCCGGTTCTGGCGATGGGGACCGCTTCACATAGCAGGAAGCCCTCAGGCGTCATCCGCTGCCGAGCGCTCAACCGCTCAGGCGCAAACCAGCGCCCAGCTTCGTCTTGGGTTCTAACGTGCATAGGGGGTCACTCAGGGATAACGGGGTCGGGATAGCAGCGGCAGTTCGGGAAGCACCCGGCGTGGCCGGTCATTTTGTCTAGGGTTGGGGGTGAGTCCCAACGAACGAACTTGCCATTCATTTCGGCGTGCGAATGGCGCACGTCGCTGTCACCGGAGGTTCGCCAGATGTAACCCTCACTGCCCACAGCCTTGGCACGGGCCTCGGTCAGGGTTGCAGCCGTTCGGGAAACCTCAGTACGCGCAATCAGCTTGGCCTTGCTCTCTGATACCTCGCCTGAGCGATGTATCTCTTTGGCAATCTCGCTGGCCCTGGTGCCGTCCTCAATGCCCTGCAGGGTGAGTTCGTGCACCCGTTTGGCGGCGTCGAGCGGGATGCTCTTGATCAGCGTGACCTGCTCGGCCAGCAATCCCTGCATCACCATCCCTGTCGGGGCGGTGCGGATCTCCGTGCGCAAAGCCTGCGACATCTGCTCAGTGAGAGTTGCCCAGGCCTTGCGGTCCTGTTGGTTGACCTCGACGAGCATTTTGCTTGCCGTCGAGATTGCCCAGTCGTTCAACAGCTCGGAATACCGGTTGAGCATGTGCGAGATAGTCGGCTCGACCGATGGATCACCAGGCGGGAAGCCGTTGATGATGCTTCCCACCTGGCGAGCAACCTGCGACAGCGAGGACTGGTATTGCCGTTCGGCTCTACTCGTCCTGACCGGGTTCCGGCTTCGCTTCTTGTCCCGGGTTTTCAGGCGCATCGATCAGATCCTTTTCGCCGGGGACGGGTGGCGGCTCATCTTCAGCCGCCTTGATTTCATCGTCGGTGATGTTCGACCAGAGGCCCGTCGTGTTGCTGGACTGGCGCAGCTCTTTCAGGGCTGTGCCACGGTCAACAATTTCCGCATTGAACGCTTCAACAACAGAGTTCGTGTCCTTGGCGCCAATCTCGGCTTTCTCGGTGTCACTGAGTTGCCAGAGCGGCACGAAGTCGAACGCGAAGCCATCAGGCAATGGCTTTCCAAGCTCGGAGCGGGCAATGACGTCGCACAGCGTTGTAACGCCTGGGCGCAGGCACGAGTCCTGGTCAGCCTTCACGCTGTCGTAGTAGATACGCACGGAAGTGTCATCGCCGTTGCTGATCCCACCAGGCGACTGCCCGAAGAGAATGATGTCCGGCGTTTCAACAGCACCGCACACCTGCTCACTGAATTTGTCGATCAGGTCTGACAGACCGGCAAAGTTGTACTGATGGGACTCGAACTTGTCCTTTGCATCCATGAGGGTCAGCCCCTCGTTGGATTGCATCAGACGAATCATTTCAATCTGCTTTAGCAGCGCCTCAAAGGTGCGCCCGCCAGTAGCGATCAGTTCACGAAGCCCCTCAACCGAATAGGTGCGCAAGTGGGCCTTGTAAACCAGTTGCGCAGTGCCGGATGTGACGCTATCGAATGCCACAAGGCGATCCCACAGGCGTTCCAGCACAGATTGCCCCCAGCCGTTCTCAGCGATTCGCTGCCAGTAGGGAAGCTCAACCCCCTCGCGCCGAATCACCCGACTGTGGTGGATCTTCTGATTGACCAGCGCCTGGGCATCGGCAACCACGGTGTAATACTTCGGTTTTCCGAGGTCTGGACCGTATTCAGTTACCAGATTTTCCAGTGACGGCTGCACAAGCCAGCGGTCGAGCACCAGCAGGCCTTTGAACTGGCCTCTGCCGATCGATTCAAGGCGCAATGGGGTTTCAGGCTTCTGGCCATCGATCAGCATCACGGCGATGGAGCCACCGTAGAGGCGCGACCACTTTTCGTTGTCGCCGAGGCTTTTCCAGATTTGCAGCCGCTCAAACGCCCGGGACAACTTGTCCTTTTCCTCTGGCGGCATGATCGAGTTGAATTCGATACCCTCGCGGGTCATATCCTTGGCCCGGCAATCAACAGAGCGCCCAGCCAGCCAGCTCGACCGGTAAACCGCTTCCATCTGGATGCGGTTACGGCTGACGAAGTTGAACCCGTAGCTGCTGTCGCTGTGCTGGTTGTTGGTACCAAGCCCCACGCGCGCGGTGAAGTTTTGGAAGCTGTCGCCCGTCATGAACGCCTTGCGCGCAGCGTCGGTCTGCTGGTTTACCTTCGCAGCCCGAGCGCTCAACTGATGCTTTTTGCTCATTCTGCGAGTCTCTTCCAGATGTCGATGGACCTGGCCGCCGGCTGATAACAAATCATCACGGAGTCAGCGAGGTTGGGTGATTTCGTGCCCTCGGGTGCCTTGTCGATGACAACCTTGCCCACGGCATTGATCGTGTAAGTGGGCTGAGAGAGCTCCATGGTCAGGAGCGACAATTCGGCCAGATCAGGAGATATCGAAATCAGTTCGTCCGGATCGAATGGCATCCCCTCGACAACGGCACGATATGTCGCCTGAAATCTCATCCTCAGTGCCCACCAGGACTGAGCCTTGGCATTGGCAAAGAAGTCCTTGTTTAAGCGTTCCTTGACCATCTGGCCTTCGGGGTCGTGGACCCCACCAGAGCCGCGAAACGGCTGGTCGTTGATCTGCTGAACACCCTGTTCACGGCGCAACTCGTTGATCACCCGGGCATCACCGCGAACCCCGGCGCCAAGTCCATCGGCGTCGTAGTCGAACATTTCGTATTGGCGTTCATCGCAGATCGAAAAAGCCTTGACCACCGTGGCGTAGATGTCGCCACCCTTGCCAGACCAGGACTCAAGAAAGTCGAGCAGGAAGCCGTGCCGCCCGGCGAAGGCGTTCTTGTCGATGCCTTCATCCGCGACGTCGAGACCACCACGGCGCATGCCGGTTGGTTCGATGCCAAGCTTCAGATGTGCGCCGATGGCCGCTTGTACCCAAGCTGACGGGATCACCACGCCCTCAACCGAGGCTGCGTAGTTGATGTCGATCTCTTGAGCGACAGTGACGGGGTCCAGGTCGTTTACCTGTTTCTCGTACCAGGCGTCATCCTTTCGCGGATCATCCCGCCAGTGGAACGTGAAGACTTTTATTTTTCCGCTGTGCCGGCGCTGTGCGAACGAGTTGCCCATGCCGTTCGGTGTCGACACGTCTTGCCGGCAGTTGGTGGTGGCTGACAACGAAGCGTCGACCAGTTGAGGACGCTCAAGGAACGCCGACTCGTCCACGATGTAGAAGCTGGTCCGGTCGCCCCGGCCAATGCCATCACCAGATTCTCCGGTGATCACCGATCCGGAATCAGGGAATAGGATTCGCATGTGTGGCGCGTGCTTACGGTCGTTCCAAGTGCCCCGGAACTCTGTCGGCAGTAGGCGCATGAACGTCCGCGCCTTATCGAACAGGGACTTTGGCGAGCCGATCTTGTCGACGTACTCCTCTTTGCGGGAGCCGAAGCCCACAACGAAGCCAGAGTTGAACATGCACACCGTCGAAGCCAGGCCGATGGTCAGCCATGACATGCCCATGTCCCGGGTCTTCTCGGTAATTCCGGGCTCTTGGTTGCGCCAGCGGTCCATGAACCATTCAATCCATTCTTCCTGCCTCGGGAACAGCAGGAACGGGATGGATGCAGGCAAACCTCGCTCAACGTTGCGAGGGTCAGCGGTCATGCCCCAGTCAATGATGAACTGGGCAGGGTTGTCGCGGTAGAACGTGCGCAGCGCTGGGAGCACTGTTGGATCTTCACGGATGCGTGAAAGCCGCTCAATCCGCCATTCGAACACCTGAAGGTAATCCGGCTTTTTGAAGTCAAACGGAAATGGGATGGGCATGCTATCCGCCTGACATCAGTTTCTGATAAATGCGGGCCGCTTCTACCGGATCCGTGGTTGTGGTTGTAATCGACTTGAGCGGGCCGCCACTCGGGTCACCGATGCCAAGCTGCTCGCGGAAAGCGTTCACGTTGACGTGCTTGCCGAGCAACTCCAGGTTCTTGACTTTGTCCGGCCATTTGATCTTTTTCAGAATGCCGACCATGTCCCGGTCCTTGCCGGAGCCTTCAAACATTTCCGCCAGGTCGAAGCCCGACAGGTACTGGCGCCAGACCTTGGGCCATTGGCGAACAGGCTTGAAGGACATGTCGTCTTCGAGGATGTCGATGAAGTCCATCTGGTCAATTTCGGTGAGTCGCTGCAGCACGTAGTCGGCGTCGACCTGGGTACGCGTGCGGCGCTCGGCCTTGGCCAGCTCAATCGCCTCGACGATCTCGGTGCGTTGCATGAGCTGCCATGCCTGATCCTTGGCGCTTCGGGTGCTGTACCCGGCCCGGATGGCAGCCTGCGTAGCGTTCAGGTCAATCAAGTACTCGACTACGAATTGACGCTGCTTAGCTGTCAGCGCCATGGGAACTCCTTAGGGATTGCGCGGCGGGGCTTTGATTTGGCCGCTTCCCCCTATTGGTTGATATCCGCTTCTGCGCTCATAGCCGGGAAACTCGAAATCCTGCATGAAGATGTATTGCCGGCGCGCCCAGGCATACAGCACGACACCGGCATGCAGCGTCATGGAGAACAGTGAGGCGCCACCACCACGGAGCATGTCCAGCACCAGGCCGAATGCACCGATGGCCACCAGGTAGAACGCGGCAGCAAGCACCGGATGCTTGAAAACGTTGACCGCTCGCAGGTATTCCAACGCGGCCAGCACCACAAGGATGCAGAGCAGCGCGTCAATGCTTGTGACTATGGTGTTCATGTCAGGCACCTCGCGTTGAAGGGAACGCCCCTATTACCGCTTTGATGGCCGGAATGATGTTCATCGCGGTCAGGCCCAGGACAAAGGCCACTCCGCACAAGAGGTAATCGTCCATCGCCATATCCAACTTGCGGGCGAGGAATGAAGTTACCGGCTGGGTGAGAAATATCGAGAAGAAGAAGCCCGTCAGAACGGCCGTTGCGGCTTGGCCACGGGTCAGGTCCTTCAGGAAACCAAGGGACAGAATTGCACCGATGAAGGACCCGGTGACAATGCCGTACTTCGCCAGCAGAACACCTGCGGCTGTGCTTGCTGGTTCAGCCATTTGGAACTCCGGAGGAATAAAAAGGGCCTGAATTGACCCTGAAAGACTTCATTAAAACAAACCACAAAAGAGTTGTTTTATACCATTTGTGGTGTATGATGAACCCATCAACACAACAGAGGAGAGCTGATGAAATGTAATGAGTTCAAGCGGTGGCTGTTAGCCCAAGGGGTTCAGATTTCGAAAACGGCAAAAGGAAGCCACTTCAAAATCTACTACGAAGGCAAGCAGACAACCCTTCCCAACCACGGGGCCAAGGAAATGGCCGAAGGGACTAGGAAGGCAATCATCAAACAACTGGGCCTCAAGGATTGAGGCTCTACCCTTTGAACTCCGTTTCATCAGCTCCACAAGAGGTAATGCGATGTACGACTATGCAATCAACGTGACCGAGGATGTAGGCTCTTTCTGGTCATCGTGCGACGACATCCCAGAAGCACACAGCGCGGGCGACACGCTCGAACAGCTGCTGCATAACGCTGCCGATGGGCTTGAGGTAGCGTTGTCGATCTATGTCGACCAGTTGCGGCATATCCCTCGGGCATCGCCTCCGAAAGAGGGCCAGCACGTCATCCACCTGTCAGCCCTAGTCAATGCCAAGATCGCGCTATGGAATGCCATGCGCGATAAGGGCATGCGAAAAGCCGACCTGTGCCGCCTGCTTGGCGCTGCGCAGTCGAAGGTTGATCGCCTAGTGGACTTCGAGCACAGCTCTAAAATCGAGCAAGTTGAAAGCGCTTTGGCTGCACTCGGTAAACGCCTGGTGATGTCTGTTGAGGCAGCCTGAATAAAAAAGGCCGTCAGGTGGCGGCCAAACCGCTGGGAGCGGTGGAAATGGTTGCGAGGGCTGGATTTGAACCAGCGACCTCCGGGTTATGAGCCCGGCGAGCTACCAAGCTGCTCTACCACGCATCTGAAATGAAAAAGCCCCGCACGATGGCGAGGCTTTGAATTGGTGCAGATGGCCGGTGCTGATCTCCGGCATTTGATAATTCGACTTCGGGTCCCGGACTTCCGCGATTCGCTGCCTACCTAATCTAGCGCATCAGCCTGCGCATCCATCCGCATAAAGCAAAAAAACCGACTCAATGGCCGGGTTTTTGGGGTTGTATTCGCGCTGGGCGAAGTACGGAAAGTGGGAAAAGCATGTCGCCAGCCGTGCGGGAAGTCAATCGTCGTCTTTGAATAATTTTTTTGTATTCTCTGAGCAGGTCTTCAGCTGCTCCTCAATCTTAGGCATTCCCCACCCAGCACCGGCATGAGTAAGGGAATACTTCTCCCTGAGCGCTTTCGAGATTAACAAGGCTTCGTACCCATAGTATCCGACAAGATCGGCATAGCACTCCGATGCCTCGTAGCCGTCCATGTAAGCCTCCCATCTGGCCCGAATTCCGTTATCGCCCAGTGAAACATCATTCTCCAACCAAGCGATTCGACATGCGATTGAACGATCTATCTTGGCGAGACTGCCAGCATCGATGGTCACATCTGGTTTCGAGCAGCCGGGAACATCCTTCTCGTGTATCGTCCCTCGCGCCTGTCCCCATGCCTGATGGAAAATCCAGAAGTTGTTCGCACACTCCACAGCTAGAGCATCCAGCTTTGAAATTAAGTGAATGGCGTCAAATTCAGCATCAAGCCGGCGCTGTTCCTTCCGCTGCAAACTTTCCTTAACCGCTGAAAAAATCACGTTGAACACTGCAGCTACGACGCCGGAGCCAGCGGCGATTTTTATTACGTCCAGCCACGCCAAACCTTCCATGTCACGCCGCCTCTTTCATGTCGTAGATGATCGCCCCAATTGGGCCGAGCGCCATCCTATCGAGGTCCTCGCAGCATTCGAAGCACTTTTGAATGAGCGGCTCCCAGTCCCTCGCCCAGGCACAGGACTCGATGCGCACGCCGTGGTGATCAAATAACCAAGCCCTGAACGTTTCCGGCTTGCTCAGAGGATCAGGATTAGAGGACTGGCCCCCCTGGTGCATGTACTGGTACCGGTGCATCACGCCGGCTACAACGTACACAGCCTTGTCCTTCTTCGCCCTGGTCATGCGTGGTGACTTCGACAGCGTCATCCCGTAGACCACTTCTTCGGCGGCCTCACGGATATCCTCGGTGAACTCACGCGTGATGTGTGGCGAATACATGAACTCGCCGAAGACACGCACCTGCGGGTGCAGCTTGGCGATTGCCGACTGCACCCAGCCAGCCAGCGTTGAGTGCATGGCGTGGTCTGCGGTGATGCCTCGGTCAGTGGTCTGCACCGAGACGCCCAGCAGGCTCTGCTGCTCAAGCGATGAAAGCCCCCCGCGTGATTCGGTGTATGAGCAATCGTGCCATGCCATACGAGCGCTGTTCAGCTTCATGTTTCTCCCCTCGAAGCGTAGTTATGCGTAGTTCGGTGTTTCACTGGCAGACAGCTGGTAAACCGAGCCAGTAGAGCTTCATCCCCATGAAGCAAAGAGCGCACAGGGCGAAGAAGCCGGATAACAGGATTGTGTTCACGATGGTTTCCCCTCAAGCGGTACGACACGCACGGAAACGCCCGGGGTTTCCCCAAAGCGCTTGTTCATCGAAACGTTGGTGATCTGGACGTCGTCCTTGAAAACGATGCCGTTGATGCCGTCGCAGATCGCTTTCAGGATGTTGTCGATGTCGGGTTTTTTGGTTGGCTTGATCACGCCGGCCAGTGCCTCAGCAGTTTTCTTCTTCGACCAGGACGCTGCGACGGACACGCGAATGGCCAGTTCCATCAGCACGGGGCCGGCAATCAGCTCACGGCCCTGCATGGCCTGCTGTGCTGCCATGGAAATCAGGGTTTCGTAGTTGGCGGTCTTCTTTGGCGTGAACATGCGTGCATGCCCGCCGATGGTGCTGACGCGTGGCCTGCCCTTCCCCACTGGCTCTGTGGGTACGAAGAACGAAACGGGCTTGAAGTTATCCACGGGCCCCCCCGCTCATGTGATCAGCCAAAGCTCCCATGAAACCTCCGGACTCATCGCGAGCCTGGGAGCAACCCGGACAGTGGCAGCCGAGGAACCAACTGCCCTTGCCTCGATACTCATGAACAGGATCGGTTTCTTGCAGGCCCTTGCAGTCGCGCTGACCGCATACCGGGCATGGATTCGGTTTGTTAGGCATGTTTGTCTCTCCGGATACCGACGGTGGCCAGCAGCATGGCGCGCGCTGCCTTTGGGTCTTTGGGGATTTCGAGGGTGTCGACAATGCGTTCCGCTTCCTTGCGGGAGTACTCGAGCTGGACCTGTTCGCGCGGCCGGGTGCTGTCGTGTCCCAGGCCCTTGGCAATTCGGCCTTCGAGTGGCTGACCGGTCTGGGCACGGCGCACGACGATGGCGTAATTGCGTTCGAAGCGTTGGCGCAGTGCTTTGTCGCCCTGCTTGGCCGAACGTAGGTCGAACGTGCTGGTGGCTTCTGCGGCGATTCGCACAGCTGGGTGGCTGTAAACACCGATCAGGGCTTCGTCCCATGCTTGCGATTCAGTTGGCAGCCCTGGCACTTGCAGGCACATGGCACGAAAGACGTTCGCCGGCGGTGGCCAGTCAAATTCGGCGCCCTTCTCGACCAAAGCATTCAATCCATTGGCGATCTGTCGACCATTGAGGCCCTTGAGGACCGATGCCCAAGCGTGGTTGGGATCAGCTGATACGCCGAAATTCGCCGTCCAGCGGTGCCCGTACATGTCCACCATCTTGATCCACAGGTTGTCCATCAGGCTCTGCGACAACTTCTCGGGCTTCTCGGTCGGCAATGGCGTCTCTGACCTGGTCACCAGCTGACCTTGAGCCTTGTCGACCATTGCGTTGATTTGATTTGGAATCACGGCCGGCTTGGTCTTGGGCAGTGTTTTCAGGTCGAGCGTGTCCATGGGTGGTTCTCCCAGAGGCTTGTGTGTTGCGAAGATCGCGCTTCATGGCCATGGCGAGCGCGTGCTCCCACTTGGCGTGGGTGCGGTGTTCGTCGGGGGAGGCGATCCAAAATGATTTGAATTCGAGCAGTAGGTCGGCGTGCAGCGTCTGGCCTGCCATTGCGTTCATCGTCAGCACAGCGCTGAAGGACTTCTCACAGGGCAGCCAGTCTTGGGTCATGCTGAATTTGTTTCGCGAATCGAAAACTTCGCTCGCGTAAATAGGTGGTGGAGGAGGTGTATCTAATCTCCTCTCCTCTTCTCTGTCGTGACTTTGCGTGACAGTGCGTGACTCATCGTGACATCCGGGATTTTGAGCCTCAGCTTTTTCCCTTTCCCGTTGTTCGCGTTTCCGCTGTGCCGCTGATTTGGCCCCGGATTCATTGGCTCCGGAGTCTTCGCGCTTCGGTTGACGCCCATCCCACCCGGACATTTTCGAACCGGACAAAACACGCCCTTGCATTGCGGAAAGGATGACTTCTACGTGCTCAATTTCTATGTCGAGAGCTGTCGAAATACCCTCAACAAGATTGATTTCGTGACATGTCACAAATGTCACGTTTGTCACGTTTTCGCGTGACATGTCGTGACAGGTGATGCCGTCAACGTGACCTCGATCAGGATTTGAAGACGCCATAACGAGCAAATGGCAGTAGACCGCCATGACTTCGGATATTGATCTGCGTGATACGCGGGCAATGGTCCGCCACTTCGGGTCATTGGGCATGTCGTGCCAGAGCCTGAGCCAGTCCATGGGTCAGTTCTCCTCAAGCTGGTCGACGTTCTGGACGTGTTCCATCCAACGCTTGGCCTGATGAAAGATCGCTTCGATGTCGCGCTGGTTGAAACAGCGCATGTCATTCGGGACGACCTTCAGCCCTAGCACAGCCAGGATCTGGCAGAACTGCTCAAACTTCTCGGGCTTCATGCGGCTGATAGTTGCCTCGTCGCAACCCACTGCAAGTGCGACAGGGGCGTTGCCGATCGATGCAAGGCTCTGCATGAGAACGGAGTAGTTCTTGCGGGCCCTTACGGTCTGCTCTTGGTTCAATGGGCTCGTCGACATGATCAGGCCGCCTGTTCACCGGAGTCGGGAAAGCGCTCCGGATAGAGGATGTGGATTTCGGTGATTTCGCCGTCGAACACCTTGCTCAGGTTTTCTGCAAGACCTGCGGAGGCACGCTGAACCCCGCGTTCAACGCGAGAGAGGTTGCCGGAGTCGATGGCGTCACCGATCTGAGCAAGACGTGCCGAAACATCGGCGAGCGTCCATTTCTTTTCGAGACGTGCACGTTTTAAGGGAGTCATGGCGGGGCCCTGAGTTGATTTCAGGGTGATTCTGCGATTAGCGCAGATTTAATACAAGCAAATTCTGCGCTGATCGCTTTGCGCA
>Ga0182008_10000637_pt1 | contig 25608 bp, 18 predicted proteins | sample Sormic07211129_1_FD_120482 | JGI IMG/M metagenome (GOLD analysis project Ga0182008, IMG submission 120482) | Rhizosphere microbial communities from Sorghum bicolor, Mead, Nebraska, USA - 072115-129_1 metaG | ecosystem: Host-associated > Plants > Roots > Rhizosphere | place: USA: Nebraska...
CAGGTTAAAAAACCTATCCCTGGGTTATGCCCTCCCCGAATCCTGGCTCAAAAAGATTGGTCTGAAACAGGCCCGTGTTTCGCTTCAGGGACAGAACCTGCTCACCTTTACCGGTTATAAGGGTCGTGATCCCGAAAGCCAGGGTCTCACAACCCTTCCACCACTTTTTACAGCAACAGCAGGATTACAGATCACATTTTAAAATTACAACTATGAAATCAAGACTTATCAATTCAAAATATATACTCCAGATTACCACAGGGCTTTTAATATCCCTAACCCTTCCTTCATGTAAAAAATTCGTTGATATCGATCCACCCACCACGCGCCTTGTAGGAGAAAACGTCTATGCCGTTGATGCAACCGCGGCCGGAGTACTGACCGGCATTTATACCGGGCTCAATCTCTCCAGCCCGGCTTCAGGGCAAGCCAGCATTTCCTTAAAGGCTGGCCTGTCCTCCGACGAGCTGACCTTTCATGAATCTTCCCAGAACACTAAATATGAGGAATTTTACTTAAACGCACTCAACGCCTTAAAATCAGATCCCGTACTCTGGAGCAATTCTTACAAATACATTAATATAGCCAATACCGCACTGGAAGGATTGAATGCATCAACAACACTCACACCAGCGGTAAAGCAGCAACTAACCGGCGAAGCCTTATTTATCCGGGCCTTCCTGCACTTTTATCTGGTCAATCTTTTCGGAGATGTGCCTCTGGTAACCACTTCAGATTACAGAATCAACAACAGCATTTCCAGATCACCGAAACAAGCCGTTTATGAACAGATTATTGCAGATTTAAAAACCGCTCAGTCCCTTTTAAGCAGCAATTACAGGTCTGCCAGCATCACTTCCGCTACCCCCAACCGTGTCAGGCCAAACCAGTCTGTAGCATCAGCACTCCTTGCCCGGGTCTATTTATATTTAGGCGATTGGACAAACGCAGAAACCGAGTCCACCAAACTGATCACAAACACAGCTACCTACTCCTTGACAGCACTAAACGATGTCTTTTTAACAGAAAGCCCTGAGGCAATATGGCAGCTTGCAGGAGTAGATCAAAATCTAAACACCCTCGACGGACAACTCTTCATACTCAATGCCCCTCCAGATTTTGACCACCCTGTTTCACTAAGTGACGCACTCATGCAAACATTTGAGCCCTCGGATGAAAGAAAAAATAACTGGGTAGGCCGTTTCAGCGACAATGGCATAGACTATTACTACCCAAATAAATACAAGGTATCCTTCGGCACCCCAATAACAGAACAGCTCACCGTATTTCGCCTGGGCGAACAATACCTTATACGGGCAGAGGCCAGGGCACACCTGAACAAACTACCCGCATCAAGATCAGATCTCAATACCATAAGAACCCGGGCCGGATTACCGCCAGCAGCAGAAAACAATCAGCAAACCTTGCTCCAGCTCATCTATCACGAGCGCCAGGTCGAACTTTTTTCCGAATGGGGGCACCGCTGGCTGGATTTAAAGCGTACAGGAAATATAGATGTGGTGATGTCAGCTGCCACAGCAAATAAAGGCGGTGTCTGGAAAAGCACTGCCCAGCTCTACCCCATTCCACAATCCGACATAGACAGAGACCCGAATCTAAAACAAAACCCAGGCTACTAAATAAAAGAACAAAAACATTACCCAATGAAGTCAAAAATATTACAAGTAACCAGTCTTTCCCACCGCTATCACAAGCATTGGGCAATCAGCGATATCAACTTCGATATCGCTGATAAAGGAGTAATGGGCTTACTCGGTTCAAACGGAGCTGGCAAATCCACTACCATGAATATCATTTGCGGCGCACTGAAACCAACCAAAGGCGAAGTATTTCTTGACGGCATCAGCATGGGTAAAAACCCTGAACACGCCAAGACACGTCTGGGATTTTTACCTCAGCAAGCTCCGCTGCACCTGGATCTGACAGTTAATGAATACCTGTATCACTGTGCAAGATTACGCAGGATCAATGAAAAGAACATCCCCCGGCAGGTAAGCCAGGTCAAAGACCAATGCGGCATCAGCCACTTTAGCGACCGTCTCATTAAAAACCTGTCCGGCGGCTACCGCCAGCGCGTGGGCATTGCCCAGGCCATTGTCCACCATCCGGCCCTTGTGGTGCTCGATGAACCCACCAATGGTCTTGATCCCAACCAGATTACAGAAGTCAGGAAATTGATTAAAGAAATCGCCAGAGACCGGGCGGTGATATTCTCCTCCCATATTCTTTCTGAAGTACAGGCAACCTGCCAGGAAATCCGGATGATAGAACACGGACGCCTGGTATTTGCAGACACTGTAGAGGCATTCAACAATTACCTCGGCACCCAGCATGTGCACATTACCGTTGCTGCACAGCCTGAAGAAGCCATACTGGAAAAACTGCCGGGCTTTCAGCAAATCCAGGCCCTTGAGGGCAATAACTATAGGTTAACCTTCAACCATGCCAGTCATGAATTAAACGTACAAATCATCGCGCTCTGCCAGAAAGCCAGCTGGGGCCTCTCCGAAATATGGCTGCAAAAAAGTTCAGCCGAAGAAGTCTTTGCACGTCTGTCCAGTAAAAAACATCCAACCCCAGACTATGAAGCCCATTATTAATATTACCCGCACCGAATTACGGACTTTTTTCTATTCCCCTATTGCCTGGTTGGTTCTGATTATATTCTCCTTTCAGTGTGGCTTAAGTCTTACCGATAATCTATCCGCCGCCATCACCGACAGCCATGCCGGCTTCAGGATGTTTGACCTTACAGGCCGCCTTTTGGCTTATTTTAACGGTTATTTCAGTTCAGTACACAAGACCGTCTTTCTGTACCTGCCCTTGCTCACTATGGGGCTGATCAGCAGAGAATTGAGCAGTGGCTCTATTAAACTTATTTTCTCCTCGCCAATCAACACCACCGAACTGGTACTGGGCAAATACCTGGCGATGCTGATCTATTGCCTCCTTATGTCGCTGATTGCCGCCCTGGCCATTATACCTGCTGCGCTATCCATCGGGCACTTTGATTACGGACTGGCTTTTTCAGGGCTCTTCAGTACCTTTTTACTCATCTCCACTTATGCCGCAATCGGGCTGTTTATGTCCTGCCTAACCGCCTACCAGGTCGCGGCAGCAATCAGCACAATGGTACTTTTAGGTGCTTTGACTTACGTTGGCGAGATTGGAAAAGGGACAGATACAGTACGGGACATTACTGGATTCCTTTCCATAGCCGGCCGCGCCGAAAATTTACGGGACGGCCTGATGATCTCTACCGATATGACCTATTTTGCCCTCGTTATTGTTTTCTTTTTGCTCCTCAGCATGTATTACCTGAGTGCCAAACAAAAGGTAACGACACTAACATTTAAAACGATCAGATTGACCAGTGTGCTGGCTGTCTTTTCCCTGGTCTGCTATACCGCTTCGAAACCCGCTCTGACGTATTACTTTGATTTTACCGCGACCAAACAACGCACCATTGCCAATGACGTTCAGCAGGCCCTTCAGGCAATTGACGGCCCGATGAAAGTGACCACCTATGTGAACCTGCTCGACGAGAGTTATTGGGAATATGTTAGCCCGGACCACCGCAAGAAAGACCGTGATTTCTGGTTACCCTATGTTCGGTTCAAACCGGAAATCAAATTTGAGTACGTTTATTACTACGGGAAAATCGACAATCCTTATCTGTACCAGGCCAATCCCAGGTCAACGGACAGGCAATTGGCAGCAAAAATTGCAGATGCCTATAATTTAAATATGGACAAGATATTGCCCGTTGAAAAGCTGGCCGATAAAAATATACTCGCCACCCAGGGCAATACCACTGTACGCATTCTGGAAGCAAACGGCCATAAGGTCCCGCTGCGCCTTTTCGAAGGGGAACTGGATGCCAATCCAAACCAACAGGATATTAATGATGCCTTAAGGCTGCTTAAAGAAAAGCCGGTCCGGATCGCATTTCTCACAGGAGAAGCAGAACGCAGATTTGATCAGCCAGGAGACCTGGACTATAAGACCACGCTGGCTCAACTCAGAAAACGCCATGCCTTAGTCAACCACGGTTTTGAGTTTATGACCACTACCGCCTTAACCCCTGTTGACTCATCGGTTGATGTGCTGGTTATAGCAGATCCCCGCGTAGAAATCAGCCCTGTAAAACAGTACAACATTGCAGATTACGTCGATAAAGGGCGCAATCTGCTGATCTTGGGCGACCCAGGCAGCTCATCGGTTTTGAATCCCATTGTGCAGCAATTGGGTCTACGCTTTAAACCGGGAATAATTGTCCAGTCTCATGACGGACTGGCACCAACACTGGCTAAAATGCAGATCCAGCCCACGGCAAAAATCTTGGATTATCCAAAGTTTGAAAGCAATATCGGTGGCTTCATCACCTCAACTGGCATAACAGCAATTGAAGCCAACGATAAAGCCGGATTCAGTCTTTTTCCGATTTTAGGGAACGATCCGGAGAATAATTGGATGCGGAGCAGCGGAATGCTGCCAGATACCGGGAAGGTGATCTTTCAATCCAAACTAGGCGACCAGCGAGGTAAAGTGCTAACCGCATACGGCCTTAAACGCCAAAAAGATGATCACCGCGAACAACGTATCCTCGTTTTTGGCGATGCGGACTGGTTAACCGCGCCTGAAGTGTACAGACCCTATCAGCAGGTAGGCCCCCACCACAATTTCCAGATGACCGATGCCATTTTCAAATGGCTGAGCAACGGCCGCTTTCCCCGCGACATTTATCAAACTCCTCCGCCCGATTCGGTAATTAAGGGAGACAAAGGATCAGTTTTTCGTTTCCGGATTTTCTTTCTCGGCCTGTTGCCGGGGCTGTTGCTGGCAACCGGGGCCATCTTACTGATCAGGCGCAGAGGAAAATAAATTAACCAGGTTTATACATTCAACATTAAAATATGAGATCAATACTAACTCTTGCAGGGCTGTTTTTCATTACCCACACCTTCGCACAATCCGGCACCTGGACAAGGGCCAGTTCAAGCCTTGAAACACGCTGGGCAAAAGACGTAACCCCTTCCAATGCCCTAAAAGAATACCCCAGACCACAGTTGACCCGTACCAACTGGACAAACCTAAATGGCCTTTGGGATTACGCAATTACAGCAAAAGGTGCACAAAAACCAACCAAATATGACGGTCAGATACTCGTACCATACCCAATCGAATCAGCCTTAAGCGGGGTTAAGAAAGCCCTGTTACCGGAACAAAACCTCTGGTACAAAAAGACAATCCGCAAACCAGCCCTGCGGGCCGGAGAAAGGATCAAACTGAATTTCGGTGCCGTCGATTACCAATGCTGGATATACCTGAACGGCAAAGAAGTGGGTACGCACGAAGGCGGTTATACCGAATTTTCATTTGATATCACCACAGCACTTAAAGCCGGGGAAAACGAACTGCTCATTCAGGTATATGATCCAAGTGATGCCGGATATGGCCCGCGCGGCAAACAAGTGCTCAAACCTGAAGGCATTTATTATACCCCAAGTTCAGGCATCTGGCAAACCGTATGGATGGAGGTGGTTCCTGATACCTGGATTGATAAACTGACGATAACTCCGGATATTGATCAATCCCTGGTAAAAGTGATCGTGAAATCAGCTGGTCATTCGCCAGTCAGCCTGCAGGTGGACGGAAAGACCATCAAAGGCAGAGCCAACACCAGTATTCTGGTCCCGATCAAATCAGCAAAACTCTGGTCACCTTCCAAGCCATACCTGTATAACCTCAGCGTCACCTTAGGTAAGGACCAGGTGAAAAGTTATTTTGCCATGCGCAAAATTTCTGTAGCTAAGGATGCAAAAGGCATTGACCGTATCATGCTCAACAACAAACCCTACTACAACCTGGGCACACTAGACCAGGGCTTTTGGCCGGAAGGACTATATACGGCCCCAACCGATGAGGCCTTAGCCTTTGACATCAAAGCCATCAAAGCCATGGGCTTCAACACCATTCGCAAGCACATTAAAATTGAGCCGGCACGCTGGTACTATCACGCAGATAAAATTGGAATGCTGGTCTGGCAGGATTTTGTGCAGCCAAACTTTAACCTGCAGGCCGGAGCTAAGGAAATTTTTGAAAAGCAAGGTACCGAAATGCTTGCCCAATTGCATAACCACCCCTGCATAACCACATGGGTACTGTTTAATGAAAAATGGGGACAGTACGACCAGGCACGGCTCACCAGATGGATAAAACAAACAGACCCGTCCCGCATCGTGAACGGTCACTCCGGAGAGTTTCTCTACGTCAACGGGCAACTCCGTTCTCCATCACCAGATCCGTACATCAATGCCGACATCACCGATGTACACGCCTACCCCGATCCGATGAACAGCATGCAGATAGACGGTAAGGCCCGTGTCTGTGGAGAATTCGGCGGGATCGGGGTGTTTATCCCCGATCACCAGTGGCTAAAGGGTTCCGCCTGGGGCTATATTACTGAAAAACCGGCCACTTTTAAAACAAAGTACGAAATCATGAACCAGCACCTGAAACAATTGGAAGCAGAAGGATTATCCGGTTCAATCTATACACAGCCATTTGACGTAGAAGGCGAACAGAATGGCCTGATGACCTATGATCGTGAAGTCATCAAAATTCCATTTGCAGAACTCCGGAAAATACATTCATCCCTCAACCCCGGAGCAAATTCCAGCATTCCGCAAGACGTCACAGCCAGGTAAGTTCATCATTGCAATCAGGAGTAACCGGATGGTGCTCCTGATTGACCAAAGCCAATCAGGTAAATTTGACAATTTCACCCAAAACTTGCTATATTGCCCCGGGAATTTCCCAGATTAAATCATAAAGAACGGATAAAGGCTTGGAACAGGATACTGAAAAATACTGGACAGACGAGTTTCGTAACGGAAACGAAAAAGCCTTATCTTATTTTTTCAACAAACACCATAAAGCACTCTACTACTTCACCAGTAAACTTGTTCAGGAACAAAATCAGGCCGAAGAAATTGTTTCAGACGCCTTCCAAAAACTATGGTTGCGACGGCGGGATTTCCAGACTGAGCAAAACATCAAGGCTTTTTTGTTTATTGCCAGTCGCAACGCCAGCTTTAACCACTTCAAACACACCAAACGGAAAACAGCCGCACAGGAAAAGTATCTGAAAGATTTCGAGGAAAGTGAGGAGATGGTGATGTTCGAATACATTCAGACCGAAATCGTCGATGTATTAAAACAAGAAATCGAAGCATTGCCAGACAAATGCCGTGAAGTTTTCAAAATGATCTATTTCGAAAACCTCAAAACAGACGAAATCGCCAGGAACCTTGGAATTTCCGTCCAGACCGTTCGGAACCAGAAAACCAGGGCGATCGAACTTATACGTACATCTCTCCTAAAACAAGGGATTTCAACAACCATGATCATGGTCGTTATGAGTTATATAAAAATTTCTGATCAAACCTTTGGTTGTTTTTAAAAACCTGTTGTTTCTATACTACTAAACCACCATCCATGTTCCAGAAAGAAGAACATATATCCAGACTCATTGTCAATTATCTGAAAGGAGAACTTTCAGTAACCGGCACAAACGAGCTAAACGCCTGGCTAAAAGCCTCTGAGAGAAACCGCGAATGGTTCGGCCAGTTCTGTGAACAGCAAAAACTGAAAGAAGAACTACGTGCATTTGATACAGTCCGTTCTGAACACATCTGGAAAAAGACAAACAAAAAGATTAATGAAAAACCGAACCCTGTCCGAAAAACCCATTTATGGCCACGAATCGGCATTGCTGCAGCTGTTGCAGTGATGATTTCCTGTGTAGCATTATTCCTTTATAAAAATCATTTAAATAAACCTGTCACTTTTACAAACGATATAGCGCCTGGTAAACAGGGAGCAACGCTTACGCTGGCCAGCGGAAAAAAGATCAACCTGTCAGACGCCGCCAGCGGTAAACTAACGGAGCAATCCGGTGTTACAATAACAAAATCAGCAAACGGCCAGCTGGTTTATGAATTAAAAAAAACAAATGGAACCACTGCTGATCCGGGATCAGTCAATACCTTATCAACGGCCAGAGGCCAAACATACAACCTGCGCTTACCAGATGGAACTTTGGTGAGTTTAAATGCCGCCTCAAGTTTAACTTACCCGGCCAGCCTGACTGAGCAAGGAAAACGCAGGGTAAAATTGGAGGGCGAAGCTTACTTCCAGGTAGCCAGAGATAAAGCACACCCCTTTATCGTAGAAACAGACAGACAACAGGTAGAAGTACTGGGTACCCACTTCAATATCAATGCCTATAAAGATGAACCTTCCACTAAGACCACACTGTTAGAAGGCTCTGTCAGGATTGCCATCGCACCCGGAAAGGAAATTGTCATCAAACCCGATCAGCAATCAATAGTATCTGCCAGTGGTATCAAAGTCATTCCCGTTATTGCAGAAACTTATATCGACTGGAAAGAAGGAGGTATCAATTTCAGAAAGGAAAACTTAACTTCCATTATGCGTAAAGTCTCCAGATGGTACAATGTCGAAGTAGAATACAGGGATAAAGTAGACCCTGAGCAAACCTTTACCGGCTATGTTACCCGCACCGGGAACATCTCGGCCGTATTGGACGCACTTTCAAAAATCAGCGACTTAAAATTTCAGATAGAGGGAAAAAAAATCACCGTTTTTAAGTAAGAATCATCGGGGTCTAACCAGCCTCCCGCATATTAATCAACAATTACAAAACTTAAACAACCAAACATGAAAAAAGAAATTCAGCAAGCAGGTCCGTAAACAGCACTATTTGGGATCTAAGCAAAAACCAGGAGTGCTGGAAACACTCCCGGTTATATGTTCAGGTTTCCTCGGTCAACAATTGTCTTAAAATTAATTTACGGTTCAACCCAAACAATTCAAATGTATGAAAATTTGTACTAAGAATCCGTGTTGTCTGATGTCCAGAAACAACACGAGACAAATCCTGCTGGTCATGAAAATTACCACGTTTTTACTGCTATTCACCATCATGCAGGTCAATGCAGGCAGCTTTGCACAAAGCATTACGCTCCATAAAAAAAACATCACCCTGGATCAGTTTTTCCGGGAAATCAGGAAGCAGACCGGCTACAGTGTATCCTATTCAGATAAGATACTGGACGACCATAAAACGATCGCTGTGTCATTCCAGGCTACCCCAATAGAAAGCGCTCTAAAAACAGCCCTCAATAGTAAGTCCCTGAGCTTTGATATTACAAATAATAACATCACTATTTTCAGAAGACCAGCCCCTCTGCTGGAAAAGCTGACAGCCTACCTTGAAGCCATTAACATCCGGGGAAAAGTAGTAGATGAGCAAGGACGCGGAATGGGTGGAGTAACCATCAGACTAAAAGACAATACCCGTGGAACGGTATCGGCTGCAAGTGGAGAGTTTTCCATCAAATCCGCAAAAGAAGGAGACATTGTAGTATTCTCTTTTATCGGCTACCAGCCCAGGGAAATTACGGCCGCAGAAGATATGGGCACGATTACAATGAATCTGAGCAACTCCAAATTGGATGAAGTACAGATTCAGGCCTATGGCATTACCTCACAGCGGCTCGGCACTGGAGATATCGGAACGGTAAAAGCAGCTGCTATAGAAAAACAACCGGTCACAAACCCCCTCCAGGCCATTCAGGGGCGCATTCCCGGTATTGAGATTACCCAGCAGACAGGCATGCCCGGATCGGCCTTTAATGTCCAGATCAGGGGACAGAACAGTATCGCCAACGGAAGTGACCCTTTATATGTAGTGGATGGCGTTCCATATACCATGGAGTTGTTGTCTACGCAAGGATATAACATTTTGGGCCAAAGTACTACAAAATCTTATGGAAATGCGCTCAACTACCTGAATATTGGAGAAATAGAGAGCATAGATGTACTGAAAGATGCAGATGCAACAGCTATTTACGGCAGCAGAGGGGCAAATGGCGTAATTTTAATAACTACAAAAAAAGGCAAAGCCGGGCCACTTTCTGCTAAGTTAAACCTTTCCAGTGGCATCAGTAAAGTTGCACACCAATTCAAGCTCATGAACACAGAAGAATATATAGAAATGAGGAAAGAAGCTTTTGCGAACGACAATATGACACCAGACAATGACAATGCCTATGATATCCTCCTGTACGATAAAAACAGATATGTTGACTGGCAGAAGGAACTCATCGGAGGAAATGCAAGTTTCAGCAATGCACAATTATCGCTCTCCGGCGGAAATGCCTTTAACCAGTACAACGTTGGCGCCATTTACAATAGACAGACCACCGTTTTTCCGGGTAACTTTTCAGACAAAAAGAAAGGGATTAATTTTAACATCAACACTTCATCATCCGATTCGAAATTTACCATGCGCCTATCGGGGTCATACCTGATCAACACTTCCAATCTGCCTGGCTATGACCTAACAAGCTTTATTTTTCTTCCTCCAAATGCACCCGATATGGTCAATCCAGACGGTTCCTTAAATTATACGAATTACTCCGACAACTACGCATCGTATATGAGAAGACCTTTCAGCCGTACTGTAAATAATCTCGTTGGCAATGCCACCTTAGGCTACCAGCTATTGCCAGGCCTGGAAATTAAAACAAGTCTGGGCTACACAAATATCCAGCTGGCAGAAACTTCACTCAGACCCGCAACCTCCATTAATCCGGTACAGCTAGCTTTTTTTCCACGGGCTTCAGACTTTACCGATAACAAATCTTCCTCCTGGATAGCCGAACCGCAGGCCACCTATTCCTATGCTATCGGGCCGCACAAATTATCGGCACTGGCAGGATTGAGCTTTCAGTCAACAGATTCAAAAGGGCAGATATTGAGTACCGACGGTTATACCAGCGACAACCAGTTGTTAAACCCACAGGCAGCCCCTCACATCAGTATACAAAATGAGGCAACCCTTTACCGCTATGCCGCAGGCTTTGCCCGGCTGAACTACAATTATGCCGACAAAATCATTCTCAACCTGAGTGGAAGACGTGATGGCAGCAGCAGGTTCGGATCCGACAAAAGGTTCAGCAATTTCGGGTCGATCGGGTCTGCCTATATTTTTTCCCAGGAAAAGCTAATTAAAAACACATGGCCATGGCTCTCCTTTGGAAAGCTGAGGGCAAGTTACGGTATCACAGGTAATGATCAGATCAGCGACTACCGCTATATGACACTTTATGGCAATTATACCACAACCTACCAGGATGTAAAGGGACTCACACTCGACAACCTCGCCAATCCAGAGCTAGCCTGGGAGAGGACCAGCAAATTCGAGATAGGGCTCGATCTGGGCTTTTTCAAAGACCGCATACTTTTAAATGTGAACCATTACCGGAACCGTTCCTCCAACCAGCTATTGTCTTACCCATTATCCAGTGTAACAGGCTTTGGAAGCATCGATGAAAACCTGAATGCAACGGTAGAAAACCGCGGATGGGAGTTTTTGCTAAGTTCCAAAAACATTTCTGCCAAAAATTTTTCATGGCTCACCTCCCTTAACGTGTCTTCAAGACGAAACGAACTGGTAAAGTTCGACAATCTTCAAAACAGTTCTTATAGAAATACTTTGGTGATCGGAAAGCCTGTTTATATCGGAAAAGCCTTTGAATATGCGGGTGTGAACCCAACTACCGGAGTTTATGAATTCTATACCTCCACCGGAACAAAAACGAGTACACCTTCGTCAGCAACCGATAAAAACTATCTCGTTGACCGCACGCCGGATTTCTCGGGCGGCATCACCAATACCATTAACTACAGACGCTTCGATCTCAACTTTACCTTTCAGTTTATTAAACAATTGGGGCGGCTCATGCCCGAGCGGGTCCCCGGATATCTGCAGGCAAACCAACCGGTCAGCTTTCTGAACCGCTGGCAAAAACCCGGAGATATTACCAACATACAAAAATTCACACAAGCCTGGGACACCGATGCCAACAATGCGAACAACAATTACCTGGCAAGCAATGGTATAATAACCGATGCCTCTTTCATCAGGCTAAAAAATTTATCCATCGGCTATTCCCTTCCCGAAAGCTTCCTGAAGAAAATTGGCATCAAGCAGGCCCGTATTTCCGTTCAGGGACAGAACCTCTTTACCATAACCAGATATAAAGGACGTGATCCGGAAAACCAAAGTCTAATGACGCTGCCACCACTATTTACAACAACAGCAGGATTGCAGGTAACATTTTAAAATTACAGACATGAAAACGATATTTATAAACTCTAAATACCTCATCCCTATTAAGGCCTGCCTTCTTTTATTGGTCTGCCTGTCTTCATGCAAAAAATTTGTGGATATAGATCCTCCAGTAACACGCCTGGTACAGGACAATGTTTATGCTGTTGACGCCACCGCTGCCGGGGTACTAACCGGCATGTATACCGAGCTCAACCTCTTAAGCCCAGCTACCGGAGAAATGAGCATTTCATTAAGGGCCGGGTTGTCTGCCGATGAGCTGACCTATCACAAATTTACACTAAACACCCTATTTGAGCCGTTTTATCTAAATGCGCTGAACGCTACAACTACCGACAACTCCATTTGGAGAACATCCTACAAATACATCAATGTGGCCAATACCGCATTGGAGGGATTGAATGCTTCAACTACGCTTACCCCATCGGTAAAACAGCAGCTAACCGGAGAGGCACTGTTTGTAAGGGCCTTGATGCATTTTTATCTCGTCAACCTGTTCGGAGATGTGCCACTGATCACCACATCCGACTACCGGATCAACAACAACGTTGCCCGGTCATCAAAACAGGCTGTTTACGATCAGATCGTAGCAGACCTGAAAAAGGCACAAACCTTATTGAGCATTAATTATAGAGCCGGCGATATCACTTCCTCTACTTTAGACCGCGTCAGGCCAAATCAGGCTGCCGCTACAGCATTACTTGCCCGGACTTATCTTTATATGGGCAACTGGGACAACGCAGAAACAGAATCCACCAAACTGATTGATAACAGCGCTACCTACTCGCTTACTGCGCTGAACGACGTCTTTTTAACCAACAGTCCGGAGTCCATATGGCAACTTGCAGGAGTAGACAAAAATCTAAATACACAGGATGGCCGGATTTTCATATTGATCAATAAGCCGGATTACGCCCATCCCGTTTCACTGAGCAACACACTTTTGCAGGCATTTGAACCTCTGGATGAAAGAAAAAATAACTGGGTGGGCCATATCAACGCAAAAAATGCAGATTATTACTACCCCAACAAGTACAAGGTTTTGTCCGGTACCCCGGTTACCGAACAGCTCACGGTGCTGCGCTTGGGTGAACAATACCTGATACGCGCGGAAGCCAGGGCAAGGCTGAACAAACTCGCCCAATCCAGGTCTGATCTCAATGCCATCCGGGAACGGGCCGGATTGCTTCCAACTTCCGAAAACAACCAGCAGACATTGCTTAATCTCATTTATCATGAGCGGCAGGTAGAACTTTTTACCGAATGGGGACACCGCTGGCTGGACTTAAAACGCACAGGAAATATAGACGCTGCGATGACCACTGCCGCAGCGGCCAAGGGCGGTACCTGGAAAACAACAGCCCAGCTATACCCTCTTCCACAAATAGATATTGAACGAGACCCTAACCTAAAACAGAACCCAGGATACTAGAAAAATAAAACATGATACACAAAACCCTATCCTCCCTCCTGATTGCAGGAGGGCTTTGCCAGCTATTGCCCAATGTTTCATTGATGGCCCAGCAAAAATGGGAAGCGAAACCCACTCCTATAACCACGCCATGGACGGCTAAGGTCAATCCCGAAAAACCGCTCAATGCCTATCCTCGCCCCCAGCTCCAGCGGGACCAATGGGTGAACCTAAATGGCTTATGGGATTACGCTATTACCCCCGCAGGTACATCAGCCATGCCAGAAAAAACAGATGGCAAAATACTCGTTCCTTACCCGCTGGAATCCGCGCTGTCAGGCATTCAGCGCAGCTTAAAACCAGACCAGGCCCTTTGGTATAAAAGAACATTCAGCCATGCAAAATTAGCAGGGAAGAAAACCATATTACACTTCGGTGCTGTAGACCAGATCGCCAGCATTTATCTGAACGGCAAAATGATCGGTGAGCATGAAGGCGGATTCAATAGTTTCTCTTTCGATATCAGCCCGCTACTCCTCAATGGCAAAAATGAACTTATTGTAAAGGTATTAGACGCCACCGATGCTGGCAACTATCCCAAAGGCAAGCAAACGCTTGAGCCTTTCGGAATGTACTACACCTCAACCAGCGGCATCTGGCAAACGGTATGGCTGGAAAATGTACCTGAAAAATATATTTCGAGTCTCGTCATATCCCCGGACATTGACAAAAAGATACTAAAGATTATTGTCAATTCAACAAGCGAGGACGCAATCACCCTGCAAATTGCAGGACGCAATTTTTCAGCAAAGACCAATCAGCCTTTTAACCTTCCGATAGCTAACCCAAAACTTTGGACACCCGAAGCCCCCTTTCTGTATGACTTAAAGATCAAACTCGGCAGTGATGAGGTTAAAAGCTATTTTGGTATGCGCAAAGTCTCCATCAAAAAAGACAGCAAGGGAGCTATGCGCATTGAACTCAATAACAAACCCTATTATAACTTAGGTCTGCTCGATCAGGGATTCTGGCCCGATGGATTATATACTGCCCCAACAGATGAAGCGCTGGCTTTCGATATCAAGGCCGCAAAGGCCATGGGTTTCAATACCATCCGCAAGCACATCAAAATCGAACCTGAAAGATGGTATTACGATTGTGACAGATTAGGCATATTGGTATGGCAGGATATGGTCAACCCACCAAATACTTCCAAGGAAGCGAAGTCGGCATTTGAAAAACATACCGCAGAGACTATTGCCATGCTTTATAATCACCCTTCAATAGTGAGTTGGGTTGTGTTCAATGAAGGATGGGGGGCATACGATCAGGCGCGGATCACTGCCTGGGTAAAAGAATTGGATCAAAGCCGTATCATCAACGGCCATACGGGCGAGAACTATTACAAAGAATCCCCGGCAGACTCATTGGCCAAATGGCCAAATAGTGATGTCACCGATATCCATGCCTATCCGGAACCCAAACTCCCGCCACAGCACAATGCCAAGGCCATGGTATTGGGTGAGTTTGGCGGAGTCAGCGCACTAGCTATCGGACACCAATGGACAGATACAGGCGGCTGGGGTTACATTAAAGTAGATATGGACAGTCTGTCAAAAGTCTATAACAACATGACCGCCGAACTGCAAAAATTTAAAAACCAAGGGCTTGCAGGTTCCGTATATACTCAACCATTCGACGTTGAGGCCGAACAGAACGGGCTCATTACCTATGACAGGCGTGTAATCAAAATCCCACTAAGCAAGCTTGCTGAAACCAACAGTAAAATTACCGGAAACCAAAAACGCTACTACCCAGATCTCTTATCCGCTACAGCTGCATCTGAAGCAAAACTCTTTGCCGAAGCAAAATTGACATATAACAAAGGCATAAAAGATTCGCTGAGTTTGAGGCAGCTTGGCGGTATGGCCTTCAGAGATAACGACTCGGTTTTATATCGAAAAGTAGCTGTCGACTATATGAAGCTCATCAAACAGCCCTCTTCAGTCGAGAACCTAAGATTTTTGGGTAGAATTACCAACTCAATGACAGATCCCGCATTCGATCTGCTGATTTCAAATGCCGAACATATCATGGCAGAACCTTCCCTGGGCACCCTACTGGAAAAGCTAAAACAGATCATAAGCGATAAAGAAATAAGTCATATGCCCAAACGTTTAAATTCACTCGCTGAATGGGACGATTTTCGCCATTCCATAACCAATAAATATGGGATTTTTGTAGATGAGATGGTTGTACGCATGCAGGTTGCGATCTTACAGGGGCAACATAAATGGCCAGACATGGCCAGTGTAGCCGCCCCCTACTTTAAAAAATTTGCACAAAACATATCGCCTGAATTCTTAAACAGCGTAGCCTGGGATGTATTCGTCAACCTAAACGATCCGCAAGCGCTAAAAAATGCACTGGAATGGTCTTTCATTGCCATTCAAAGAGAACCTTTACCAGAATTTGTCGACACCTATGCCAACCTGCTGTATAAACTCGGCGAAAAGGAAAAAGCCATAGAATGGCAAGAGCGGGCAGTTAAGGCGGCTCCCGGCAACAAAGATCTTAACAGGGCACTTGAATTGATGAAAAAAGGAGAAAAAACATGGGTCAAATAATAAAGTACCTTACTGCTCCAATCCTGCCGATCACCAGACTATTCGCTTCGGTTTTTTTGTTGCTCTGTCCCTTGATCCTATTCGCTCAAAAAAAGAGCCTGGAAAACAGGCACTACCCGGAGTGGATAACAGATTACCAGCCAAAGCTGAACAAAACAGGAGATTATGCGGTCTTTCAATCCCAGCATACATGGTTGCTCTATAGTCTGGGCACCTCAGGCAGGTTCATAAAAGAACTGCCTTCTGGTCAGCCTGAATTTACCGGCGACGGCAAAAATCTTCTGATTAAAGACACCAGAGATACCCTTCATATTTATACCTTAAATGAAAGGTTCACTGAAAAAAAGATCATCAGTGTTGGCGACTGGACTTTTTCACCCCGCAAGATTATTTATCTTCAAAGTAATACCAGGTCCCTGCACTTGCTGGATCTCTCCAGTGGTGCAGAAACGGTAGTCGGGAATGTCGCTTCCTTTAAAATAAGCAGCGATAAAACCAGTCTTGCTTATCTGTCTGGCAGTAAAAGGAATTCCATCGGGATATTGAAAATAAACAGCCAAAAGGCTTCCAAAGAAACTGTTTTCCCAGATTCGGTGACCGAATATCTGCTGTCTCCAAACGGAAGGCAGATCGCTGTCAGCACAAAAGATAGCAATAGCCAAATGGAATTAACACTATGGAGTACCGATGGAAAAACCCGCACCAAAACCACCCCGCTGCTGCAAAAATCAGGGGCTTACAGGCTTTCTGATGGAAATGCATGGTTCTCTCCCGATGGCAATTACCTGTTCTTTATGGCAGACACCCTTGTTCAGGCCCGGAAAGATACCCTGAACAAACCCATATCCAGCGTGGAGGTCTGGCACTATAAGGACAAAGTGCTTCAACCCATGCAAATAAATGATGCAGACCTCACTGAAAAAATGACGGCTGTTTATGATCTGACCAAAGGCGGACTCCGGATCATCAATCATTCGGGAGAAGATGCAGTTTCATCCCGGGATGAAAACAGGAACGGTTACCACTTAATCTTTTCCAGAACCGTAGTTTTCGAATCCGGCTGGGACGAGCGCAATAAGGTAACCTGCTGGTTGCTTTCCCCCTCAACCGGAAAAAGGACGGTAGTTTTTCAAAAAGTGGGGATTCCTTTTGAAACCCAAATTTCACCAGATGCCAGTTTCGTGATCTGGTATGATAATGAAAAACACGCCTATTTCAGTTTTGACATCAAAAATCACCTCACCAGGAAAATCGGTTTGCCAGATGGAATTGTATCTGATTTCACTGCAGAAGATCCATCACAAGCTTCTTCACCGCCTTATGGCCTGTGTGGGTGGTCAAAGGACGGGAAGACATTTTTCGTCTACGATAAGTTTGACATCTGGCAGCTGGATCCATCAGGGCGAACTCAACCAGTTTCGCTTACCGCACAATGGGGACGAAAGCACCACATAAGGCTTAGACTTCCTGAGCATGAAGGGGCAGAAAGGACTAAAACTCTTGATTTCGCAGCTGGTCTCATCCTGGAAGCCTTTGATATAAACAGTAAACAAAGCGGTTTTGTTAAAGCAGACTTCAAGTCCGGAACAAAATTAAGTACACTATACCTGGGACCTTATACATTCTCTAATTTGACTTATTTTCCTGGTATCAACTCCTACATCCTTTGCAGGTCAAGTGAAAAGGAAGCTCCAAATATCTACTGGTCTAAGGACTTAAAAAACTTTAAACAGCTAACCAGCTTCGCCCCTCAAAAGGAAGTCAACTGGATAACCAGCGAACTGATAGAATTAAAACGAAAAGACGGTTCAAGCGGTAAGGCAATCCTTTATAAACCCGAAAATTTTGATGCACGCAAAAAGTATCCCGTAATCCTCCATTTTTACGAGAAGAGAAGCGATCAATTACATCATTTTTTGAGCCCGGCACTTAGCCGGGCAGAAATAAATATTCCCTTCTATGTTAGCAACGGCTATCTTGTACTGGTCCCGGATATTGATTATGTTGTAGACACGTTGGGCAGGGCCGCTTTTAACTGCGTTCAACCTGGGATAGACTATCTAAAAAGCTTGAATTTTGTAGATGTGAAAGCAATTGGCATGCAAGGCCACTCCTTTGGTGCTTACGAAGTCAATTTTATTCTGACGCAAACCCCAGATATTGCAGCAGCCTGTTCTGCCGCAGGACTCTGCGATCTGATCTCTGCATCCACTACTTTAGCACTTGATGGCAGGCCCCATTATACCTTGTACGACCTTGGTCAAATGCGTAAAAGCGGTCCGGTATGGCAAGTACCTGATGCTTACATTAAAGACTCACCACTATTCTATGCCAACAGGATAACGGCTCCATTGCTATTAATGCACAATAGGAAAGACCCAAATGTCAACTTTGAACAAGACGTACAGTTATATCTTACCCTAAGAAGACTGCAGAAACCCGTGTGGCTTTTGCAGTACCCTAATTCCGGCCACTTTACCTATGCACCCGACGAGAAAGATTTCAGCATTAGAATGGCCCAGTTTTTTGACCACTTCTTAAAGCATCAGCCCGCACCGGTATGGTTGTCAAAAGGCATCCCGGCATCCAGGAGCAAAATTGACAGCGGTCTTGAGTATTGACATCTCAAACTATTCTAAATACATTAAAAATGAAGATGTCGACAACATAAGTCATCGACATCTTCAAATTTTACAGAACCCATCAACTCACCACCAAACGTCTCCCCTATGTGGATCCCCCAAAAAATCAATTAAACAATAGCTATTTACGGTCCGGTAAAAAACTAAAATTTACTTTTAACCTGGTTAACAGGCTCTTCCTTCTTCTTAGGAAACGCATCTACCAGAAATTTCATGGCCTCTGTAATACGTATCTGGTAGCTATCTCCTGGAATAAAGAAATAATCAAGAAAATGAAATTGGTCATCACTGTGACCATCTCTTTTCACCTTTAAGCTATCCATCTTCTCCATTCCATTTATTGTGATTTCTGAAGGCATAAGATCAACTAAACTTTTCACCATTTCCTCGGATTCCTGTTTCTGTTCCCTTTTGTATTTCTTTTTTGAATTGTAGTCATATAAAGACTTATAAAATCTTTTGGTGTAATAAGGTGTAACCACAATTCCTCCAAATCTGTCAGGAGTCGCAATCTTACTTTCCGTTAAATCATAAATATCAACCCTAACTTCTAAGCGTTTTGTAGATCCTACCATTTCATCCGAAACACAAGTAACCTTCAAGAAATGGTCCACCAGTTGAAAAGAAATTTTTGCGTCACTCATAAAGCTATGCCCGGGATCAATGGCATATTTTAATAGTCCTCCTTTGTATATTTTAGTACATTCATTCAAAAAATCAACAGCGTCTTGTGGTGTACGGTCCTTTTGATAAGCTAAAGCCTGTACTTGAGTATTGAAATAGGTCTTGATGTCTTGTATCTCTTTGTACTTATCAGCGGGGTAGGAATTCTTATGATCTCCCAGCACAAGATCAAAATCTTTGCAACGGTTCAAGGCTTTCTGGAAATTGGTATAGGTATGATCAATCTTGCATTTTCCCTCTTTGTCTACAAAAGCTCCATATGTGCTTTTTATTTCCAGATAAAGTACACGAGGAGTAATTGTTTGCATTTTTTCGTTTATTTCCTCACAAAGTTTAAGCACTTTACAATAATCATGGCTATTATACGCATCCTCCGCTTGCTGGTATTTAATTTTAGCATCGGCATCACTGATCTGTGCCTTCATATTAACAGAAAGCACAGCAAGAATAAAAAAGAAGATTATTTGTTTCATATAGAGATTTAGTTATTCCAAAAGTCCTTATCAGTTTTAGCAGCTGCCGTTCCATTCAACTGCAAAAAGCTATTGTCCACAACAATATTGGCAACGCCATTTCGAATTTTTGCAATAGCTTTCAGTACCTGTTGTTTACTGCTGTAAAAACCCAAAAACTGCCCCACCCCACCACTGTTAAAGTAAGGTTCAAACTGAACCTTTTTCAACAGGTCTGCCTGCAGCATCCAGGTATCATCGCTATACTTATTCAGGCTATAAGTTTTCAGCCTGACACTGTTGTTTTTGTAATTACGCTCATAAATCATGTAATAAACCGTTTTAAAGTTCTCCGGTATCTCCGAAGTCTTTTTACGTATCAGATAATTACCCAAAATCTGCATATCCATCCCCCACTGTCTTTTTGCATCTGCCTTTTCAGCCTCTTCACGCAGACGATTCTCTTCAGCAATCTCGGCCTGTCTTTCCGCTTCCAACCGGTCACGCTCTGCCCTACGTTCTTTTTCTTCTGCTTCCCGTTGCGCCCTTGCTTCCCGGGCAGCCTCCTGTTCCGCCTGTTTCCTCTCCCGGCTTGCCTGCCATAAAGCCCCCAACTGCTGTAGGCCACCTGTTACGGCCTGATAGGTATCCTGGTTATTCTGCATCTCCCGGTTTAGATTGTTGTAGATCTGAGTAGTTGGAGTAGGTGTTACGGCCACAGCATAACGCCCGCCATCGCCAGATGCTCTTCCCTTTGAACTGGAGTTGCTGCTTGTTATTGAAGATGTAGCCGAGGACGGTTTCGATGCAGTCGTCCGGGCACCTGAACTTGATGAAGATGTGCTGTTTATACTTACAGCTCTGCTGCTTTCCTTTGCCTGATCTTGCCGCTTCTTTTCCTGAATCATCAGCGGATCATCATCAGCCAGTTCACACGTAAAATTATCCGCCCATACAAGAGCTATACGTTTGGAATTTGCACAATCTTCTTTAAAAATATTGTCCGACAGGTCGATATCACCCGAAAAAGCCCCCCCACCAACGGATCCATCCTTTTTCAGATCATACAAAACTACCCGTTTATCAATAACATTTCCACAAGTCAGCTTGATATGCTTAATGAACCTCACTGTCTTATAACTGTGAAGCAGTCCTTTTACATTCCAGAAAACCTGTTCTCCTGCCAATCCAGGCTTGTCCTGAACGCAGGCCCTGATAATCAATGAAGGCTTAAAATCATGAACCGTGCCACCTCCCACAGTATTATAGCCATACTGCTCTGTAAAGCCTTTAGGACAAGTTTGGCCACTAACATAATCAACTGACAGGCAAAGAATCACCAGCGTTACAAACCCTTTCATAATATCTATTTCTTTTACTATCTAAATTTTTCTACTACAATCTAAATTCGTAAAACTGCAAAGCCAGTACAATAGCCATAAATAGCTATTGCCGCTTATGCTTAGATATTTAAGTGTTTTTTCTTATTTTTAACTGGCAATCAAAATGAACCTCTAATGAGTACTGCGCGTCCGCTCGATTTTACTTTTAAACGGCATTTACAAAATGTATACTATGCCGATGATTCCATTGACAAGCAAGATATTCCAAAACTACTTTCAAAGTTTGAATCCTTAAGTGTCGCCATGAATAATGTCACCCCATTATTGTATGTAATTGATTATACCAAATCGCAATATTTGGTAATGACCAATGGCTGTCAGGTCATAACAGGCCATCATCCAGAAGAGTTTTTAGAAGGTGGTATATCATTTTTAGTAGATATATTTCAAAAAGACGACTTCAAGGTTTATAATGAAAACGTATTTACCAGGAATTCAAACTTCTTAGCAACACAACCACAATCAGATCATCATAAATTTATTTTTTCTTATAATTTCAGGGTCAGGAACAAACCAGGCAACGATTACGTTCCTATACTTCAACGCGGCAGTTATATTACCTCAAAAGAAACAGGGCTACCCTTGTTCAGCCTGGGTATGGTCATTGATATTTCTCCCTTTAAGAAAGACAGGTTAATCTATCATAGTATTGAAAGAACAGAAGAAGTAAATAATAGGGTAACCAAGCAGATCATCAACGAGAACTACTTCTTTCCCTATGCGGAAGACAAGCTACTATCCTTACGCGAAAAAAACCTCTTAGAATGTATGGCAGATGGCTTAAGCAGCAAACAAATAGCCTATAAATTTAAAATAAGTGAAAATACAGTAGCCAACCACCGTAAAAATATGCTCAAAAAAACCAATACAAAAAATGTAGCCGAGCTGGTTGCATTTGCCTGCCGCAGTGGCTTAATCTAGAAACTGAGTACTCGCATATTCATGAATCAAGGTCGCAAGCACCGCAGGCTTGTCTAAATGGCAACAGTGCCCCGCACCAGGAATCTTAATCACTTTATCCCTCCACATATCGATCTTCGTACCTTCCAGATAATCCGGAAAAATAACCTGTTCCAATGCTCCGTAAACCACAGCAACCGGATAACTAAGTTTCTCCAGATTATCCACCTCCTCACCCCAATCCCCGGAGCCAATAGATACGCCCAGTTGCAAGCGAACCTTTGGATCCGTATTTCGGAACATCTCTATAACCTTCAGTTTTAACGAAACTGAAGGATCAGCAACCAGTGTACCCGCCAATCCCTCCAATTCCTCTTTTTCAGGATCAGCACTAAAAGTAACACCAAAATACGGATTGGGTTGCGCAATCTCCGATACAGAAAACTGATGCCCGATAACACTGGGCCCCGTTAGAAACAGCCCTTTGCATTTCTTTAACCGAAAAATAATCTCCGCAACAAGGTTTCCTGCCAAAGAATTCGTTACCACTACAAAGTCCTCCTCTATCGCCCCAAGAAAACCCTCCAAATGCACAGCCATTCCCTTTAGAGAATAGTCCCTCTGCGGATCCTCACTCCAAAAAGACTGTCCATGCCCAGGTAAATCTACCCGGAGCAAACTATACAGAGCCAATACAGGCTCCATGACCAACCTATCCCAAGCAACCATTGACTGAGAACTCCCATGGATAAAAACAATTGTCTTTCCCTCTCCACTACGTTTACTGTAAAGCATTTCCATAAATTTCCATAAAGCTAAGGATCAAAATTATCCCTGAAAATTAATAAATTACAAGCATAAAACAATATTCCTGATCCCTAATTCCCACCTTCCCACCAACCCCGGATATCCCCCCCAAAAAACCCTGCACCTCTTTTCACACCTCAGGGCCTGAAGCCCTTCGCGGAAGGTCCAGTGAGAAAAGAAGTGCAGGGTTTTCACCTAAAACTCAGTCCCATTTGGAATTTCTTGCAATTTTCTGTCGAAATTCTCAAAATTATCTCCAAAATACCAAAATTTAATTTTAAAATAAATTACCAAACCTACAATTACTATACTTATATTTGAATATGCTAACCAGGCAGAAATAAAACACTGATTAAAAACAACAAGCCAATGAGCTAAAACAGCACCATATATATAACACCTTATAAAAACAGGTATTAAGAAAGAGTCTCGAACCCAAATTCTCACAAAAAAGTCCCGAGACAATAGATTAATGCCCATAGCAATATTTTGCATACATTTGAATGATGCACTATAGCGTTATGGGCTCTATTGTAAATCCGTGGACAGGCCGTGAGAAGCCAGGGTTACGGTATTTAGAGTCCATAACACTGTAGTGCATTCTTCGTTTAACGAAACCCCAAACCAAGCAGCCCACGGCAAATTCCGCTAAATCCCACGCGACTCATTTTCAAGTTTCAATTAACTAACAAAATGAGAATATGCAACTAACCAACTGCAAGCGCATTTCTTAAATCATCAGGGTAAAAATCGTCATAGACATACCAGGACCTCCTATTTTCATCAAACCGCACCAAAGTATCTGTATAAGAAACCCGGAGCATCAGAAGCGCCTCACGAACCTGTTTCAAGATCTTTTTTCCTTTCCTTTGATCTTGCGCAAGAATATTGAAAAGCATATCTGTAATGTTTTTATAGGCTGTTTCTATCCTGTCCATAAAATCATCAGGAACATCCGTACGGATATCGTTCAGTTCTTCGATCAAATGAACAAGTACATTCAATAGTGGATCATTAAAAGAGAGTTTTCTCAAAATAGCTTTCTGGTTTCCAAAAGTATAAACATACCCGAATCTAACATATCAGATCTAAAATTCGCCAATTCATCTTCAGTACCTCTTTTTACAATTTTTATTTTTTGCTGGCGGTTACCCGGAACAAATTGATCCAGGGAATAGTCATTGGATTTTTGCATAAACTCAAATTCCCATGTATGCACAGCGGGCCGGTAAGCAATGTTTTCAGAAACTTTCTTTGTGGCACAGCTGCTAAGGTAAAGCACTCCTAAAATAAATATTGCAATACAATTAGATCGTATCATCATTTTCCTTATTATTCTTGTTGTTGTTTTTTAATAGAATGAGCTGTTTAACCTTTAAAAGAACTTCAGTATTTAGTGCATTTAAGGCCAGTAAAAGAGTAGCCGGTGGCTTTTCTTCCATCCCTACTCCACTTGCAAAATCATAGAAGGACATTTTATAAAGCCCCAGTAATTTATATAAGAGGTTAAATTCGATATCCCGTTTTCCAGATTCAATTTTTAAGTAAGTACTTACAGAAATTCCGAGAACAGCAGCAACTTCGAAAGCTGTTTTTCTGTGCAGCACACGAAGATACCCCAGGAAATTGCTAATATTTACCATATGATTTAACATCCACTCCACTGATAAAAACAGATGTAATTTAAGTAGTTAGAGAAAAACAAAATTGAAGATAAGATCCAATTACTGGTGTTTTAGAGGCTAAAAATTCATCTTAGGCCCAATTTTACTATGAAACAACAACATTTTACTAAAACACAACTTTTTGGATCTATAACACGATATTCATGAACAGGTTAGCTATACTTTTGTATCAAAATAATACGCTCATTTAAAATGAGTAAAAATCATTTTCTGAACAAGCTTAAAGATTTTGTGGGCTTTCATATGGCACACAAATAGGTGAATAAATAATAATAAAAGGGTAGATGATCTGGATAGACATCTACCCCTATTTTTTGAAAATGAATCTTTAAACCCTTTTTTAAAAGAAAGCGGCCCATCTATCCAGAGGGCCGCTTGTCGTTGACTTATTTTAGTAAACTTATCTATGATAACCGCTCAAAAGTAGAGCATATTTTCCAAGAAAAACAGAATTATAGATACATAAACCGGCATTTTAAACACCTCAATCTCCTATATAGGCCACTGCAATTTTTTCAGGCGGAATGTGTCAGCATCTTCGCAGCTTCTTCGCAGAAACCTTATACCAGCTTCGCAAAACAGGTACATTTTGCGAAGCTGCTCCCAATTTGCCCCAAGGCTGGTATGAAGTGTCTCGTCCTGATATAGCTTAACATCGCTATTTGATAATCCTGAAAAAACAGGGCATGATTGTTTTTTAATCCTGAATGGACTTAACGTCCGGATTAAGCTAATATAGGTATAGCTTGTTCA
>Ga0182008_10000638_pt1 | contig 25605 bp, 23 predicted proteins | sample Sormic07211129_1_FD_120482 | JGI IMG/M metagenome (GOLD analysis project Ga0182008, IMG submission 120482) | Rhizosphere microbial communities from Sorghum bicolor, Mead, Nebraska, USA - 072115-129_1 metaG | ecosystem: Host-associated > Plants > Roots > Rhizosphere | place: USA: Nebraska...
GCCCCGTTGCCTCGGTGAACGGCGTCGAGTTCACGCCACTCCGCGGCCAGTCTCGCATTCGCACAGGTCGGACCGTGTGCACACCGCCTTGACGCTGCCCACCTCCTTCACGACCATGACGGAGGCCACAGACCCGGCGCCGGCCGGGTACCGCCCTCGCACCACTCCGGCATCGCGGGGCGCCCGTCCGGCATCGACCGGGCACCGAAGGGTACTGGCCCGGCACCGTCCCGACCCGCGCGAAGGAGCCGATGACGTGGCACTGGTGAGCGCGACAGAACGGTCGACGCGACGCCCGCCACACCCCACCGGCGCCCGGGACCGCGCGGTCACCGAGCGCGGGGCCTGGTTCCTGGTCCTGCCCGCCCTGATCCCGATCCTCGTCCTGAGCGTCGGCCCCCTCCTCTACGGCATCCTGCTGGCCTTCACCGACTCCCAGTCGGGCCGCACCCGGCCCACCCGGTGGATCGGCGGCCTCAACTTCCGGGACCTGCTGCACGACACGCTGTTCTGGGAGTCGTTCCGGATCGGCCTGGTGTGGGCGGCCGGCGTCACCGCCGCGCAGGTCCTGCTCGCCCTCGGCCTCGCCCTCCTGCTGAACCAGGAGCTGCGCCTGCGGTGGCTGGCCCGTGCCCTGGCGATCATTCCCTGGGCGATGCCCGAGGTCGTCGTGGGCATCATGTGGCGGCTGGTCTACAACCCGGACGCGGGCGTCCTCAACGAGACCCTGCGCGACCTCGGCCTCGGCGGCGGCCACGACTGGCTCAGCGGTCTCGGCACCGCGTTGCCCGCCGTGATCGTCGTGGGCGTCTGGGCGGGCATGCCCCAGACCACGGTCGCCCTGCTCGCCGGTCTGCAGAACACCCCGCGTGAACTCCACGAGGCCGCCGCGGTGGACGGCGCCGGAGCGTGGCGTCGCTTCCGCACCGTCACCTGGCCCGCCCTGCGCCCCGTCGCCCTCGCCATCACCGCCCTCGACCTCATCTGGAACTTCAACTCCTTCGCCCTGGTCTATGTGCTGACCAACGGCGGCCCCGGCGGACGTACCCGGCTGCCCATGCTCTTCGCCTACGAAGAGGCCTTCCGCTACGGCCAGTTCGGGTACGCGGCGGCGATGGGCTGTGTGCTGGTCGCGGTCGTCTCGGTACTCCTGGCCCTGTTCCTGGTGGGCCGGCTCAGGGGAGGCGACGACGCATGAGGACCCGGACGACCACCCGGATCGGCCAGTACGCCGCCCTGCTCGCGTATCTCGTCTTTCTCGCCCTCCCGTTCCTCTGGCTGCTGTCCACCGCCTTCAAGTCGCCCCGCGAGCTGGGCAGTCTCCACCCCACCTGGATTCCCCGGCACCCCACCCTCGACAACTTCCGCCAGGCCTTCGACGAACAGCCCCTGCTGCACGCGGCCCTCAACTCCCTGCTCGCCGCGGCCGGGGCGGCGGTAGTCGCCGTGGTCGTCGCGACCCCGCCGGCCTACGTCATGGCCCGCCGTCGCAGCGCCCTGACCCGGGCCGCGACCGGCTGGGTGATCGTCAGCCAGGCCTTCCCGCTGGTCCTGGTGATCATCCCGCTGTTCCTGGTGCTGAAGAACCTGCGGCTGGTCGACTCCCTCGCGGGCCTGACCCTTGTGTACGTCGTCTGGGCGCTGCCCTTCGCGCTGTGGATGCTCGCCGGATACGTACGCGCGGTGCCGACCGAGGTCGAGGAGGCGGCGGCCGTCGACGGGGCCGGGCGGGCGCGGACACTGGTCTCGGTCGTGGCGCCCCTGCTCGCGCCGGGAATCGTGGCGACCGGGCTGTTCGCGTTCGTCACCGCGTGGAACGAGTTCTTCTTCGCGCTCGTCCTGCTGAAGACGTCCGAGAAACAGACCCTGCCCGTGGTCCTCACCCACTTCATCGGCGCCGAGGGCGTCGCCGACCTCGGCCCGCTGGCGGCGGCGGCCTTCCTGGCCACCCTGCCCTCACTCGTCGTCTTCGCGATCGTCCAGCGACGGATCACCGGCGGCATGCTCACCGGGGCGGTGAAGAGCTGATGCGCGCCAGACCGATCGTCCTGCTCGTCCTCGCCCTGCTGCTCGCCGGCTGTACGAGCACCGGCCCGGAGAAGGACGGCCGGATCACCCTCCGTTTCCAGTCCCTCGCCTGGCAGGAGGAGTCCGTCCAGGCCAACAAGGAGCTGGTGAAGGAGTGGAACGCCCGTCACCCGAACGTCAAGGTCCAGTACGTGCAGGGCAGTTGGGACAGCGTCCACGACCAGCTCCTCACCTCCTTCGAGGGCGGTCAGGCCCCCGACATCATCCACGACGCCTCCGACGACCTCGCGGACTTCGCCTACGGCGGCTACCTCGCCGACCTGCACCCCCTGCTCCCTGCCCGCCTCAAGTCCGACATCCCGCAGCGCAGTTGGGATACGACGACCTTCGGCGACGGCGTCTACGGCGTGCCCTTCCTCCAGGAGCCGCGCGTCCTCGTCGCCGACGCGACCTGGCTGAAACGGGCCGGGGTGCGCATCCCGACGGTCCAACACCCCTGGAGCTGGCCCGAGTTCAGAAGGATCACCGAGCGGCTCAGCGGCAACGGCACGTACGGCGTCGCCTGGCCCCTGAAGGAACCCGTCTCGGCGACCCTCAACCTCTCCCTCTCCACCGGCGGCGAACTCTTCCACCGAGGCGCCGACGGCAAGGTGACCGTCCGTTTCGAGGCGGACGACGAGGTGGTGCCCCGTACCATCCACGACCAGGCGAACACCGACCGCAGTGCCTCGCCCACCACCCTCGGCAGCGGCGGCTCGGACACGCTGCCCGGCTTCTTCGGCGGCAAGTACGCGATGGTGCCGCTCGGCTTCTCCTACCGCCAGCAGATCGCGCAGCAGGCCCCGAAGGGCTTCGACTGGCAGGTGCTGCCCGCGCCCGCCGGGACCGACGGACTGGCCCAGGGCGTCAGCCCGCAGACGCTCTCCATCGCTCAGGACAGCAGGCACAAGAAGGAGGCGGCCGAGTTCATCGACTTCCTGCTGCGGCCCTCGAACATGGTCCGGCTGGCGCTCGGCGACTGGATGCTGCCCACCGGCACCCGCGCGCTCGCGGACCCCGCCCTGCACACCGCCCAGGACGGCTGGGCCACCGGCACCGCCCTCGCCGCCCGACTGCGCTCGGCACCCTCGCAGTCCGTCCGCGGCTACCCCGAGTGGAAGGACAAGGTCGCCACCCCCGCCTTCCAGGAGTACTACAGCGGGGCCATCGGCCTCGACGAGCTGCGCCACCGCCTGGAGAAGGACGGCAACCTGGTCCTCGCCCGCTACCAGCGCTGAACCAGCTGCACGCGCTGCCGGGGACGTAAATACGTTGAACGAGACGTCTCGTCTCGTCTACGGTTGCTCGCATGACCAGCCCCTCCCGCACCACCCGTTCCCGCCCCAGCCCCTCCCGCACCAGCTCCTCCCGCACCAGCTCCTCCCACCCCGCCCCCGCCCACATCGCCATGTTCTCCCCCGCCCTGCACGGCCATGTGAACCCCAGCCTGGCGGTGATCCGCGAGCTGGTCGCGCGCGGGCATCGGGTGACGTACGCGATCCCGCCGGTGTTCGCGGAGAAGGTCGCCGAGACCGGTGCCGAGCCGAAACCGTGGAACTCCACGCTGCCGGGCCCCGACGCGGACCCGTCGGCGTGGGGCAGCGAGCTGCTCGACCATGTCGAGATCTTCCTCGCGGACGCGATCCAGGCGCTGCCCCAGCTGATCGAGGCGTACGAAGGCGACGCACCGGACCTCGTCCTGCACGACATCACCGCGTACCCCGGCCGGGTCCTCGCCCACCGCTGGGGCGTGCCCGCGATCTCGCTCTCGCCGAACCTCGTGGCCTGGGAGGGCTACGAGGAGGAGGTCGCCGAGCCGATGTGGGCGCAACCGAGGAGCACCCGGCGCGGAAAGGCCTACTACGCGCGTTTCCAGGCCTGGCTGGAGGAGAACGGGGTCGATCTGCACCCGGATCCGTTCGCGGGGCGGCCCGAGCGGTCGATCGTCCTGATCCCCAGGGCCTTGCAGCCGAACGCCGATCGGGTCGACGAAAGCGTGTACCGCTTCGTCGGCGCGTGTCAGGGCGATCGCGCCGAGCAGGGCACCTGGGAGCGGCCGGCCGGTGCCGAGAAGGTGGTGCTCGTGTCACTCGGCTCGGCCTTCACCAAACAGCCCGGTTTCTACCGGGAGTGCGTGCGCGCCTTCGGGGATCTGCCCGGCTGGCATCTGGTCCTGCAGACCGGGCGGCACGTGGACCCGGCGGAACTCGGAGACGTACCGGCCGACGTCGAAGTGCGGTCCTGGGTACCCCAGTTGGCCATCCTGAGGCAGGCCGATCTGTTCGTCACTCACGCGGGGGCGGGCGGCAGCCAGGAGGGCCTGGCCACGGCCACGCCGATGATCGCCGTACCGCAGGCCGTGGACCAGTTCGGCAACGCGGACATGCTCCAGCGGCTCGGCGTCGCCCGTCGTCTCGCCATGGAGGAGGCCACCGCCGAGACCCTGCGCGCGACGGCCCTCGCCCTGGTCGACGACCCCGAAGTGGCTCACCGGCTCAAGGCGATCCAGGAGGAGATGGCCCAGGAGGGCGGTGCGCGGCGGGCGGCCGATCTCATCGAGGCGGAACTCGTCGGGAAACGGGCATGAGGGAGGGCCCGTTGGTTCCCCCGGGAGACCAACGGGCCCTCGTCACAGCAGGGTTCGGACTCTCTGACCTCTGACCCAGCAGGGTCCAGCACCCCTCCGCCCCAGCGGGGTTCAGACCCCCGTCTGCCCCAGCGCGGTTCAGACCCCCGTCTGCCCCTGCGGGGTTCAGACCCTCAGTCGCTCACCGTGCTCCGGAGCCGACGCCACCACGGCCTCCGGCGCCTCGTCGTGGGTGAGGTCCGGCAGGCGGTTCAGCCACTTGGGCAGATACCAGTTGCGCTCGCCGAGCAGGGCCATCACCGCGGGGAGCAGCACGCCCCGGATGATCGTCGCGTCGATGAGGACCGCGGCCGCGAGGCCCACGCCCATCTGCTTCATGGACTGCATGGACAGCGTGCCGAAGATCGCGAACACGGCGACCATGATGACCGCGGCGCTGGTGACCACACCCGCCGTGGTGACCACCCCGTGCCGGATCGCGTCCTTCGTCGTACGGCCCCGCAGCCGCGCCTCGCGGATCCGTGAGACCACGAACACGTGGTAGTCCATGCTCAGCCCGAACAGGATCACGAACAGGAACAGCGGCAGCCAGGTGATGATCGCGCCGACGCCCTGCGCGCCCACCAGCGAGGCACCCCAGCCGTGCTGGAAGACGGCGACGAGGATGCCGTAGGCGGCGCCCACGGAAAGGAGGTTGAGCACGATCGACGTGATCGCGATGGTCAGGGAACGGAACGACAGCAGCATCAGCGCGAAGGCGAAGACCACGACGAACGCGAAGACCGGGACGACGGCGCCGCCGAGCTGGTCGTTGAAGTCCTTCGAACCGGCCACCTGCCCGGTGATCGGGGCCTGGAGGCCGTCCACCTTGCCGAGGGTGGCGGGCCGCACCTCGTCGCGCAGCTTCTCCAGACTGGCACCCGCCTTGTCCAGGTCGGAGCCGCCGACCAGCGGGACGTAGACGTAGGCGATGTTCTGCGCGTCGTGCAGCGTGATCTGGACCGGGCCGCGCGAGGCGCCCGAACTGATCGCCCGTGCCTTGAAGTCGGCGAGGGCGGACTTCACCTCGGGGGCGTTGATGTCCTTCGCCTTGACGACGACCTCGGCGGGCTCGGAGCCGCCCGGGAAGGCGTCGTTGACCCGGTTGTACGTCTGCACGATCGGCAGCGAGTTGCCGAACTCCTGGTCCAGCGTGAGGTTCTGGGTCTTCATGCCGACCGCGGGAGCGGCGACGGCGAGCAGCGCTCCGGCCGCCACCACGACGGAGATCAGGGGCCTCGCGAGCACCCCGCGCAGAACGGCCGTCCAGAAGCGGCTCTCCCCGCCCGTGCGGGCGGCGCGCCGCTCCATGGCCTTGGCCAGGAAGGGGACCCTGCCCTTCTCGACCCGCTCGCCCAGCAGCGAGAGCAGCGCCGGCAGGACCGTCACCGAGCCGACCATGGCGACGGCGACGACCATCAGCGAGGCCAGGCCCATGCCCTCGAAGGTGGCGAGCCCGGTGAAGAGCATCCCCGCCATCGCCACGCACACCGTGATGCCGGAGACGATGATCGCGCGGCCGCTGGTCGCCGCGGCGATCCGCAGCGCCGTCTGCCCGTCGCGGCCCGCCGCCCGCTCCTCGCGCTCACGGCGCAGATAGAACAGGCAGTAGTCGACGCCGACGGCCAGACCGACCAGCAGCATCACGGAGTTGGCGGTGTCGGTCATCGGCTGCACATGGCTGACGATGCCGATCAGACCCATCGTCGCCATGATCGCGGTGATCGCCAGCGCGACCGGCAGCAGCGCGGCCACCAGCGCGCCGAAGGCGATGAGCAGAATGCCGAGGGCCACCGGCACGGCGGAGTACTCGGCCTTCTGGAAGTCGTCCCCGAACGCGTCGTCGAAGGTCTTCCGCATGCTCGCGCTGCCGATCTCCTCGATCCGCAGCGTCCCGTGCTCCTTCTGCACCCCGGCGACGGCCTTCAGTACGGGTGCCACCCGGTCGCCCGCGGTCTCGGCGTCACCGCGCATGTCGAACTGCACCAGCGCGCTGCGCCCGTCCTTGGAGATCGTGTCCGCGGTGTACGGCGACTTCACGTCCGTGACCTTGCCGGTCCCCTCGACCGCCGTGACGACGCCCGCGACGGCCGTCCTGAACTCGGCGTCGGTGGCCTTGAGCCGGCCGTCCTTCGCCTGGATCAGGACCGTCTCGCCCGCCGGTTCCTTGATCCCCGCGTCATCGATGATCTTGGCGGCGGTGTGTGTCTCGCCCCCCAGCTGGTCGCTGTCCTTGAGGTCGACCCGGCCGGCCGCCGAACCGATCCCCATCGCCAGGACGACGAACAGCACCCAGATGCCGACGGCAGCCCATCGGTGGCGGGCGCTCCAGCCGCCGGCCCGGGCGGCTATGCCCCGCACTCGCGTTTCTCCGTTCCCCATGACGGGCTTGCCCCCTCGTACGCGGTGACAGCACCGTGCCGTCACCTTCCGCTTCGAAGGTATGGGCGCGATAAGGCCGTCTCGTCGTGCTGCCCGGTGAAGTGCCATGGCCCGGACTCATCCCCACGGACCCGGCCGTCTCACCGCTGGGGAGGACCGAGGGCCCTTACATCTATCAGGGCTACTCAGGGGTCACGATCGGGGTGTCCGTGACGATCGGGATCCGTCGCGATCGGGGTCCGTCGCGATCGTGGAGGGTTTCACGCGGCCCGCGGAGCCCGCGTCGCGCGGGCCCGGCCGTCGTGCCCACCCCCACGGGTACGACGGCCGCTCTAGGGTGTGCGCCATGACGACGACGTATGCGGCGCTTCTGCGTGGGATCAACGTGGGCGGCAAGAAGAAGGTCCCGATGGCCGAGCTGCGCCAGCTGATGGAGGGACTCGGTCACGACGCAGTGCGCACCCACCTCCAGAGCGGCCAGGCCGTCTTCGCGTCCGGCCACGGCGACGAGGAGTCGCTGGCCGACGAGCTCACACAGGCGATCGAGAAGCGCTTCGGGTTCTCGGTGGACGTGATCGTGCGGGACCACGCCTATCTGCGGGCGATCGTCGAGGACTGCCCGTTCCCGGCCGCGGACGTGGAGGCCAAGCAGCTCCACGTCACCTACTTCTCCGGCCCCGTCGACGCCGACAGGTTCCGGGATCTCGACCGACAGGCCTTTCTGCCGGAGGAGTTCAGGCTCGGCGACCGCGCGCTCTACCTCTACGTCCCGGACGGGCTCGGCCGCTCCAAGCTCGCCGAGTACCTCGCCAGGCCGCGCCTCAACAAGGGGCTGATCGCGACGACCCGGAACTGGAACACGGTGACGAAACTGGCGGACCTCACGGCGCCGTGACCGCGCGGCCGGCTGTCCCCGGGAAGCGCGGCAGTCCGCGCCCCCGTGCTTCATGCCGTGTACACACACCTGTGCGAGGCTCGTCCCATGCGCTACATCATCATCGGAGCGGGAGCCGTCGGCGGTGCGGTCGGCGGGCGTCTCGCGGGAGCCGGGCACGAGGTCGTCCTGGTCGCGCGCGGCGCGCACCACGAGGCGCTGCGGGACGGCGGGCTGCGGCTGCGGGTGCCGGACGGCTCGTACACGTACCGCGTCCCCACCGTCGACGGACCGGCGGCCCTCGGCGAGCTGCGGCCCGACGACGTGCTCGTCCTCGCCGTCAAGACGCAGGACACGGTGGGCGCCCTGCAGACCTGGGGCCCGGCGCCCGTCACGGGCGGCGGCACGGCGGCCGAGCGGCTGCCCCTGTTCTGCGCACAGAACGGTGTGGAGGGACAGCGCCTCGCCCTCCGGGTCTTCCAGCACGTGTACGGCGTCTGCGTCTGGCTCCCGGCGACCCACCTGCGGCCGGGTGAGGTCTCCGCCGCCGGTGCCCCGCTCACCGGCATCCTGCACCTGGGCCGATACCCCCACGGCACCGACGAGACCGCCCGGCTGGTCGCCGCCGACCTGGAGAAGACACGGTTCCTGGAGGCACCGGTCGTCGCGGACGTCACCCGCTGGCAGTACGCCAAACTGCTGACCAACCTCAACAACACCGTCATGGCGCTGAGCGGACCGGACGACGGCACCGAGGCCGCCGCGGCGCTGCGGCGGCGGGTGCGCGCCGAGGGCGAGGCGGTGCTGGACGCCGCCGGGATCGCCTACGCGAGCGTCGAGGAGCAGCAGGCGGTCCGCGGCCACAAGGTCGACCTCGTCCCGCTGGACGGCGCTCCGCGCGGCGGCGGCTCCACCTGGCAGTCCCTCGCCCGCGCGACCGGCGCCGTGGAGGCCGACCACCTCAACGGCGAGATAGCCCTGCTGGGCCGTCTGCACGGGGTGCCGACGCCGCTCAACGCCCTCCTCCAGACCCTCGCCAACACCTTCGCGCGCGAGCGCCGGGAAGCGGGCTCGATGCCGGTCGCGGAGCTCGCGCGCCTCGCCGACGAGGCCGCCGCGTTCGTTCAGGAGCCCTGAGCGGACCCTCCCTGGCGCGCGCTCGCCGCCGGCGGACGGGGCGCCGGGCGCCGGGACCCAGAATTGGGTCAATAAAACCCTGCCTAATTGGGTCGAGACCTTGTACCACCTCCCGACTACCGTCGACCGCATGACGAACACCGCACCCACCCGCGTCGACTTCTGGTTCGACCCCGCCTGCCCCTTCGCCTGGGTCACCTCCCGCTGGCTGCTGGAGGTCGAACGTGAACGCCCGCTCGACCTCCGCTTCCACGCCATGAGCCTCTACCTCCACAATCTCGGCAACGAACTCCCCGACTGGTACCGGGACTTGGTGGACCGGTCGATCGGCCCGGTCCGGGTCGCCGTCGCGGCGGCGGAGCGGCACGGGGAGAAGGTGCTGCGCGACCTGTACACGGCCTTCGGCACCCGCATCCATGAACGGAAGACGGAGGACTTCGACACCGTGGTCGCCGAGTCCCTCGCCGAACTCGGCCTGCCCGCCGACCTCGCCACCGCCGCGCACGACCCGTCGTACGACGACGCGGTCCGCCGCAGCCACGAGGTCGGCGTCGAGCCCGACTCGGGCGGCTATGTCGGCACACCCACCCTCCATGTGGAGGGCACGGTGTGGTTCGGGCCCGTGCTGCGGGCGATTCCCCGGGGCGCTCGCGCGGCCGAACTCTTCGACAGCTTCCGGGTGTTGGCCACCGACCCGGACCTCTTCGAGCTGAAGCGCACCCGTACGGGAAGTCTCCGCTTCGACTGATCCGATGAATGCCCAGGAAGGGGCGACCAGTTACGTCGATTTCCGTCCCGTTCATTGACTGGGGCACCCAAATGCTCCTACCTTTCCCGGCGTTGGGTACAGGCTGATCCCACGGGAGGGGTACACGCCCCGAGGCACCGTCCCGTGTCGGCACCGGCGCGGCGGGCGCGGACGCGCTGTACGTCACCTTCAACCCCACCTTCGCGGACGGCGGTTCACCGGTGACGTCGTACACGGCACGGGCCTATGACGCGGCGGGCCAGGCGGTCGGTCGACGGAGCGTGTCGGCCGCCGAGTTCAAGCGCACGGCCCTGGTGCGGATCGGCGGACTGCCCACGTCGGGCGGGCCGTTCACCGTGACGGTCACCGCGGGCAACGCGCACGGCGGCAGCGCCCCGTCCCTCGCCTCGTCGCCCCTGGCCCCCACGGCGGCGACCACCCTGCCCGCCGCCCCCAGCGCCCCCAAGCTGCGCACGGCGTCCACGGCGGCCACCCTCGCCTGGACCCCGCCCACCGCGACCGGGGACGCGAAGATCGTCGGCTACCGGGTGACCGTCTCCGACGGCCGCGCCCCGATCGATGTCACCGGCCGGGACGTCCTGGTCACCCAGCCCTCGGCCAAGGGCCTGTTCCGGGTGATCGGCGGACTGAGCCCCGGCACGTCGTACACGGTCACCGTCGCGGCCGTGACCGCGGCGGGCACCGGACCGGCGACCACGGTGACGGCCACGACGAAGCCCTGACCCACGCCCCGACGAGCCGGACCGCGGGACCACGCCTTCGGCAGCCAGTCCTCGGCAGCCATGTTGCCGACCGTGGTCCCGCGGCCTTCGCAAGACCTGAGCGGCGGATCGGACCCTACGCGCCGACGGCTCTACGCGCCGACGGCTCTACGCGCCGACGGCCGCCGGCATCGGCGTCCGTGCCGCGTCGTAGCGCTGGACCAGCAGACGCGCCACCTCCGGTGCCGGGCCCAGAACCTCGGCCAGCACATCCGCCTGAGCCGCGCCCCGCGCGATGCGGTCCGGCAGGAAGCCGGGGGCCAGGACGTACGGGGCGACGGCGACGCGCTCGCAGCCCAGAGCCCTCAACTCCCGTACCGCGTCCTCGGTGCGGGGCAGGGACGCGGAGGCGAACGCGGGTCGCACGGCGCACCAACCGGTGTGCCGCCACTCCCGCGCGATATCTGCGATCACCGCGATCGCCTCCGGGTCGGTGGACCCCGCCGAGGCCAGCACGACCCCGGTCGAGGACTTGTCGGCCGGAGTCAACCCGGCCTCGTACAGACGGCGTTCGAGAGCCCGGAGCAGCAAGGGGGAGGGGCCCAGCACCTCCGCCTGTCTGATCCGCAGCTGCGGTGGCGCGTCCCGCAGGACCGCCGGGATGTCAGCCTTCGCGTGGAACGCGCGCGTCAACAGCAGCGGGAGGGCCACGACGTCACGGACGCCCTCCGCCGCCAACGACTCCAACACCCCGTGGACGGACGGGATGTTGAAGTCCAGGAAGCCCGTCTCCACGCGCAGCCCGGGCCGCAGCGACCGTACGCGACGCACCAGGGCGTGCACGGTCGCGGCGTGCCGCGGATCGCGGCTGCCGTGGGCTATCACGAGGAGAACGGGCTTGGTGTGCATGGCAGTTCAGCTCTTCACCAGCAGGCCGCGGCTGCGCAGCACCCACCGCTCCAGCGGGCTGAAGATCAGCAGGTCGATCGCGATGCCGACGAACAGGATGAGCAGGATGGCCAGGAAGACCGTCGCCATGTCGCTGTTGGTGCGGCCCACCTCCAGCAGCTGACCGAGCCCCATGCCCATGTCCGGCGACTGGGCGATGATCTCGGCGGCCATCAGGGACCGCCAGGAGAACGCCCAGCCCTGCTTCAGACCTGCCACATAGCCGGGCAGCGCCGCGGGCATCACGATGTGCCATGTGCCGCGCAGGCCCGTCGCCCCCAGGGTGCGGCCCGCCCGCAGGAACAGCGGGGGCACCTGGTCGACTCCCGACACCAGACCGTTGGCGATCGAGGGAACGGCGCCGAGCAGGATCACCGTGAACATCACCGAGTTGTCCAGCCCCAGCCAGATCACCGCGGGGGCGACCCAGGCCACCGAGGGCAGGGACTGGAGCCCGGAGAGGATCGGGCCGAAGGCCGCGCGCACGAACTTCACCCGGGCCACCACCAGGCCCAGCGGTGTACCGATGACCAGCGCGAGCAGGAAGCCGAGCAGACCGCGGGAGACGCTGCCCCAGATGTAGGAGAGCAGGGTGCCCTTGACCCACTGGTCCTCGACCGCGCCCCAGACATCGGCCGGGGAGGGCAGCTTCGACGGGTTGTCGACCACCGGGTAGAGAAGGCTCCAGGCCGCCAGCACCACGGCGACGGCGATGAGGGGCGGCAGGATCTTGTTCTTGAAGGTCTGCGCGAACGGTGTACGGCCGGCGGCCGTGGTCTCCAGCGCGTCGAGGCCCGCCTCGACACTTCCGGCGTCCTGGGCCGGTGTCGTCTCAGTGCTGGCCATGACGGCGGATCTCCCCACGCAGTACATCGGTGATCTCAAGGGACAGTTCGGCCACGGGAGCGTCCTCGATACGGCGCGGCTGGGGGATGTCGACCGCCCATTCACGCGCGATCCGCCCCGGACGGGACGACAGCAGGATCACCCGCTGCGCGAGCCGTACCGCCTCGCGCACGTTGTGCGTGACGAAGAGAACGGAGACGCCCGTCTCCGCCCAGATCCGCGTCAGCTCGTCGTGCAGCACGTCGCGTGTGATGGCGTCGAGGGCCGAGAACGGCTCGTCCATCAGCAGCAGGCTGCTCTCCTGGGCGAGCGCCCGGGCCAGCGCCGCGCGCTGACGCATTCCGCCCGACAGCTCGTGGACACGCTTGCCGTACGCGCCCTTCAGCCGGACGAGTTCGAGCAGCCGCTCGGTCCTCTCGCGCCGTTCGTCCTTCGCGACCCCCCTGAGCTTGAGGGCGAGTTCGATGTTCTTGCCCGCGGTCAGCCAGGGGAAGAGGGCGTGTTCCTGGAACATCAGGGCCGGGCGGCCGTCCGTTGCGATGGAGCCGACGGTCGGCCGGTCCAGTCCGGCCACCAGGTTCAGCAGGGTGGACTTGCCGCAGCCCGATGCTCCCAGGAGGGTGACGAACTCGCCGGGCGCGACATCGAGGCTGATGTCGTCCAGGACGAGCTGCTGCCCGCCCGGTCCTGCGAAGGACTTCGAGACATGCTCAAGGCGAGCGGCGTACTCCACCGACTCTTCGGCCTTGGCGAGGGTCGTTGCCATGGTCGTCACCTCCTGGGAATCATCGGGCGGGGTCAGCTGGATCCGAGACCGGCGGCGTCGACCGTGCTCTCGCCCTCGGCCTTGAGGACCTGGTTGAGGATCGTGAGGTCGTAGATGCCCTTCAGGTCCGGCTTCTCCAGGAGGCCGGCCTTGACCGCGTGCTCCGCCTCGGTGTTGAGGGTCGAGGCCAGGGGGTCGTTCGTGAACTGGATCGACTTCCAGGCCGGGTCCAGGACGTTCGGCTTGAGCGCCTTGCCGGAGTCGGCCTCCAGCTGCTTGTTGGCCGCCGCCTTCGCCTGGTCGGGGTTGGCGTTGATCCACTTGTTCGCCTCGACCGAGGCCTTCAGCACCGCCTCGACGGCCTTCGGGTGCTCCTTGAGGAAGGCCTGCCGCACGATGATGTTCGTGATCACGAACTTCTTGTCCGGCCACAGGGACGCCTCGTCGAGCAGGACCTTGCCGCCCTCCGCTACCAGCTTGGACGCGGTCGGCTCGGGCACCCAGGCGCCGTCGACGGCTCCGGACGCGTAGGCGTCGGGGGTGATCTTGTTGTCGGTGCGGACCACCGACACATCGCCCTTGCCGGTGTTCGCGTCGACCTTCCAGCCCTGCTCGGCGATCCAGTTGAGGAACGCCACGTCCTGCGTGTTGCCGAGCTGCGGGGTCGCGATCTTCTTGCCCTTGACGTCCTTCAGGGACTTGATCTTCTTCGGGTTGACGACCAGCTTCACACCGCCGGACGCCGAACCGCCGATGATCTTCAGGCCCTTGCCGCCGGACTTGACGTAACCGTTGATCGACGGGGACGGGCCGATCCAACCGATGTCGATGGAGCCCGAGTTGAGGGCCTCGATCTCCGAGGGGCCCGCGTTGAAGATCTGGTACGCGGCCTTGGTGGCGCCCAGCTCCTTCTGGAACAGACCCTGCTCACGGGCGACCAGCGCGGTGCCGTGGGTCAGGTTGCCGAAGTAGCCGATCCTGACCGAGCCGAGGCCGTCGATCTTGGACGATCCGGCGGCGACCTTCTCCTTGGCGTTGTCGCTCGTGGACTTGGAACCGTAACCGCAAGCGGCGAGCGTGAGCAGGGGAAGTGCGGCGGCCACGGCGATGCCGAGGCGAAGGGAACCACTACGGGCTGAGCGGTTGACAGGCACGGGAGGCTTTCCTCTCGTTGGCCCGGCGGTCACGGTCTTTCAGGTCGTGGCCGGGAGGTCGGCAGGTCTTCGTCGCTTCCGGGACGTCGGGTGGGGGGAGAGGGCGCGCAGGCAGTGCGCGTACGTCAACGCACACATCGCGCCACTCCGCCCTGCCCGCTGCCGAGGGCGCCGCTGCCGACACGGCCGCCCTCCTTCGCGAACGTGGAGAAGTAGTCGGTGGGGTTCATGTCAGAAGTCCCACCCGTCGTCCTCGGCCTCGTCCTTGACGGGCTCGGGGGACGCGAACGACTCGCCGACCATGCCCGCGGTGAGCGTGGTCCCGTCGCTGGGATCGATCAGGATGAACGAGCCCGTGCGGCGCGAGTCGGCGTAGGAATCCACCGGAAGCGGTTCCGCGGTACGGATCTTCACCCGGCCGATGTCATTGGCGACGAGCTGTCCCGGGTGCGGGTGCAGGGACAGGTCGTCGAGCGTGAGACGGGACGGGATGTCCTTGACGATCGCCTTGACCGTGCGGGTGCCGTGCTTGAGCAGGACCCGGTGGCCGACGGTCAGCGGGGCGTCGGCCACATGGCAGACGGTCGCCTCGATGTCCTGTGTGATCGCCGGGGCGTCCTTGCTCGGCACGATCAGATCGCCGCGCGAGATGTCGATGTCGTCCTCCAGCAGGACGGTCACCGACTGCGTGGTCCACGCCACGTCGACCGGCTCACCGAGCAGGTCGATACCGGAGATCCTCGACGTGCGACCGGACGGCAGCACCGTCACCGCCTCGCCGACGCGGAACGAACCGGCGGCGATCTGGCCCGCGTAACCCCGGTAGTCCGGGTGCTCGGCGGTCTGCGGCCGGATCACGTACTGCACGGGCAGCCGTGCGTGGCAGTGGCTCAGATCGTGGCTGGTGGGAACGGTTTCGAGGTGTTCCAGGAAGGTCGGCCCGCCGTACCAGTCCATGTTCGCGGACGGGTCCACCACATTGTCGCCGGCCAGCGCCGAGATCGGGATCGCGGTGACGTCCGGGACGCCCAGCTCCAGCGCGTACGCGGTGAACTCCTCGGCGATCGCCGCGAAGGCGCTCTCCCGGTACTCGACCAGGTCCATCTTGTTGACCGCGAGCACCACGTGCGGGACCCGCAGCAGCGCGGCGATCGCGGCGTGCCGGCGCGTCTGCTCGACGACGCCGTTGCGGGCGTCCACCAGGATCACCGTCAGCTCGGCCGTGGAGGCACCCGTCACCATGTTGCGGGTGTACTGCACATGGCCGGGCGTGTCGGCGAGGATGAACCGCCGCCTCGGCGTGGCGAAGTAGCGGTAGGCCACGTCGATCGTGATGCCCTGCTCCCGCTCGGCGCGCAGCCCGTCCGTCAGCAGTGCGAGGTCGGGCGTGTCCTGACCGCGGTTGCGGGAGGCGTGCTCGACGGCCTCCAGCTGGTCGGTGAGGACCGACTTGGAGTCGTGCAGCAGCCGCCCGACGAGGGTGGACTTGCCGTCGTCGACGGAGCCGGCGGTGGCGAACCGGAGAAGAGTCGTGTCCGAGAGGGCCTCGGTGGTGGACGTGCTCATGCTTAGAAGTACCCCTCGCGCTTACGGTCTTCCATCGCGGCCTCGGACATCTTGTCGTCGGCGCGGGTCGCACCGCGCTCGGTCAGCCGGGAGGCGGCGATCTCGGCGATGACCTGCTCCAGCGTCAGGGCGTCCGAGTCCACGGCGCCCGTGCAGGACATGTCACCGACCGTGCGGTAGCGCACGAGCCGCTTCTCGACCCGCTCCGTCTCCTTCGGCCCGCCCCACTCGCCGGCGGTCAGCCACATGCCGTTGCGGGCGAACACCTCACGCTCGTGCGCGAAGTAGATCTCCGGCAGCTCGATGCCCTCCCGGGCGATGTACTGCCACACGTCCAGCTCGGTCCAGTTGCTGAGCGGAAACACCCGCACATGCTCACCGGGGGCGTGCCGCCCGTTGTACAGGTTCCACAGCTCCGGGCGCTGCCTGCGCGGGTCCCACTGCGAGAACTCGTCCCGCAGGCTGAACACCCGCTCCTTGGCCCGCGCCTTCTCCTCGTCCCGGCGCCCGCCGCCGAACACGGCGTCGAACCGCTCCGCCTGGATCTTCTCCGTCAGCGGCAGCGTCTGCAGCGGGTTGCGGGTGCCGTCCGGGCGCTCCTTGAGCACGCCCCGGTCGATGTAGTCCTGCACGGAGGCGACATGCAGCCGCAGACCGTGCCGGGCCACCGCGCGGTCCCGGTACTCCAGCACCTCGGGGAAGTTGTGCCCGGTGTCCACGTGCAGCAGCGAGAACGGGACGGCCGCGGGCGTGAACGCCTTCAGCGCCAGATGCAGCATGACGATGGAGTCCTTGCCGCCGGAGAAGAGGATCACCGGCCGCTCGAACTCGCCCGCCACCTCGCGGAAGATGTGCACCGCCTCGGACTCGAGGGCGTCCAGGTGCGAGAGGGCGTACGGGGCGTCGGTGCCCTCGGCCGCCTTGGCGACGGTCGTCGTCATGCCAGTCCCCTCTCGGTGAGCAGTGCGTGGACCGCGGCCGCGGACTCCTGGACGGTCTGGTGCTGTGACTCGATGCGCAGATCGGGCGACTCGGGCGCCTCGTACGGGTCGTCGACGCCCGTCAGCCCGGACAGCTCACCGGCGGCCTGCTTCGCGTAGAGACCCTTCACATCGCGTACGGAGCACACCTCGACCGGGGTCGCCACATGCACCTCCAGGTATGCCGCTCCGCCCTCCTGGTGCCGCTTGCGCACCGCCTCACGGCTGTCTGCGTACGGCGCGATGACCGGGACCAGCGCCTTGACACCGTTACGGGCCAGCAGCTCGGCGAGGAAACCGATGCGCTGCACGTTCGTGTGCCGGTCCTCGCGGCTGAAGCCGAGGCCCGCCGAGATGAACTCGCGGATCTCGTCGCCGTCGAGCACCTCGACGCGGTGGCCCTCCTCGCGCAGCCGGCCGGCCAGCTCGTACGCGATGGTGGTCTTGCCGGCACTCGGCAGACCCGTGAGCCAGACGGTGGCTCCGGTCGTCACTGACATCTCCTGGTTCGTCGAAATCCCGGTCGTGGTCATCCGTGCAGTCCGCACTCGGTCTTGGCGCTGCCCGCCCACCGGCCGGCGCGCGCGTCCTCGCCCTCCAGCACCCGGCGGGTGCAGGGGGCGCAGCCGACCGAGGCGTAGCCGTCCATCAGCAACGGGTTGGTCAGCACCCCGTGTTCGGCGACGTACGCGTCCACGTCGTCCTGTGTCCAGCGGGCGATCGGCGAGATCTTGACCTTCTGCCGCTTCTCGTCCCAGCCGACGACCGGGGTGTTCGCCCGGGTCGGGGACTCGTCGCGGCGCAGACCGGTCGCCCAGGCCACGTAGTTCGTCAGGCCCTGCTCCAGCGGCTGGACCTTGCGCAGCCTGCAGCACAGGTCGGGGTCGCGGTCGTGCAGCCTGGGGCCGTACTCGGCGTCCTGCTCGGCCACCGTCCGACGCGGGGTGAGCGTGATGACGTTGACGTCCATCACGGCCTCGACCGCGTCGCGGGTGCCGATGGTCTCCGGGAAGTGGTACCCGGTGTCGAGGAACACGACGTCCACGCCGGGCATGGCCCGGGAGGCGAGGTGCGCGACCACGGCGTCCTCCATCGAGGACGTCACGCAGAACCGCTTGCCGAAGGTCTCCGCCGCCCACCGGAGGATCTCCAGCGCGGACGCGTCCTCGAGGTCCCTGCCCGCCTGCTCGGCGAGCGCCTTGAGGTCCTCGGTGGTCAGCTCGCCTTCCTGCACCGCGGTCATATCGTCTCTCCCCCTGCGTCGGAGTGCTGAACGCCCCGGGCGAGCAGCCCGAGGAACTTCAGCTGAAAGGCCCGGTTGCACGCCGCGCATTCCCAGGCGCCGTGGCCCTCCTCGCTGGGACGGAGGTCCTCGTCGCCGCAGTAGGGGCAGTAGAAGGGGGCGGCCCGCTCGCTCACGACAGTGCCTCCTCGGACGCGCGGGAGGCCCAGGCGGCGAACCGCTCGCCGTCCTCGCGCTCGGCCTGGAAACGCTTGAGGACACGCTCGACGTAGTCGGGCAGCTCCTCGGAGGTGACCTTCAGGCCACGGACCTTGCGGCCGAACCCGGCCTCCAGGCCGAGCGCGCCACCGAGGTGCACCTGGTAGCCCTCGACCTGCTCGCCCTGGTCGTTGAGGACGAGCTGGCCCTTGAGACCGATGTCCGCGACCTGGATACGGGCGCAGGCGTTCGGGCAGCCGTTGATGTTGATGGTGATGGGCTCGTCGAACTCCGGGATGCGGCGCTCCAGTTCGTCGATCAGGGACGAACCGCGCTGCTTGGTCTCGACGATGGCGAGCTTGCAGTACTCGATGCCGGTGCAGGCCATGGTGCCGCGCCGGAACGGGGACGGCTCGGCCGTCAGGTCCAGCGCCTCCAGCGCCTCGACCAGCGGCTCGACCTGGGCCTCCTCGACGTCGAGGACGATCATCTTCTGCTCGACGGTGGTGCGGACCCGGCCCGAGCCGTGGGCCTCCGCGACCTCGGCGATCTTCGTGAGGGTGGTGCCGTCGACCCGGCCGACGCGCGGTGCGAAACCGACGTAGAAACGGCCGTCCTTCTGCCGGTGCACACCGACGTGGTCGCGCCAGCGGCCGGCGGGCTCGGCGGGCGCGGGGCCGTCGACGAGCTTGCGCCCGAGGTAGTCGTCCTCCAGGACCTGGCGGAACTTCTCCGCGCCCCAGTCGGCGACGAGGAACTTCAGCCGGGCGCGCGTACGCAGGCGCCGGTAGCCCCAGTCGCGGAAGATGCCGATCACACCGGCCCACACCTCGGGCACCTCGTCCAGCGGCACCCAGGCGCCGAGGCGGACGCCGAGCTTGGGGTTGGTGGACAGGCCGCCGCCGACCCACAGGTCGAAGCCGGGGCCGTGCTCGGGGTGCTCGACACCGACGAAGGCGATGTCGTTGATCTCGTGGACCACGTCCAGCAGCGGCGAGCCCGAGATCGCGGTCTTGAACTTGCGCGGCAGGTTGGAGAACTCCTTGCTGCCGATGTAGCGCTCGTGGATCTCGTCGATGGCGGACGTGCCGTCGATGATCTCGTCCTCGGCGATGCCGGCGACGGGTGAGCCGATGATCACGCGCGGAGTGTCACCGCAGGCCTCGGTCGTGGACAGCCCGACCGCCTCCAGGCGGTTCCAGATCTCCGGCACGTCCTCGATGCGGATCCAGTGCAGCTGGATGTTCTGCCGGTCGGTGATGTCCGCGCTGCCCCGCGCGAACTCCTGCGAGATCTCACCGATCACGCGCAGCTGCCGCGTGGTCAGCCGGCCGCCGTCGATGCGCACCCGCAGCATGAAGTACTTGTCGTCCAGCTCCTCCGGCTCCAGGATCGCGGTCTTGCCGCCGTCGATCCCGGGCTTGCGCTGGGTGTAGAGGCCCCACCAGCGCATACGTCCGCGCAGGTCGTTGGGGTCGATGGAGTCGAAGCCCCGTTTCGAGTAGATCGTCTCAATGCGTGTCCGCACATTGAGACCGTCGTCGTCCTTCTTGAACTGCTCGTTGCCGTTGAGCGGGGTGTGGTGTCCCGCGGCCCACTGGCCCTCACCGCGGTGACGGCTCACCTTGCGGCGGGGAGTCGAAGCGGCAGGCTTCTGCGGGGTGGCGGCCATGGTGGTTACGTCCTTCGGGACAGGCGGGGAATCGGCTCTGACCTGCGCGTTCGGGCGCATGGGCATACGTGCGCGGCATTGCGCGGGATAAGCGGGATGTCCGGAGATGTCGGGTCGCCGGGCTGGCGGCGAAGGCCGCTGACGGCGCGTCAGTTCACCGGACAGATGGCGCTGGACATGCGGCCGAGGTCGACGTGCCGCCGACTCACCAAGGCAATTCCAGTTCCGGACATGACGAAAGCGTGTCACGGCAATCTGGACACAGTCCAGCTTCGTCCGACATCTGGACACCCTTGTCCCGAAGCGTGAGACAAGAGTGTCGTCGATCACACAGCTCGCGGGAAGTCTTGTCCGCGCAGGTCAGGCGCGGTATGCGCCGGGCCACGGACCGGGCGCGGCCACCTGGGGCTGCTCCTCCACCTTGGTGTCGAACAGCTTGAAGCCCCGGCGCAGATAGTTGTCCATGGCGTGCTCCCCGTCCAGGCTGCATGTATGCAGCCAGAGCCGCTTCGTGTGGGCCAGGCCGGGCCAGCGGTCGGCGAGGTCCCAGGCGCGGGCGGCGCCGTACGACAGCAGGTGTCCGCCGATCCGGCGGCCCCGGAAGGCGGGGATCAACCCGAAGTAGGCGATTTCGACGACTCCGTCGTCCTGCGGGTCCAGCTCCACGTATCCGGCGGGGGTGCCCCGGTCGTACGCCACCCACGTCTCGGCACCCGGCCGCCCCAGGTGCCGCTCCCACTGCTCGTACGTCCAGCCGAGCCGGTCGATCCAGCGGATGTCGCCGCCGACGGAGGCGTACAGGAACCTGCTGAACTCGGGGGAGGGCACCTCGGAGCGGACGACCCGCACGTCCCCCTCCGGCGCGGCGGCCGCGAGGAGGTCGGTCGGGGCGGTCTGCTCCAGGGACCAGGTGGTCACGGGGATGTTCGTCATGACCGCCAGGGAATCATCCGCCCCGCGCCCCTGTCGATCGCGATCTATCCCCGCTGCCCGAGCGAACGGTCGATCGAGCTCAGCGGCAGCGCGTACAGCATCTGCCCCGACTGGGACCAGACCTCGCCGGTCTCCTCCCAGTAGGACAGCGAACCGGCCCGGCCGCTCCAGCAGCTGGTGGAGCCGTCCGTGCCGCACTCGGTGGACTTGGCGTCCCGGCGGTTCTGCCGCCACAGCGTGCCGTGCCCGTCGTCGGCGTCCGCCGCACGGTCCAGGTACCACTCGGAGCCGTACGACAGGACACCGGCGACACCGGTCGTCTTCGTCTCGTACGCCTCGGTCGCGTCCGCCCGTCCGGCGGCGTCGATGGCCAGCAGCCCGGCGCGGGCCGGGTCGCGGCTGAACGCGTACCGCCACAGCCGGGTCGGCTGGTCGCCGTCGGCCGGGACCCGCTCGCTCGCGACCAGGGAGTCGGGCGCGGAACTGCGGTCGAGGGAGATCGACGCCGCGTGCACGGCCCCCTTCGCGAGGCGGTACGAGCCGACGGCGGGCAGCACGTACCGGGCGCCGTACGCCGACCAGCCGCCGGGCACCTTGCCGACCCGGCCGCTGTCGACGGTGGCCCGCTGGACGCGGTGCAGATCGTAGACGTAGAGGCCGTCGGCGGTGGTGACCAGCAGTTTGCTCTGGTACCAGGTCATCCCGGAGACGGCGGAGGTGAGCCCGCGGTAGTCGCGGCCGTCGTCGACGGGGACGGCGAGCAGGGCCCAGGTGTAGGTGAGGTTCGCCGGGTCGTCGGCGTCGACGATGGCGACCCGGGCGAGGCCGGGCCGGTCGGCGCGGCCGGTGTCGCGGGTCCAGCCGGAGAGGATCACCCGGTGCTCGCCCCAGTGGCCGTCGTCGTCCGCCTCCCCGGAGGTGGTGACCGCGCCGGCCCGCCAGCCGCGGGTGTCGGCGATGTCCCAGCAGTACGCGCGCGTGGCCGCCGGCTCGACGGGAAGCGCCGTGCGCTGGGCGGTCGTACAGCCGGCCGGGGTGCGCAGGGCGTGGTCGGTGTCGTCGAGGACCGCGCGGACACCGACGGGCCTGCCCATCCCGGAGGCGAGCCGGTCCAGCGTCCGCTGCGGGACCAGACGCTCCTGGAGGCGGAAGTCCGCGGTGGAGGCGGCGAGTTCCTTCAGGCCGCCGGGAGCCTTGCTGACCGTCGCCTGCGAGGCGCTGATCATGGTGGCGGCGGCGGTCAGCGCGAGAGCGGTACCCGCCAGGAAGGCGCGCACGGCACGGCCACGCTTCTGTCGACGATGTCGGCCACGTTGCTTCATACGTCCTCCCGAGGCGAGCCAACTGCGTTCATTGGTCCGTGTGTTGACCAAAGGAGCAGGTGGGGTGGCCCGTAGAAGGGATGCTACGGCAGTTCGCCGCGGGTTAGGACGAAGACCCTGCAAATATGCGGAAGATGGCCCCTTGTCGTCACTCGAAGCCCCGTGATGCCACCCGGAGGGACCGGAGGAACACATTCCAGGGGTCTGCCAGGGGCTGTCGGGGTCTGCCAGGGACTGTCAGGGACTGTCGGGGACTGTCGGGGACACGTTTGTCAGGGATACGTCCCGGAGCTCTGCCCCAGGGTCCGCCCCTTGACCACGGCGGGCGCCGTGGAGTGCGGCAGCAGCTCGCCCGGGTCGGCCGGGAGGAGCACCTCGACCTCGGTGTCCTCACCGAAGCGGTACGGCCGATGCTCCAGGAGCCCGCCCAGATAACGCCGTACCCGCGACATCTCCGCACGCACCGTCACCGTACGCGCCGGGTCGCCGAACACGTCCTCGGCCAGGCCCGCCGCGCTGCGGCCGTCGCGGTGCAGAGCCAGCAGATAGAGCAACTCGGCATGCCGGGGACTCAGTTCATGACTCCAGGAGCCCGCGTATCCCGACACCGTCACCGACCAGCGGCGCGGCTGCGTCAGATCCAGCACCACCCGGGTGGCCACACGGGGCACCGGCTCGTCGGAGGCCCGCAGCAACCAGCCCTCGCCCAGCGGCTCCACCGAGCACAGACCGAGCACCGGCACCCACCGGCGGCCCGCCGACAGGGACTTGGGCAGGGAGATCCGTCTGGTGTACGGCATCCCCGTCACCGCCGCCGTCCAACCGTCCCGGTCCACCGCCGCCGCGCGTCCGCTCAGCCGGGCCAGCACCGGGGCCGCGACCGCGCGCAGCCGCTCCAGCGAGCCCAGATGCACCTCCCGCAGCCTGGCCTCGGCGAGCTTGGCCACCGAGTCGACCCAGGCCAGGGTCGCCGGATGCATGGTCTCCAGCGGCCCGCTGACGTCCACGACCCCCAGCAGCCGGCCGTCGCGCGGGTCGGTGATGGGCGCGCCGGTGCACGTCCAGGTCGTCTGCGAGCGCACGAAGTGTTCCGAGCCGAAGACCTGCACGGGCCGGCGCACCACCGCGGGCGTGCCGATGCCGTTCGTCCCGACGACGTCCTCCCGCCAGTCCGCGCCCAGTTCGAAGCCGAGGCCGTCCGCCTTGCGCAGCACGGCCGGACTGCCCTCCCGCCACAGCACCCGGCCGTCCCCGTCGGCCACCACCATGATGTGGTGCGCGACGTCCGCGACCGACAGCAGACCCTGCCGCAGCACCGGCAGGACGTGCCGCAGCTCCGTGGTCTCCCGGCGCCGCCGCACCTCCTCCCCGGACAGCAGCCCGGACCGGCGGTCGCGCTCGGGATCGATGCCGCCGCGCAGCATCCGCTCCCAGGACTGCTCGATCACCGGGCGCGGGGCGACGGGAGCGCGCTGTCCGGACAGGGTGGCGGACCGGACCTGGCTCAGGACCCGTGCCGCGCGTGCCGTGTCGACGACCGCCAGTTGCGTCACATCCGTCGGCGAGAGTGGCACTGATCCTCCCGGGAGTAGCGGCTCGGACGGCTCGGACAACCGATTTCTGCTCGCCTTTCGGCCACACAGACGGGAGTCCGTCTTGACTGACCGTCTCATAGTGCCGTTCGCCGCTGACGGAGGGGCACAGTCCGGCCACAGTCAGCAGCAAGTTGCAACCCCCTGCAACCCTGGCGTGCGCCCCCGGATTGTCTGAATATTGAGCAACGCCGTCCCGAGCGGCGTTCACGGCCTCGAACGGGCCTGTGCGGCGGGGGTGGTGCCGTGTCGGCGCAGCACCACCCCCGCGACCTTCCTCCGGCGACGGGTCGCGCAGTTCCCCGCGCCCCCGGGGCCGATTCGGCCCCCGTCAGTTCATCGGTGCCGCCCGCTCCACCACCGAAGCCAGGTCCAGGGTGTGCGGCAGTGTGCCGAAAGCCGACCCCGCGTCGCCGCCCAGGCGGGACGCGCAGAACGCGTCCGCCACTTCCGGTGGCGCGAACCGGACCAGCAGGGAGCCCTGCAGCACCAGCGCGAGGCGCTCCGTCAGCCGGCGCGCCCTCGCCTCGACGCCCTCCAGATCGGCCAGTTCCGTCAGCAGGTCCTTGATGGCCGCGTCCAGGCGGTGATCGGCGCCTCGGGCCCTGCCCACCTCCTGGAGGTAGGCGTCGAGGGCCTCGGGCTCTCGTTGCAGGGCGCGCAGGACGTCCAGGGCCTGGACATTGCCCGCGCCCTCCCAGACGGAGTTCAGCGGCGACTCCCGCACCAGCCGGGGCAGCCCCGACTCCTCGACGTAACCGTTTCCGCCCAGGCACTCGGCGGCCTCCACCACCATCGGCGCACAGCGCTTGGTCACCCAGTACTTGGCGGTCGGTACGGCGATCCGCAGCAGTGCCCGCTCCTGCTCCCCGCCGTCGTCGTAGGCGGCCGCGAGGCGCAGGGCGAGCGTGGTGGCCGCCTCCGACTCCAGGGCGAGGTCGGCGAGGACGTTGCGCATGAGGGGCTTGTCGACGAGCCGGGCGCCGAAGGCCTCCCGGTGGCCGCAGTGGTGGACGGCCTGGGCCACCGCCTGCCGCATCAGGCCCGCCGAACCCAGAACGCAGTCCAGCCGGGTCGCCGCCACCATGTCGATGATGGTGCGCACACCGCGCCCCTCCGCACCGACCCGCCGCGCCCAGGTGCCGTCGAACTCGACCTCGGCGGAGGCGTTGGACCGGTTGCCGAGTTTGTCCTTCAGCCGCTGGAGCAGGAAGACGTTGCGGGGACCGTCCTCGAGGACGCGCGGGACGAGGAAACAGGTCAGTCCGCCGGGCGCCCGGCCGAGGACCAGGAAACCGTCCGACATGGGCGCGGAACAGAACCACTTGTGCCCGGTGAGTTCGTACGTCCCCTCCTCGGCGAGCGGCACGGCGGCCGTCGTGTTGGCGCGCACATCGCTGCCGCCCTGTTTCTCCGTCATGCCCATCCCGAACAGGGCACCGGCCTTCAGCCGGGCGGGGCCCAGCCGGCGGTCGTAGACCATGGACGTCAGTCGGGGTTCCCACACCTCGGCGAGCGCGGGCTCGGCGCGCAGGGCGGGGACGGCGGCGTGGGTCATCGACAAAGGGCAGAGGTTTCCGGCATCCACCTGCGTCCAGACGACGAACGCGGCCGCTCTGCGGACGTGCCCGCCGGGGCGGCTCCAGGCCGCGGTGAGACCGGCGGCCACCCCCTTGCCCAGCAGCCGGTGCCAGGCCGGGTGGAAGTCGACCTCGTCGATCCGGTGGCCGTAGCGGTCGTGGGTGCGCAGCCGGGGTGGATTCTCATTGGCCTGCGCGCCCCACTCCTGCACCTGCGCCGACCCGGAGGTTCGCCCCAGCGCGGCCAGC
>Ga0182008_10000642_pt1 | contig 25544 bp, 20 predicted proteins | sample Sormic07211129_1_FD_120482 | JGI IMG/M metagenome (GOLD analysis project Ga0182008, IMG submission 120482) | Rhizosphere microbial communities from Sorghum bicolor, Mead, Nebraska, USA - 072115-129_1 metaG | ecosystem: Host-associated > Plants > Roots > Rhizosphere | place: USA: Nebraska...
CGCAAACAACCGCCTGCCTGACCAGGCTTATTTTTCTCATCAATATGGTTTTCAAATTGATTCTCAGACTGGTCAGATGACAAAACAGTCTGACAATATTCAAAAGATGAACAGGTTATGGATGGCAAATTCTGATAAAGATTATTCTGCTTATGTGAATATGACCCAGCAAGGCTTGCTGCTGAACAGAAAAATGGAGTTAAAGATGGGTGCGGTTTTCCGGGATAAAAAAAGAGATAATATCTATAATGAATATTCCTTAAGTCCGGTTCCGGGTGCAAAAGGTGCCCAGCCTTATACCAATATCAATGATGCCGTTTATACCGTAGACAATAATGGCCTTTCTCCTGTAAACGGCAACAATTATACTTTTAAAGAGGATCTTACAGAGGCTTATGTTCAATTCAAATGGGAATTACTCCATAAACTGGAGATGCTTGGCGGGTTGAGAGTAGAACAAACCCATCAGCACTACGACACACAGCTTACGGAGTCAAAACCCTATCGCTTTGGCACGATAGATTATGTTGACCTGTTGCCAAGCCTCCAATTTAAATACGCCCTGACAGAAAATCAAAATCTACGCCTGGCTTATTACAAAGCCCTCACCAGACCAAGTTTTATTGACATGATTCCCGATGGCGTCCAGGGAGAGGTATTTAAAGAACAAGGAAATCCTTCCGGGCTCAATCATACCACCGCTAATAACGTCGATTTTCGGTATGAGTTTTTCCCGGGAAATTCTGATGAAATTTTAATAGGTACCTTCTACAAAAACATTAAAGATCCAATTGAATATACAGCCATAAAATCTGATGTAACCAGCCAAACCTTAATACCTAAAAATTTTGGAACTGCAACTAATTTTGGTGTGGAAGCTGTAATAACCAAATACTTTGGTCCCTTCGGTATATCAGCAAACTATACTTTTACCAGATCAAGAATTACAACAGACAAACTCGTTTCCTATTTATCAGATAAGGGTCAAACGACCCGGTTAGATCCTGAAACCAGACCTTTACAAGGGCAATCAGATCACGTAGGCAACCTTTCCCTTTTGTATAAGAACCCTAAAATTGGCCTGGACATACAGGTTGCAGGGGTGTATACAGGAGAAAGAATTGCTTTGGTGAGTCCTTACTATGGATTAGACTACTGGCAGGCCCCAACTACTCAACTGGATTTTTCTTTTGAGAAATCACTGGTCAAAAGACTCGCTTTGTATGGAAAAATCAACAACATCACCAATACCCCTATGCAGCTTGAATTGCATAAATCTTATGCAGAATATCTTGCATTTCAAGGCAGTAAAGCTTTAAACCTGCAAACAGATCCGAACAAATTCATTGTTCAAAAAGACTATTTCAAAACCTCTTTCCTACTTGGACTCAGATACAAATTATAAATATTTAGCTATGAAACTGAACAGATCATTCCTCATCATATACTTGCTCGCTGCATGGAGCCTGGCCGGTTGCCAGAAATCTGCAGACCGAAAAGACTTGTTTACACCTGTAACAGCACCTGCTTCGCCGGTGAGTGACGCAGCGCCTTTAAAGGGTACGATTAAAGGGACCATGCTTGCCGGAAAGACCTATACCATAGGAGACGATGTGATTATTGATGTAAAAGACACTTTAATTATTCAGGAAGGGGTAACCATCAATTTTACCGGTCGTTATGGTATTGGGGTAAAAGGCACACTGATTTCTTTAGGTACCAAAGCAAAACCGAACTATATTACTTACCCGGGCATGGTTAAAACGGATCAACCAGGTGCAGACCCCACCAAAGACCCTGCTTTTGCGGGTAAATGGTCGGGAATCATTTGTGCCCCAAGCTGTAAATTGCTGGTGATCAAATGGACCCATATTGAATTTGCAGGTGGTGCGGTTGGTAATGGTGCGGTAAGTGCCATTTCGACCAAATCTTACCCTATTTATTTCCAGAATCCCGCTGGTGTATTTGTATTTGAAGATTCCTGGGTCTATGGCAGTATAGATGATCCCATCCGTACGTTCGGCGGAAAGATTGCAATGTTCAGAAACACCTTTGAAAAATGTGGTTACACCGGCGGTGAAGCTTTAAATGCAAAAGCAGGCACCATAGGAGATTTTGCGTATAATGTGTGTATAGGAATTGCCACTAACGGACCAAAATTCTCTAATGCTGGCGCGGCAACAGGCGTTCCTCCAACGAATGTGAGGGTATACAACAACACGATAATCAATTGTGGTTTCAGACGTTCAGAAGCTGGCCGCGGGGGATCTATCAATTTTGAAGAAGGTGCAGGAGGAATGGCCTATAACAACCTGATGATCAATTGCAAATACGGATTAAGAGTTGTTAAAGCACCTATAGCCGATATTGCAAATCTATCTTATGGAAACAATTACAGCTACGCAGATGATGCAGATCTGGTGAATCAGTTCTATCCTCCGGGATACTTAAGCCAGGCTCCTGTAACTGATATCCCAAAACCTTCAACTTTTTTACCGGCCGGCTGGAAAGTTGGCGACGTTTACAACGCACCTGCACTGGTTAAAGCAAATGATCCTATGTTCGTTAACGGCCCGGTGCCCCTACCTGCTGGTTACAATCTAAAAGATGTAGTGGTGGTTGGGTCTTATAACCTTCGTTTAAAACCTGGATCGCCATGTATTGGCAAGGGAAACACCACGTTTAGTCCCGAAGCACTGGTGCCTCTGGATCCGAAATACGGTGCGACAGAAATTACGCCTCCGGGCAAGGATATGGGCGCTTATCAAAGCAACGGGAACGGCAATCAGCACAATTAATAAAAAACTGATAACAAAAGACAACCAGTTCATATGAAAAGAACAATGTGGGCACTCTCCATCTGTGCCATCTATTTTATTACACCTGCTTTAGCTCAAAGCGGATACAAACTTTCCGGTAAGATTCCACTTGATGGAGATGGAAAATGGGATTATTTGCAGATCGACAAGAAGAATAACCGTTTATTCGTTTCCCACTTTGATCGTGTGCATATCATTAACATGGAGACAGAGAAAGAGATTGGCACCATTAAAAATCTTTCAGGCGTGCATGGAATTGCTCTGGCACCTGAGTTTAATGAAGGCTTCATATCCAACGGCACTAATAATACGGTAACTGTGTTCAATTACACAACTTTCGAAAACATCTCCACCATCAAGCTCAGTACAGAAAAACCAGATGCCATTCTCTATGATAAATCCAGTAAAAAAGTCTGGGTATTCTGTGGCAAGTCAAATAATGCCGCCGTTATTGACCCTGCCACCAACCAGCAAACCAGTACTGTAGCGATTGGAGAAGCCCCTGAATTCGCCGTTTCTGACAAAAAAGGATTGATCTACAACAACCTGGAAGAAGGAAATGCCATTGCCGTAATTGATGCTGCTGCTCAAAAAATACTCCGCACTTTCCCACTGGAAAAAGGTTCGGCACCAACCGGTCTGGCCTTAGATAAAGAAGGGGGCCTTTTGTTCTCCGCCTGTGCAGAAACCAATAAACTCGGCGTGGTGGATATCGCAACAGGAAAAACAATAACTGCTTTGCCCATCAGCGGCCATGTAGATGCTGTAGCCTTCGATTCAGAGCATAAGATGATTTTCTGTTCGGGAGGCGATGGTGTGACGACGATCATCAAACAGCTTTCCAAAGATAAATATGAGGTTCTGGAGCGGCTAAAAACGCCTGCTGGTGCAAAAACAATGGCGCTGGACAGCAAAACACATAAGATTTATTTAAGTACTGCAGACTATGTGGCAGGCAGCAAAAACATCAAACCAGGATCATTTAAAGTACTGGTTTACAAAATATAATTAGCGCTCATTTAAAAAAGGTACGATCCGTCGTACCTTCTTTAAAATGAAAAGCAAAAACGATGGGTGCCGTCTTCATACCGATAGGCAGATTCTATTCCAGATACCTCGCAAATCTGCTTAATGATAGAAAGCCCAAGTCCGTTATTTTCGCTGTTGTTGATTTCTTTATAGAACCGGCTGAACAAACGCTCCTTGTTTAAAGCCTTTTCTGAACCGGAATTGGCCACCACGAGTTGATCAGCATCCAGCTCAATATGAATAAAGCCGCCATTGTAATTATGTTTGGTGGCATTTCCCAAAACATTGTAGATTAGAATCTCCAGGAGCTCGGGGCTGATGGACAAAATGGCCTCTTTTAAACTGACTTTTAAATCCAGATTCTTGAGCTGCCAGATTTCTTTGAACTCCAGGACTTTCAGTTCTATATGTTCCTTAATCCGGACATGATCCTTCTTTTCAAACTGACTGTTTTCAATTTTAGTGATCAGCAATAAGTCCTGGTTCACCCTCGACAATTTTCTGATGGCGCCATAAGCAGAACGCAAGGACTCTATATGTTCGGCAGGAAGATCCTGCTGTACCAACAGGTCCAGCTTAGATTGTATGATGGCCAAAGGCGTCTGAATTTCATGTGCCGCATTTTCAGTAAATTCTTTCAGAATCCGGTAATTTTCAGAGGCATTGGTCGTTGCCGTTTTCAGGCTGCTGATCATAAAGTTAAATTCGGCAATCCGGGTTACCGGAAAATCAGGGACATGGGCATCATTGATCTTAAAATTGCTCACCTCAGTAATAGATTGGTAAAAGGGACGCCATAATTTGGAGATGATCAGCCTGTTCATTACAAAAGTGGCAATGATCAGCATCAATATGGTAATTATAGTCACAGACAGAATCAAACGGGTTAAATGACTGGTTCCCTCCAAAGGGTTAATGATGCTAACCTGGTACAAGGCTCTCCGGGTGTTCAGGGTATAAATCAGCTGGCGGCAAAGATGAACCCGGCCGATCCCTTTTATAAATAGTTTTACAGAGCGGAACTCGTCTCCCCTTGCGGGTTTGGCCACTCTTTTGAAACTGATCATTTCGTCGTTGAGCAGGTTCACCTCCGGCAAGCGGTCGTGCTGGTCTACAAAGGATTGTATTTTTGCTTTTACACGCAGCAAACTACCGTCCACTTCATTTTTCAGGATTTGTTTGATCAGGAAAAAAGAAACCGCACTGGAAAGTACAAAGACCAGGACCATAACCGATACATTGTACCGGTTGTACATCGACAATAGTTTCATGCTTCAACCGGTAAATCCGCTATCGAAAAGCGATAACCAATGCCATATACGGCGTGGATATAATCCGGACATCCCTTGTCTGTCATCTTCTTTCTCAGGTTCCTGATGTGCACGTAGATCAAATCATAATTATCTGGCATATTGGAATGTACCCCCCAAAGATGGTCAATAATCGCCTCCTTGGTGACCACCCTGTTTTTATTGCTGATGAAATACATCAGTAACTCAAATTCTTTCCTGGTCAGGTCTACAGCTCCTTGCTCCGTTCTCACGTATTTATCCTGAACATTGACCGTAAGTTTATCCAGGACCATCAGGTCATTACCTCCAAATACCCGTCTGCGGTTGATGGCATGTATACGGGCAGCCAGTTCGGGAAGATGAAAAGGTTTGGTCAGGTAATCATCCGCGCCAAGTTCAAGCCCCAGGAGTTTATCATCGAGAGAGCCTTTCGCTGAAATAATCAGCACGCCACAGGATTTATGCGCTTCTTTGAGCTCCCGGAGAATATCCATTCCGCTCCCTACTGGTAAAGTGATGTCCAGCACAATACAGTCATAGTCGGATGTGGCCAGTTTTTCTCTCGCGGCGTAAATATGAGAGGCCTGCTCACACACAAATGCATTGCTTTCAAGATACACTGTTATACTTTTTAACAGTTCCTGTTCATCTTCAATAACTAAAATTCTCATGTATTTATTTGACCTGCCTGAATAAGGAATTTTTAACCTGATGTTAAGAAATTAAAACAGGCAATACCAAAGTAAGTCAAAGAATGTTAATTTATTGATAACTATCTGTTAAATAAAGCCACACCCGGCAAAGGAGCAGACAGCTTAAAGTAGAACTTTAGGATATTTTCAACTAAAAAAACCTCAAAAACTACTTTAAAATAACAAAACAGACCAAAGTCAAAACAAGTTTTTGTGTACTTTTGTACAATTTAATTAATCACATGACTAGCATAACGAATAAATCTGATCAAGCAACTGATGTAGTGTTAATTGGCGCCGGTATTATGAGCGCAACACTTGGTGTACTTTTAAAGGAACTCCAGCCAGATTTAAGCATAGAAATATTTGAACGTTTAGATGTTGCCGCAGCAGAAAGCTCTGATGCATGGAACAATGCAGGAACAGGTCACTCTGCTTTTTGCGAATTAAATTATACCCCACAAAAAAAGGACGGTTCTGTAGATACCAGCAAAGCCATCTCTATTGCTGAGTCTTTTGAAGTATCCAAACAATTCTGGTCTTTCCTGATTCAAAACCGGTTGATCGACTCGCCGGAATCTTTTATTAAAAGCATTCCTCATATGAGTTTTGTATGGGGAGAGGAAAATGTAGACTACCTTCGTAAAAGATACGAGGAATTGCAAAAGTCTCATTTGTTCAAAGGGATGACTTATTCTGAGGACCGGGCTCAGCTTGATGAATGGATTCCTTTGGTGATGGAAGGACGTGACAAAAACGAAAAAGTTGCGGCCACCCGCATGACTTTAGGAACAGATGTCAATTTCGGTGCATTGACCCGAATGATGTTCAACAACCTGAAAACTAAAGAAAATGTAAGTCTTTATTTTAACCATGACGTTAAAAAACTAAGAAAGATCAATGGACTTTGGGAAATAAAAGTACGGGATGAGCAAACCGGAAAACGCCGCGTAGTGAAAGCTAAATTTGTGTTTATTGGTGCAGGCGGTGGTTCTTTACCGTTACTCGAAAAATCTGATATTCCTGAAGGAAAAGGTTTTGGAGGATTCCCTGTAAGCGGACAGTGGCTAAAATGCACCAACCCGGAAGTCATTGAACGTCATGATGCGAAAGTATATGGAAAAGCTGCTGTAGGCTCGCCTCCAATGTCTGTACCTCACCTGGACACCCGGATGATTGACGGTAAAAAAGCACTTTTATTTGGACCATATGCTGGTTTTTCGACCCGATTCTTAAAAAATGGGTCTTTACTGGATCTTCCGCTTTCTATCAAAGCGAATAATATATTACCCATGATATCTGCGGGACTGGACAATATCCCGCTCACCAAATATCTGATCAATCAGGTGAGGCAGTCTTCAGACGAACGCCTGGATGCACTTAGAGAGTATCTTCCAAACGCAAGAATGGAGGACTGGAAACTGGAAACAGCTGGTCAGCGTGTTCAGGTGATTAAAAAGGATGCAGAGCATGGCGGGATACTGGAATTTGGAACTGAAGTAGTCAGTGCTGCCGATGGTTCAATTGCTGCGCTTCTTGGCGCATCGCCAGGTGCCTCCACAGCCGTATCCATTATGATCAACTTATTGGAACGTTGCTTCCCTGAACAGCTAAAAACACAGGAGTGGCAACAGAAATTAAGGAAGATGGTTCCTTCTTTCGGTCAATCGCTTGCTGAAGACGGTGAATTATGCGAAAAGTTAAGAATACAGACTACACACGCCTTAAACCTTCATCCTGAAGGCTTAAGTTTAGAAACTAATTAATTGCCGGGAGCTCTACAAAAAAAGTAGAGCCCTCGTTTTTCCCTTTACTTTCTGCCCATACCCTTCCATGATGGGCTTCTACCAGTTGTTTTACGATGGAGAGGCCTAGTCCTGAAGAGTTTTCTCCCCCGGTAGGCTTTGCGCTAAGCCTTGCAAAGCGCTGGAACAACTCTGCCTTATCTTCGTCTGTTAAACCCGGCCCATTATCTTTCACCGCTAAAACAGCTTTTTTATCCAGGTTATAAACCTTTACTTCAATCTCTGCTCCAAAAGGAGAGTATTTAATTGCATTGCTGATCAGGTTATCGATAATTTCCGTTAACCGTTGCTCATCGGCATACAGCTGCGAATCCTCTTCGATCTTTAACTCAATTTTCTGCTTTTTGTGATCTGCCAGTGCCTGATTTGATTCCACGATCTGGGCTACAATCTCTCCGAAATCGAGTTTAAAAGTATAAAGATTTATCTTACCAGACTCCATACTCGAAGTTGTGAGCAACTCATCAATGGTCCGGGTCATTTTTAATCCGGCCTGTTTAATCTGGTCACACATTTTATCGACCATATCCGGATCATGTTTTTTAAGCTTGATCAGGTCGGCGCGCACAGGAATTGTTGTGAGCGGATTCTTGAGATCGTGGGCAGCAATTTGCAGCAACTGATTCTGCTGGGCATTTGCTGTCCTGGCTTTCAACCGCATTTCAATATGATCGATCACGACACCAGCCAGTTCAGTGAGCAGCTCTTGCTGCTCAGCATTGAAGGTTCCGGGCTGTTTATCCATCAGACAAAAGCTGCCCAAATTGTGTCCTTCTTTATTTTTCAAAGGTGCTCCCGCATAGAACCTCAGACCAAAATCACCGGTTACCAAAGGATCGGATGCCGTCGTTTCATCCATCATGGCGTCTTCTATGATATGCACTTCATCCTTCAGTATGGTGGTGGCGCAAAATCCCGGATGTCTCTTTACCTGGTTTACATCGGCGCCATATTTAGATTTGAACCATATGCGCTCCGCATCCACAAGGGAGATCAATACAATGGGGACATTAAATAATTTTGAAGCAAACCTGGTTAGCCTGTCAAAATTTGCATCCGGAGGCGTATCCAGGATTTCGTATCTTTTTAAAGCTGCGATCCTTTCACTTTCCTGGGAATTTATTTGATCTGATGTAAACATAAGGGCGATTAATCTAAAGTCAAATATAGTGAAACCTTTGATCAAAGTAATATACCAGCACTAAAATACGTCTGCTCTCCAGGTCCTTTTCCACTGTTCTCCCACCCCTAATGATAAGATTCCTTCTTTATCCTCCAATTGTTGATCGTGATGAATACTGTCTGCAATACCGCACCAGGGTTCCAGGCAGACAAAATCAGCATCTTTGGCAGCCCAGATTCCAAAAAAAGGAAAACCTTCAAAAGAAAATTGTAAGCCATGACCATTGTTCTTATTGCCTATAGAAATGCGATCACTCTTCAGAGATTTAAAAACCAATGCATCATCATAAAAAAGGGAATGCTGCAATTCAAGTTTTCCATCGTTCAAGGGAAGTTCCTCTGTTTCCTCATCGATCAGGTTTTGTTCAATTTTATGATACAACAGGTACTGGTCTTTGTTAAAACCCAGAAAGTAATCCTGGTAAGCTTCCCCTTTCTGTAATGGAACGGCAAAAGCAGGATGGCCGCCTACGGAAAACAACAGGGTTTCGGTACCTGGATTAAATACTTCGTAACTACAGCTCAATGATGCTTTTTCCAAACGGTATCTCAGACACAGCTTAAACTGAAAAGGATAATTCAGCAACGTCTCCTCATCACTTTCCAGTGTAAAAAGCACTTCCTGCCCGCTTATTTGCTCTGTTTTGAATACTTTGTCTCTGGCAAAGCCATGACGGGACATCTCATAACGTTTGTTTTTATAAAAATAGGCGTTATCCTTTAAAGCACCCACTATGGGAAACAGAACCGGGCTTGATTTACCCCAAAAGGCAGGATCTCCGCTCCATAGATGTTCAAGATTTGTTTTCTTATTAAACAGGCTTTTCAACTCGGCACCTCTGGGTTCAAAAGATGCTTTAACATATTCGTTTTCCAATAAAATCATATCCTTAAAAATAGAAAAATACTTTAACAATATATTTAAAACCTGATCCCTGCCAGGCTTGTTTTTAAGTTAAATGTATAATTTTATCTCATGGACATACAATCGATCAATCCGGTAAATGGTAAAACCGTTAAAAGCTATAAAGAAGAAACGGCACAAAGTATAAACAAGAAAATAGACCGGGCACATGCGACATGGCAAAAGTGGAAAGAGACGTCTTTTGAAGAAAGAGCTTCCTTTCTGAAGGAAACCGCCCGCACGCTCCGGAAGTATAAAGAAGAGCTTGCCCTGCTTATGGCTTCAGAAATGGGAAAACCCCTGCAGCCTGGAAGGGATGAAATTGAGAAATGTGCAAAAGTATGCGAATATTATGCCCTAAACGGCGCAAAATTCCTGCAGGATGAACCAGCAGCAACTGAGGCCTCCAAAAGCTATGTCAGTTTCCAGCCCCTGGGTGTCATTTTAGCCATTATGCCCTGGAATTTCCCTTTCTGGCAGGCCTTCCGGTTTCTCGCACCTGGCCTGATGGCAGGTAACTGCGGCGTACTTAAACATGCTTCCAATGTAACAGGATGTGCTTTGGCGATTGAAAAAATACTACTCGAAGCAGGGTTTCCTAAATATGTATTTCAAACCCTTGTGGTAAGCAGCAGGGCTGTAAAAGCCATTATAGAGAACCCACTGATTAAAGCGGTCACCTTAACAGGTAGCACGGGCGCAGGCATGCAAGTTGCGAGCCAGGCCGCAGCTGTACTCAAAAAATCTGTACTGGAACTTGGCGGAAGTGATCCCTATATCATCCTTGAAGATGCTGATCTGGATATGGCTGCTCGTATTTGTGCCGAAAGCAGGCTCATTAACAACGGACAAAGCTGTATTGCCGCCAAGAGGTTTATTGTGGTCAAAGCCGTAGAAAAAGACTTCATCAAAAAATTCAAGATACACATGGCTTCCAAAATCACGGGCGATCCTTTAGATCCGGCAACTCACCTTGGTCCAATGGCCAGAACCGATCTTCGGGACGAGCTTCATCAGCAGGTAAAAGACAATATAGCGGCAGGTGCAAAATGTATATTGGGCGGTTCTGTTCCCAATTATAAAGGCAATCATGCCTTTTATACGCCTACCATTTTAACAGGTATCAAAAAAGGAATGCCAGCCTATACCGAGGAATTATTTGGTCCGGTCGCTTTGGTCATTTCTGCCAAAAACACGGAAGATGCCATCCGAATGGCCAACGACTCTCCTTTCGGACTAGGATCTGCCGTATTTACCAGGGACAATAGCCTGGGCGAAAAAATTGCACGCGAGCAACTGAATGCAGGGTCTTGTTTTGTAAACTCACTGGTCAAATCAGATCCTCGTTTACCCTTTGGCGGCATCAACCAAAGCGGTTATGGCAGGGAGCTTGGTTTATATGGCATCCATGAGTTCGTGAACATCAAAACCGTTTATATTCAATAAAATTACACCGCCGCAGTAAAACCCGGAATCAGTTGTTTTCCCAGTTCATTATACATGAAATAGGGATCTTTATGAAACAAGTGCCAGTCCTGCAGCAGCAGCCGCTTCAGGTCCTGTTCCTCCTGTGTCAAAGCCGTTGCCTTTTCCGGCTGACTGAAATGGTTAATCAGGTTGTAACACAAAGTAAACTGGGCCGTTGCAATAATGGCCGCCTTTCGATTGTCTTTAGTGTGATTGTCGTCAAACCAGAGCGTGGTATCCATGGTCCTTGCCTTTTCAGCGACCTCCATCATGGCCTCGGAGGCTTTAATGTTCGTAATGACTGGTTGTTCTGCTGAAAAGCCTACCTCGGTTTTCAATTTTGGTTTTTCCTTTTTCAGCTTTTGATTGGCTTTGCTTAACTCATAAATGGAGTTCATCACCGCTACCTTTTTAAGCTTGGAATGCTTAAAGATCTTATCATAATATAACCGCCGGATTTGTTTCAGATAAATGTCTGTATTCATCATCATCACCGATTTAAACCTGGCCATGATCATCTGCTGGACGGCGCTGATCCTTACCTTCAGAAAATAATCCACATACTTAAAAAAAACGATCACCCAGGTGTTCTGTTTTTCTGCAGCCACCCTTCTGGCATCTGAAAGCCGGTAGGTACCGAGTAAATAAAGAAAAGTAACCAGTAGTCCCGGAATCGTCAATACCCGCATCCAATTGTGCCAGCCAAACAAAAAGGCACTCACCAGCATCCCGGCATTTAACACTGCAAATATTTTAAGCAGATTGATCAGCTGCTGGATGTTCACTCTTTCGTACCAGTGTTTTCTGTTCTCTGTAGGAAAAGTATAGGCATCCATGAAATAACTCGTTACATCACAAAGGATCATCATACTAAAATCCCCAAACTTCTCCCTTCGCCTTTCATTGGCCAAAACCATACTTTCAATTCCCTGGTTATCTGCAACCCCTCCATCCATCAGACAAAATTGTGTATTCTTATCAAAATCAGGATTATGCAGCCAATCTTTTCCTTTAGGCAGGGTGCTTGGACTATATTTATACACGAGATGTTCCAGCAGCTCATGCTTACTCAGTCCTTTGTACACAAAATCGTCTGGAAAAACCACAGGTTCGAAACCACCTGGAAAACAAGAAGAACTGGCCAGAATATCTGCTAGTTTCATCTTTTTTGCAGCTGCCATTCCCCTGGCTTTAAACTTGATATAGGCGTTTCCAATCTTGCCCTTCGGGTAGTTCCCCGGATGCTGGGACTGGAAACGGAAAGAAACCCCGTTTGCAAACTCTGTGGCATTAATGCAGATCTCATCCAAATGCGGATCTGCGCTCCGGTCTGAAAAAAGTTCAAAATTCAATCCTTCAAATAATTCATCGTAGGCCAAAGCAAAAGCATTGACCAGATTCCTGCTTTTCTCCCGCCGGTGTTTCCATTTGCGATCGTCTTTCAATAGTTTAAAAGCTCTTTTGATCAGGTCTTCCCCATCCAGATCAGTCCAGAGTCTTACATAGGCTTCTTCAAATGTTTTGCCCTTAAAAATATAACTGCTGTACAACAAATTGGCAATACTGCCTCCTGAGGAAGAAGAAATATACTTGACCTGCTGCAATAAACTGTGGTCACCAACCTTAAGCCTGTTCAGGTAGCTCAAGCTTCCGACAGAAAATAATGCCGCTCTGAATCCACCTCCGGATAATGCCAGTGCAATGTTTTCCATAGTCTAAGGTCTATAATTCATCTTCCTTTTTTTTGGTATAACTGAATCCCAGCGCGACAGATTCTCCAAGAATGATCTGATCGCCTTCTTCCAGCAAATATCCCACTTCAGCGGAATTCAACTTCAGCTGATCCTCACTCTTTAAAGTTTTGATCTTTGTTTTATTACCAGGAGGAATACCGCCCTCATCTGCGAAGAGCATGAACCCATTTCTACCTTCATCCCATTCCAGATGAGCATGCTGCCGGCTCACAAATCTGTTGCCTGAATGATCTGCGTCTCCCGGAAAAGCGATATCATTGATCCGTACGGATCCATTAGACATCGGTACATGTTTTTCCCGTCCAAGATTGATCCGTCCATCCCCTGCTTCCAGTAAGTATTCTTCTCTTTCTGCCTGTCCGTTCAATACCTGGATCCGCGCCGTTCTGCTCCTTTTTTCGGGAAGCTCCGCAACAGGTTTCACTTCAGCAGCAGTCTTCATTTTTAAAGAAAAACCCAGGGGAAGGCTACGGTATAGCGCTGCACCAAGCGGGAAACTTTCCTTTAAACCAGTTTCCAGTATCCATTGCAGAGGAAGGTCAACAACAAAGTTATCAGAGATCCGCTGAATTTCCTGCTTCAGCAATGCAGGCTCCGAAAGATATAATGCAGCTTCATACAGGTGCCTTTCTTCGGCAGGAGGCACTGCATAAAGTTGTATCGATTCCACATTCCGGCCCTCTCCACCTTCCAGTTTCTGTAATTCTTCTTTAACAAAGTGGAGGATTTCCTCCCGAAGAATCTTCACATCCATTGGCTGCTGATCTTTATTCTTTTTAAACAGGTTAAACATGCTTCTAAATTTAGTGAATACTCTTTATATATCCTTTTTCCAGCAGAAATGGTACAACATGTTCTCCTGCAAGCCGGACCGCCATAGATGATCCTTTGGTGGACTCTATACGCACACATACCACGGTATTTCCGGTTCCTTTGGCATTTGGTGCAAAGAAAACATACCAGCCATCATTGATCTTTTTCCGCTTCCAGATCCGTTCTGGCGTACCTGTTTTTCCCGCAACAGCAATGCCCAGTATACCTGCTTTACCTGCACTTTGTTCCTCCATAAACCGGGTCAGCAAATTTGCATAGACCGTTTTATCTGCTAATGGTATGGTGGGCTTTACCACAACTGCAGAATCACTGATTTTCAAAGCATAACGGTTCGGTCTAAGATTGCCCTGATTGGCAATTCCTGCTGCCATCCGCGCTACCGAGGCGGGTGTTGCAATCAATTCTCCCTGCCCCCAGGCCATGCCTGAAATACCAGTTGCCCGGTTCCGGTAAATATTATTAGGATTATAAGCGCTTTTAAATTCCGTCTTTCGCCACAGCTCAAACCATTTCGCCTCCTGTGCCTCATTATCTGTTTTCCGGTTGTAATAATAACCACCAACCCCGTGAAGGAACATGCCGGTTTTCAGGTACAAAGTTCCCATTTGTTCCTGTAAATGCTCCTGGTTGGCCAGTTTGATAAAATATACGTTATTTGATTTGACCACAGCATTCTCCATATTGATCAGTCCCGTTTCATCCGGTTCTGCTCCCTTTGTCCTGATCCTTTCATTGGCTTTAACCATATAGGTTTTATCTGCTGCCCCTGGTCCAAGTTTGTTAAATGCTGCCATAGCCGTTAAGATCTTTGCAGTAGAGCCCGGTTGAGTCGCAATGGTAAAACCCGGATCTGCATTGGTGATCCAGCCAGCCAGTTTATTCTGATCTGCCTGATTTAAACTGAGCTGCTCCCAGTTGTGTATTGCGGGCAAGGGAAAAGCAGCAGAAGCCAAAACATCACCCGTTGCAGCTTCCATCACAACAACTGACACCCGGCTGTCTTTAAAGTCAGGATCTTTGGCTATGGACTGTTGGATGCTCGTTTGCAGCGCCGCATCGACTGCTAGTTTCACATCCCTGTTCTTGTGATTCAAGGCCGCTATTTCCACACTGTCAAGACCCGAAAGCAATAAAGGAACCAATGCGCTATAGTCTCTTTTTTGCACGGTCATTTCTTTGATTCCTCTTGGCAGAAATCGGTCTTCCCTGTATTTCGATGCGGTAACATCGTAGTTCGTTACGGGCATCTTAAAGCCGCGAAGCTCTGCTGCATGCTCGTACTCGCCAAAGTATCCATTAATTCCCCCTGTAAAAACACCCGTATTGGCATCTCCTGTCCAGAAAAACAATTGTTCCTCAAAAGGATAATAACGGGCAGGCCGTTTGTGCATGGCAGAATCCAGGTTGTAATTCCCTACACCTGCAGCATTCAGCAATTCTTTTTGCTTCAGCACCAGTTGCGGATCACTTGTAGCCAGTAAACGACCTTCCCGGTCAAACAAGGAACCAGCCTCCAGCTTTCGCATCAAAATTGCGATCCTTGGATTATAGCTAAACATTCTGATGCCGCTCTTATCGGCCACCAGGGCAGGTTTAGCAATCCATTTATGATTATTCAATGCATAACCGCCAATGTTCACGACCAGCAAGACCATTCCTATACTGGCTGCCACAAGCGCAGGAACCAGGTTGGCATCCTGCTGTTTGGTCAGATAGGCCATCTGTACCTTTGTTCCCGAAACGGAAGAAGCACCGAGCAAAAATCCGGCAGCTACCAGGTTAATGACCAGCGACGAGCCTCCATAACTTTCAAAGGGCAGCGAAACCCCCGATAAGGGCAATGCTCCGGTAGATCCTCCAGCAATCAGCAAAAACTGTATAAATGTACTAATGCCTATTCCGGCACAGATGTAGAACAAAAAGGGGTTACCTGTTTGGCGCCCAATCAGGATGGCCCGGTGCAGGTACACCAGGAATAAGATAAAGATACACACCATACCTGCCCAGCCAAACTCTTCGCCTACAGCCGGTAAAATCATGTCAGTATGTGCTTCAGGAATGGTTTTGGCATAACCTTCACCCGTACCCTGACCTGAAAAACCTCCACCGGCCATGGCCCAGAGACCATTGGCCACCTGATCGCCGCCATAGACCTCATTGTTCCAGGCATCCTGCCAAATCGCTTTGCGATCTGCCAGACGCTCTACGGGTCCGGGTACCAGCTGACGCAGAAAAGGCATTTTGTCAATGGTCATAAAGGCTGTGATCACCACCAGAGCCATTAAGGCGGATTCACTGGACCATTGTCTTTTAAAGAACTGTACCAGGCCCCATACCCCAAAGGCAATTGCTGCAACGATCCAAACATTACTAAAGATAAAGGATGCCAGGATGTATAACCCGACAAAAGCAGCCATGATCATAAAGTCGCCTCTTGAAAAAGAGAACAGGATGATAAAGGTAAAACAGATCACGATCGCCGGGCCTAAATCGCCTAAAGCCAGGAAGAGCAATAAGGTTAATACAATGGCTGCAAGCGCAAAGGAAAAGAAAGACCAGCGCTTTCTCCAGCTGGAATACTCAGAAATGAACCTTTCATTAAGTGCAAAAAAACCAGCAAGGAACAAAATAACCAGGTATTTTACCAACTCACTGGGCTGCACCCCAAGCAAGTTTACCTTAACACCGCTGCCTTCAGGCCCTGAACCTAATACAATGGTACAGAGCAACAGCAGCATTCCCAATGCAATCCAGGGCCAGCCATTTGCAGCTTCGCGTTGTGTCCGGAATACAAACATCCTGTATAGCCTGGAATCCGGATGAAAAAGGCGCAGGTTCATCATCGCCAGCACCACCATGATCAACATGCCTGCGGCCAGGAAATACAAGGTATCTATAGCCAGAAAACGATCTCTCAAAGGATCCTGTAAACTCATCAGGGTCAGTAAAGACAATCCGGTTAAAATCATCAGCAATGGAAGCAGAAAGGGATCTGCTTTCGGTGCGCGTATGCTGAGCAGGATATGAACCAACAAAAAGGCCAGAAAAAACACACCAGCCACTGTCCAGTAAGCGGAAGTGAATTGTGCTGGTGAGCGGACAATAAAAGCTCCGTCCGCTTTAAGGGTGTTAAAATCTCTCGAAGAGAGCAAACGGATGGTATGTGGTTTCTGATAAAAGTTAAAAGACTTATTGCCTTGAAGGCCCGCAACCCCTTGTACCTTTCCGAATTCATATCCTGGCTGCAAGGGCAAAACTTCATAAGCCCTGTCTGCAGGAAGGTGACTGAATTCAAATTTACCTTCTGCATCTGTCCGCACAAAAGCCGTTAGCGGCTGGATGTCGAGGCTGTCTTTTGGCAGGATCATTTCCAGCTTGACCAATACCCCGGCAATGCCCCCATTTTTTCCGGAAACCCGTCCATCAATTGCGTATGCACCGCCCTTGATATCAATGCTTTCAGGCAAGGCCTTAGGCCTGGTCTTTTCTGCCTCATAAGAGAGTCCTTCATCTTTATCATAGCCCAGAAGAGATCTGGACAAAAGCACTCTTTTTCTAAAAGATTCTCCTCCTTCTGCCTCTGCCTCTTCTGCAAGGACATAGTATTTTTGTTTGTTCAGTTCTCCGATGTTCTGAAAATGTCCGCCTTCATTAAAACGGCTTTGCAGCACTTTTGAAATGAATGCAATATCGCGGCCGTCCAGGTCATAATTCCCATGGGTCAAAACCGCACTGATCCCAGATACCGGATCTGCTCCGTTCAGGTTTACTATGGTTCCCTGCTTTAATTTCAGGTCTGTACCCTGGAAACGATGCTCCAATACACCAAATAAACGAAAAAACAACAGGGCCAGAACTACAGTGATCAGCCCCAGAAACAGACGTTCCTTGCCTCTGCCAGCCTTTTTCTGTGATTGGCTATCTAACGGATCTCTTTCCATGCGGTTTTAGGGGCTTAGCTACGGAATCGGTATAATATACACTATCTCGTAAAGGTTTCTTCAACGTATCCAGCCCAGATTGCACAGGCTGCCAGGGATTTTCATATACAGGAGCCAATGGACGGACCTGATGCTGTATCAGATCAAGCTGCATATACAACCATCCCGAAAGGCCCAGTAATCCTGCTGAAAGCAACAACAACAGGGCTACCCAGCCCCTGTTCCTGACTACCTTAACCGGATGATTTGCAGAAACTACCGGTGCCGGTGATGGAACAGACACTACAGCTTCCTGTTTTGCGGCGGGTTTAGCAGGCTGATGCTGTGCAGGTATTTTATCATTTTTAACCAGAACCACCGTAATATTATCATGCCCTCCGGCGGCATTTGCAGCATCAATCAGCGCTTGCGCCATGGCAGGCAAGCGATCCTGATCCAGCAAAGCTGTGATCTTCTCTTTATCAATACGGTCTGTTAAGCCATCGCTGCAAAGCAGCAATAAATCCCCTGGAAGAAAAGGAGATTGTCCGGTTTCAATAAAATCGTTTCGGAGGCGGGCGGTTTCTTCCAGGCCAAGCGCCTGGTTAATCTCATTTCTTTTAGGATGCTGCATGGCAGCAGCCTCTGTCAGTCTGCCTGAATCTTCCAGGAAGCCCACAAAACTCTGGTCCTGAGTAATTTTCACCAGTGCCTTATCCCGCAATAAATACAGACGGGTATCCCCAACATGGGCATAGTAAAACTGATTTTGTTCAGGATCTGCCACCACCAGTGTCAGTACACAAGCCATTTTATCCAGTGCAGGATCCTGACTTTTGTGCGTGAAAATCTCCTGATTGGCATTTCTGATCGCTGTAATCAGTGCCGGAAGAATATTCTCCCTACTCAAACCCGCCAAGCTTTTTCGGATACAGGTCTGGGCAATTGCAGCAGCGACCTCCCCCCCTTCATATCCTCCAACTCCATCAATTACAACAGCGAGCAGTAAACTGCTTCCTCCGATAGGTTCGGCCAGGAAAGCATCTTCGTTATTGTCCCTGGTCTTCCCGATATCCGTTTGACCAAATAATCTATTCTCCATTCCCCTGATCTTTAATGTTTGTAAAATGCGCCGCCAAAAGTGCTATACAAATGACCAGCAATGCCCAGGTTAATAGCTGCGACAACATATCAACCTTTAAAGATGTTAATCCCGATAATCCCGTTCAGCAATACCTTAGAATTGATCGGCAGCTCTGTCCATACCGGCGCATTGATATTGCTCCGCAGCACTTGCTCCTCGTTAATGATCGTTTTTTCTCCGAAAGAAGCCAGGTATAATTTACCGTCAGCCGAATTGAAACGGATTCTAAGATGCGGCGTATCCACCCATTCTGATGGAATTTTAAAGATATTACCTTCGGTGCGCTCTTCTTCTGCTCCGGAGACAATGATATCCTCATCTTTCATCAGGTATTCGAACTTTTTGCCCGAATATTTCTGGTCTGGCATAATGGTATCCAGTCTGGCATAGGTCTTTTTAACCGCTTTAACCGGGTTATGCTCTGTGGATTCTTCCTCCGGTGCATAAGGCAGTTCATAATAGCCTTCACTATAATAGGTAAATCCTTTCAGGATATCTTCGTTCACATCAAATGTCTGCACCACGCCTGTTTGTCTTGGAATAAACGTTACCCTAAGGTTATCGTCCTTCTGCTGGCTGCCAGGAAGCAGCTTACCAATAAAACCAATATCTCCTCTTTCATAATCCGGGTGCGACACCAAACGAAACACCCATTTGGAGCTGGATGGCTGGACTTTCTTACCCTCTTTTTCATAAGTCTTAAGAATCTGATAGAATTGTTTCACCGCTTCATCTACAATAATTCCAAATAAACCTTGCTTCTGGCTCAGGAACTCTTTATAATCTTCGGCATTGAAACAGATCATATACTCATGATAAAATACAACACGTCCTGCAAAAGACAATTCTGCAATAGAAGCTTTAAACTGCTGTAAAATATATTGATACACGCTGTCCGGAGTGAGGCCCGGTGCAGCAGTGGCTTTTGTCTTTTTTGTCTTGCTGCCTGGGAGAAAAAGGTCCTGCAGGCCGATCTTCTTCCAGAAAGTTGTTTTTGGTTCCATAAATAAAGTATTAAAAATGAACGGCGGTATCCAGGTCTAATTTCGTACTGTCGTGGGGAGGTTTGGTAATGGGTTTAACCTCCACCGGTTTAATTTTAGTCGTAGTGTCCAGGGTCATCGTATCCGGCGCAACCTCATTTACAGGTGCTGTATAAGACTTCTCTTGCTTACTGGTCGTATCTCTCAATACATTACCGCCTTTCCCAGTGTTTTCCTGTGCGTCTTTACTGGAATTCCCATACAGCAAAAGCCCCATGGCACCAGCAAGCACAACCATCAGTACAATCATCGAATAAAACACAGGTCTGGCCACCCTGATCACATCGGCCTCCTCTACTGCCGGAACTGACTGCATCCTTTCTGTTTCCTGGTAACGCAGCAGCAAATCCTGCAAACGTTCATTTTCTTCCTGCAGCAAGGCAGTATTCGGTATCTGTCCACCCTCGGCAGGCGAAGCTATACTATGATGAATAATGAAATCCTGGAGTTCTACCCCATTTCCAAAACGCTGCAAAGGATCCTTCTGCAAGCATTTTGCAATCACCTGTAACAACCATTGTGGTACCTGAAGCTCATGCTGTCTTTTCTCCGGCGACCAGTTTTCGGGAATATACTGACGGCGCAATTCTGTTAAATCCGGAACATTCTGCTCCATATGTGCCAGCATCACTTCATTTCTGGACTTCTGTCCCTGATCGGTTAGAGGAAAAGGTACCTGTCCGGCCAGCAATTCATATAATATTATCCCATAACTATAGATATCCGTTTGAAACAGCAACTGCCCTTCATTCTGTTCCGGCGCCATAAACTCAATAGCGCCAGCATGCCGGATACTGGTTCTTCGCTGATCATCTGACATCGCAGACAAACCAAAATCCAATAACACATAGTTGCCCGAGTGCACATTGAACTTTACATTGTTACTCTTGATATCACCGTGCTTCACTGAAAATTTATGGCAATGTGCCAAGGCATTGGCCAGCTGATCGGCTACCTTGATCACTTCTTTGATTGAAAAAACAGGATCATGCGGCGGTTTCAGCAAATCTTCCAGATCTGGCCCGTCAATAAATTCCATCTCTATAAAAGGAAAGGAACCGCTTTCTGTGATTCCGGAATTCAGAATCTTTACCACATTCGGATTAGGTTCCTCGTTCACCTTTTTTAACTTTTCTACCTCATTCTGGAAATTCCGAAAGTTCTTGTCTTCTTCACTTTCAGTGTGTACCGGCGTTGGCAGCAGTTTCACTGCTGTTATAATTGTCCCTACACGTTTTCCCTTATAAACCGAACCCTGTCCACCTGTGCGCAATGCACCCATATTCTCCAGGCCTTCGGTAATTGTAAATACTTTACTCATGCAATAAAATTACAACAATTTTAGTTCCATAATACAAATCCGTTTCTGCTCCTGTGTACCTTTTGTCAAAACAACCTTAATGAAGGGCTTTTTTCAGCATTTATTTATAAAAGACATTTCGGGATAGGGGTAAAACCGTGTCATGTTGTCTCTATTGCAAAATGTCAGTATCCTATAAATTTAAAATGAGAAGATTAAAGTATGGTCTGGTCCTGTTCGGATTGGGCCTTCATCTAAAAACCAACGCCCAAAGCATTTTTTCAGGCAAACTACAAGTAGATTACGTCCCTTTTTCCAATTATGTAAGACCGGTTGATAGCCTTAAGACCGGCTCCACCAGTAATTTCAAAAGGATTCAGGGCGCCATCAGTATTCCACTCTCCACTAAAACAGACGAACAAGGCAGACCAATACTATGGGCACTCGGTGCAGAAGGAGCCTATGCCCAAATCACAAACCGAAATTATGAGGAGAAGCTTTTTCCAACCAGGCTCCTGAATGCCCAAATCGGTTTGCTGCATTCCAGGCCCATCAGCCGAACCTGGTCCATTATGGCTATGGCCTCCGTTGGTGTTTACACGGACATGGAAAAAATAACCTCCGATGATATCCTGGCACAAGGAGGTGTTTTATTCATCAAACATTTTAACCCTCGTATTGCACTTGGCTTTGGCCCCGTGCTGTCCAATACTTTTGGAGCCCCCATGATCTTACCCGGCATCTATTTTGACTGGACAACCCGCGGCAAATACCAACTGCATATTAATTTTCCGCAGGGGATGGAGTTTGGTGTACAAATCAACAAGGTACTTGCCCTTAAGGCTGTTATTGAACTGAGCGGTATGACTGCAGAGGTCAATAAGGACAATCAATCCAAGATCCTGGGTTACCAGCAAATCATTGCGGGTCTGAGGCCGGAAATCAAACTCGGCAAATCACTAAGCCTGGAACTTACTGCGGGATCCACACTCCTCCGGTCTTTCAGCATAAATGACCGTAAAATAAGCGCGATTTTCAAAGAAAAAGAGTTCGCCGATCCACGTTTCACTACAACAGCTTATGGTGCAGCAGCACTCAAATGGAATTTTTCCAGAAAATAAGAATTCAAAAACTTCCTATGTACTACTTCCTCCAGCAATTTCTCCCGGCTCGTCCGGGGGAACAGGAAGTAGGCCGGAAGTCTTTCGGCGCGTATAAATATCCAGAAATATAATGAACATCCCGGCCATAATGGCCATGTCGGCCACATTAAAAACCCCGGTTTGAAACAGGCCAAAATCAATATGCAAAAAATCCGTAACAGAGCCATGGAGCAGCCTGTCGTATAAATTCCCGATTCCCCCTCCAATAACCAGGCACAAACCGATTGCATAAACTTTTGCAATATGCACCTTGCTGAACAGAAAATACAGACCAAAGGCCAGGACCAGCAGGGGCATTAAAGAAAGAAAAACGAACCTGATCTCTGAAGAAAAGGAATCACCAAGGCTTAAAAATGCCCCGGAATTCTCCACCTTTGTGAGGGTCAGATGATTGTAGACAAACTTAATATTCTCATTGTAGCTGAGTTCGGTACGGACAATCGTTTTAGTGATCTGATCACAGCCAACCGTGCAGCTTAAAACAGCCAGCAGGATTAAATTCCTGATCCATATCTTTTTATTCATGATCATTTAAAGGTCTTTTTTTGCCGTGCTTGCCGGATTATAATTTTGTTTAGGCAAAGGTACGAAATCTGTTTCGCCAGGCACCCGGTCAAAACTCTGGTCCAGCCATTTCTGTTTGGCCTCTTCGATTTTTTCCCTGCTGCTGGCCACAAAATTCCAGTAAATGAAACGCTCTTCTTTAAATGGCTCACCACCAAAAATATAGATCGTGGTGTTTTCTGTCATTGTAAATTCACAGAGTTTAGCCTCCTTGGCCACTAATAATTGTTTCGGCGTAAATTCGTGGCCATCACTGATCACACTGCCTTGCAGAATATACAAACCAGATTCCCCAAAAAGTTCCTGACCAATATTAAGTACCTTTCGGTCTGTACTTTTGATCTCGATAAAAAACTGAGGACTATAAGTGGCTACCGGTGAACGTCGTCCGAAAACCTCACCTGCAATCAGCCGGAAAGACACACCATCCTTTTCCCAGTGCGGGATATCTTTTGCTTCCACATGCTGGAAAGAAGGTTCCATTTCTTCAAACTCTAAAGGCAGGGCCACCCAGATCTGTAAACCATGTAAATGTTTATCGGTATGACGCAAATATTCAGGTGTCCTTTCCGAATGTACAATCCCCTTCCCGGCCGTCATCCAGTTGACTGCACCCGGATGAATTTCAATATCCGTTCCCAGGCTGTCCCGGTGCCGTATACTTCCCTCAAAAAGATAGGTTAGAGTAGACAAGCCAATGTGCGGATGTGGCGCAACATCCATGTTTTCATGGTCACTCAATGCCGCAGGCCCCATATGATCAATAAAGATATAAGGTCCAACCATTCTTTTCTCGCGGAAAGGAAGTAATCTTCCCACTAAAAAATTTCCGATATCTGCTGGTCTTTCTTCTATAATAATACTGATGTTCGACATGTTTTACTGCTTCTGATGAATAACGAAAGATAGGGGTAAAAATTACTTTTCGCAAACGCGTCTTCAACCAACATTGTTTTTTTATCTAAAATACTGACTAGCTTTACAAAAGAATAAAATCAATTGTACATATGAATATTTCTTTAGCACACCGACACGCTGTTATCTGCGGAAGTACACAAGGTATCGGACTGGCCACTGCAAGCGCCTTGGCCTCACTTGGCGCCACCTGCATCCTCATTGCAAGAAATGAAGAGGCGTTAAAAACTGCAGTAGAAAAACTTTCTGCCAAACATGGGCAGCAACATAGTTATAGAGTTGCCGACTTTTCCAGGCAGGAGGATGTGCAAAAAGCCATAGAAGATATTACTTCAATCCATTCGATAACGGTATTGGTGAACAATACCGGTGGTCCCAAAGCAGGTCCCATTGCTGAGGCGGTTCCGGAAGCATTCAGCAATGCCTTCGGGCAGCACCTGATCTGCAACCAGATTCTGGCTCAGGCTGTATTGCCGGGAATGAAATCAGCTGGATACGGACGGATCATCAATATCGTATCTACCTCTGTCAGGACACCGCTGGCCAACCTGGGGGTCTCCAATACCATCCGTGCTGCAGTAGCTTCCTGGGCAAAATCATTATCTAATGAAGTGGGCCAGTACAATATTACGGTAAACAATGTTCTACCTGGTCTCACCAATACAGGGCGTCTGCAAAGCCTGGTACAGCAAACCGCCGCCAATCAATATACCAGTGCGGAAACGGTAGAAGAAAATATGCGCAACAGTGTCCCGATGAAGAGATTCGGTGAAGCAGAAGAGATTGCCAATGTAGTGGCTTTCCTGGCTTCCCCAGCGGCATCTTATGTCAATGGCACCAGTATTCCAGTAGACGGAGGCAGGACACCAACCGTATAAAAAAAATATTTTAAGTAAATCCTATAGGATTAGTAGATTATTTATATCTTTGCAGCAGAAGATCGTTCATTACGCTTCCTAACTTATCCAGAAAGACTGAGGGAATGGCCCTGTGATGTCTTAGCAACCTCTACTTTCAACAGGTAAAAGGTGCTAATTCCAATTCGCACAAGCGAATAAGATAAGATGCTGCAATTCAAGCAAATTTCTTATCTGCAAAAGCCAACCTTCAATTTCTGCACCAACGGGAGCTTAGAGAACATAACACCTAAACAACAGAAAATGAAACAACAAGTACGCCTGAAAAAAATGACGCTACGCCCTCACTCCTGTCCTTCTGCTATCCTGCAGCCCATGTGCGCTGCTTTCCACTTTACATGTTGCATGCACTAAAAAGAACAACAGCAGCTTATTAATTACCTTTTAATTTAACCCATATGCTAAAAATATACAAAATTTTTATAGGGATTCTTATGTCCTTTTTTTTCCTCCAGACAGCGCGGGCGCAGTCTGTGCAATTGACCGGTACGGTAACCGACAGCAGTGACGGACAGGCCATTCCGGGGGTATCTGTCACCATCAAAGGCAAAAGTACCAGTACCGTAACCGATGCCGGCGGAAAGTTCAGCATCCATGCAGACCTTAAAGATATACTAAGGATCGCTTACATCGGCTATACTACAAAAGAAGTGGTGGTCACTTCCGGAACTACCCAGCTCCACATTGCATTGACTGCCTCTACCAACGAACTCAATGAAGTTGTGGTGACGGCATTGGGCATTACCAAAGCCAAAAAATCACTCGGTTATGCTGTGCAGGAGCTCAAATCAAAGGACATC